>Ga0315285_10006138_pt1 | contig 12367 bp, 8 predicted proteins | sample YL17G09_36_MG_FD_203698 | JGI IMG/M metagenome (GOLD analysis project Ga0315285, IMG submission 203698) | Sediment microbial communities from Yellowstone Lake, YNP, Wyoming, USA - YL17G09_36 | ecosystem: Environmental > Aquatic > Freshwater > Lake > Sediment | place: USA: Wyoming | collected... | reverse complement strand
TAATTCAACCTATTACGGTATTTTCATCGATGAAGCAACTAATAATAATATATTTGAAAACCTGTTTGAAAAAAATGATGTAGGTATAAAGACTAACAATCAGGATCTACCAAATAAAAATATTATTTATCATAACAATTTTATCAATAACACTGAACATTTCTATGACGAATGGAATCAAACCTGGGACAATGGTTATCCCTCTGGTGGTAACTACTGGGATGATTATACATACAGTGATACTTTTTTAGGGATAAATCAAAATGATACAGGTTCCGATGGTATAGGTGACACTCCTTATGATATATCAATTGATGATACTCAGGATAAATACCCGTTGATCTATCCTTGGGGAGAATATTCACCAGTTTCTGAATACAACTATTCACTAAATAACAACATGGCATCTTTCAACGGCTCGTTTTCCTTTGATCTAGATGGAGAGATAGTCTCCTATGAATGGGATTTTGGAGATGAAAGTAATAGCAGCGGGGTTACAACAAATCATTCATTTTCAGAAGAAGGATTATTCAATGTAACTTTAATAGTGACAAATGAGAAAGGACAAAACGATACAATTATCAAAAGTATATTTATTGGAAATGATACTATACGTCCTGAGATAACAAACATTTTCTTTAATCAATCAGGTTTTGTAACAGCAAATGGTAGTAATATTAGTGGTGTTGGATTTAATGTTACTATAAATGCAACAGTGAATGATAATGTTAGTGGTGTAAATATTTCTATGATTAATATTACTTACCCAGATGGTACATATGAAAATTATACTATGAACAAAGTCGATAATGTATACTCATATGTTTTTTCAGATACATGGCAGAACGGTCGTTACAATTACACTATTTGGACAAAGGATTACGCTGATAACACAAATGATTCCATAGTTCATTCCTTTAATGTCTCTTCTATGGTAGATATGTCAATCTGCACAAATAAAGATTCATATGGTGACAATGAAACAATTAATCTGACCGATCCACCAGGTTCAACATCAGAACAACTTATTGGTTACAAACTACTTGATAACAATACAGTTTTACGTATTTGGAATCGATATGACAGTTACTATTTCAACACCAGTAATGGTGTACAGTTTACAAACCATAAAGACAATTATTGGAGTCATAATGTGCTGATGCTTGGATACTACAATAACGATGTATGGCATCTTATTTACCGAAGTGATGAGCTCAGTGGTTTCAATAAAAACATTAGTACTGATGATGAAACCTTTGTGAACGCTACACTATGGAAGGATCTCACACATCAAGGCTATAATTTCCGATTAGCAATTCGTTACCATCTCGGTGTCGATGACAACGAACTCACAGTTATACCTTATATTAAGAACCTTGGACAAGAGATACCATACATGCTAGGTTTTGCCTGGGAGATCAACGATATACAAGTGGATATGACACCCAATGGTGATTACATCGAAATCAATGGTACAAGTTATTATCTAAATACCTCAATTGATGAAACCTATACCGATCTAGCTGATCCATGTTATTATATCAGGGAGGATAAAACAGGTGACACATCCGAATCACTACATCTACGATGGGATGAAAACCTCAACTATAGTGTACTGGTTAAATCCAAGGATGGACAGTATAATGCTCCTGTTACCCTAGGTATTAAGATTGGTACTCTGGGTGTTGGTCAGGAGAAGTATACAGAGATATTCTGGTATGATGCTTCAACAATAAATCTTCTTCCAAATGCTGAGGGGACTACTCAGCAGTGGACTTCATCAGATGGATATAGCTTTCATTATAGTTTGGTTGATGATCCTGTCTGGTTCCCGGATAACAATACGACCTATGTTTACACGGGAGAGAACAATAAAATTGAGGAGTTCAACCATCAAAACAATGCTTCGTATGAGAATTCTACCATCAACAGTGTCACTCTCGTCGCGAGGGCCTGCGCGGTCTACGATAACGCAACAACATACACCTCGGCATCAGATGGTTACATCGACGTTGAAGCGGCTGATTATTCGATATGTAGAACTACTGCGATAGGCACAGTGAATGCTACGGGTACCGCGTTTGACGTTGGCCAGGACCTGCATCAATATGAACAGCTTCAAACCGCATCAGATGCTGCAATACCGCTGTATGGAGGCGATATCTTTCGTGCTGGCCAGCGGGTCAATAGTTTTCCCGAGAGCACAATATGGGATGTGGAGCTTAAACTGTCAAAGTACGGCGCCCCAACAGGTACTGCCTATTGCTGTGTCCGTTCTGTGACGGGTGACACCCTCCTTGGCACGATCGGAAGCATCAATGTGGCCACGTTGACAACGACTCCAGCATGGAAAACATTTAGCACCACTCCTGTATATGTCTCTCCTGCACAAAATGTCAGGATACTGATTGAGTATAGCGGCGGTAACTCAGGAAACTTTTTGTTGGCAAGTGATCAGAGCTCTAATGTTACAAGTTTTGGTTATTTTACTTCCTATACATCACTAGGTTATACCGATTTTTCTAGTGCTGATATGACGTTTAGAGTATACTATGAAACTAATATAGTGAACAGGAGCTATCTGTTTTTTGACACGTCGTATCTCCCAAATGATGCGGTTATAAGCAATGCGACTCTCAAATTGTATGGCAAAACTGATCTGTCTGTGAGAAATTTTTATGTGACGGTGCAGAGCGGTATGCCGACGTACCCCCATGATTCATTGGTGGGTGGGGATTTTAATCTGGTAAACTATGCCGGCGACGGCGGCACTCTCTTTACACAGGGTTTTTCGACAGTCGCCTACAACAATCTCTATCTGAATAGCACAGGAATCGGGTGGATAAGCAAAACAGGAACCACAAAGTTTTGTTTGCGTAGCAGCCGGGACATAGGAAATAATGCTCCAGATAGCCCGGAGTATGTGTCATTTCGTGCTAGCGAGGCGGGAGGACTTTATGCCCCCTATCTTGTCATCAAGTTTTCAGTCCCTAATCCGCCCGACATGAATCTGGGCCTATCTATTGGTAAAAAGCGGGTTGCGGCGCCGACGAACGAGTCATTGACATCAACCTATGCAAATTATCAGTATACGTGGACTACCTGGGGTGGCAGTCCTTTCACAAATACCACTGTCGATAGTTTGCAGAGCAGTATCTCATCGATAAACCTCACCATAAGCAATGTCAGTATACGACTCACCCAGGTTTATCTCACAGTGAGCTATACCAGTTCTGGATCGATTGTTTATGATCCTTATCCACCTTTTGGTAGTACCGGAGTTTGTATTACTCCGGTGTTGAATATCACGGCGTCTAATTATTACGGTAACAATATGAACATCACATGGAGTAGTAATAGTAGTGGTAGCTGGCAGGTTTTCGGAACTAACAACAGTGTTGGTAATGGGACTTATCATCAAATATTTAGTAATGCTAGTGTGAATGGTCAGTGGTGGTACTGGAAAGTAAATGTTAACGATGGAATCTCCAGTAATGAAAGCAGTGTATTTAAGTTCTATACTGGTAATCAATCACTAATTGAGGATACGGGTAACACGGATATCAAAGGGTATTTATTGATGCAAGTACAATATTATAATTGCAGCTTACAGAGTTGGGTGGTTGATCACACTGTCATTGAGGATACTACTTCAAGGATGATTAATAATAGTGAACAGCTTGGTTTGGATATATTATTCAACGGTTTGGTGAACACATGGAACCTGAGTTATGGTAACGGTACTTATCGTGTTTACACTGCTTTCAAGGATATTAATGGTTATGTTTTACAATCTGATGATGATTCGTATATGGAAACGAGTTACCAGTTTCAGGTATCTTTTAGTGCTGATTCTGATTATGATGGATTAACTGATTATATGGAGATAGCGCATTATCATACTCAACAACAACAAGCTGATACAGATAATGACGGTTATAATGACTATGTTGATATCGATCCTCTTGTTGATTTAGAGGTATCTTTGACTGTTAAACGTATTTATGCTAGTGAGTATACCTATACTTGGCGTGAGGGTGAAGATTGGGATTTTAGTGAAACTAACTGTTCGGGTGCTGGAGATGGAACAAACTGGTTAGTTATTGCTGATAGTGATGCATCTGGTGGTTATTACACTAGGCAAAATGATGATGGTGAGGCTCTTGATGATTTTGCCGAATGGATTTTTACTGTGAATTCTCCAGGTATTTATCATATCTGGATGAGAAGTCATCGATTTGATTATGCTTGTTCAAATGTTACTCTTTGGTGGATTGATGATGCTACAAGTTCTGAAACAAGGATCTACAATAGAGATTCAGATGGTTCGACAATGGGCACTGAGGTAATGTGGTATGAATATACAGAGGGATTACCAGAAGGTGAGTGGAAGTGGTCTTGGTATGGTGTTGTAGATGTAGAAGAAGCTGGTTCCTATACTCTAAAGATAATTAACAGCGATGCATACCAAGATTCGGATCCAACAAAAGATAAAAGGGATGACCTTGGTTATTCACATGGTGATCCGAAATGGTGGATGGAGGTTGATAATATTTTAATAACTGATGATCCAAATTGCATACCCGATGGCAAAGGTATTGAAAACTCAAATGATAACACTATCGGGTATATTAGTGATCCTGAATGGGATGACTCAGGTGGTGCCCCTGATTTTTATGTTAAAACTACGATAGCTGGAACATCATGGACAAATGAAGATGATAGTGAATTCTATACTGATAAATACAATATATTGACTGATATTAAAGTACCATCAGTAAATGTTCCTGATAATGTGGAAAATGTACCTATCACAATTGAATTATGGGATAAGGAGGATGGCGAAACTGACACACTTTGTGACATTAACAGTAATAGTAATGATAAAAAAGTGTGCGATATCACATATAATTTGAAGAGTGGTACATGGTGTGGTGATGATTATTTCGATGATACAGATTTCATTGGTCGTACATGTGGAGAGGCTGATGGTAATATTCAAAATATTTGGCAAAATGATGCAGATGTAATTTTCAATATCAGTCAGAATGACTATGATAATGATGGGATTACTTATAAACGGGAAGTAAATGTCTTTAACTCTGTTACACCATTCAAACCTAAAATAGAGAATGATAGATACGCGGTTATAATCGGGGGAGGAGCAAGCTGTAAAGTCAAACAGATGAGTAATAGTGGTAATGATTTAAATCCTGGTGGACCTAACCTTGTTTATAATAAAGGCTCAAGTTGGACAGATTACATCTTTCAAGTTGATCTTATGACTAATGAAGAATCTGATTATGATATAGAAGCTATTGGAGTTATGTTCAGGTATCAAAATACTAATAACTTTTATATTCTTAAATGGAAGATAACTGGTTTTATGTATTTAGACAAGGTCGTAAATGGAATTCATTATAATATAGGTAAAAATTGGGATCTTTTAATAAAAAATAATTGGTATACTATTAATGTTACTTTAAATGGTAATAATATTAAAATCGAAAGAATCAACGAAAATGGAGATTGTCGTACAGTATTTGATATAACAGATTATAATAGTCTTTCATCGGGAAGTATTGCATTATTCTGCTGGAAAAACATAGGAGCTTGGTTTGATGATGTTCGAGTGGTTGATAGTAATAATAATGTTTTGCTTGTGGAGGGATTTGACTATGGCCTTATTCCAAGTTGTGATTGGATATTAAATGGCAATGAATGGATAGTAACAGGAGTATCAACAGATCAGGAGGAAATGTATAAGGAGCTAGATTTCCTTTACCGGGAGCTTATAAATGTTTTCCATTACAATGAGGAGAATATTTATTATTTAAGTGCCCATAAGTGGAGAGATGCAGATGGTGATGGCAGGTTTGATGTCGATGATTTAAGTATGAAATCAAAAGTTGAGTATGCTTTAGAAACCTGGTTGAAGGATAAGTCTGATAGTAATGATTTGAATTTTATATATATTATCACTCACGGTGGCTATGTACCTATAAATACTCTTGGTGGAGGAGATTATAGTAGTATTGCTTTTGATAGTAATAGAAACGGAGTAGTTTGGGATAAAGATAATAATGGAGCAATAAAGGATTCTGAAGTTAAAGACTGGTTAAAATATCATAACTATGGTAGTGATATTGGTCGTTTAGTATTTTTACTAGATTCCTGTTTTTCTGGACATTATAATGTTGCGTTATGCAAAAGTGGTGAACCTAGGATAATAATGACTTCTTCATCTATTTATGAGCCTGCTGAGCTTGAGACAGGTCAGGATTGGGGAGCGTTTTCATACAAATTTTTCACAGAAATGGCAGATGGTGTGACAAATGTTGCTAATGCATTTAATGATGCGGATGAGCATATCAATACTACAAATTTCATGAGTATTGATGTGATAATGAAATGGGATTATACATTTTGGCCTCAGAATGGAAGCCTTGATGATAATGGGAATGGTCTAGGAAATGATTATAATCTTCCCACAAATGGTGATTGGTGTAATGTATATCAAGGTATCTCAGGCTTTGGAATTAAAAAAATCCCAGCTAATAACAATTACAAAATCACAAAAGCCAGAGTTAGATTCAATACCCAGCTTAAAGAAAAAGATTCGATATCTGCAGAACTATATGAAATTTATTTCCATAAAAAGGGTACTACTGATTGGATAACACCAAATGGATTTTATGATCAATGGAATCTCTGGGATAACGAAGAAAATGCATACGACGGATATGTAAATACTAATGCAAGTTGCACAAAGACTTCTGATGATAAATACCCATATGGTGTATATAAGAATCAAAAAGATAGTAGCAGTTTGAAATGGTTTTGGACACCATATCTAGAGTTCACATTACCTAATTCGATTACATATGACAAAATAAATTTTATAGCAAAATATGATTTTCTTCATTGTAATATTATTGATATCGATGTATATTATTCTGGATATCAGGAGGGCAATTTAGCAAGTCAAACAGGATTATGATTAATAAAAATTCTATTTTTCACTCATTCCTATAATTAAATCTGAAAGAAAAACTATTAATATTATTAAAAATATTCATCATATAAAAATCAAAGTAAAGATAAAGGTAAAAAATACTTGACATAAATATAATAAATGTAATATAAAGAAAGAAGAACAACCTTAATAAGGTAAATTTTGTTCTTTAAAAATTATTTGAGGAGATAAGAAAATGAAAAAAAAGAAAAAAATAAATGGGGAAATATTTGAGGTGATAATAAAATGAAGGAAAATAAGAAAATAATGGGAAAATGTTGCATTCTGTGTATCTTTGCATTATTTATAATTCCTACTGTAATTGCCAATAATTCAGATAAAAACATATGTACTGAAACTGTAAAAAACTCTGGGATTGAACCATTAGATAATTCAGAAATTGTTTATGCTCGTATTGGCGGTTCTTGTAACGGTTGGAAAACTAAAGGTGGTTTTCTGATTCGTGATATAGAAATTTGGGCAGGAAGTTCTGCTACGAGAATTTATATTGATGGATATAAGCGCCCTCTCTGGAATCCTTATAGTCATTTTTTTGTCGATGTTACATATGTTCATGTGCCTCGTTTCATAGGTTATTTTCAACAGCAGGTTAGTGATGTTTTTTCTGTAACAGGTTTTGCATTGGGTTACATTGAATGGAGCGAATAAAGCATTTAAAAATATGGTTTTCTCTTAAAACTATCTTTTTATTTTTTAAAATACTTCTATTTCAGAGATTTCAGTTTACTTGGGATAATTATTCCTATATAATAGGAGGTTATTTACCTCCTTTTTTATTTGTTTGGAAATGAAAATTAGATGTAAACAAAAGATCATATCTATTTGTGTAATGAGCTAGCCCAAGAATGGGCGAGCGAAATCTAATATAAAATATTAAGGAATTTATTAGCAATTATTGCATATTCTCCATCAGCTTGTATTGTTTTATTGAGATAATGAGCACTGCCTATTGAGGTTGAAGCCCTTCCTTGGATGAAATCAGCGATTGACTCAGGAACTCTATTTTCAATCAAAAAGTTATAGTTCCATTTTCTAATAGTATTAGCTGAGACCCTACCTTTCTTGATTTTTTCAGTATAGGTATAATAACAATATTTAGTTTCAAACATTTTCAGTTCAGATAAAAACTTTAAGGGAAAATAGATCCAGAATCCTTTTTTCTTACCTTTTGAAAATGAGCTAATAGGGATCCTAACTATCTCTTCCTTAATAACAGCATTTTCAAGGTTGTTTATACCTTCTAAAAGCTGGGTCAATCTCATACCAGAAAAAACTAAGAGTTTAAATAGAGTTTTGAATTTATTTTCAGCCTTCTGATAAGCCTCTTGTAACTCTTTATCAGAGATGTAAATTTCTCATATTCCAGAAGGTTTTAATTTAATCTTCTTTAAAGGATATGCTTTTCCATGCTCACAATATGGATTAAAAGAATATCAAATACTAAAAAAGAAAAAACATTGAATGCTTCTCTTTGTAAAATAAATAGATCGTTTAAAATTTGATGTGCAAATTCAAGTGTTGACATTTTGAAGGAAACTATAGATTTATTCAAATCCAATGTACATTTTTTGGTTAATTTTAATTTCATGTGTAAATATGGAAAACGAGGATCTTTCAGGTCAACAAACTTAGAAGGATATTTCTTACCAGAATATTGAGTATAAATATATTCTAAATATGGTTTGAAAACTGCACCTTTACATCTTTTGATTCACCAGATGATGAGGATAAAAAGGACGATTCGATAAAAGCGGTATTCAAAATAAAAACCTGTCTACCAAATGATCTGATAATGATCAATGCCTCTCTTATTTTTAATAAAACAAGAGAGGTCATTGTTAACAAAAAGGCTAATTATACTGTTACACCTGATGGTGTTAATGATACAATCACGCTTACCGTCCCAGAAGATGAGAAAGAAGGGTTGTATGCCTGCATACTTTATCTGTATAATTCTACAGGGAGAATCAACGAAATCATAGAACTCAATGTCGAAGGTGATAGTTACAATGATACGAATCAATCTTCAAATTATCTTTATCCATTATCAGAGCCATCCTGGAATATATTAATAGTAATAATCTTAATTCTGATTACAGTAATTTTACTATCGTATTACTGTAAGAGGAAGAGACGTAGATAGAAAATTCTGTAGAATAAAGGAGTGTTGAAAAACAAGGTTTTGCATAATAAATCATGTTAATGTTTATTTTGCACAATAAATAACGTAATAATAAATATGAGTGTTTTAACTGTATGATTCTCCTAGTGCTTTATCACGTTCATTACGCCATTTTATATAGATTTTCTCGTCAAACGCTATATTCAGTAACATAATGATGTATGTAATAGATAATAATAAATTGGCATATTTTGAACATAATTTACCTAATAATCCTAAAAGGAGAGAGATGATTGAAATATACAAAATAGTAACTTCAAAGTGGAATTGCGGTTTTTGAAGATAATATCTCTCCATAATATTCAATTCGTTTTTTCGTTCATTATTTGTATTTATTTCATTTTTTATCAGTCTTTTAAATACAGATCTTAATGTAGTATTTCTAATTTTTATGCCCCAAAGTAAGAACAATTTCATACATATAAAAATCGAGGAGTAAATGATTATATCATAAGAAAAATAACTCAATACCCCACATAAGAATGCTATACCTATTGCTACAAAAAAAATATTTTTTGGGAGTGGTAGTATCGAATCTGAAAAAAAATCTTGAAGCATTTGTATTTCATTGAAAGCCACTTTTATCCAGAGACCTATCAAAATAAAAGTCTCAAACAATAAAAATAAGTACAATTGGGCAACAGGAAAATTTTCCATACTAATAGCATTCATTATCCTTTCTTTTGAAAGTAAGAAAATGACAATGGATGTAACCAAGTGTTGCCCGCAAATTCATTCTTCCTCTGTTAATGTGTATAATTCCATAAAATAAGTCTGCATAATACCTCTACATTTTGGTTGTGTCTCTTCTTTGAGGATATCATTGAGCCGAACATTTTCTTGAAAGCAGAGATGACCCCTTCAATGACTACTCGGTAGCAGAATTCTTTCATAAATTCTTCAGGGTGATCTTTTTGGAATCGGATGTTCCGTTTCCAGGAAAAGCTCCTTTTGGCTCGTGTGGTAGAATTTTTCTTCATTTTAATGTACGGCTTCGCTTTGGATTTTTCAATTTCATCCGTCATCATCCTGGAGAGGTACCCTGAATCAAGCAGTTCTGCTTCTATGGTCTTGCCATGTTTTGAACAAGATCGTCTGAGTGATTTCACGATTTGTAACCCGAATTTATGTTCATGTTTCCAGCCTTTGGAGCATAGACCCACCAGGATCTTCCCGCTCTCTTTGTCCACCGCTAGGTGGATTTTGATAAATTTCTTCTTCAATTTTTTCCTTCCCGTTCTCACAGTCATCCATCGGCCGTACTGATTCAGAGATAAGCCGGTTGCATCAATGATCACCGTTACATCATTCTCATTCAGACAACAGATGATTTCCTCTAGCATATCTTCAAGATAGCTGAGGGGAATATCACAGATATGTTCCTGTGCGGTATTTGCATCAGGAACTGTCTCCAACAACCAAGTTCTCTCGTCGCATATCCATAAAAGAAAACTCTCTGTATCCAGGTATGACAAACAGAACAACTGTTTGAACATTAGAAAAATCAGAATATCCTTCGGGTGTGCTGGAGGTCGTCCAACAGTGTTTGGTAGACGGACTCTATAAGGATCTGACTTTTTATCTAAGAGACGCTTCAATCCAAGAATACAACGAGTATACTTCCATTTCCTCTGTCCTTTGTATCGTCCCCAAAAACCCTTCCTATATCTTTTATATTTACGTCCACTATACTTGCTTCTCTTCCTATTTTTCATCTTTTTTGCATCCCATCCTTGCTACCAATACAGGATGGAGTGCTGTCACCGTGACCTTTTTAAGATGGTTTTACAATCATGCACGGGGTGAGACGTCCATCCCGTTTTTGGTAAGCAAGAAAACGATATGGACTCTCTCCCGAAAAACCTAATTTACGGGCAACACTATGTAACCACCATTATACTAATATCTAGTGTTTGTTTTAAACGATTCCATCGTCCCAATGATAAACGATCTTTTTTATTGTTCATTTTTCTCCCCATTTTCAAATCTTATTGCCTTCTTTATCTCTGTACTGAATTTCTATACCCAAATCTTTACAGATTATTATAAATTCGTCTTTAATATTTTGAATATTTTTCTTTCTAAAATCTACTATATTGTCCCTGAAAACCAACAGTAGCTTAATATCTTTTTCAGGATTTAGTTTAGCAAAAAGATAAGATAAAAACAAAATACCCCCCCAGCTCAACATATCCAGCACCATAATCACATATTTCATATTCTGTAGTATGATATTTTCTGTCTTCTATTTCAATAAGAATAATTTCATTGTTTTTCTTAGCAATAATGTCTACTTGTTTAAATTGTGTTTTTCTAGTTGGTTTGATTTCGAAACCTATCTTCTTTTCTTTTTTTACTTTATACCCTTCTTCTTTGTATTCTTGTATCATTTTTTCTTGAGTGTCTTTATGCCAATCACTTGCCATTTTTCCTCCCTCAAACTATTAAGAGATGTCTTTGAATTTTTCTGAAGCAAGTTCTCCTTCGATTCCCCAATGTGATTTAGGGATTTTATGCACAATTACTTCCACAGCACGAGCAGGGATACCTAAATCAACAAAGACTTTAGTGATTCTTTTAATCACATTTTTGGCTTTTTCCTCTCCGAAATCTTCCCAGACATTCACATAAACAATAGGCATTTTCCGCCTCCCTCACATTTTATATAACATTTCTTTCTTTAAAAAACCAACACTATATAGACTACATATTTAATCAATACTTAATAGCGACTTTGCACATAAAGTCAATCGATATAAATAAAAAAGTAAAATGTTCTACAAAATTATAACATATAATTTAACTGTGTTGTTTCATTCAATGATTGAAACAGGTGTTGATCTCGGAATTATATATCCTTCACAGCAGTTTCTCCAACCCAACATGTGCGTGTGAAGAAGTCGCTCTCTTTTTTATTTTAATGTTTAGATTAAATCAATATAAAATGTAACAAATTGTAATTTTTATGTTTATTTTATATACAAAATATTGCAAATGACTTTTTATTAGAAACATTTAAAACTAAAAAGAGGATACAAAAAACCGAAGGTAGAGGAGATTATACAGAAAAATAAGATAATTTGTAATATTTTAATATTAGTTGTTATAAAACTATAATTTGAAGAGGAGAGATAAGGAGGATTTTATTT
>Ga0315285_10006133_pt1 | contig 12372 bp, 27 predicted proteins | sample YL17G09_36_MG_FD_203698 | JGI IMG/M metagenome (GOLD analysis project Ga0315285, IMG submission 203698) | Sediment microbial communities from Yellowstone Lake, YNP, Wyoming, USA - YL17G09_36 | ecosystem: Environmental > Aquatic > Freshwater > Lake > Sediment | place: USA: Wyoming | collected... | reverse complement strand
GGCGAGCTCGCAAACCATCGACGCGCGCGCCGTGCGCAAGCTTGTCGCGGCGAACGATGGTAAGCGCGGATTTACCTACACTCACCACGACATGCGCAAGCCTGCGAACCGGGCGATAGTTGCGGAATGCAATGCGAACGGGTTTACCGTCAACCTAAGTGCGAACAACCTGCAGCATGCTGACACGCTCGCCGAGCTCAGTATCGGTCCGGTCGTGGTCGTGCTGGCATCCGATGCGACACAAAACACGGTAACCCCGGCCGGCCGGAAAGTCGTGGTCTGTCCCGCGACGCAGCGTGATGATGTCAGTTGCGCCACGTGTCAATTGTGTCAGCGCCAGCGCGCTGCAATAGTCGGTTTCCCCGCACATGGCGCCTCAAAACGCAAAGCATCAATCATCGCGATCAAGGCAATTTAAGATGGCCACCATGACCCCCATTGAACTGTTGCAAGCTATGTGGCGTGAGTCCGATGCGGCCGCCGCGCGCATGCCCAGCGTGTCGACCCTACGCGCGCCGGGCCCGGTTGAGACGCGCGGCCCCGACTACCGCGAACCGGCGCCGCACTACTCGCGCGCAGAGCGCGAATTCAGACACGCCACTGCGGCCGAATATCGGCGCGGCAGACTCTAGCTAACCCCGGGCCACGGGCCCGGTTTCCACAGTGCCCATGTCGGGCATTGTGCAAACCACCGGAGCAAACCACCATGGGCAATCGCGCTGTTCTATCTTTCGGCACCGCCGTTCAGGCGCCCGCAATTTATCTGCACTGGAATGGCGGCCGCGCCAGCGTTGAGGGAATCCTAGAAGCTTGCAAGGAAACAAAGTGCACCGCCGGCCTGCGCGGCGCCGCGCTCGCTGACCGTGTCGCGGCCGTCGCTGTCGGGTTTATCGGTAGCAGCGTTTATCGTGGTCGCGCCGATCAATGCGATTGCGACAACGGTGATAACGGGCTCTACATCATCGGCCAGAATCTGGCCATTACCGGCCGCCTCTACGCTGACCCTGCACGCGAAGAGATCGACGCGGAAAAGACCGCCGGGATACGCGATACATGCCGCGAGGTAATCAATGATGCGCAATCGCCCGAAATCCTCGGCCGCCGTTCGTGGGCTGCGCTCGCCGAACTAGTGCAACAGAACTAGACCACCCGCCGGGCCACGGGCCCGGTTTCCACAGTGCCCATGTCGGGCATTGTGCAAACCACCGGAGCAAACCACCATGAAGCTTTCCCGTACCCATCTGGCCATCGCGCAGTCCCTGCGCGCCGACATAACCGCCCCCGCCCGTATGGCGTCCGCCGCGCGCTGGTGCGGCAGCGAAGAGTACACCGCCGCGCAGGACCGTGCGGCGCGCGCGACATCCCTCGCGCGCTATCTCATGCAGCACTTTGCACGCGACGCTGAGACGCGCGCCGACTTCGCCGAGCATTGCGGGTTGTCTGCGCTCGCGCATACCGTCATCGACGCGGCGCCGACCCCGCCGGCCCCGCCGGCCCCTGCGCCCACCGGGCCCCGCTCAATCGCCACCATCGCGCGCGAGATCAAGCGGACTTGGCCGAAGGTCTACTTCGGCGCCGTGCCCTATCTCGACGCCATGTTCGACCTGCGCGACATGCGAGACGCATACATGCATGACAGTGCGAGCTCTGTCGTCGCATACTTTCTGGGCAACGCAAAGACATGGCGCGGCCCCGATGCAAAGCGCATCAAGGCCGAGTTGAACGCGATGCTCAAGGGGGCGAAGTGAACCGCCGCGCCTTGCTCCCCGTTGCGGCCGCGCTGGCCTTCGGCGCATGCGTGGCGCCGTTCGCGTGGGTTTCAGGCTACCTGACCCGCCCAATGGCCGGCGCAATCGCGCTGGGCTTGATTCTGGCCGCCCTTGTGGCATCTTTTCTCGCCGACTGACCTACCCCAAGGAAACCACCATGACAACTGATCCGCAAACCTCCACTATCGCGCGCAGTTGGCGCGTCGAGGTGATCGCCGACAGCAGCGGCAACTGGTGCGGCAACGCATGCCGATACCCAGACAAGAAGCAGGCCGAAACCGCCGCGTGTGATCTGATGAACCGATGGCTGCTCGTGCGTGAATGGCGGGTGGTCGAATCGGATGAGCCCGCGAACTATGAACTGATCGAAGTCAGCCCGGGCGAATTCAAGATGTGTCCGGTAAAGGCCTGACCCACAGTGGCAAGGGCAACCAGCCTTTGCCAGTGTGATCAATCCCTGATCACCAACCCCGGAGAAAACCACCATGACCAAGACCACTGCCACTGCCACCGTCACCCGCCTGTCAGACCGCGCGCTCGCTGACAACGTCGACCGCTTGGGCGCCTTGAACGCTGAGATCGCGCGCCTGAAGGCCCGCGCCGATGAGATCAAGGACAAGCTGATCGCCGCCGGCACCGGCGAGATCGAGGGCAAGCACTACCGCGCTGTCATCAGCCCGCGCGAAGTGACCCGGCTGGACACGAAGATCGTTCGTTCGTTCCTGTCGCCGGCCGAGATCATCGCGGCGAGCAAGACCACCTCGAGCGTGAACGTGACGCTTTACGACCTGTGACCTGACGAAATCCATCACCCTGCGGCCAGGATAGCGACCAGAGGCGTCACTTTCCCGCGCCGCAGGGGGTGGCACAGAATCTGCATCTTCCAAGCACCACCAACCCCCGGAGAAAACCACCATGTACCCGAACCCCTTAGCCCTCACGATCAAAGGCCTGAAGCAGTGGAGCACGCACGACGGTGGCGGCTTCCAGTGCAGCCTGTATCAAGGCAAAGTCCACGTCGCCACCATCACCGACTTCGGATGGGGCGGCGCCCTGCAAATCTACGCCGCCAAACCCACCTTTCTGACCAACGTCAAGGCCATCGTCGACACGCTGCCGCCCATCGACTGCACCACCTTCGGCGGCGAGGGCACGATGCCCGTCAGCGTCGACGTCTACCTCGAAGACCTGCTTTCGCAGCATCAGTTCGCCAAGAAGTTGGCGCGCGCCAGCAAGACCAAGGTCTGCTTCACGCTGCCGGGCGACGATGAGTACACCTATCGCACGCTGAACACTGCGGACGTTGCCCGGGCTGTCGTCTTCCTGTGCAAGAAATACCCCGGTGGCTACACCATCCTCGAGGCAGCCTGATCATGTACCGCGCCCTCAATGTCCTTGTCGCCTGCGAAACGTCTGGCGCCGTGCGTGATGCCTTCCGGGCTCGTGGCGCCAACGCGTGGTCTGTCGACCCGCTGCCCACCACCGCGCCCGGGAACCACTTCCTCAACACGCTCGAGAACCTCGAGATCGAGCCCGGTGAGTGGGATTTGCTGATCGCCCACCCGCCCTGCACATACCTGTGCTCATCGGGCCTGCACTGGAACCACCGGCGCCCGGGCCGCGCCGATCTCACTGAGAAGGCCTTGGACTTCGTGCGCTATGTCATGGCGCTGCCGGTGCCGCGCATCTGCGTCGAGAACCCCATCGGCTGCATCTCCACCCGCATCAGGAAGCCCGACCAGATCATTCAGCCCCACCAGTTCGGTGAGGGCGCGAGCAAGGCCACCTGCCTGTGGCTCAAAGGCCTGCCGCACCTCGCGCACACCGAAACCGTCGAGCCCCGCTGGGTGGCCGGCAAACCCCGCTGGGCGAATCAAACCGACACCGGGCAGAACCGTCTCTCGCCGAGCGCCGACCGATGGCGGAAGCGTTCAGTCACCTACCCCGGCATCGCAGCCGCGATGGCCGCCCAATGGTCTGTCTGACCACCAACCCCTGAAGGAGAGCCACCATGTCTTTCACCTCCCGCCCCACCCGCTTCGCCGGGACCGATCACCTGAATTGCGTCAGCTATCTCAGCGTGACCGAAGACCGCGTCGCGCTGCAGGATCGCGGGCAGACCCCGCTCGCGCTGTCCAACATCTGCTTGGACGCCGCGCTGCTGTCCTTCCGGCTCACCGACCTCAAGTTCGCGAGCGGCAAGGTCGAAAGCATGCTGTATGTCTTGGAGGATTTCTGCCCCTACCTGAAGTGGAAAGTTCTGACCCCCTGAAAACCACCGGAGAACCCACCATGATCATTCCCTGCACGATCACGCTTGTCTCGCTGCACGTCATCCTGATCGTCGAACTGATACAGGCCGCGCAGCGCAGAAAGCGCCGGCGCATCGAGCAAGCCTTCGAAGCGACTCACGAATGGGTGCCGGGCGACGCCCGCCGCCCAGGCACGTGGCGAAGAATCGAGGAGGACACCCCATGACCATCCCCACAGGCTACAAGGCGAACTTCGACACGCTGCTCGCCGCGGCCGGCGCCAATGACCTCGCGCTCGTCGAGTGCCACGACACCGCCACCGGCCGGCCCGTCTACACGGTCTGCGCCGTGCACACTGAGTGCGGCGAGATCGTCATCACCCCGATCGCCAAGTTGTTCGATGGCAATCCCTATGAAGAACTCACCGGACCCGACTATGACCCACGATCAGCCCACTGACGACATCAAGTTGCAAACGCTCGCTGGCGCCTATACCGGCTGGGCCTATCGCTTCGACCCGTCCCTGCTCCCGTCGACTGCGCACGATCGCTGGTCGAACCGGGACTGGATCAACTTCATCGGCGACAACTGGTATCGCCGCTTCGCCGTGGCGCCGCGCGCGCCAGGCCAACCTTCGGAGGCCTCTCATGGCTGACTTCCTGTTTCAGAACCACGGCAGCATCTGTCTGCTGACCCCTCTCACCGCCGCCGCCACGCAATGGGTCGAGGACAACGTCGGCGAGCACCAGACATTCGGCGCCGCCGTCGTCGTCGAGCACCGCTACGCCCGCGGCATTGTCGAGGGTGTCATCGACGATGGGCTCACGGTGGAGTGAATTCTGAAATTTTCCCTAAATGCGATGTAACCGTGTAACCACGTAACTGGCCCAGTAAAAGACTTTGGCCAGCGCTCACGGGGGCCTCACGGGGGTGTCGCGCGCGCCGACGCCTAGCGCACGCTCACCTATCTAACCCCCTTTTTAAAGTAAGACAGAGCAACTTAGCGGTTACAGCGGTTACACCCATCTAACCCGTTGATTTGCAAGGCGAATTTTGTGTAACCGCTACAGTTATCCACCGGTTGCAGCGGTTACAAAACAGGGGTTTCTTTCCTGTGCCATAGTTTCCGCGGCCCCATACCTCCAAACCGCGAGGTTCTAGGCTCAAAGCCGAAACCGCGCAGCACCGCCCCCACACGCTTGAGAGCGAGCATGCCCATATCGCGACTGCTCAACCCGAGGGCTCCAACCAGCACATCGTGCGCTGAGAAGGGGTTACAGCTTCTCGGGGATTTTGCGGAAATCGACGTGCCACCCACTTCAGCGTCGTCCGAACCGCCCGCCTCATCGTCGTCCCGGCTGGCCGCGCCGAACCCATCAACCCCGTTGAGCCAGGCCCCGATGGCGCCTTCCCAAGCGTCCTCGACCATGAATTCGGCATGCGCCTCGGGCGCCAGCCTTTCGGCGTCTTGCCACGCGATGCCGCTCGCCCGCCACAAGACGAGGGCCTCGGCCCAGAGTTGGTCGCGCTCGCGCTCGATCCGCGCCGTGTCGGCTCGCGTCACCTCCACCGGCAGCCAGCGGCGGTTCCCGGTGTCGTCACTCAGGATGCCGTCGAGGTTGGTCGTACCGATCAGCACGCACCGCCGCGGGTACGCCTTGGAGAACTCTTCGTACTTCGGGGTCCACTTCTCGAACCGGCGCGAGACGAACCCCTTGATGCCTTCCTGATCCTTGGTGTGCAGCCCACGCAGTTCGCCGATCTCGCCGATCAGCGTGCCGCGCATCACCCGCGCCAGCTCGGCGTCGTCCTTGGTGAAGTCGACCTCGACGAAGTAGTTGGTGCCCGGCACCATCGCGCGCACGGCGCTGGTCTTCTGGATGCCCTGCGGGCCCTTGAGCACGGGCGCCATGTCGGCTTGGCAGCCCGGCGACATGACCCGGGCCGCGAGCGCCGTCCAGATATAGAGGGCCACGGCGCGCGAGTACGGGGTGTCGGCCGCGCCGAACGAGTCGATCAGGAACGTCGCGATGCGCGGCACGCCGTCCCACGCCGGCAGGGTCGTGAGCCAGAGCTGGGCGCTGTCGTACCGGTTCTCGCGCGCCACTAGCACGATCACGTCGCGGGCCAGTTCCTTGCTGACGGACTTGAATCTGAGCCGCTCGAGCAGGATCCGCATGGCCACGACGTGGTGGTCTTCGATCGACTGCCACTCATTCGTGCCGGGGCGGGCTACCGTGATCTCGTCGCGGAACACGTCGTACGCGATCCGCATGCCGACCAGGTCTGGCCGGCGGAATGCCATGGCGGCGTTGTCGAGGAGGGGGAGAATGGTGCCCGTCTTGTCACGTCGAAACGCTGGAAGCTCGAGTTCGGCTGAACCCCCCGGCGCTGCCTCACCATTCCCCCCAACCATTAAGGCAGTGCCGGGTTCCCCCACCGGGCCCACTACCTCGAAATCATCTGGGTTCGGCCGATCCGCAGGATCCTGCCACCCCGCCGACCGCGCCAGCCACTTCAGCGTGCCGACGCCGATGGCGCCCGGCTTGCCCAGTTCGGCGCTGTCCCAGACCTTGTCGACCGCCGCCTCGTCGTAGTCGGGTATTCCCTGACTCCACTCGTGCGCCAGCGCGCGGCCGGCGTCGCTGCCCTGATACGCCTCGTGAATGCCGAACAGGCAGTTGCGCCACTGGTCGCGGCCCCAACCGGGGATCTTGTCGGTCCACACGGCCATCGTGATGGCCTCGAGGGCCTCGGCCAGCACCCGCAGGCCTGCGTCGTCCAGAGGCTCGACCGCTGTTCGCACCAGGCGCAACAGAGGAGGGGCCACCGGGACGGGCGGCGACATCTGCCATGCTGACGCGCTCAGTCGCCCCCCGGCCGGCACCAGCATCCCACTGAGCTCGCACCACGCGAGCCACTCACTCTTGCCCGCCAGCGGCAGGATCACTTGGTTCCCGTAGCCGCCGCGCGGCACTATATCCTGCTTGGGGAACAGCTCGACCTGCTTCGCCCCGACGCCGCCGGTGCCCACCGCGAGGCCCACGGACTCGAGCACCCCACTGAGCCAGCGGCGCACGCTGCGCGCGTCCTGCGGGTCGTCCCACATCGCGTAGACGTGGACCCCGCTGCCGCCGCTCGAGCGGAACACGATCGGCGAAGCCCCCCACGCCAGCACCATCGCGTCCATTACCGTGCCCACGGCGGCACTCATCTCGGCCCAGCTCACCTCGCCGCGGTGCGCGTCGAAATCCAGCAGGCCCACCATCGTCACGCTGGCGCCTTCGTTCACGAAGCACACGCCGCGCGGCGGGCCGCCGTTCAGGTGCCGCGCCAGGCGGTCGGTCGTCAACGGTTCCCGGGTCCACCGCGAACCCCCCTCCTTCTTCTTCACCGCAGTCACGTCTGTTCTGACTCGTGACACGAGCGGCTGCAGCGCCGCGATCAGGGGGTTTGCGACATCAGTCATAGGTGTGACCGCGCACGGGGGGCGGGCGTATGATGGACCGGAGGGGGAATGCAGCATACGCTGCCCGCCGATCCGTAGCAAGTGGTACACTCCCGCGCACTCGGGTATGGTTTTTTCCGCCAGACATCTTGGGACGCCCATGGACTTCGATACGGCTTTCGCCCGCCTCGTGGATGAAGAGGGGGGCTACGTCAACGATCCGCAAGATCCCGGCGGCGAGACGAACTTCGGAATCTCCAAGCGCGCATACCCGACTGAAGACATCAAGAACATGACGCTCGAGCGCGCGAAGTTCCTGTACCGGCGCGACTACTGGGCCCGGCTACGCGCCGACGAACTGCCGGCCGAGATCCGCTTCGATCTGTTCGACGTAGCCGTCAACGGTGGTGTGGGCCGCGCGGTCCAGCTGCTTCAGGGGGCTGTCAATGAGACGCAGGACAGTGTGCTTGGGCCCAAGACCTTGGCCGCCACCATCGCGATGGAACCCTACAGGCTCAAGGCGCGATACAACGGCTGGCGGCTGGACTACCTCAACGACCTGCCGACTTGGCCACGTTTCGGCAGGGGGTGGACCCAGCGTGTGGCCGACATTCTCAAGGGGGCATGACATGGACAAGACAGCACTCACTGCAGACGAAGCCGAGAGCCTGTTCAACCGTCGGTTCCTCGCCTACTTCGCGCTGTTCCTGACGATCGCCGGCATGACATACGTCGCCTGCGTCACGTTCATGCCGATCCCCAAGGACAACGGCCGCTACGCCGACCTCGTGTTGGGCTTCATCATGGGCACGGTGCTGACGACTCCGATCGCTTTCTTCTTCGCGTCGAGCAAGTCCAGCCAGGCCAAGGATCAGGCCCTCAGCGCGCTGCTGCCTAGTGCCCTGCCACCTACCCCCACGGTCACCACGCCGACGCCCACAGCGCCGGTTCCTGCAGCCCCGACGCCCACCGCGGCGCCGGACCCGAATGTCGTCCCGATCAACGAAGGACAACCATGAAGATCTTTCACAACCCCGCCACCTATCTACTGACTTTCGCCTGCGCCCTGCTCGTCGCCTGCTCGAGCTTGGGCCTACCCACGCCTGAGACGTTCAACGAGAAGGTTGCCGCAGCGCAGGCCAGCGTCACGCAAGTCCGCCAGACGGCGACGCAACTGCTCAACACCAAGAAGATCAGCGTGGCCGACGCCGAGAACGTGCTGAAGAGCACGGATGCCGCCTCTGAGGGCATCGCTGTGGCGCGGGCGATGTCAGCGCAAGATCCCAGCGCGGCCCAAGCGCGGCTGACGCTCATCGTCACGGCGCTCACCGCGATCCAGACCTATCTCGCAACGAAATCGTAGGCCTACCCCGCAACGAAATAAGGAGCCCACCATGGGTGCAGAAATTCTCATCTCCCTGCTGCTCGGCCTGCTCGACCGGGCCAGCCAGATCGGCGCGCTGATCTCCACCGCGCGCGGCGAGGGTCGCGACATCACGCCGGCCGAGCTCGACGCGCTGATGGAGCAGGACAAGGTGGCACGCGAAGATCTCGTCGACGCGATCGCCAAAGCGAAAGCTGCTCCGTAAGCTATCCCAGCTTGGAGTACTCGTTCAGCGCCGAGAGCTTCTCGGCGATGTCCCTGCACTCGCGGCACGTCAGCTCGATCCCTATCGCCGGCCAGAAGCGGTAGAAGAGATCGTTGCCCAGGCGGATCTCGCCCTTGAGCAGGCCGCCAGGATCGAAGGCCTTGAACTTGCTGTTGTCCACCAACGTGTAGTTCATGTCGGTGATTTGCGGCACCACAGCGCATGACTTCCTGCAGGCTGGGCGCAGTGAGCGCATCGGGGCAAGAACCGGTCTGGTGCCTTCAGAGCATTGATTGCGCCGAGGACATACGCTGTCTCTGCGCCAGACAGCGCCGGCAGCGCTTGCTCAACAGGCTCAAGCCAGTCCTCTCCGAAGCTGAACTCATGTTTGTTCTCGATCGGGATGAACGCACCCACCACACCTTTCAGCCCCCGCTCATCCACCCACGATTCGTCGTCGAAGACAACGCCAAACCTGAACCCTCTGCTGCCACACTCTGCCGTGCCCACAGTTGCCATAGCGCCGGGGACAAGAAAGTGTGAGTAATGAAGCCAGCCAGGAGCACTATCGAAGTCGGGAGCCTTCTTCAAGCGAACCCTGTCGCCTACGTGGAATGGGGCAAAGCGTTCCATCAGAAGGTCGTGGGCGGCGACCAGTTCGGTGAGATAGAAACTCAGAGGACCGGCGGAAAGCAGGGAAGTCCCCTTGGAAATGTACTCCGCGGCTTTGAGGATGTTGTCTACGTTCACGCCTTCTCCTCGACTTGGTCGACGCCGATCTTGCGGGCTGGCTGCGCTTGTTCCGGAACAGGCCACGCCTTCGTCTTGCCGGCGTCCTTGTAATGGCACGAGTCACCGTCGGCACATGGACAGAGTGGGTCGTTTCCGGCGCAAGGTGTGGGCGTTTCTGCTAGGGCCGAGAGCACATCAATCTTCTCGGCGCGGTACGAGATTGCGCGGGCGCGTCCTTCGTCCTCAAGGTCTAAGATGATCGCCATCAGCAGTAGCCTTTGCCTCGGGGTCATGCCTGCTTCTCCTTGATATATCCGCCATAGGTGCCGGCATAGCGTCCGAGGTCAATCTTCGGCCCACCCGACACGTCAGACAAGTTGCGTCCACGCAGACGGCACCAGTCGCCACGACACGCGCACGCATATCCGGGTAGCGGGCACTGATTCGGCGGGGCCTCTGTCTTCGGTTCAAGGGGCCATTGCGACGATGGCTTGTAGGTCATGCCTGCTTCTCCTTCTGTGCTGGTGAAAGGTACTGCATCTCTTCTGTGCTGCTGCAAGTCGCCGAATTGAACTGACAAGCTTGGAACCGCGAGTTGATCTGCTCATCCGTCAGCGGCTCTGGTGCTGGCTCTGCTGCCAGGGCGCGGAGAATGTCAAGAGCGTCGTCGATGATGCGCCTATCTGCGTCGCTCCCGCTGATGCAGCACTTCCCTTCTGGATCACAAAGCACAGCGGTTAGATTGTCTTCTGCCGTGCGCAAGGCTTTGAATTGTTCCGGGGTCATGTCTGCTTCTCCTTCTGTGCCTTGAGGACGGCGTGGGCGAATGGCATGGCGTCTTTTAGCCCACCGATGGCCCATTCTTTACCGTCTGCAATTTTGCAATACTCGGCGATGATTTCATCATCCGTCAGCCCCGGTGCTGGCTCTGCCTTGAGTAACGGAAGAATCATTTCGCAGACGGCTAGCATCAACTCCCCATTCGGCGACTCTGGATCGAAGATGCGCGTCTCTACTCGCGTGTCATAGCCTACATTCGGGGCCAGACGTTCGTAGGTGTGGTGGAATAGGATCGCCAACTCCAAAGCATTCATGCCTGCTTCTCCTTTGCGGATTGCGTAGATTGCGCATAGAGAGGTTCAGCCCCGGCAGAATCCTCTGAGCACGCAACCCAGCGATCCTCGAAGACATCACCACCAATCCAGACTCGCGCCATCTTGTGCCACGCTACAGGCACCTGTGTGGTCGGTGCTGGCACTGCGGGCTGCGAGTAACGCTGCTTCAACAACGCAAGGTTGATTGCAGACCGCACTTGTGAACGAGTCCAACCCTCAACAAACCCTTGGGCTGATTCAACCAACAGACTGGGCTGCGGCAGTTCTGGTCCAGTCAAAGGCTCACGCACTGCGGGCTGTGCTAGTGCTGCCGAGTCAGCCTTGCTCTTTGTCTTGATCGCTGCCACGCCGTTGGTGGGCACGTCGGCCGGGCGCCAGATGTGGCCGCAGCGGGAGCATAGATGCGAGCGGTGTGGCGGGTTCGTCCACTTCTCGCCCTGCTTCACGCACATGCAAGCCCCGCCCGGGCACTCGGGGCAAAGGTCGGGCGCGTCGATGTGCTGCAAGCCGCATGCAGGGCAATACAGAACCATGTCCACAGGCACTGCGGGTTGCGAGAGTGCTGTGCGGGCTGCGGCCCAGGCAAGTGGCTGGCGGCGGTGATAGTCGTCATAGTCGGTGCCGTGGCCCATCTCGTGCAGCTTATGCAGTCGATCCTTCAAGTCCTTCAGCGCCACCAGTTCGGCCAGTGCTTCGCGTTCGTTCATGGCTTCTGCTCCTGTGCTGCGGCAAGGACTGCGCGGGCGAATTCCTCATACCGATTGACTGGTGGTTCGCCCATGACCCAGCCGCGATGCCAGTCAAGCCCTGCCTCGCGCACGTACTCCATGATTTGATCTCGGGTCAGCGGCTTGCGCTGCGGTGCTGGCGGATGGGTGTAGACAGGACGCACAACCCATGAGGTTGCACCATCAATGTCATGTTCGTTGATGGCATCGTTGATATGCTCGTGTGCAAGCTCTTCCCACGGAGCAGCGAACTCCAGGCTCAGAGAGCCATCGCTGTTTACGCTGCACACATGCCACGCCACCGGCTCCTGCCCAAGCGTCGCAGCGTACTCGCGCAGGGCGGCGGTGATTTTTGGCGTAGGCTCAAAGGACACACCTCTGTGTGCGGCTTCTGCGTCATATTCTGCAAGCGCATCAGCCAGCGCTCTCAGTTCTTCTGTCTTGGTCATGTCTTCTCCTTCTGTGCCTTGAGGAGGGCTCTGGCTACGTCAAGCCACCCCCATCCCTGGAAGCCGGTTAGCTTCCTATTCATTCCGCTTATCACCGCTTCAATCTCCTCATTCGTCAGTTCCGGTGCTGGCTCTGCCCTGGGTGGGTTAGCGTAGAGTCGAATCAACTCACCCGATGCAATCAGATCGTCGTTACGATCCGTAGCGGCAATGACTCCTGCGCCGAAGAAAGTACCGTACTTAACATTCATCCACGCCACCGGCTCCTGCGTGGTCGGTGCTGGTGGGTG
>Ga0315285_10006132_pt1 | contig 12373 bp, 11 predicted proteins | sample YL17G09_36_MG_FD_203698 | JGI IMG/M metagenome (GOLD analysis project Ga0315285, IMG submission 203698) | Sediment microbial communities from Yellowstone Lake, YNP, Wyoming, USA - YL17G09_36 | ecosystem: Environmental > Aquatic > Freshwater > Lake > Sediment | place: USA: Wyoming | collected... | reverse complement strand
GTTAAGAAATAAGAGCATTGTGGTGTACAAAAAAGCAAGCGAGTATGCAGCAGGCCGCGGGATTATCATTGCGGATACAAAATTTGAATTCGGAATTATAGAAGACCGCGTTACCCTGATTGATGAGGTGCTCACCCCTGATTCATCGCGCTTCTGGCCCAAGGACCAGTATAAGCCAGGCATGGCTCAGCCCAGTTTTGACAAGCAATTTGTGCGGGATTATCTGGAGACCCTGAATTGGGATAAGCGCCCCCCTGCGCCTGAACTTCCCGAAGATATTGTTGAGAAGACAAGCCAGAAATATTTGGAGGCGTATAAGAGGCTTACTGGGAAAGATCTAGTTAAGGGAAAGTAAGGGGTAGCAGCGGGAGAGAAAGGGTTAGTAGGGGAGTGGAATTAATTAAAAAAATAGTCTTGATATTTTTAAGAATCAGCATAAGCGTAGCTTTGCTGATTTTTTTGTTTTCTCAGGTAGACAGAAAGAGCCTATTTGAGATTATAAAAACCGCCGATAAAGGCCTTCTCTTATGGGCATTTTTTATTTTCTTCTTTAATTATCTTTTTTGCCTTATGCGCTGGATAATGCTGCTTAAGGCGCTGGAGATTCATTTGCCTTTATCAAGAGTGATAATCTCATTCTCAGGAGGAATATTCTTTAATCTCGTTCTTCCTTCTGCAATAGGGGGAGACCTGGTGCGTAGTATTGACCTTGCCGCGTACACCAAAAAGCCAAAGGAGATCGTAGCGACAGTCATACTTGACAGGCTAAGCGGCTCTGTGGGTCTGCTTATCCTGATTTTTTTCTCTTTATTTTTCGGATCGAAGCTGCTGCAAGATAAAGCTGTTTTTCTTTCCATATTCATAATCACGTTTTTGCTGGTTATAATACTTTTAATATTATTCAACAATTCAATATACACTGCGCTAAACAGGTTTTTATCCAGGCCAAATGCGGGGAAAATTCGCAATACCCTAAAGAGCCTCCATGAAGAGATGCATGTATTCAGGGATAAGAAGAAGGAAGTGATTAAAAATTTATTTGTTTCCGTGTTAGTGCAGGCAAACACCCCTTTGACCCTTTATTTTATCGCTTTAGCTATTGGCTTAAAAGTCAGCTTGATTTATTATTTTGTATTCCTTCCTATAATTGGTGCGATTACCATGCTGCCCATATCAATCGGCGGCTTGGGCCTGCGGGATGCTACCACGATTTATTTTTTTGCTAAGGCAGGGGTTTCGCGTGACCTGGCCTTTGCTATGTCTCTTTTAAACTTTTCCTTTATACTGGTTTATGGGGCAATAGGAGGACTCATTTATGTCCTTAGTGTACGTCATAGACGGATACAACATCATTCACCATCCGGCATTCAGCAAGAGTAGCAATAAGGTCAGAATCCCGCCTCAGGAGCTCCTGAGATTAATCAGGACAAAACGATTATGCGGCAAGAATAGGGCAACTGTTGTCTTTGACGGATACCCTCCGGCCCAAGAAGCAGTCCATGGTGACGATGAGATAGGGGTGGTTTTCTCGAAAGACCACTCAGCGGATGAGAAAATCAAAATTCTCGTTGAGCGCGCACGTAATCCCAAGAATATTGTTGTGGTCAGCGATGACAATGAGGTAAAATTCATTGCAAAAGCGCTTGGGGCTAAGGTGCTGGGCGTTGAGCAATTTATCAGCCAAGAGCAGAAGTCAAGAGCCAAAGCTAAGGAAACTGCGGAAATTGAGCTTACCTACAGTCAGATGGAAGCAATAAATAAAGAGTTGCGCAAGATATGGCTGAAATAAAGCGTAAAGAGAAAAGCGTAAAGCGCAAAACTAAAGACGAAGGAGATTTTTTAAAGTTTTTGGGCACAGCGGGTGCGCGCTTTGTGATGATAAAGCAATTGCGCGCCTCTGGCGGCTTATGGATTTCTTACAAGGGCACAAACGTAATAATTGATCCGGGCCCGGGAAGCATTGTGCGTTGTGCTTCCAGTAGGCCAAAGTTAGACCCATCAAAGCTCGACGGAATAATCCTTACCCACAGACACCTGGATCACTCCGGAGATATTAATGTAATGATTGAGGCAATGACTGAAGGCGGTTTTAAGAAAAGGGGGATTGTCTTTTGTCCTGAAGACGCAATAAATGAAGACACGGTGATTCTGAAACACGCGGAGACTTTTCCTGAAAAGATTGAAATATTGGAGGCAAATAGAAATTATAAAGTAGGAGAGTTTGAATTTCAGAGTTCAATGAAGCACATCCACCCATGCCAGACTTATGGGCTGAAATTTAATATGAATAAAACAAGCGTTTCTCTATTGACTGATACAAGATATTTTAAGGGACTGGAAGACTTTTACAAAACAGATATTCTGATAATTTGCGTTGTATTCTTTGAGCCGCGTCCCGGGATAGACCACCTGAGTCTGCCTGATGCAGAGCAGATTATTGCGGCTGTCCAGCCAAAGAAAGCAATACTGACGCACTTTGGCATGACTATGCTTTCGGCAAAACCGCATATTCAGGCGCAAGAGCTATCCAGTAAACTAGGGATTGAGGTTTTAGCCGCCTACGACGGCATGACCCTGAATTTTTGACTGCTTAAAACGTCTTGACATAACTTAATATCTGTGATAGAGTTAAAAAAATAGTTGTTTTAACCAAGGAGGTGGATATGAGTACTTGGAAAGTGATTCTCTTGGAGCCCGCCAAGCAAATTCTTGCCCAGATTGGCAAATTTGTGGTGGATGCTTTGCTGGTAATTCTCATACTCATCATCGGCTGGATTATTTCTAAGGTAATTAAGGCGGTAGTCACAAGGGCCCTCAAGATTGTAAAGCTCGATGAACTATCTAGTAAGATTGAGCTATCTAATTTGCTTGAAAAGGGCGGCATCACCCTTAATCTTTCGGAGTTAATCGGCTCAATTTGTTACTGGCTGGCGCTTTTGGTTACCTTTATGGTTGCTATCAATGCTGTGGGCCTGACCATTGCTGCAGATTTGTTAAATACAGTTATTCTTTACATACCCAATGTCATTGCTGCCATATTTATACTGATATTAGGTATGTTTGTATCCACACTTTTAAGGAACATCGTTGAAGTTGCAGCCAATAATGCCGGCATTGCGCAAAGCAAACTATTGAGCAAGACCGTAGGCGTTGTAGTGGTAACCTTCGCAATTTTTGTGGCCTTGGAGCAGCTCAAGATAGGAATCCGTATAACAGAGCTTACGTTAGCCATTATATTAGGTTCTGTTGGGCTTGGTTTGGCTTTAGCATTTGGCTTGGGTTGCAAAGATTTAATCGCCAAGTACGTCAGCGAATTTCTGGAGAAGTCAAAGCCGAAATAAAAATAGGTGTTGCTAGTTTCTAATTAATCCCCGCATTTCGATTGGAAGTTGCGGGGATTAATTTTTATGGTATAATTTAGGCATGAAAATGATGAAAGCTTGCATTCAGACCTTCGGATGGCAGATGGACAAATTGTTACACTCGGATTTTACACTCGCTGAGGGAGTGGTATAATAAGGAATAATTATTTGTAATATAAGGAGTTATGGAAATCGGCAAAGAGGGAACCGAACGTAAGTGGGATTGGATAGGAGGCACTATGCAAATAAAGAAACTGTATTATAGCGTATGTTTAATTTCAGCAGTCTTTGCTACCATTACGCCAGCTTTATTTGCCGATACAATTACACTTAAATCAGGTAGAACCGTAGAAGGAAAGATTATTGAAAAAACGGATAAATATGTAAAGATTGACTTACAGGGAATTGAGCTGACATATTTCATAGATGAGATTGAGAAAATTGAAGCTGATGGGATTGAGTTAAAAAAAACAGATGAGAATAAAGATGCGATATTGCCGATAGCTCGAAGTGCTGCAGAGTATATCGAAAAAGGACAATTAGACAAAGTGGAAGAAATTTATAGAGATGGCCTAAAGGAATTTCCTAATAGTGCTTTGCTATGGGCAGCGCTAGCAGGAAACACTTTAGATCAAGGCAGGATTGACGAAGCAATCGAATATTGTAACCGTTCTCTTTCTTTTAATTCTTGCTGTGCGGAGGCCTATTTTGTATTGGGTTTAGCATTTGCTAAGAAAAGTGATGAGGATAAGGCAATTCAGAAGTTCCAAGAGGCGATTAAATGCGATCCGTCTTTCATTCTAGCTTATTATGACATGGGTATTAGTTATATTTCTAAACAAAAATATTCAGAGGGTATAGATATGTGGGTTAAGGCGACTCAATTAGATAAAGAAGGCAGCATGGAGAAGAAAATTGAAAATACCGCCAATACATATATACAAAATGCCTCTCCTTCTAAGTTAATAATTCAGCATAGTGATTCCTCTAAACCTTGGATTTTACTCCCCCCCCTGGAGATAAGCCAGAAAAAGATATTTGAAAGTTTACTTTTAGAGTATAAGACTAAATTGCAGATTGAGGGAGCACCTGATTTTACATACTATATGAATATGGGCGGGATTAACTATTATTATAGAGGTGATTTCGACAAGGGTTTAGAAGAGATGAAAATGGCTTTGAGCATGATAATCAATAATAAAGATTTGCCAGAAGAGGAAAAACAAAAACATATGAATTATATTTACAGGCTATTAGGGGATATTTATTTACAAAAGATGGAATTTGAGCTTGCAGAGCAAGATTATTATGAAGCTTTAAAATTTAATTCCAAGGATGCCAATTCTCTCTGTGGTTTAGGAATAGTCAATACAGTAAAAGGTGATTTTGACAAGGCCAGAGAAATATACGAAAAGGTTTTGGATTTAGATCCCAATAGTTCATTTGCGCAAGAAGCTCTAAGGCGCTTGGAGAATAAATAGGTTTTTTCTGTAACTTTATACGCAAGCCGCGCTTATACAAATGCCATATAATATAGATAATATCTGACGCGGTTAGTTTCGCCAGGTGTTAGTCACTTAAACATACGGTCCTGTGGATAAGTTTGAGAGACTATAAGAAATTAACCCAAGTTACATAAAGTTAATAGTTTATGAATAAAAAAATTTATATACGTACTTTCGGGTGCCAGATGAATGTCCGCGATTCTGAGGTGATTGCAGGCATTCTTTTAAAAGATGGATACAAAATCACTGATGAATCGAACGAGGCAGATATTGTAATATTTAATACCTGCTCAGTGCGCCAGCATGCTGAGGATAAGGTTTGGTCTGACATTGGCAGGTTTAAGAATGGCAAAATTCTCGGCCTAGTCGGCTGCATGGCCAAGAATTACCAAGAAAAGGTATTTGAGCGCGCGCCGAACGTAGATTTCGTGGTCGGGCCCTCTGACATTGATAAAATCCCAGCGATAATGAAGATATTGATAAGTGATAAAAAAGGGACAGTCCCCTTCGGGGACAGTCCCTTTTTTGAGCGCAAAATCTGGGAGACGGATGGAGTGACGCGGCCGGAAGATATATATCACACAGGTTATTATGGGGATAAGGAGCGTGCATATGTCGTGATTTCTGAGGGTTGCTCCAACAACTGCTCTTACTGCGTAGTCCCTTTTGTGCGCGGAGCTCTCAGGCACCGCAATTACAAAGATATAATAAAGGAAATTAAGGAGGCAGTTGATTTAGGCATAACAAAAATTACTCTTTTAGGTCAGAATGTAAATTCCTATATATATGAAGAGGTGAATTTCATAAAGCTTATTGAACTGGTGAATGGTATAAGAGGATTAAAAGAATTCAGCTTTGTCACTTCACATCCCAAGGATACGCCTTTAGATTTATTTAAGGCAATGGCGGACCAGGATAAGTTAAAAAAATACCTGCATCTTCCTGTGCAGTCCGGATCAGACAGGATCCTTAAGCTCATGAACCGCGACTACAGCAGAAAATTTTATTTGGATTTGGCGCAAAGCTATCGTAAAATGGTAAAGAAGGATGCATTAACCACTGACATAATCGTAGGCTTTCCTACGGAGACAGAAGAAGACTTTCAGGATACCTATAATCTGGTTAACGAAGTGGAATTTAATGCCGCTTTTATTTTTAAATATTCTTTGAGGCCGCATACTGATGCCGCCAGGATGGTTGACGACGTGCCCAAAGACGAGAAGGAAAGAAGACATAAATTGATACTTGATTTACAGAAAGAAATTTCTAATGGGAAGAAAAATGACTTGTCTTAATATCAAATATCAAATATCAAATATCAAAAACACAAAGCAAAAACGTAAAAATGATTTTATATTTTTGGTATGTGTTTTTTATTTTTTATTTTTTATTTTTCATTTTAGCAATGCCTTTGGTCTGAATTTAGACAAAATTAAGGTTAATCTGTTAAAAGGAGATTACAAGCAAGCAATATTAGAAGGCGAAAAGATTCTCGCCGTACAGGAAGAGAGTCGTGACCTGGATGAGTTGTATTATCTTTTAGGCCTAAGTTACCTGAAGGACAGCAATTACCTGCGCTCCTCTGATATCTTTGAAATAATCATCAGGGAGTTCCCGGATAGCAAATTCAAAGACGAGGCGAGGCTAGGTTTGGGAGATACTTGCCTTTTAAGGGGCAATCTTGATAAGGCGCAGAGCTATTATGAGGAGCTCCTAAATAGCAATCCCAATGGTAAACTAAAGGCAATAGCTTATCATCGGCTCAGCGAGCTCGGCTTAAAAAAAGGCGATACGGCTCTGGCCAAGCTGTATCTAGAAAAACTCAAGACAGAATTTCCTCTAAATACGGAGTTAATCTTAAATAAAGATTTATACACCATCACAGAATCTCCTTCTGGACTGTACTATTCGGTCCAGGTGGGCTCTTTCTCGAAAAGAATAAATGCACAAAATTTAGAGCAGAAATTAATCAAAGAGGGCTATTCTGCCTATATTGAAGAAACGGATTCAGAAGGCAATAAATCTTTTCGCGTAAGAATCGGAAAATTTTCTTCTCGCCAGGAAGCCCTTGATTTAGAAAAGAAGCTCTCTCAGGAGGGCTACCCTACAAAAATCTTCCCCTAATATTTTATGAGATCAAGGATTATATTTCTTGTAGGTCCTACCGGTATCGGTAAATCTGAGACAGCCGTAGCATTAGCCAAGAAAATAATGGGTGAGATTATTTGCTGCGATTCTATGCAGATCTACAAGGGGATGGATATCCTTACTTCAAAGCCACCGATTCCACTGCGTAAGAAAGTGCCGCATCATTTAATTGATTTTGTTCCTGTTTCAAAGGAATACGATGTTTCCAAATACCGTCGGCTAGCCCTGAAGAAAATTAAAGAGCTAATAAAGAAAAAAAAGCTTCCGATTCTTGTGGGCGGCACCGGCCTCTATATGTCAATTCTTGTTGACGGAATATTCAGCTTCAAGACTGCAAATAAAGAAATCCGGAAGCGCCTGTATAAAGAAGCGCAAAGCCGTGGCAGCATATATTTGCACAATAGGTTAAAGAGGGTTGACCCTGAAGCAGCAATTAAAATTCATCCCAACGATACAAAACGCATTGTCAGAGCCCTTGAGGTATTTGAGGCCACGGGCAAGCCGATTTCATATATGCAGAAGAGAAGGAAAGGTTTAGCGCAAAATTATGATGTAAGAATTTTCTGTCTTAACATGGAGCTGGAAAAGCTTTATAAAAGAATAGATCAGCGGGTTGAGCAAATGTTTGCCAGAGGACTAATTGGCGAAGCGAAGAATCTGCTTAAATCCAAATTAAGCAGGACAGCGCGCTTTGCCATCGGCATCAGGGAATTAAAGGGTTATTTTGACGCAGAATTTGATTTAGAGCGGGCGAAGAGCTTGATAAAAAGAAATACCCGTCTCTACGCCAAAAGGCAGCTGACCTGGTTCAGGAAGGATAAACGGATTAAATGGATTAATTTAAGCGGTAGGGAAAAACCTAACGAAATAGCTGAAAGAATACTTTCCCTCGCGTAAACGCTCGTACTTTTTTCTTAAAAGTACTTCGCACGCTCGGGATAAATTCGCGCGCATAACTTACGTCGTCCTTGCAGGACTTTCGTAAGTTATGCGCTCATTTAATGGAAAAAGCTCTGTTAGTTACCATAAAATTTAAAGAAGAGAAAAATGCTTGGCCGCTTGAGGATACAGCTGAAGAATTAGAGCAGCTCGGCGCTACCGCTGGAGTGGAGATCATTGATAATATTACATCAGTCAGCCTTAAGCCCACGCCTAATTTTTTTATCGGCAGGGGGAAAACCGAAGAGTTAGGCGGGCTTTGCTTCGAAGAAGGCATTGATACGGTAATTTTTGGCCGCGATTTGAGCGGAACGCAGCAAAGGAACTTAGAGGAAGTGATTGGAAAGAAAACTATTGACCGGACACAGCTTATTCTAGATATCTTTGCACGTCATGCCAGAAGCCCGGAGGGAAAGATGCAGGTGGAGCTGGCGCAGCTGCAATATCTATTCCCCCGCTTAGCAGGTAAGGGAATATTGCTTTCTCGTTTAGGCGGCGGCATCGGAACAAGAGGACCGGGAGAGCAGAAGCTCGAAGTCGACAGAAGGCGCATAAGAAAAAGAATTGATAAATTAAAGGATGATTTAGGGAGAATCATTTTACACCGACAGACTATGAGAAAGAGAAGAAAAGAGAATGCACTGCCCACTGTGGCATTGGTCGGTTACACCAGCGCAGGAAAATCCACGCTCCTCAATGCCCTGACCAATGCAGGCCAGGCAGTATCCGTCAGCCTTTTCACTACCCTGGATACACTATACAAGAGTTTTCAGCTGCCAAACGGGGAAAAAATCGTGATTTCCGATACTGTCGGATTCCTGCATAACCTTCCGCACCATCTTATTGAGGCCTTCAGGGCGACCCTTGAAGAGGTGGTGGAAGCTGATTTATTGATCCATGTTCTGGATGTAAAGCATCCCCGGGTCTACGAGCACAATAAAGCAGTATTTGAAGTTTTAAAGGAACTGAAGGCTGATGGGAAGCCCGTGATTACTGCCTTAAATAAAATTGACCTCTTGGATGATAAAATGTGGCTTTCTACATTAAAGCAAGATTTTGTTAATCCGGTTCCTATCTCAGCAAAATTTAACCAGAACCTGGACTCTCTGCTCAAGGAAATCCAGAAACAATTTGCTTCTCGGATGGCTAATCTTGAAGTTTTGATTCCGAGTCAGCGTATGGATCTAGTGGATTTATTTTACCGGGAAGGAAAGGTGGAAGAAGTTAAATATCTCCAGAAAGGGATCAAGATTAAGTTAAGCCTTCCTAAAATCCTCGTTCATAAGCTACTGCACAACAAAGAGATGGAAATAGCCTCTTAGATTATCTAAAAGTGTTTGACAAGGATGTAATTTATGTTAAAATTATTTTTTAGCATTCTGGAGCTGAGAGTGCTAATCAAATGAGGCCCAAACTTAAGGAGCAAGCGAACTTAAGTTTGTTGGCCGAATTTGATCCTTGACATCGTAGATGACAAGGATCAAATCGGAGTCACTATGGTAAGGGCAGTTGACTATGAAACAAGAAGAAGGGCGGTTTTGGCAGCAACGATAAATAAATATATCCGTGATGCCTCTCCTGTTGCCTCAGAGGATATTGCCAGTGATTTTGACTTAAGCTCCGCCACAATACGCAATATATTTGTGGAGCTGGAAGAAAATGGCTATATCAGGCACCCTTATACCTCTGGCGGCAGAATCCCCACGCAAAAAGGCTACCGCTATTATGTTGATTTTCTTCTTTCTCAGATGGATTTGCTTGATGGGGAGAAGGAGCGCATCGTAAATGAATACAGAAAAGAGATCAACCGCCTTGAAGAAGCGCTGGAGAAGACATCCGAAATCATACCCGCAATAACCCATTACGCAGGAATTGTTTCATTCTTAGAGTGGCAGGATAAATTTTTCTATAAAGGAATAAGCCACATCCTGGATGAGCCGGAGTTTAGGGACCTCCAAACTTTGCGCATATTGATCAGAATGATTGAGGAGAAGCAGAATTTGCTCAAGATTATAAACCGCGACCTTAATCAGAAGGTAAAGGTCTATATCGGGGAAGAGATTGGCTGTCCCGGTATGCAGAATTGCTCTTTGATTGTCTCAAGCTACAGGCGCAAGGACAAACCCCTAGGAAGATTAGCGGTGCTGGGTCCGGTGCGCATGGAGTACAGGCACATTATCCCTACGATAGAATATATTTCCGATGTATTGACAGGCGTATTGGAGAACATTTAAAGACAATGGAAGAGCATGAGCTGAATCAGAAAAATCAGAAGGAGAATCAAAAAGAAGAGAAGAGCGTTACCTTAAAGGAGCCGGAGTACCTCAAGTTAAAAGAAGAGGCGCAAAAGGCAGGTGAGCACTGGGATAAGCTGCTGCGGCTTCAGGCGGAATTTGAGAATACGCGCAAACGCCTGGAAAAGGAAAAACAGGAGTTCTTAAGGTTTGCCAATGAGGGCATTATCCTTGAGCTGCTTAATATCCTTGATGATTTGCAGCGCACAGTGGATCTTGCAGAAACAAAGCATCAGGATCTATCAGCTTTCTTGAAAGGTGTTGAGATGATCCTGGCGCATCTGTATGAAATGTTAAAGGGATACGGAGTAAAACCCATTGAGGCAGAAGGAAAGATATTTGACCCGCATTATCATGAAGCAATGATGCAGGTTGAGAATAAGGATCTTGCGGAACACACGATAGTTGAGGAGCTGCAAAAGGGTTACATGTTAAATGACCGTATAATCAGAACTTCTAAAGTAAAGGTTTCTAAAAAACAGTAACTAGTAAGCCAGTATCTAGTAACTAGTAATTTTAAGTATGGAGGTGTGAAGATGGCGAAGGTTATCGGGATTGATTTAGGGACTTCTAATTCAGCTGCTGCGGTTATGGAGGCGGGAAGGCCTGTGATTATACCGTCTGCAGAAGGAGCTGGAGTTGCTTCAGGCAAAGCGTTCCCTTCATTTGTCGCCTTTACCAAGGACGGCCAACGTTTAGTCGGTGAGCCGGCAAGACGTCAGGCTGCCATTAATCCTGAAGGGACCATTCAGGCAGCTAAGCGCAAGATGGGTCAGGATTATCATTTTAAGGTCTTCGGCAAGGAATATACTCCGCAGCAGATCTCCGCTTTTATCCTGCAGAAGATTAAGCAGGATGCCGAGGCATATTTAGGTGACAAGATTGAAGAGGCGGTGATCACCTGTCCTGCATATTTTGATGACAACCAAAGGACAGCAACCAAGGACGCAGGTGAAATCGCGGGCCTCAAAGTTTTAAGAATTATCAATGAGCCGACAGCTGCCTGTCTTGCATACGGGCTTGAAAAAGCCGGTAAGGAATTAAAGATCCTGGTATTTGATTTTGGCGGCGGCACCCTTGATGTCACCATCATGGAGATGTGGAAAGAGGGCGGCTTTAAAGTCATGGCCACCAGCGGTGATACGCAGCTGGGCGGCACTGACATGGACAACACATTGATTGAGTATATCGCTAATCAATTTAAGCGCGAAACCGGAATAGATCTGCGCAATGATAAGATGGCGATGCAGCGCCTGCGCGAAGCAGCGGAAAAGGCAAAGGTAGAGCTCTCCAGCACTCTGACTACGGATGTCAATTTGCCTTTTATTACCGCGGATGCAAGCGGGCCAAAGCACTTAACTATGTCCATCAACCGCGCAAAGCTAGAAGAATTAGTTTCTCCCATTATCGAAAAATGCCGCGGCCCTCTGGAGCAGGCATTAAAGGATGCTAAGAGTGCGTTTGAAAAGGAGGGTGTTAGCTTCGGCGACAAGGATATTGACAAGATCATCATGGTCGGCGGCCCTACGCGCATGCCCATTGTGCAGAAATTCCTGGAAGATTATTTTGGCAAGAAGATAGAGCGCGGGGTTGACCCAATGGAGTGCGTGGCTATGGGCGCTGCAATACAGGCCGCGATAATTAAGGGTGATGTAAAGGATGTCCTGCTGCTTGATGTCACTCCGCTATCTTTAGGCATAGAGACATTGGGAGGGGTAAATACAAAGCTCATTGAGAGGAACACGACCATTCCTACAAGAAAGTCGCAGATTTTCTCAACCGCGGCTGATAATCAAACCGCGGTAACTATCCGCGTGCTGCAGGGTGAGCGTCCTATGGCAGATGATAATGTGGAGTTGGGCAGGTTTGATCTGGTGGGAATCCCTCCTGCGCCGCGCGGCGTGCCGCAGATTGAGGTCACCTTTGATATTGATGCTAATGGCATTGTACACGTTTCAGCCAAAGACCTAGGCACAGGAAAAGAACAGTCCATACGCATCACTGCCCCCAAGAAACTCGCCAAGGAAGAGATTGACAAGATGGTAAAGGACGCAGAGAAATTTGCTGCTGAGGATACCAAGAGAAAAGAGCTGGTGGAGATAATGAATCAGGCGGATAATCTTAT
>Ga0315285_10006131_pt1 | contig 12373 bp, 13 predicted proteins | sample YL17G09_36_MG_FD_203698 | JGI IMG/M metagenome (GOLD analysis project Ga0315285, IMG submission 203698) | Sediment microbial communities from Yellowstone Lake, YNP, Wyoming, USA - YL17G09_36 | ecosystem: Environmental > Aquatic > Freshwater > Lake > Sediment | place: USA: Wyoming | collected... | reverse complement strand
AGAGCAGGTAGTGTACGGAGCACATGGCCTCAAGACCGGCTGGAAAAAGGGAGATATTTATATAGACATGAGTACCAATTCTCCTTTAACCATCAGGCGTATTGCTGAAGATGCCCGGGCTATGGGAGTGGATGTAATGGACGCCCCGGTGAGTGGAGGTACAAGAGGAGCCGAGAAAGGCACGCTGACCATCATGGTCGGGGGAGATTCAAATGCCCTGGAGAAAGTACGGAAAGTCCTGGAATCGATGGGGAAAAATATCTATCATGTCGGCGATGCAGGTTGTGGCAACGTCGCCAAATTAGTGAATAACTTGATCGGACTGGCCTGTAACTCAATCACGGCAGAAGGTTTTGTACTTGGGGTTAAAGCAGGGATAAACCCGGATGTGCTGTTCGAAATAATCAGCGTCAGCACCGGAAACAACTGGAGCTTGCAGCAATACCCCAACACGGTTTTCAAAGGTAACTTCGAGCCTGGATTCAAAGTAAGCCTTGCTTACAAAGATATTGGCTTGGCCCTGGCTCTGGGTGATAACTATGGCGTACCTCTTCCAGTGGGAAAAGCGGTGAAAAAAGACCTCGAGGAAGCTATGACCACAGGTCTGGCAGATAAAGGTGTTGATGCGGTGATACTCAATTTAGAAAAAACAACCGGAGTAAAGGTACGTACGTCAAAATAGTATATATTGGATTTATCAGGAGGCTAAGATGATAGTTATCAATAGCAATAATGTTAAAGGCGTCCCATTGAACGATGAAATTGTTCAGAAAGGACCGGTTAACCGGCGGCCGTTGATTGATGTAAAAGAGACGGGCGGATTTGGAGCGGCGCTGGTAACTTTCAGCCCCGGCGCCAGGCTAAATTTCCACACCCATGACTCAGAGCAAATCCTTTATATCACCGAAGGCAAAGGTACTCTAGCTACGAAGGACAAAAAATATACTGTTACTGCCGGCTGCATCGTATTTATTCCGGCCGGCGAAGTCCACTGGCATGGGGCGGCGGATGATTCGTCACTGACACATTTAGCGATACAAAAAGTGGGGATCAAACTGGCTCAATAATCAATCTTTTGATTGTTCAATGGGAGAAATTAGTATGAATGCAAACATAAAAGATTTATTTAGTCTGGAAGGCAGGGTCGCTATTGTTACCGGGGGGAATGGAGGCATCGGTAAGGCTTTTGCCTGTGCTCTGGCCTCGAAGGGCGCCAGCATCGTAGTTGCCGCACGTAATCAGACAAAGACAGCCCAAACAATCAAAGAAATTAAAAAGAATTATGGGACTCGTGTACTGGGAACAGAAGTAGATTTACTTCATGAAGAACAGATTGATGCCATGGTTAAAAAGGTACTGGAGGACTTTGGAAGAATCGATATACTGGTGAACAATGCCGGTATTGCCGAGGGTAAGAAGCCTCAAGATGTATCCATCAATGAATGGGACAGGGTACTGAATACCAACCTGCGGGGTACTTTTCTCTGCTCCAGAGCAGTTTATCCACATATGAAGGCAAAGGGCGGAGGTAAAATCATCAATATCGGCTCCATGGCCTCAATCTTCGGCTCGGCATTGTTATCCGCTTATAGTGCGAGCAAGGGTGGTATAGTGCAGTTGACAAAAAGCCTGGCGGTAGCGTGGGCTCCAGATAATATTCAGGTCAATGTTATCCTGCCTGGATGGTACAAGACTAACCTGGGAGAAGAGGCGAGAAAAGCCGACACAACCCATGAAAGCCGTATTGCTTCACTGACGCCCATGGGACGATGGGGTGAAACTCACGAACTCGGTGGCGCTGCTATCTTTCTGGCCAGCCATGCATCTGACTTTGTTACCGGCGTGGAGTTGCCGGTAGACGGGGGCTATTCTATCTGCTTGAATGGTATGGACGGCCCATTCTCACCGCCAATTGTCGTATCCAAATAGCGTAATTTTAGGGAATCATGGCGGCATTCTTGGGGATACTGCCTAATCCTGTTTTTCTATTCGCCGCTTTCTTAATCGGCCCGTATGGTCAGCCGCCTTTATCGCTGCAATTATTATTTCCTGGCTCACGGGTATCGCTTCATTATGTATCGGATTATCTTTATCCATGATAACCTCGGCGACTTTAGCCAGCGCTGAATCCGGGGCGTCCGGGAGCCCTATCTCGGCTAACGTAGTGGGTAAGCCCACCGATTCACAAAAAGTATAGACCTCATCGATAATCCCCTTTTTTCTATCCGTCAATAACAGGGAAGCCTGCGTCCCGAAAGCGACTATTTCGCCGTGCAGGTATGGTTCAGTCTCTTTGATAGCCGTAAATCCTATTTGGATGCCGTGTGCTCCCGCCAGGCCGCAGCTTTCAAAACCCAGTCCACTCAACAGGGTATTCGCTTCAACAATATGTTCCAGGGCCGGTATTACCGCATGCACCTCGCAAGCTCTTTTCGCGGCCAGTCCATATTCAAGAAGCGTCTGGTAACAGAGTTGAGCCAGAGAATACGCTGTCATCGAGCCGATATCACCGGAAAAGGTCATATTAGCGGCATATTTTGCCTGGCAGGACTCCGCCTCGAACCTGGTGGATAAAGCATCTCCCATCCCCGCCACCAGGAATCTCACCGGGGCTTCGGCAATTATTTTCGTATCTACCAGTACAACAGCAGGATTGTTGGGATGCTGCATGGGTCTATCGTATACCCCGTCCGGGGTATAAATCACGGATACCGCACTGCAAGGCGCATCGCTGGCAGCTACCGTGGGGACGATAATCAAAGGCGTCCGCATCTTGTTCGCCACAGCTTTGGCGGTATCCATTACCTTGCCTCCGCCCATGCCGATAACTACCTCGCAATTTGTTTTACTTACCAGCTTGATTACTCGATTAATTTCATCATCACAACACTCACCGTGAAACTTCTCCGGGAATACCTGCGCGTATTTGGCTAAATCATCTTTAAAGGCGGGTAGAATTTTCCCATAAACAGTATTGCTGCATAACATAAAAGCAGTTTTACCAAGCCTCGCAATTTCCGGTCCCAGTCTCCTGATAGCTGCATAGCCCTGTATATAACGTCCTGGAAATATTGTTGTACTTAACATTTTTAGCTCCTTCAGTGACCATTATCGGGATTTCTCAGGTACGGTCAAGTTCAACCGCTCGCCCGGGTAAATCATCCACAAACTTGATTTATATAGAACCGTCACTATTTTTCCCCCACGCCGCCTGTTAAAGCCTGGAGAGGGACTGATTTCTGCTTTAGGTGGGCAAATATCCCGCCGGGTTTGATTCTTTGATAGTGCCGGCTCCGGGCATCACCACCATTTCTATATGGGGTTTATTCACTTTCTTCCAGGTTAAAGGCCCGTGTTTGACACCCTTAGGTATAAAAAGCGCTGAAGTTTTATCAATAATCAGTTTCTCATCACCAACCACAAATTCAATCTCGGCGCCCAATTCCTCCGGATTTTTAGGATCGGCGCCGATGTGTATTACAATTTCATCAAAATTATGCGTATGGCTATCTATGTGGGGATTAGGACTCGGTATCTCGTATATCCACCCGATTTCGATATATGTATTGCTCCCGGGCACAAGATTATTGCTCATATAAGTCATGGTGGGATTCTGCCGCCCCTTAATCACCTTGCCGTCGCCTACTTCGTAATGGGGAACTTTTACCAGGTTCTTCTTATAACTTGTTTTCGCCATTTTAATACTCCTCCTATATAAACTGAATGAAATTGATAATAATTACATTACTACTGTAGTGCAATCGCCGTCAAGAGAGATTACTCGCAGGATAATTTGACAATACTATTGTTGGGTGATAACATTCTTGATAACCGAACTGTTAACCTTCGGTCAAAATAACCCGGTAATTAACACGTCGTTTATTTATCAAACAACTAAGGAAGTATTACAAGTAAAGGAGGAGGTATTATGACATGATGAAAAACGATGATATTTGCGATTTAATAACGATGTATTTAAAAATTGAAGGAGGCAGATACTAATGATAAAGAAACTGGCATTTATTATCTTGTCACTTACTCTAATAAGTGGCCTGATTCTGGGTGGCTGTACGAAGGAAACCACCAAAGTAACTGGAAAGACGGAGATACTGGTGGGCGCCATCAATTCCATGACCGGTGGGGAGGCTATGGTAGGTGGTGAACACCGATGGGCGTATCAGAAAGCAGTCGATGACATCAACGCCAAGGGCGGCGTCTTTGTAAAAGAGCTTAATAAAAAGCTGCCCATGAGGCTGGTTGTGGTGGATGATAAGAGCGACGTTTCTCAAGCAGCGGCAGCTGCGGAAAAACTTATCAAGCTGGATAATGTAGACTTCATCCTGGGCACCGTCAGTACTCCGTTAAATGTGTCCGGTGGTGCCGTGGCTGAGAAGTATAAGAAGCTCTATGTCACGACTACTATGTGGCCGGAGGAATTTCTGGCTCAGAAATTCACCTGGGTTGCGGACTCGTTCTTTTACGCCGGTAAACTGTTAGAGAGCTCACTAAAGGTTCTGGATGCTATTCCTGCAGCCGAAAGGCCCACAAAAGTCTGCGTTCTGGTACCTGACGACCCGGATGGTCAGGGCTTTGGAGGCGGGGCTTCGGCAACCGTACCGAAAGTGGGTTACCAGCTGGCTCTCTATGAGGCATATACTGCTGGAACAAAGGACTTCTCCTCCTCCATTCTTAAAATGAGGTCGGCTGGCGTTGAGGCATTAGTGGTTCTGTGCAGTTCGGCTGATGGTATCACTCTATTACGCCAGATGAAAGAGAATGATTTCAATGTAAAGTACATATGGGGCGCGAAAGGATTCTGGCCCGTTGAGTTCAGGGATGCCCTCGGCGCTGACTCTGATTATGTTGTCAGCGATGGGCACTGGGCGGAGGCCCTGGGGCAGCCAGGGTCGAAGGACCTTGGAGACCGGTTTAGAGCCGAATTTGGCAAAGACAAGACCTCTGTCACGATAGGGAACTTCTACTCTATCGTCCAGGCTCTTGCCATGGCTATCGAGGCTGCCGGGTCGCTTGACTCAGCCAAGGTCAGGGATGTCTTTTACAGCGGCACATTCGTGGCTAAAGGTACCACCAATGGCGACCTTACATTCGACAAACAGGGATTGTCCCCTGTCCCTCCGGTGGCGCTTCAGTGGTATAAAGGAGACCGCAAGCCGGTTTATCCTATAGATCCTAAAGTGTGGACGCTTAAATTGATGCCGCCCTGGAAACAGCGGTAAAAATAGCCTAAGCTTAGTGCTTAGAGTGTGAACCTTAGGTTTACCCCCGGTAATCCTAAAAAAAAGCAGGAGAGCCGGGGGTAAATTTTTGATTGGCTGAGATGAAAGTACCGTAATATTTCTTAGCGGCGAGTGAATATCTTGTCTTTAAGCCCCATGATGCCAGTGGGCATGAACTTCATCACCAGGATGATAAGTAAGCCCGTTAGCATTGGATGTATCTGCCCCACGAAGACATCCCCGTAGGAAAAAATTGCCCCTACCACAAAAGCGCCGATAATAGGACCTAAAATCGTGCCGTTGCCCCCCAATACGCAGATAAGGATAGGGTAGAACATCCAGTTAAGGTTCATTATGCCTAGAGGACTGACAATAAACAGGTAATAAGCAAACAAGCTGCCGCAAACCCCTGCGAGAAAAGCCGAGACAGCAAAAGCAAAGATTTTATAGAACAGGATATGGACTCCGTGTGAGGCTGCTGACATCTCGTCTTCATTAAGAGCCCGGAGAGCTAGCCCGATTCTGGACCTGGTGATAAGATACACGGTTGCAGTCGCAAAAATGGCCAGAAGAAAGCCGGTCCAGTAGTAGGGACTCATTGACGAGAAGCTAGAGGCCGGAAGGCGTAACCCCATGGCTCCCTGTGTAAAGCTGCCCCCCTTTAAAATTACTATCCTGAGAACCTCGGCAGCTGCCAGAGTGCCGAAAGAGAAGTAATCGCCCCGGAGCCTGGAGAGCAACGGAGTTCCTATTATGATAGCGAAAATTACCGGAACGAGCCCGCTGAGGATCATGACCACCGGGTCAAAATAATACCACGTTTTAGTTAAATCGTGGAGCCAGATAATAGCAGTTGTATACGCCCCAAGGGCAAAGAATGCATGCCCGCCCAGGCTGATCTGCCCCGTATACCCCGCCACGAGGTTCCACCCCTGGGAAAGAGCGATGTAGACGAAGCAAATGAACAGGTAATAGGCAAAGTAGGAAGTATCGACGTTAATATATAATGGTATCGTGCCAAAAACTACTACAAGTAGAGCACCAATAATAATATTTATATGTTTACGTATATACTGAGACATCATTAGCGATTTGAGAAGGCCGGAAGAAGATTTCGCCGGGCTTGATTGTTCCGAGAAATTACTCTTATTTTTCATTTTTTATCTTCAATACATTATGCTTTTTGGCTGGCCCTCCCGAAGATACCATAAGGTCTGAGGGTCAAAGTCAGTAAAAATACCGCGAAGACTATGGCTTGAGCCCATCCAGCGCCCACATAGTAGGACCCCATGGTCTCTATGATTCCTAAGAAAATTCCCCCTAGCAGGGCCCCGTACATGGTGCCAATACCCCCCAGCGTTAAAGCGACCAACGCTTTTATCGCGATATCAAAACCATAAACGGGGTCAAAAGAGTAGGTTGTCGCCAGGTTGATGCCCGCTACCGCCGAAAGCCCGATGCCGATAGCGAAGGCTACAGCATTGACCCGGTTAGGATTGATTCCCATCAGAGTACTGGCTTCCACGTCCTCCGAAGTAGCTCTTACAGCTGTTCCAATAAGGGTCTTGTTTAAAAATAAAAAGACGCCCAAGGTCGCCAGAAGGGCGAGCAATAATCCAATCAGACGGGTCAAGGTGAGATATATTCCAAAGAACTGGAAAACCACGAACCCGTATGAGGTTACAACTGCCCTGGGGTTAGGGCTCCAGACCACAGTCATGAAGTTTTCCAGGAAAAACATCAGTCCTACAGCGATCAAGAGGGACCCAATCCTGTCTTTTAAGGCAGCTGCCTCCTTGAAAAGGACATAATAAAATGCCGTGCCGAGCAGTAAAGCAACGGGAATAATAATGATTAGCGACAGGTACGGGTCCATACCTAATAGGGCGAATAACCAGTAACACAGGTAACCGAAGAAGACAATGACTGCTCCCTGTGCGATAAAAACAATCCGCATAGTGCCGAAGACCAGGCTGAGACCGATGGCAGCTATGCCATACATGGTTCCTAAAAGAATGCCGTTGATAATAACTTGAGTAATGAGTACCAAAGCTAAATTCTCATCCCTTCTGCTTACTCACTCGCTCTCCGATATAGGCTTTCCGGACTTCCTCGTCCAACAGGAGATCACATCCTTTGCCGCACATGACGATTTTCCCGGTTTTTAAAACGTATGCCTGGTGAGCAATTTTTAACGCCTGATTAACATTCTGTTCTACGAGTAATATCGTCGTCTTTTGTTCATTCAGTGTGCTAAGAAGCCCGAATATCGTCTTTACAAGAATGGGACTCAGTCCGAGAGAAGGCTCATCAAGCATCATGAGTTTCGGACGGGCCATAACAGCCCTGCCGATAGCCAACATCTGTTGTTCACCGCCACTCAGCGTACCAGCCTTCTGATCTTTTCGATTTTTTAGCACGGGGAAAAGACTGAAAACGCGTTCCAGAGACTCAGCGAACAACGGGCGTGTCCTGGGAAGGTAGGCTCCCAGTTTTAGGTTCTCTATAACCGTAAGGCTGGCAAATAGCCGCCGCCCTTCAGGCACATGGATGACACCCCTGTCCACTATCTCCTGGGGTTTGAGATTATGCAGGGATTCCCCTGAAAAGAGAATTTCCCCTTTTTTAACATGGAGCAACCCTGAAATCGTCTTCAGGAGAGTCGTCTTTCCGGCACCGTTGGCTCCTACAAGCGCAACGACGGTGCCTTCCTCAACCTGGAGTGATACATCCCACAGGACCTGGATGTCTCCGTAAGAAACTTCTAATTTCTTAACTTCAAGCAACTGGTTCGCCAAGATATGCCTCTATCACTTTAGGGTCGCACGCTACTTCATCCGGTGTGCCATCGGCAATCTTTATGCCATAATCCAGCACGATGACTCTATCACAAAAATCAAGGATAGCATCTACCTTATGCTCTATCCATATAATAGACAACTTTCTTTCATGTCTTACCCTTTTTATTACCTCAAGTAATTTATTGATTTCGACAGGATTAAGGCCGGCCATAGGCTCATCTAGCAGCGTCAGTACTGGGGTGGAAGCCAGGGCCATCGCTATCTCCAGCATACGCCTGTCGGAGAGGGTTAAATGTGTCGCCATTACATTTTTCTTCTCAGATAATTCAACGAGGTCCAGGGCTTCCAAAGCTCTTTCCTTGGCCCCCTTACTCTCGCCCTTCCCGCCGTAAACAGAGGCCACCATGGCATTTTCTAACACAGTCATCTTCAGGAAGGCCTTGACTAGCTGGTAGGTCCTTGAAATCCCCAGGTGGCAGATACTGTGTGGAGCCAGGCCGGTTATTTTCTTCCCCAGAAAGTAAACATCACCGCTTTCTGGCTTGTATATTGATGTGATGATATTGAACACAGTTGACTTGCCGGCGCCATTTGGGCCAATTAGCCCCACCATCTCTTCTTTGCCAACGCTTGCATTGAGGTCCACCAGGACATGGAGCCCCCCAAAACTTTTACAGATTTTGTCTAGCAGGAGAACGGTGTTATCTATCTTCATTTACAGCCTTTGCACAGCGTTGTTTCGGTATTTCCGTTGCCAGTATACATCATGCGTAAGAAGTCTGTCACTGTTCTAACCCATAACATTATTTAGAAAGCTTACAATTCCGCGAATTGAAGTTTGTCAGCCACAAAATTTTTGTGTTGGCGTATTATAGGTTGATTCGTATTATACTGTCAAGGTGGGCAGGTTCCGACGTTATCAGCTAGAACAAGAAGACACGTTAAATTGTGCTCTTGTCTTAACCGGCTTAATGACCGAACTCCTCACCTAATTCCTTCTCCAGTCTCTTAAAATGCTTACTATAACTATCTCTGCCCTCCGTGTATGACGGAAGGACCCATTTTATTTTCCCCAGATTATTGATAACTGAGGGAATTAAATCAAAGGGAATGGATACAATCACCAATCCCTCCGGATATACCTGCCTGGCCTTCATGCCGAAGCAAAGGCCGGTAATGGTATAGTTTATTTCTCCGCTAATATACGGATAGACATAAATCCAGGCACAGCCGATAACCGGGGTCATCTTGCTGGTCAACAGTTTCCCGGTGGTATAATAGGAAGCTCGCAATACTATCTCTGCCTGACTGGGAGTTCCCGTTATCAGCAATACGTCCGGATCAAAATCAATTTCATCCAGCGGGGCAAATACGGCATAGTTGATGGTATCCTTTTGCACCCTGGGGAGAACATCATATATTCTTCTATTGGCCCGTGACTCTTCAAAGATCTCCAGCTTGGGACCGGCCTGGCCGCTTCCCAGAATCGGGTCTATTTCCAGCATGCCCAATGGTAATGTCCCGACACATTCATGGTGCTCTTTGGCGGCATAAAAAGCCTTGCCTTTTTGCGCTTCCAACATCATTTCACACAGCGCCAGGGTCTTATCCAAAGGCTTGATGCCATCGGGTTTATTGAGCAGGTATTTCACGCCCACCGGTGGCCTTTCTAACTTTAATTTTTTCAATATTGATAAATCAGTTTTTAGACCAGCCATTTTCCCCTCCAAACAATATCGCTAAATCTACAAATCTATCAGGCTTAAGGGTATGCTTGATTTGGTGATAGAATAACGGTATATTGAGTCTAGGCTCATTATATCCAACGGTAATTCGTAAGTCAAAGACTCAAGTTATGTATCGGCCATATGACGTGAGTTAAGAAAGGAACATACACATGGGGATAATGAATGGTAAAGTATGCATTATCACCGGAGGAGCGGGCAGTATCGGTCTGGCGAGTGCCGCGCTACTTATAGAAGAAGGCGCCAGAGTCATGTTGGTCGGCCATAACGAAGCTAATTTAACCCGCGCCATAAAAACTCTAAAAGCCGACCCTAATGCTCTTGGCGCTCTAACGGCTAATGTAGCCGACGCGCAGGACACGCAAAAATATATCAACCATACTGTCGCTCGATGGGGTAAAATAGACGTGCTGTTCAGTCACGCGGGTATCAGCGGTGTCGTCAAACCGATTACGGAATATCCCGAGGAAATCTTTGACGCTGTCATGGCGGTCAATGTCCGGGGCTCGTTTCTCGCCTGTAAATACGGTTTGCCCCAGATGAATGATAACGGCAGTATTATCATTACGTCCAGTATCATGGGTGTCACGGCCGATGCCGGCGTTTGTGCCTATGCGACATCAAAACACGCGCTAATTGGACTGATGCGCACTGTCGCCAAGGAAGCCGCCAGCCGCAAAATCCGGGTCAATATTCTGGCGCCGGGTCCCGTTGACAACTCCTTTCAGTCGAAGATAGAGGAACAGCTCACCGAGGTAGTCGGGCAGGATGGCACTGAATTTCTTAACGGCGTCATTCCATTAGGCCGCCATGGCCGCGCTGAGGAAATAGCGCAAATGGTCCTTTTCCTCGCTTCTAGCCAAAGCAGCTTTTCGACCGGCAGCGTGTTCATGGCCGATGGCGGCATGAATGTCTAAAGGAGACTGCTAAATGTACGGATGGCGTGCCAGGATAGGTGTTTTAGTGCCCTCGGGAATCATTACAATCGAACCTGAATTTAACATGACCGTCCCCGAAGGCGTTACCTGCCATTACCATCGCTTCAGGTTTTTGGGCGGTGGCGAAAACAAAACGGTACTTAAGGACTTAACAACAGCCGTAGAATATATTGCTGATGCCTCCGAATTGATAACTCATGTTCATCCTTCCGTTGTAGTTATGGCGGGAACTGGTGTCAGCTTTATCGGCGGTTATGGATATGACCAGATGCTGATAAAGAAAATGCAGGAGAGAAACGGCAATCTGCCAACGACTACGACATCCACTTCGGTGATAGCTGCATTTCAATGCCTGGGAATCAAGAAAGTTTCGATTGCCATGCCTTACATCGAAGAGGTAGCCAGAGCGGCGGTTAATTTCGTCCAAGATAATGGAATCAGCGTTATAAATGCGAAGTGGCTGAATAAAAGCGGCTTTGACATTTCTTTGATATCCGGTGAAGCACTTTATCACCTGGCTATGGAAGTTGACGACCCTGAAAGTGATGCGCTCTTCATTAGCTGTACCGCTTTGCACACCTTCGAATTAATCGAAAAACTGGAGAACGACCTGAAAAAACCGGTTATTACCAGTAATCAGGCAACGATATGGAATGTACTGAGATTAGCTGGTATCAAAGATAAAATCAATGGTTATGGGCAGCTACTATCGGGATATTAAAAGCAATTTTTTGAACGAAACAATCGCTTGTCTGTTCAAATACATCTTGAAAGTAATTGGTATCATCACTCCCTCATGACCATAGCTTCAAGAAAAGATAAGCCCCCGGTTGAGGAATCCGGGGGCTTGTTTATTTTAAGAATAAGGTGCTGGCTGGAGGGGGTTTCTCCAAAAGGGAGGTACTGAATTGTTGCATAAAAAAGCCCTGATTCATGGTGCTTATGAACCAGTAACTAGCTTTATGTCACAAGATACTAGATTGTTAAGTGAATGTCCGCTAGTCTGCTTTTGCACTCCAGTGCCACTCGCCCAGCTTAACGGGGGCAGAAAACGGTATATCCAGGGTTAAATCGACGGTACCACTCGCTTGAGTAGACGAGGTGAAACGGCCCTTTATCTTTCCTATACCAGAGAGTGAAGCATCAAGATTGCCGCTGGTAATGGGGAAAGTGCCACTGGTGCTTTTGGTCATCGACCCCGCCGAAAAGCTCTCAGTCTTCAAGTCTTTCAGAGTGATGGACACGGAGATAATTGAAGCCCCGTCTCCTGAAATGTTGAATTCTATTGTTCCGCTGCTTGCCTTCCCGGTAATTTCGATGGAGCCGCTGAAAGTAGCGCCAGGCTTCGGAGCTACCGTCCCGGCTTTAGGCGTAGCAGTTGTTCCCGCAGGCGTGGTGGTTGTTCCCGTAGGCGTGATAACTTCCCCCTTAGCACAGCCTATGAAAATCATGACTATAGACAATACAAACGCCAGTGACAATTGCACTAATACTGGTTTACTTGCCTTGCACATTTTACCCTCCTTCTAGCCTCACAGCCTACCAGGTCTTGGGAGCAAGTGGTGCTTTTCTTGTCAAGCCCTTCGTCTTCGACGCATTACCAATATGACGACCACGGCGATAACTACGACCGGGATAGGCAGGAGGTAAAT
>Ga0315285_10006128_pt1 | contig 12381 bp, 20 predicted proteins | sample YL17G09_36_MG_FD_203698 | JGI IMG/M metagenome (GOLD analysis project Ga0315285, IMG submission 203698) | Sediment microbial communities from Yellowstone Lake, YNP, Wyoming, USA - YL17G09_36 | ecosystem: Environmental > Aquatic > Freshwater > Lake > Sediment | place: USA: Wyoming | collected... | reverse complement strand
GTGCCCTTGACTACCAGCCCGGCAGCGACAATCGGCTTGTGAATCACGCAGGCACGGAAACACGCCAGATGATCAGACATCACACTGGCATTGTCGAACTTGGCCAAACAAAAACCAAACAGCACTGTACAATAGAGACCCATCAGGATACCAACTACTACTTTGATTATTGCCGCGGTGCTGTACTCATCCTGCCACCACTCCGTGAAGTGCCGTTCGCGGTCTGCCCACTTCTTGCGCCGCGCCCGCTTCTCCTCTTCCTGCTCCACTGTCAGACGACAAGCGGTAGCGAGATCGTCGCTGCGAAACGCGTGCGCATTCATGCTTCCTCTCCTCCCAGTTTCTGGTAGAGCACCGCGGCCCCCAGCCTGGGCGGCGGCCACGCCCAGCCCAGTTCGCGGTGCGTCTCCAGCAGCCCCTTTTCCACATCGGCGCGCTCAGCCTCCGGCGTGGCCGGGCTGTAGAAGTCGTCGACGAGCATGATGCCACCTGGCCGGAGACGCCACCATGCCATCCGGACGTCCTCGGCGACGTCGTGAGGCCTATGGGAGCCGTCGACGTAGACGAAGTCGTACTCGGACTCGGCATATGACGCCCAGAACCGCTGCGACCGCATCCGGCAGACCTTCAGCTTCTCGTTCGCTTTCAGATTCCGCAAGGCACGCTCGAAAATCGGCTCCCATTCCGGTGCCGGACCCCAAGGATCGACGAGAGTCACGGAGACGTCGGCAGGCTCGACGAGATTGTGAATCAGCCACACGGCCGAGCGACCCTCGTAGACGCCGACCTCGAGGAAACGAAGACCACCACGCGTGGCCCGCTGTGCCCAAGCCCAATCCTTTAGCCCGGCCCAGTAGACGGCGTGGGGATCGAACCACGCGTTGGTGTACTCGCCGGGAATGTCCGGTGGAGCCGGCTGTGCTAACACAGCGCCGATGGACTTGAGGAGCTTCATCCGAGTCTCCTGATGCACTCGTCGCGCAGCCACTCCCCGAAGTGGTAGCCGAACCGCCCACCGCAAAACGACTTGTAGTAGTCCAGATCGAACTCGACGCGCCGGCGGGCTAGCTCGTAGTCGCCACACACGAACGAGGCTCGTGCATCGTCTGGATCGAACGGCTTCCCGTCGAGGTCGGGGAGAAGCTGAGCGCGACGCTTCTCCCACACTCGCACGCCGAGCATGCTGTTCTCATCCGACAGGTGCTTCTCGTGGACGGCGTCGCGCAGCGGGTCGTTGTCGCCGCCGTGCCAGTCGTGGTAGAAGTGCAAGTCCTCGTACGCGTCGATGAGCACGTGGTCGGCCGCCGCCTTCTGCGTGAAGTCAAGATCGACCATCTCACCGGCATATTCCGGGTAGTAGAAATAGCCGATCTGCTCCAGGTACGCCCGCGTGGCGCAGACCATCGTCAGGAGCCCGCCACCGACGTACTTGGTGACAGCGTCCGGCGGGCAGATGGGATCTCCCGTGCCGAGGACGGCAGACTCGTCGAGGTCGCCAAGCCGCTTCAACACCTCCGTGTCCCAATGCGGCGGCGCGTAGTAGTCGTCACTGCACTGGATAATGACCTTGCCCGTGCTGGCGCGGAAAGCGACGTTCGACGCGGCGATGCTGGTTCGCGGACCATCATTGATGACCAACTCGGGATTGGGCCACGACAACACCTCGCGTGACTTCTCGTCATCCGCGTCAACACCGAACACCCACTCAATCTGCTCCGTGTCGTCGGCCGCCTTCATCCAATACGCCCGGGTAGCGAGCGCCTGTCTTGGTCGACCGAAAGTCGCATGAACCACGGAGATCAGTGGGCGCATCTCAACCTCCTGAACAACGGCTCATCCTCGTCATCTAGAATCGGCCGCCCAGCCGGCGGAAGAGGCGACACGGGCCAAGCATTGGGAGGTAGCTCGTGCACCGCCGCAGGCTTAGGCCGCGCCTTCGCCGCACGACGGATAGCGGACGCAACGACCGGCGGCATGATATCTTCAGCCAGCTCCCCGGGCTCGGAATCGTAGATGTCCACCTCGAGAAGCTCGCGGATAGCCCGAAGCTCGAGAGCGACATCCGGCTTCTTCGCACGGCGCCTCACTTGTCCCCCTTCCGAACCACCACGAGATTCTTAGGCCGCCAGCTCTCGGCCATGACGAGTCCGATCTCTTCGTCCCTGAGAACCTGAAAACGGTACGCTGTCGCGGCGCCGAGCTGGAAGCCGTGCTCAACAAACTTCGCTACCCACCAGCCCCACAACCGCAGCGTGACGTGACCGCTGGCGAGCATCCAGCTGTTCTCCTTGGTCAGTACGTCCCCCTTCTTGATCGTCCAGTCCCGCTCGCCCGATGTTCGCGTGCAGATGATGAAAAAGCCGAACCCCCCATCCATCATGCAGCCCTTGACCGCCTCGATGAGCGTGTCGATGTCGTCCAAATAGATATGTTCCCAAAAATCGAGCGCGGTCACCACGTCAGCCGGCTCGCTCGGTGGATTCTTGACGACGTCGCGCAGCTGGACGTTGCGGCCACGTGCCTTCGCCCGGGCCACCGCAGCCTCGCTGATGTCGTAGCCGACAGCATCGAAACCTTGAAGGCCCGCGTGGCCGACGAAGCAGCCCGAGCCGGAGCCGATGTCGATCAGCTTCGGGTGCCGGGCAGTGCCATTCCACGGGAGCACCCTCCACAAAAACTCAGCCGCCGCCCTCATGCCTTCCCATTCGTGGGCCGGCCCGTGATAGACGTCCTTGGAGCCATCAGGCCTGGTGTAGAGCAAGCCCGGACCCTCACCGAAGTAGGCGTCGTCGTAGTGGGTGGACGGATTGAACGGCGCGCCGAGCACCAGCTCACGGGGCCGACTGCCTGCCGGCAACTGGTCAGCCGGGTCGGTCGACGCGGCGCACGCGCCGGCGACCTTCGACCAGACCGACACCGGCGACGTGTCGGTTGTCGTGGCCTGCCGGGCTTTCCAGATCTCGTACATCTCCTTGATCGTGTCCATGGCGCGCTTGTGCTCGCGCACCAACACGTCCCACGACACCACCGCCGGGCGCGTCGCGTGGTCGCCGAGCCCGCACTGCTCGATGAAGCGGCGCACCTCGGCGTAGACGACGTTGTGCGCGGAGCCGCGTGGGTGCGGCGGCAGGACAATGTGGATAGGGTCGCTGTTCAACGCCAACGCGACGATCTCACCTACCGACGTCGCCGGCTTGTCACGACAGCCCCACTCCGTGCTGATCAGAAGTGAACGGTCGGCTAGACAACACCATGCCGGGTGTCCACCCAGCCCGGCACGAACGCCGTAGTGAAGGCACCACTTCCCGTTGCCCTCACCGTCCGCGCCGAGCTTGTCTGGCACGAAGATAGACGGCGCGAGCTGGAGCACGGCGCCGAGGTGAGCCCGAAGCGCGGCAGGAAGCGCGGCCACGGCAAACTCGGTGAAGAAGAGCCCGACGACGCCGAGGAGGTCGCCCGCCTGGCTGTGCTCGATCAACTCGTCGAAGTCACGGCCAGGGTAGAACGGACCACATCCATAGACCCAGAGGTCTTCCTTGATGTCGAGGAGGTCGGAGATCTCACGAAGCCCGTGTGCGGCCAATTCCCGTTCGATGGTCTCGTCCTCGCGTTGGTCATAGCCTATCAGGTTAATCACGCTTGCCTCCAAATCCGAATCACGACAAACGGCAGAGAGCAAATGTAGAAACGCAGCCCTCTGTCGTGCCGTGGACCCTCTTCATCCTCCAACGCCAAATCTGCGTACTCGCCCACGATCGTCTCCCTCTCAAAAACGGATCTGCCAGTGGTCGCCGACCTTCGAGCAGACGGCGCCCAACGAATGAGCGACGCGCCGAGCGGTCTTGCTTCGGCACTTGTGAATGACTTTCTCCGGCACCTTCGATGCCAGCTTCACCCACCCCATCTCGGCTGCCAGGCCAGACGCGGTCCAGGCGTGCCCGACCAACTTCTTCAGGTGGTTTCTCATCTCGCTTCGTTTGCTCATTTGTCTCTCCGCAATAGTGCTACGAGCTTTTCCTCCCGCCACGGCGGGATACAGTCGGCGAGCAGCTCCTCTGGGTTGGGTTGATCAAGCCACCATCGGACGTCTCGCACGTCGCCGCGACCATCGTCTCCGCACTCGACGTAATGTACGGCACAGTAGCAGTTGTCTTCCTCTTGCACGACCCACGCAAACGGCTCAGCGTTGCACCCAGACACGCAACAACGTCGCGAAGCGACGTGCGCCTTCGCCGCGGCCTCGCGCTCTTCCCACGACCGCGTGCAGAGCCCGTCCGGGTGGAACCAGCACGTCACCTCGCAACGGAAGGTCTTGCCCGACACCATTCGTGCCCGGTCGACGTGGTAGCCCAGCGCCTCGAACGTCTTGGCGTCCCACCACGACCGGTAGTAGTGGTACGGGTTCCCGTCGCGCTTGACCTTGTAGTCGACCTCGCGCAACTCCGTCGAGCAAGTGAAGAAGACGAGCTTCCGCGCCACCTGTTCGACGGCATGCAGCACCCGAAACGCCTTCTCGTACTGGATGTGCTCGAGGAGCCCGCAGTGCGTGACGACGTCGACGGGATCGATCAGCCCTGGCAAGTTCTCGGCGTCTTCGAGTAGTGGCGTCCACAGCTCGGGCAGCGGCTTGAGCACGAAGCGGTCACACGCGTACCCCCGCTTGATGTGCTGCACGTTCTCCCAGTAGTGCTGCGCGATGACGCCTTTACCGCCGCACCCAATATCGAGAACGGTCTCGACGATGAGCGGATTAGCGAGCATGTTCACGTACTCGTACGTGTCCATCCAGCCGCCGTGGCAAATGGGACAGGGGGCCTCGAGGAGCGCGGCGGTGGGCTCGTAGCCGCAGCTAGGACACTTCATTTCAGTCTCAACTCCTGTGTGCACGATTCCACACACTGCTCGCACGTTTTCTCGCAGCGCATTGAGCAGTAGTAACGCTGGCCAATCGGTCCAAGCTCGTGCGGGTTGCCCGGCTTCGGCGCGTGAGAAATGATGAACCAGATAGCGAAGACAGTGAACAACGCTGCCGTCGATATGATCATGATCAATCGGCGGTCCTTCATCTTTTTGCCCTTCTACGGCTTTTACGAACGGCAATTCGATCGGTCAACAACTCATTCCGCTTCTTTGCTTGCCGGGCTTTCTCTGCTGCCCGCTGGGCCTTCTCTTCTAGCTCACCAACATCGTTGACCACTTGAATCGGGGCAACACCGAACAATGCGGCAAGTAAACGTACAACAACTTCGTCATCCGGTAGGGCATTACGGCCAATCTCTTCATTCGCCGCGATCCACCACACACCGAAGTTGTAGCCGCGGCACTTCATTTCACCCTCGGAAGGAGCAGCACTGGTGGATGATCACCGCCGATGCCGTACTCGCTAGCCATCTCCACTCCGTGACTGGCGTGCACGTCGAGAAAGTCCCAAATCGAATCCCCGTGATAACCAATCACCCTGATTTCATAATCGAGATAGCACCATCTCGAAAGCGTCTCTCGAATAGCTTTCACATGCGGCCAAATCGCCACAACGGCCTGCCACTGTTCTTCACCGTGATTGATGTAGTCTGTGCCTGGCCGGCCTTCGCAGGTCGCACACCGTAATTGCCATGCGTGACTCACAGCGCCACCGACTCGCCTTTCCAGCCAAGATCGAAGCAGTGATAGACGAATGCTCCGACGACGTGTGTCCCGACATAGACCGCATTGAAGTAGTGCAGGTCTTCACCGGTGAAATAGACACCAATCCGCTTCGCGCCGTCAATGCCCGGCAAGTGAACAAGCACCCACACACAAAGCTGTCCGGTGCCGTCTGCCCCGAAATGAAGAACACGCGCATCCCGCGGCATCGTGATCTCGAACTCACGCTCGTCCTGCAACCCAAGACGCGCCGCAGCTGGGCGAAGCGGGTACTTGTAGATGCGCCGTGCCACGTCAGTCCTCCATCCCCAACGTCCACTTGAGCGCCTTCGTGTAGTCCGGCGGCAGACTCGGCAGCGCCAACCGCTCCTCGATCTGCTTCCTGCTCTTCATCCGCGGCTTCTCGTCGAGCGCCCTGGCCACCGCGCGCTTCTTGCTCTTCTTGCCTCCGACTTTCTCGGACTTTGCCACCGCCGCCTTCACCGCCGCAACCGCTTTCTCGGGCTCCTCGTCGCACAGCTTGAGAGCCGCCGCCGCGGAGATGTGCCCGGCCTCGACCTCCTTGCGGACGGCGGCCGGGAGATCGAGCATCTTCAGCCAGTTCACGACGGTCAGCCAGTTCACGACGGCACTCTTGCTCACACCGAAAGTGACGGCGATCTCCTCCTCGCTCCGGCCCATGTCCCGCAACCGCGCCGCCTTTTTCGCCTTCTCGAGCGGCGTGTCGCCCAGCCGGTGCTCATTCGCCGTGCACAGGATGCCGAACAGATGAGCATCGTCGCCGGCCTTCAGGATGCAAGGGACCTTCACCAGCTCCAGCCCGGCCTCCTTGAGCCGCTTGTTCGCCTCCCGGGCCGCCCGGACCCGCTGGCGGCCATCCACGACGACACCAGAGGACCCTCGCCGGGTGACCATCACGGGCTCGAGAACGCCGAAATGTGAGATATTGCGAACGAGTGCGTCGTTGGCGGTGAGCTTCGCCCGGGCGTCGTAGAGGGGGTCCTTGGGATCGTCAATAATAACAAGCTCTTCCGGATCGAGCCAGAACCCTGAAAAGCGGGATGCGTCGAACGCCGTCTTGCCCACTGGTGTCCTCCTTGCTCAGTATGGTTACCAGACGGATGGCACCATGTCAACTAAAAAGTTGACTACCGGCTGCGGAGAGCTTCAGAGGCAGCTGCGTTGATCTCGGCGAGCTTGCCGGCCGCGATGGCCGGGTTCTTCTTGTCCGCGTGGTAGATGGCGGCCAGCTTCCTCTGCACAGTTCTGATATCGTCGGCGGTAGCGGTGGCCGGGTCCAACCCCAGGACCTCCCAGCAGGTCCTGGCCGCGGTCGGCTGCGGGGGCGGGGCCTGGGCAAATAGGCCAGACCAGTCGACGTTGCCCGCCGCGTTGTTGGCGGCGTCAGCTACTTGGTTGCCGGCCCGGCCAAAGAACTGCCCGAGCAAATCGAGCCCCGTACTCAAGAGCCCATGCCCGACACCCTTAGCGAAGTCCCCCCGAGCTGCGGCTCGGCGTGACGACGACCTGAACTTGTCCATGCCCTCGAACACCAAGGTGTGGACGTTGCAGTAGCGAGAAGGCGAAGCGGCAGGGAGCCGACAATTTGCAGCGGCGCACTCAGCCGGCTCTTCTTCTTTTGGCTTCTTGCGGCGCCGCTTCTTCGGACGGTCGTCGAAGAGGGGCTCGACGTCGGGCACGGACCGCTTACGAGTCATGACTCGTTCCGATGTACCAAGCATCGGTCCTCGCTTTGAGCCTCGACAACGGCTCCGGAGGCCCCTCCATCACCACGCCGCTCATATCACACGGGTAGACGTATATTTCCTGATTCAGCCCAAGACAATGTGGACACATCCTCCAATCAGGTCGCGCATGGGGACACATCTCACGACTCCGGCTTGATCACACGAAGCACCCGCAGCAGCACCTCAACGTCGATCTTGTACGCCTGGCAAATTGCCGCGCAACTTCTCAAAGTGGTGCTCCAGATGTCCACCGTCGCCCGTTCGAGCTGGCAGATCCATGCGTTGCTGCACTGACCGTGCTCCGCGGCCTCGCGCTGTGAAAAACCGAGCTGTTCACGCCGCTTGCGAAGCCACTTGCCGACCGCTTTCGCGTACGGCGTCGGCTGCCAACAGCCCTTCGTGACGCGAGCGCCCCCCGGCCGCCGCTTGAACGGCTTCGTAGTGCTTCTGGGTGGCGGCGGAACGGTGTAGATTTCCACGCGCCAAGCCTAACTCAGTCCCGGTCGTGGTGTCAAGCAGGGCGGTTCTTCTCGGCCACGTAGATCGTATCCGGCGTCCAAGCGTCGAACTCGTCCTTCGCGATGCAATCGAGCAACGAGAGGTCGACGCCGAGGCGTCGGCAGACGGTCTCGACGGCGGGCACCCCACCCCGAATGAAGGCGACCTCGATCTGATTCAAGGTGCGCTCAAGAGGAGAGCGGCGCCGGGCGCCAGTAGTAGAAAATGAGCCGGTCGAACGCTTGGTGGCCGATCGCTCGGGCGACAGGTCGGGTGATGTCGAACTCCCCACGGTAGCGCCACCCTGACACAGGCCGGATGAGGACACGCCAGTGCCAACAACCAGCTCTCCGTCGAATGTGGCGATGTCCAGCTTGGTTCCCTTCGTCCGCTTCACACGGGCGTATCGCCCCGAACGGGCCACGGTCAAGTACGACGGTCCACGCGCAGCGCCTCGTCCGCGTCGAGCAGATCCATCCAACGGTGCCGAGCGGCAGTCGCCGGTGAGCGATGTGTCGGTCTTCTTGCTTGAAATGTCGTCCATCTGCGCGCTCCATACCGCAATGCCCGTCGCCGGGCCAGTAGATCGTCGCCGGGCCGGCTACCACCTGATGCGGCGGCAGCCAAAGCAAGGTGAGCAAGATGAGGATTTCTGACATCGGACCCCTGATGGACCAAGAGCCGGCTGTTTCAGCCGGCTCTTGGCCTTGAAGGGAGAACATGATGACGACCGAGAACTACAGCCTAGCGGTTGGGCGACCTGGTGTCAAGTGGATTTCAGCAGGTCGTTGAGGATGTCTGCGTAGTCCAAGCCGGCGCTGCGGAATCGTTCGGCTCTCGGCATCAGGTCGGGCGCCACGAGCCAGTCCTCGAAGGCCAGGCCGCTGTGGCGCACGTCGGCGCAGATCAAGTTGTAGCCTGCAGCCTGGAGCCGGTCGCGCATCGCGGCCCGCGGTCCGTCGCCGAAGCGGTAGGCGTCGTGCTCGATGGTGATGATGTCGAAGCGCAGCTCGCTGAGCGGCAGCTTGCCGAGCGCGGCCAGCGTCCCGGCGTCGATGTCGAGCGAGAGGTAGGTGATGTGCGGCCAGAGCCCGGCACCCAGCAGCATCTCCTTCCAGTCGTTGACGGACGTGGCGTCGACGAACAGACACGGCCCGCGGCGCTCCTTGACGAGCCGCGCGAACGCGTTTGGATCGTTGTCGACAAGGAGCCCGTGCCAGCCCAGCTGCTCGAGGGCGCAGGTGTTGCTCAGCTCGGTCGGATGAGACGCGCCGATGTCGAGGAACGTGCCCACGGACGGGTGGAGGTAGTTGACGAAGAGGTCCTGAGCAGCTTGACTATAGGATTTCATGGCTGCACCCGCAGATCGTCGATTTGTACGCCTATCTTGCTCACGTGTCCGCACTTTGGATGATTACCCAATGTGAACGACACCGTGTTCGGCCCCACAATGTCTTCAACCACCGGCGAGTAAACCTGCGCTTCCGATAGCGTAGCCGCCCACCAACTGAACGTGCTGTTCGACCGTACAATGACGTTGGCACGAAGGAGCGTCACCCAGTCCGGCAGCCAGTCGAACCGGTTGTTCGCGTCGAGGCCGGGCATGTGGCGCGACCTGTCCTCGCGCACCCACTCTAGCGCACCGAGCGGGAGACCGAACTCAGCAAGCGCCTTGTAGTACGACTCCTCACTGATGTTGCAGTACCCCCACGGCTTGCCCAGGTAGTCACCAAGACGCATATGACATGCCGTATAGAACGGGTGCGGACGTGGACCACACAGCTCCAACAAGTGCGGGTCGATCTTGAACCACTGCTTCAACTCGGCGCGAGAGAGAAGCCCGACCCACCGCTGAGTCTGAAAGTAGCCTCCAATGGAAACGTCGACGCGGCCCTCGTCGAGCGTTTGCTGGCTGTCGTTCACCTCGGGCAACACCCGCGATGGAACCGGGTCATTCAACCCGAAAAGCCGACGGCCCAACCAATCGGCAGGCGCTTCGAGCATCGCACCGTGCAGCTGGGCGTACTTGCGGACAGCCGCGTACATGTGCAACTGGTTTCCTATGCCGCCGATAATACGAACCTGAACGATGCTCATCGCCGGCTCCACGACTCCCACACGAAATCGGAACACCACTGCTCGTCGTGCGTCGCCTTCAGCCGCTCACGGATCACCAGTCGTCGCGCCACGGCCCCTACTTCGCCGCCGCCATACGTGTGGAATTGCACCTGTAAGTACTTCACACGGGACATCAGGCCGCGGTCGAGCATCACATCAAGGAGGTCGTACTCCGCGCCCTCGATGTTGATCTTCATGAGGTCGACCGGCGCATCGAGCACCGAGTCGACGTTCCTGATCTCCACCTCTTCATGTACCCGCGTTCGGTCAAGCAGATGCAGACTCGACCAGTCGCCGGCCACGGCAATCGGCAGTCGCGCATCCGCCGGCCCTACACCGAAATTGAACAACGAGATACTCGCCCGGCCGGCCAGCCGCGCCCGAGCGATCTCGAAGTACTGCTTCACGGGCTCGAACGCGAACACGCGGCACCCGTACTTCTGATGGATGCCCTCGCTGAACAAACCGCGGTACAGCCCGACATCCAGTACAAGGCTGTCCGCGGTCAGCGGGTAGTCGTACCGCTGGGCCTCATCGTGAAAAGTGTCCATCATTCATCCTCCGGCCCGACCACGTACATGTGCGTCAGTCGCGGTCCCTCACCACGTCGGTAGGGCTCGACCCAAATCCGCTTGCGCAACGCCCGACCCGGCCCATGCACCTGCATCTTGTGGTGGCCCTGCACAACACAACTTGAAGCGATCTTCCACTCGGCACGAGTGCCAGTCGCCCGCGCCCGTGCAGCTGCGAGCACTTCCTTGTCAAGGCGAATCTCTTTGCCCAAAATCCACACTTCGGGCTCGCTGGGCACATCGCTGTGCCGCTCACGCCGGCGACGAGCGGATTTGGTCGTATGATGAGGCTCAGGACGGCCAGGTCCGCGATCGGTGACATAGAGGCAAAGGTTAATGACGAGACGAAGAAGCGCCGCCGACGTGTTGCGCTCACTCTCCCCAAGCTCCCATTGACCGTCGGGCGCAACCAAGTTAGCTCCGTACGCAATCCAGTCTCCAAGAAGCTCGTCGTCACGAGGAGCTGTCACCCGGGTGAACATGCCCGCACCTTCACGAGACCATGCCGAAACACAAATCACATCACGGCCTTTGCTAGCCTCGTACAACTGAACCGAGATCATCACAATCCCGCCGCCGTGCACTTCCCCCTCATCGCTCGGCATTCCACCAGTAACCCAGAGATCATACGGCACATGAACGAGGAACGCGCCGTATGGCAACTTCCAATCTTCGCCGCGCACATCAGACGGGTCAGTCATTGCGAGACCGGCTGCGAGGTCCAGCGTCGGACGGTAGACTGGCATCCCGTACTTCAGCCACAGTGCTAAGAACAGTAACTGGTCTAGCTCATCCCCTGGTATTCTAAGAACATCAAAGCCTGCAGCATGAATCAGGCCGGCAAACACCGGGCGATCATGTGTGTACTCATCGACGGAACAGCCTATCTGTGCATGCATTTGCAACGCATGCTTGGCCACGTCCTTTGGCGTCTTGAGCGGATTGTAGTAGTCCATGCTAAACCATTTTCTCGTGTTCGCCGTCAGTCATGCTTCCGATGTAGCTCTCGTCCCGCTGATTCGCGTCGCTGTAGTCATTCCGCTGAACCATCAGCCGCGGCTGGACAGCGTAATACTTGAACTTCGGCGATGGCTCGGACAATAAGATGTCGATCGGACCCATGTACGTCGTGAAACGAACACCGTTCCATCCACCGACCCGTCTCTCTCCCTCGTCCATCATGTCCGACCACACCTGCGCATGCTTCTTCGTGATGCCGTAACTGCTCGTGGTCATCATCCGGAACACGTGGACACAATGTGCACTCACCCGCCCAATCGGCGGACTCCCGTACCCACCACCAAGGTAAAGCACGTCCCAGTCGTCCGGCACGTGCTTCACCAAGTAGTCAAACCGTTCCTGAAGCGGGTGTGGCACCGGACTAGAATTGAACCACTCCGGCTTGTCGGCCTGCGTGAGCACGTAGAAGTCGTCCTCGAGCACGAGCGCCCGCTTCCAAGGACCGTCGGCAATCTTGCGTATCAGCATTCGATGTGCCAGCGTCGTCCCCATTTGACCAAACGGACGCTTGTCTAGCCCGACCAACTTCAGCCCGTAGGTCGTCGCCAGTTTCCCACTCTCCTCGGACGTGAGCTGCTTGTACGTCACCGGATCGATCTCCACACCCGGATGGCGCTCGATCTCGATGCCGTACTTCGCGGCCTCGGCCTGCGCCTGCACCCAGCGGTCCGTGCGCCGATCGAGATTAATGCAGAAAATCTTTTCGAAGTACGTGTTGATCGACATGTCATTCCTCCGACAAATACCCTGGATCTTCTGCCTCTATTCCCTCGTTGTCAACT
>Ga0315285_10006127_pt1 | contig 12382 bp, 15 predicted proteins | sample YL17G09_36_MG_FD_203698 | JGI IMG/M metagenome (GOLD analysis project Ga0315285, IMG submission 203698) | Sediment microbial communities from Yellowstone Lake, YNP, Wyoming, USA - YL17G09_36 | ecosystem: Environmental > Aquatic > Freshwater > Lake > Sediment | place: USA: Wyoming | collected... | reverse complement strand
CATACCTTTTTATTTGTTCATTATAAGATTTCATATGTATTCCTCATTCATTACTATCATAATCTATATTATCTTCTTTTATCACGATATACCCCACTTTTCATCTTACAATACTCAGACCCCATTTCAGTTATCTTATTATGTACATAACTATTATTCTTATGTAACGGTCGACTCGAACTAGCTAATGTATGTAACAATTTTATATGCTTTACTTGTTCCTTTAAGTAATCGATAAATGATTCCTTACTACTTACTTCTACCTTACCGTTAGCATATCGTACCTCTACTTCATCTTTCTTATCGATTACATCATACAGATCAACTATTTGTTTCCAATACGATTTCTGAACCTTATAACGATTATTATCTTTAATACATTGCAATTTATTAAGCTTACAGTAATCATTCAATTCATTGAACATATTACCTCCTATTTTTTTGTTTCCATTCTTTATTAGCTTTCTTATAATACGATTGATTACATCTATTTTCACGTATATGATTCGTTAACATATAGATATCATAATTCAGTTCATCTTTACGTTCGCTATTACTATCTTTTAAATACCGCATAATTAAATATCGCTTTAGCGGTTCATCATTGACGTTCGATATAAAGTTACTAATAGAAGGGTCAATATTATTATTCATATATACATAACTCCTTATATTGCAATATGTTATAACATTTTATCAATGCTTTAATTGAATACATGGTCTGGACACTTTTATATAATGCCTTTATATGATACATAGATATTCCTTGTCAATATCTTATTGACTATTATTATATTCAGAATAGATATATTATCAATAATATATTAAATATTATTCATTATAATATAATAGATATATCTATATATATATAATAATAGATATAATATTATACTTCCTATATAGTCCAGATTGTCAATCTTTTATAGTCCAGATGGACAATCTTTTATAGTCCATCTGGACAATCTTTTCCAAAAAATGAGTATTCCATAGCTATATATAACATATTGATTTTTGCATGACAAGTGGTAGATAATAGATTATTTTATGCATAAAACATCAGTAAGTTTTGAAGGAATAAGTTAGAGCATAAAAACATCAAAAAATCAAGGATAAGTAAAAATTTTTATGTATAAAATACAAGGGGTAGTGGTATCAAGACCTATACCACTATATATTGTAATTTAGAGGTTTTTTTTCTAAAATAGGCTGTTTTGGTTGCAATAGGATGGTATATTCAAGTTGGAAAGAGAGAGGTTAAATATGATAAAATATGATAACAAGCACAATATAAGCATAGAAACGAAGTACAATATACAGAAACTAACATATATTGATTATAAAGGCAAGATAACAAGTACAATATATATCACTAATGGTAAGATATTACAGGATAGAATATACTGCTAATTGATAATCAGGATGATATAACCTCTATTGCTTGCAGAGTTATTGTGCTTGCAAGATAGGCCAATATTGAGGTTTTATGCATAAAACAAAGGGGTTTACCATGTTGAACCTAACATCATACTTGCAATCAGTAGAACTACCAGCCAGAGGCGTAAGAAATAGCAAGATTGAAGCCTCTATACTATCACTCGCTCAAGAGGCAGTACAATCAGGCTCACCGCTTACCGTTAAAGCCATCGTCGAAGCTGGCATATGCAAGACTACCCAGCAGGTACATCAAACCTTATCAAGAGCAAAGACTATCAAAAAAGTGAAAAAAGACAAGTCAACACTCATTGTACCAGCAGACTTGTGCTAAATAGTACCATATGAGAGCATAGCCTATATGCTCTCTGTTTTCTTACTATTATATATTACAAGTATATAGAATAAAAAAGAAGTATATGCAAGATTATATTGTTTATTTATGGGTAGATGATACAACCGACACTTACAAAAATAAAAAAGAAGGATTGAAAACGTTTACATTTATCATAACTCCTTTGTTTTCAATCATATATAACATTTTTGATATTCCATGCACTTGTACCCTTTAATAAAGATATTGAAGTACCAACGACTCTTTAATATAATTAAAAAGCGATATTTAAGGAGTATATGAATAGTAAAGGTACAGTTCAAGACCTAGGAGTTAAAGATATATTACTTATATATATAAAACGTAATCCTTTACAGCCCAGGGTCTTATTTGAGCAGTCCAAGCTAGAAGAGTTAGCTTATAATATTCGAGATAATGGATTACTTCAACCTATAGTAGTTCGAGAGATTGTTCCTGAAAAAGAATATGTAATTATCGCTGGAGAGCGTAGATATAGAGCCCACGATTTTTTAGGATTCAAATCAATACAATCTAGGATAATTAAGTGCGACGATCAAACGGCGTACGAATTATCCCTCTTAGAGAATATACAGAGAGAGAATCTGTCCTTGCTCGAAGAAGCAAGAGGATATAAGCACCTCAAAGAGAAGTATCAGTACAAGCTATCTGAATTAGCTAAAGTAACTTCTAAATCAGTAAGTAGTATCTCTAATATCATAGGAGTCCTAGATGAAGACCCCGCAGTTCAAAAATATATAGAAGACGGAACATTAACTCTCGCCGCATTAGTATGGATCAAACAACTTCCTAACCTAAAAGAAAAACTAAGTCTCCTAGAAAAATTGAGAAATGAAGAAGTCAAGCGTACGAATGTACGCGAGTATGTTGAACGGGTGAAAGATGCGTATGAGATTGCAACCCGGTTGGGACTCCGTCCAGAAGATATCTTGAACTCTCATCAGAATAAGGGCAAGAGTGGGCGATTCGATAATCACGAGGAGGTCTTCCCTGAGGACTTTAAATTCTACTTCATAGTTGATTTTATTATTGAACCTGAAGATATTCCATTCATGCCGTCAAAGAATATATTACTTAGCGCTTACAATTTAATGTATGATAAAGGAACCGCTAAGCGATTATCTTTAATATTAATGGAGAAGAAGAACCTCGATAAAGTATTTATTGATAGTGGAGTTATGCCTGCAGCTAAAAGGGAGGACTGGAAATTCTTTGATAATATCGAGGGACTTATTGGACTATACGAATCTATTAAACCAAATATATGTACTAGTATGGACGTGCCTATGTACCAATTCGTATTTGATAAATGGAAGATAAGTAAACAGAAGATGTTAGATATTACTATAGAAAATGCAAAGAAGTTTATGGCTTGGAAGCCTACATTTGAAACAGTTAAGGTATATCCTATACAGGGTACGACTAAAGAGGAATATTTAGAATCTTTTAAAAGATTAATAAGTATAGGAGCATTTGATACAGATGATAAGGTAGCAATAGCCTTTGGAGGACTCGCTACCGCGGGAAGACATCGCCCTGTTGAAGTAATTGATTATGTTACAAAGAGTCCGGAGTTTAAACAATATCAAAAGAAGTTTCAATTTATTCATGGATTCGGTATAGGTAACCCTGAGCGAATTTTATCTCTTTATAAATTAGGAGTCAACTCATTCGATGCCTTAACAGTATGCTTATTGACTAATATAGGGATGTATTGGTTACGTACAGGAAAATTAGCTAGACATCTTATTCATGAATCTCCTATGACTAGAAGACTAAGATTACATTTTAATATGAATTCTTTCTGGGGGCAACTAGCTGAGTTATTTTCTAAACATAGAAATATCCCTTTAAAAGAGGAACTAGAAAAAATAGATATGTCTAAGATAGATGAGATATGCGAAATTCAAGAAGAAAAAGAATAAAAATCATAGAAATATATCTATTTATAGGGTGTTTTCAATTCTGGAGGAATTCCCAATTTTATGTACCTAACACCTTCTAGATTAAATAAACAAATTGATAAGACCGATAAACTAATGCGTGTCTTATGGCGTTTATATTCCCCTTATCGATCTCATCGTAAAATAATAGTTAAAGCATCTTATAAAATAATTGAAGTACTAGAGCTACTAGAGACTCTACAAGAAGAAATTAAAAAGGAATATAAAGCAGAAAAAGAACATCCTCTAGAAAAGCGTTCTATTCCTCCTGGATATCAAGATTCTTATAAGGAGATAAAATAATGGCGTCTCCTAAAGTTCAAAATTTAACAGTATATAGAGGTGATGATAAGTATTACGTTTTAACATTTAAAGATTCAGCTGGAGTAGCTATAGATATATCTACTTGGTTAGTATTTTTTACAGCAAAGCAAGACGTGGATGATGACGATGATCATTCTCTTATAAAGAAGAATATTGGTCCTGGGCAACCTTATTCTCACACTGATCCGATCCATGGAAAAACTCAAATACATTTAACCCATTCAGATACTAATTTAGAAGGAAATAAATATTACGATATTCAAATTAAGAAGCCTACATCAGATGATATATTTACAGTGATAACGGGAATCATAACTTTTAAGGCTGATATAACTCGTAGGACCTCTTAATTAAAACTTGAAACTTGAAAGGTGATAAATGAGTGCTAATGATATTTTTGTAACGTTAGAAGAAGCTCAACCAATAGATGTTACGATAGAAGGGTATTCATACGTAGATAGAATAGATGTTCTTTTAAAAGAGTATTTAATAGACGAAGTACCTGTTAAAGTTAATAATAGAAGATTCAGAACTAGTATTCCATATTGGCCTACTAGACTTAAGGTATTTTTAAATGGAATAAAAGAGAAATACATCACTCCAATATCAGATACAGAATTTGAATTTACCGAAGATGTAGTAACTTCGGATATAATAGAGGTAGAATATATAAAGAAAGTGGAATAATGAATATACAAATAGCTAAACTCATATTTTTATCATCTCTATCTATAATGAAAAAGCTTTTAGATTTAGCGGAGTTTAAGCTAGGAAAAGATTCTGCCGACTTTAAGTATTTCAAGAAAATGACAATGGATTATTTCTATGACGGATTGAGAGATCTATTTATAAAATTAGAAGAGAATAAGATAGTAGTTAAGTGTTCGTGTAATAGTAAGATAAGACAAGGTTACTCTGACTGCCCTAACTGTAATGGAAGCGGTTATAAAAGCAAAGAGTAACATTGAAAAATGTGACCTAGTGGTTTATCAGGCTCGTAAGAGCTGAAGAATGAAAATGCCTCCTGAAGATTGAAAATCTTTCAAAGAGGAGGACAAATAAAATGGTTACAAAAATTCGTGGTCTACAAATTGCGGATGCGACGTTTGGTGCAGCGTTAGGACGTAATGGAACTAACCAGGACATAATCGATGTCAAAGTAGATGATTCTACCATCGAAGTTAACAATGATGCTCTACGTATTAAAGCGGGAGCTATTGCTAATAACGAAGTTAGTGCGTCAGCTGGAATCGATTATTCTAAATTGGATTTAGCAGGATGTATTTTGGGTACGGATATTAACGGCTCGGCCGCTATCGCGTATTCTAAATTATCTCTAGCTAACTCAATTGTAGAAGCCGATTTGGCTATGGCTAACTCTCCAACTACTGACTATGTCATTACATGGAATGGTTCAGCGATGGAGTGGGCAGCTGCAGACACTAGCGCAGTTATGGACGCTGACATCGTAGCGAATGAGATTCCTGCAGGTTCTGTTAATGGAACTAATGTGGCATATGCCCTCGCGGATGCTCCAGTAAGTACATCAGTTCAGATTTATCTGAACGGCTTAATGCAGCAACCCGGCAGCGGCAAAGATTATGAACTATCAGGTACAGCATTGCAAACCGTAACGTTTGCAACAGCTCCTGAAACTGGGGATATTCTGTTAGCTAACTATGTTATCGACAATTAAGTTGTATAGAGTAGAAGAAGTTTAAGTTAATATAATCACTAGGTCGCCTCATCGAGGCAAATATGAAGTTAAAAGGTAGTAACGCTAATAGATTAAAACCCGAATTAAAAGAGAAAATGGAAAAAACGTTGAAGCGTATGGAAAAAACAAGAGAGGTAAGAGAGATGCAACTACAAGATAAGATCAATGAAAAACTTTTATGGCTTAAAGAACAGGAGAAATTAGGAGCAGAGACTATCCAAAAGCTAACCAAGCAGATAGAAGGAATACAAGTTCAGGTACATAGAATTCAAGGAGCTATTGTTGTATTAAACGATCTTAATAAGTCTGAAGAAAAAGTAATAGACGTTCCCGAAAAGAAAGAATAATATGACCTTACATTTTTCTTTTACTTGTCAACTATGTGGAAATAAAGAAGGAGATGAATTTTACGCCATGCCCATAGATGAAAAAACTCCTTCAGGAGACACAGTGCATAGTACATCAGTATATAGGTTAACCTGTAAGAGGTGTGGAAAGAATCATTTTTTAACTTTAAGGATAACTATTTAATGTATCTTATATCAGGTCCTAAGAACACCAATGGAAAACATTTCGGACATATGTTCGTAGAAGGGCAGACTTTTACTAGAACATGGTTATGGAAAGAGCTACTAGAAAGTATTGGATTTAAGGCTACTAAGATATCTGAGAATGATAATGTTAAAAGAATTCTATTAATTCATTATAATGTAGGTATAGGAGATATGTTATTTATTACTCCTATATTAAGAGGATTAAAAGAGAAATATCCAAAAGCACCTATTGAAGTATTTGCAAATTATCCATCAGCGTTAGTACTTCAAAATAATACTCACGCCACTAAAGTAAATAGTAGATTCCCTTCAAAATATATTATGTCTATAGTTGATGAATATGATGAGGTATTTGATACTTCCGATTTTGCTAGACAAAAAGTAGCATCTGAGTATACTAATATTTACGATATGTATTGTGACCAATTAGATATTCATCCCTCAAGTATGTCTCCCGTCTTAAATATACTCCAAGAAGAGAAGAATGCAGTTATAGAGTATATTTCTCAAATCGGAATAGATATAACTAAAGATAAAATAGTAGTTATTCAAGCTCACTCTACTAGCGTAGCTCGCTCTTGGCCGATAGAAAGAACTAAACAGTTAGCAATAGAACTAAACCATCTAGGATACAAAGTAGTAATCACTGGAGACAGAGATAGACTATTTTCAGAAACAGGTAAAAAAGAATTAGAGATACCTAAAGAAGTGGTTAACTTAATAGGAGCATTAGATCTACGAGCTCTAATCACTTTAATATCTTTAAGTTACTTAGTTATAGGCCCCGATAGTTCAGGATATCACATAGCCGAAGCCTTAGGAGTTAATAGTATTCCTTTATTTAGTTTATTTGATCCTTATTTAAGAGTTAAATATTATAAACACTGTTATCCTATTTATAAGCCTCTACCTTGTAGTCCTTGTTTATGTCATTCCCAAAATTGTCCATCATTAACTTCTAGATTAAAATACACTTCTCCTTGCATGGAAGCTATAACAGTAAACGATGTATTAAATAAAATAAAAGAAATAGGAGTAGTACCTAACGATATTCGACAACCTAATAAAATTATTGATAAAAATTGTCCCGTTTGTGAATCAACTCAAAAGAAAGTATACTGCAGAAAAGGAAATCTATATTATTATAAATGTAATAAATGTGCGTTATTATATACAGACAGGCAAGTTGATAGCAATGAAGAAAGAATAGAAACTTGCAAGGATATATATAAGTGGATTAAAGAAGGAGACTTTACCTTCGTAGACGCAGATAGGATATTTGATAACACTTCTTTATGGCTTAATGCCGAATATTGTGGTAAATATCATTATATATTATCTCATAAGTCATTAGAAGAAATATGTAATAGAAGTAACCTTAAAATTGAATATAAAACTAAAGATAAAGAACATTTTAGTGTTCAATTAGTTAAAAAGGATTAATTATGGCGGATGAAAGAAATACGCGAATTAAGTACAATCAGATAGCTTCAATACGACCTTCTGATGTAGATGCTATTAACAGCGCGTTAGATGGACAAGTTCCTAGTTTTGACGAAGATACTGGAAAATTTAATTGGGTAGATGCTTCTAAAGATTTCGTATGGCAAGATCCAGTTGAATCAGAAGGGCAAATAGATCCTGATTTACTAGAAGATTTTTATGCTACTGGAGGAACTATAACTCAAGTAGGAGATGATAATGTTCACACCTTTACAGCAAATGGTACCTTAACCGTTACTGGCGTAGGGATAGTAGAAGTTTTAATTGTTGGTGGTGGCGGTGGAGGTGGATCATCTGGTGGTGGAGGTGGTGGAGGTGGAGTAAAACACCTCGCTTCTTATCCCGTAAGTGCGGGAGAATATGCTATAGTTGTTGGTACTGGTGGAGGAGAAGGAACAAATGGAGGAGACTCCTCTTTTAATAGTATACTAGTTTATGGTGGTGGAGGTGGAGCAGGAGATTATCCTAATTCTCCTGGAGATGGTAAAGCTGGGGGATCAGGCGGTGGAGGTAGTTGGGCATATGGGCCTTATACTGCTGGTGGAGCAGGTGTATCTGGACAAGGACATAATGGTGGAGCAGGGGGACATGAATGGCAGACAGGTGGTGGAGGCGGTGGTGGAGCCGCTAGTGTTGGAGGAAATGCTTACTCAGAATGGTATCCCGATCCATGGGGAATTAATATATGGTCTGGAGGAATTGGCGGAGATGGATTACCTTTTAATATCTTAGGAATCCTTAAATATTATGGTGGTGGAGGCGGTGGTGGATCGGGTAATCATATATTTTCCGGAGGGCAAAATGCTGGAGGTTCAGGAGGACCCGGAGGATTAGGTGGAGGTAATGGAGGCAGTCAGGCGACGGATACTAATCCAGGATCTACTCCAACTAGCGGACAAGCTAATACTGGCGGCGGCGGCGGAGGTGGTGGATCTTCTTTTAATAAATATGCCGCAGGAGCCGACGGAGTAGTTATAGTAAGATATCGTCCTTTAGATACTTCTGAAATTGCAGGTAAAAGATTTATAATTGGAATAGAGGCAGTTCATTCTTGGGAAGGACACGATCAAGAAATAGCTACTAGCTTAAGTGATAAAACTCATTGGTCATTCGTAGCTCCAGAAGTAGGAATGATAGCTTATGTAGTTCAGGAATCTAAATATTATTATTTTAATGGAATTAACTGGGCCCCTGAAGCAGAGAGTTTAAGTGCTATTCAAGATTCAGATGGAACTACTAAAATAGAAGCATTTAGTGAATATATAAAATTTACTACGAACGGATCAGAGAGAATGAGAATTCTTTCTACAGGTAAAGTAGGTATAGGATTAGATTCTCCGTTAGAAGCTTTACAAGTCACCGGAAACATAAGACTTTCAGGAACAATAACAGACGGTACTAATTCAGCAACTCCTGCAGATATAGCTAGCGCTATATCTTTAAAACATAGTAACTCATTAGACCATAGTAGACAACATTCAATAACTTCTTCTAGCGATCACACATCATCTGCTACATCAGGATATATATTAAAAGCGGATGCGAATGGATTACCTATAACTGCTACTAATACCGATTCAGACGTTTCAGATGCCGTAAGTAAAAAACATTCTAATTCATTAGATCACTCTCAAGGAACTGATACTACACTAGGAGCAATGACTGCTGATATAAACGCTAATTCTCATCAAGTAACGGGACTAGCCGCTCCAGATGCAAACGGAGAAGCTATAAGAGCTACTACTAAAATAACAGAAACAGCATTAGAAGACGCTATAGATAAGAAACATAGTAATTCTCTCGATCATACTCAGAACACTGATATAGGATCTAGTAGTAATACGTTTGATATTGGAAACGGAGTAGATACAGATAAGTCAATCCGTGCAGCTAATGGAGATGCTAATAAGCCCGAACTAAGATACTCAGCTGCTGATAATAAGTGGCAATTTAGTAATAATGGCGTAGTATTTACTGATATAGGAGCTGGATCCTCTACAGGGGAAGCCTTAGTAAAATCTATAAATCAATCGACTCACGGATTTGTCGTTGGTAATATTTTAAGGTATAACGGATCAGCATTTGTTAAAGCAAAGGCAGATACCGCAGCAAATGCAGAAGTTATAGGCATAGTATCTGAAGCAACTACTGAAAATAGTTTTAAAATTTTAACTAGTGGGTATATAGATACTCTTACTGGGTTGACAGCCAACACTCTTTATTTCCTTAGTGATGCAACAGCGGGATTGCTCACAGCTACAGAACCAACAACAGAAGGATCGATAAGTAAACCAATATTCTTTGCCACCAGCACAACTGCGGGATATTTTATTAATTACCGTGGTTCGTCTATTGCTTCGACATCGAGTTATTATCGTTCCTTTCAGAATGGTGACCTCTCAACAAGTGTTTTGACTGTAACCCACAATTTTGGTCATAAGTATTGCGCCGTCGTAGTAAGTGATAACAGTGAGAAAGTTATCGTGCCAGACGACATAACCTTTACAAATTCAAATTCTATATCAGTAGACCTAACTTCATACGGCGCGATTTCAGGTACTTGGCATGTGTGGTGTTTAGACATAGGAGCAACTTATACCACTACACCAAGGACATACGTTTTAACAACGGTAACGGATACCTATACGATATTGTCCACCGATGACATGGTTCGTTGTAATAAATCGAGTGCCTTTACAGTTACATTACCTACTGCCGTTGGTATTACAGGTCGTCAATATGTAATAAAAAATATTAATTCTGGAGTTGTGACCGTTGAAGGTGATGGAGCAGAGACAATTGACGGAGTTGCCAATCAAACACTGTGGCAGTATGATAGCATAACAGTTGTATCTAATAATGTCAGTTGGGATATAATCTAAGGAGAAACAATGAGTTATAAGAAAGGTTTTACTGCAAGAATAGCTACTACTTATGATAAAAATATAGGTGATTTAGGCGCCGCAAATCAATTTAATGATATTGATTTATCTTCTATTGTTCCCGCTGGAGCAAAAGCTATTTTAATTAGAGGGGATATGACATCGTCTACTGCAAGAGAAGGGGCGATTTTTAAACAAGCTAACCAGAATGGGTATGCACTGTTAGCGCAATGCGTTGTTGCGAGTCAAAAATTGGATTTTCAGGGATTCGTTCCTTGTAATTCTGGTAGAGTAATATCTGTATATCGTGACCCAACTACAGTAACAGGACTTAGTTTTGCAGTTATTGGTTGGATAATTTAAAATAAGGTAGTTTTTAAGGGAGAAAATATGGCAAATAGTGCATTAGTCAAAACAAATAATATCAATGTAGCGTCCACGACGAGTACGAAGTTCCAAATAGACTCGGCTAACTCCGGTCCTCAGCTAAAAAATAGTTCTGGGGTTATGCAGGTTCGCGATTCAGGCGATGCCGCGTTTGCAAAGTTATCGGTTCTTACCCCAACAGCAGACGAGAACGCCGTAACTAAAGCGTATGCCGATGCAATGAGTACGGGGCATATATCGATAATCCCGTTAAGCTATTCGTCTATAACACAGGGGAGTTGGGGTCAGCATAGTGACCCAGACCAGTTCGGAGGTAATTTTTATAATGGAACTAATAGTAATGGCGACCAAATCAATTACAAGGTTATACTAGGTGTTGGTACGTGGACAATACGGATTGTGTATAAAAAAGAAGGTGCGGGCGGAAAATTTAAAGTTCTTTTGGATACGGTTGAAAAGGCAGAAATAGATTCTTATGCAGGCAGTTCAATTGCTAATTCTATAACGGATACTACGGGAATTATTGGAACAGGTGCTTTATCTACTTTATCTATTCAGGTTAGCGGTAAAAATGGTTCGAGTGTTGGGTATTATGCAGAATTGGCTTTAATTTCGATGTGGAGAACAGCGTAAGAAGAAGAATAAATATGGATTTTGGAGATACGGTAGTTAACAAGCGGAGGTAAATAAATGAAAACAGGTGATTTATCAGTTCAGAAAACACCTACAGCAACAGATGATGCCGCTACTAAAGCTTATGTAGATAGTAAAGCCCCTTTTACTTCAGGCTGTAGGGTTTGGCGGGATGGAAATCAGAGCCTTGCAGATGATGTTTATACAAAGGTAGCATTTAATGTTGAGAATTACGATACTCTTGGTGAGTTTGACGCAGTAACCAACTTTAAGTTTACTGCCTTAGCTACGGGCAAATACCTCGTGACATCGGGGGTTACCTTTGCAGCAGGTAGTGGCGGTAACTGTAGTGTTTATATAAAAGTCAATGGCGAGTTTTCTAATGGTAGCGGTTGCTGTGGTTCTACCTTACACCATAAGGTTGTTGTGACCGATACGGTTACGTTAGCGGCTAACGATTATATTGAGATTTGGGTAACCCATGATTCCGCTGGTGTGATAAACTTAATGGGCAATACATACTGCACTTGGCTAACGGTTCAAAGAATAGCATAAGAGGTTAAATGAATTACTGTCCGGGTGCGTATATAACAATAGGATAAAAGGAAATATGTCAATAGATCTACTTGCTATTT
>Ga0315285_10006125_pt1 | contig 12384 bp, 10 predicted proteins | sample YL17G09_36_MG_FD_203698 | JGI IMG/M metagenome (GOLD analysis project Ga0315285, IMG submission 203698) | Sediment microbial communities from Yellowstone Lake, YNP, Wyoming, USA - YL17G09_36 | ecosystem: Environmental > Aquatic > Freshwater > Lake > Sediment | place: USA: Wyoming | collected... | reverse complement strand
CACCAGCAGGAAAAAACGGTCCTGCCGCGCATATTCTTCCAACTGCTGGTGCACGTCGCCCTGGAGCAGCTTGGGGTCGGCCAGGGCCGCGAACTCCTTGAGCACCGGGAAGACCCTGCGGCCCGGGCGGTTGGCGATATAGGGCAGGAGCGGGGTATGGAGCTCCAGGCCGCGCATCTCGGTGAGCACTTCGAAATTGAAGTCCGGGGCCGAGACGTCCTGGAAGCCGATCTCGATCCGGCTGAAGATGTCGCCGGCAAAGTCCGAGATCACGCCGGTGCGCCAGCCTTGATCGCGGAGGATAGAGGCCAGGGTCACGAACTGTTTTTGCCGGGATTTGACCGAGGGGAACATGGTGGTGATGCCGTGCTGGAACGGGTATTGGCCGGTAAGGAAGCTGAGCCAGGAGGGGAAGGTGCGGGGGAGCTGGGCATAGGCCTGCTCGAAGACGATTCCCTCCCGGGCCAGGCGGTCGAGGGCGGGCGAGGTGTCGCGCCGGCTGCCGCCGAAGCCCAGGTGGTCGGGCCGGATCGAGTCGGCGGAGATGACCAGCAAATTCGGGCCGTGGTTGCGCGGGTCAGGTGACCCGCGCCCCTCTTTTTTCAGCGCGATCAGGCCGGCCAGGGCCAGCACGAGCAGCGCGGCGCCGGCCAGGGCGAGTTTGGCCCGGCGCCGGTCCCGGATGGCCAGGCCGATGCGGGTGAAGAGGAGGATGTGGAAGACAATGAGCACCACCCGGAGAAACCAGCGGATGGCTTCCGGGTTCAGAGTGTCGGTGCAGAGCAGTTGCAACCCTTGCCAGAAGCCGCCGCGGTCGTAATAGAACTCGGCATAGAGCTGAGGGTAAAGGGCGATGGACAGCATCTGGAAGGCCAGGTGGAGGATGGCCACCAGGAAGAGACAGAACAGGAACGCGCCTTTGCGCGAGAGGGAGGGCATGAGCAGGTCGCGGGCGATCTTGGTGAAAGCGCCGCAGAAGATGCCCATCAGGACCCCGCAGAAGAGGTAGGCGAGCAGCACCTGGCCCTGGAAGCGGAGGATAGCCCAGGTGAAATACTGCTCGGTGATCCGCGAGAGCTCGGGGTTCTTCACCCCCATCACCGCGAAGCCGCGGTGGAACAGGAGCGCGTAAGCAAAGAGACCGAGGTAAAAAGGCAGAGCGACCCAGAGTCCGTCCCAGGTCCGAAAAGGTTTGCTGGCGGCTTGGCTTGCGCTCAAGACGCTCTCCGCGCGCGCAGGTTTTTGCCGAGGACCCGGCGCAGGAAGCCTCCGGTGTAGGAGGTCTCGACTGCCGCCACCTGCTCGGGGGTGCCCTCGGCCACGATCCGGCCGCCCTCGTTCCCGCCCTCCGGGCCCAGGTCAAGGATCCAGTCCGCGGTCTTGATCACTTCCAGGTTGTGCTCGATCACGATCACCGTGTTGCCCTGGTCCACCAGCCGGCTGAGCACGTCCAGAAGCTTCTGGATGTCGGCAAAATGCAGTCCGGTGGTCGGCTCGTCCAGGATGTAAAGGGTCCGGCCGGTCGAGCGTTTGGACAACTCCTTGGACAACTTGATCCGCTGCGCCTCCCCGCCGGAAAGGGTGGTCGCCGACTGCCCGAGCTGGATGTAGCCCAGGCCCACGTCTTGCAAGGTCCTGAGCTTGGCCCGAGCCGGCGGGATGTTCTCCAAAAACTGGGCCGCCTCGTTCACGGTCATGTCCAGCACATCCGCGATGTTCTTGCCCTTGTATTTCACCTCCAATGTCTCCCGGTTGTAGCGCCGGCCGCGGCAGACGTCGCAGGTCACGAACACGTCGGGCAAAAAGTGCATCTCGATCTTGATCAGGCCGTCGCCCTCGCAGGCCTCGCAGCGGCCGCCCTTGACGTTGAAGGAGTAACGGCCGGGTTTGTATCCGCGCTGGCGCGACTCGGGCAGCCGGGCAAAGAGGTCGCGGATCGGCGTGAACAGCCCGGTGTAGGTGGCCGGGTTCGAGCGGGGGGTGCGGCCGATGGGCGACTGGTCTATGTCAATGGCGCGGTCAATGTAGTTTAAGCCCTGGATGCCCTTCACCTCCCCGGCGCGCTCCTTACTGTGATACAGGTGCTGGGCCAGGACCCGATAGAGGGTATCCAGCACCAGGGTGGACTTGCCCGAGCCGGAGACCCCGGTCACGCAGGTGAAAAGCCCGAGCGGAAAACGCGCGTCAATGCCCTGGAGGTTGTTGGCCCGCGCCCCTTTCACCAAAAGCCACTTGCCGCTCCCCGGCCGGCGCCGGGCCGGAACCGCGATGGAAAGCCGGCCGCAGAGATAAGCGCCGGTGAGCGACTCGGAGCAAGCCATGATTTCTTCCGGCGTGCCCTGCGCCACCACCTGGCCGCCGTGCACCCCGGCCCCGGGACCCATGTCAATCACGTGGTCCGCGGAGCGGATGGTCTCTTCGTCGTGCTCCACCACCAGGATGGTGTTGCCCAGGTCGCGCAGCCGGAGCAGCGTGTCGAGCAGCTTGCGGTTGTCGCGCTGGTGCAGCCCGATCGAAGGCTCGTCCAGGATGTAGAGCACGCCCATCAGGCCGGAGCCGATCTGGGTGGCGAGCCGGATGCGCTGGGCCTCGCCCCCGGCCAGGCTGGCCGAGGCCCGGTCCAGGGTGAGGTAGCTCAGCCCCACATTGTTCAGGAACTGGAGCCGCTCCCGGATCTCCTTAAGAATGCGGCGGGCGATCTCGGTCTCCTTGGCCGAGAGCGAGATGGCCTCGAAAAAGGCCCGGGCCTCGAGGATGGACAAGGCCGAGACCTCGGCGATGTTCCTATCCTGCACCCGCACGAACAGGCTCATGGGCTTGAGCCTTTTGCCCTGACAGGCCGGGCAGGGCCGCACGTTCATGAAGCGCTCCAGGTCTTCCCGCACCGCCCCGGAGTCGGTCTCGTGAAAGCGCCGGTCCAGGTTGGGGATCACTCCTTCAAACGGCCGCTGGGTGATGGAGAGCGGCCCTTCGCCTTCGAAGCGGAACTCGATGGTCTCGCCTTCGGACCCGGAGAGGAACACCTTCTGAATTTTTTTGGGCAGCTTGCCGAACGGGGTGTTGAGGTTAAAGCCGTAATGTTTGGCCAGGGATTTTAGCACCTGGTGGAAGAAAAAAGACTGGCGCTTTTCCCAGGGCACGATCGCGCCCTCGCGGAGCGACAGGTTGGGGTTGGGCACGATCAGGTCCGGGTCAAAATACATCTTGGTGCCGAGCCCGGAGCATTCCTCGCAGGCGCCGTAAGGGTTGTTGAAAGAGAACATGCGCGGCGAGATCTCCGGGTAGCTGACCCCGCAGTCCGGGCAGGCGAACTTTTCCGAAAAGACCAGCGACTCGCCCTTGTCCGCGAGTTCCACCTTGACCAGGCCCTCGGCCACCCGCAGCGCGGTCTCCAGCGAATCGGCCAGCCGCTTGTCCACCTTGCCCGGCTGGACTAAAAGCCGGTCCACGAACGCCTCAATGGTGTGCTTCTTGTTCTTGTCCAGCACGATCTTCTCGCTCAGGTCATGCACCGCCCCGTCCACCTTGACCCGGACAAAGCCCTGCTTGCGCAGGTCATCCAGCTCCTTGCGGTATTCGCCCTTGCGGCCCCGGACGAGCGGCGCCAGCACGTGGACCCGGGTCCCGGCCGGCAGCGCGAGCAGGGTGTCCACCATCTGCGAGACGGTCTGGGTCCGGATTTCCTTGCCGCATAGCCAGCAGTGTGGGTGGCCCACCCGCGCGAAGAGCAGGCGCAGGTAGTCGTGAATCTCGGTGACCGTGCCCACGGTCGAGCGCGGGTTCTTGCTGGCGGTGCGCTGCTCGATCGAGATCGCCGGCGACAGCCCATCAATGCTGTCCACGTCGGGCTTGCTCATCAGCTCCAGGAACTGGCGGGCGTAGGCGGAGAGGGACTCCACGTAGCGGCGCTGACCCTCGGCGTAGATGGTGTCAAAGGCGAGGGAGGACTTGCCCGAGCCGGAGAGCCCGGTGATGACCACCAGCCGGTCGCGGGGGATCAGGAGGTCAATGTTCTTGAGGTTGTGCTCGCGCGCGCCCCGAATGACGATGTGTTCGCTGGCCATGCCTGCTCAGTAGTCAGTAGTCGGTAGTCAGTAGTCAGGGAAAATGAGGATGATTTCCGAACCTGACTACTGCCTACTGTCTACTGCCTACTATTCTAGTTCCCTTTCGCCGTTTCGCAATTTTTAAGGCCCACTCCACCGCGCGCAGCAGGCTCTGGGGCGAGGCCCGGCCCTGCCCGGCGATATCCGGGGCGCTCCCGTGGCCGACCGAGGTGCGCACGATGGGCAGGCCGAGGGTGACCTGGACCGTGTTCTCGAAATCCAGCATCTTGAGCGGGGCCAGGCCCTGGTCGTGATACATGCACACCACCGCGTCGGCCCGCTCCCGCAGGGCCCGGGCAAAGAGCGAGTCCGCGGCTAACGGTCCCTCCGCGGCGATGCCCTCCGCCCGCGCCCGCGCCACCGCCGGCGCGATCACCTCCTGGTCTTCCCGGCCCAGGCGGCCGCCTTCCCCGGCATGAGGATTGAGCCCGGCCACCAGAAGCCGCGGCTTTTCGATCCCCAGGTCCTGGCGCAAGCCCTGATCGGTCACCCGGAGCAAATGCAAGAGCGCCTCCGCGCTCAATCGCTTCGGCACTTCAGCCAGGGGCAGGTGGGTGGTGGCAAGCACCACCCGCAGCCGGTCGTTCATCAGCATCATCACCGGCCGCTCGACCCCGAGCAGTTCGGCCAAAAGCTCGGTGTGGCCGCCGTGCTGGCTGCCGCCGGCGAGCATGGCCGCTTTGGTGATCGGCCCGGTCACCAGCGCATCCGCGCCGCCGCTGCGGCACAGCCTCACACCCGCCTCGATCGCGGCCCGCATGGCCTTGCCTTCTTCGGGTCCAGGCGCGCCCGGCTTCAGGCGGGCCGGGTCCAGCCGGGAGACCGAGAGGATGACCAGCGGGGCCTGCTCCGGCGCCGGCAACGGATCTCCGGGCCCGATGGTCGCGGCAGAAGCCAGGAATTTTTGGGTTTTCCCGGAGGTAAAACGCCGGCCGGCTTCTTGCAGGACCGCGGGGTCGCCGATGAGCACGAGCGGGCAGGGAAGATCGCTTTGCCACTTCAAAAGCGCCTTGACCACGATCTCCGGCCCGATGCCGCAGGGGTCACCTTGCGTAAGGGCCAGGCGAAAGACGGCAGGGGCAAAGTCAGCCATCGCGGAAGGGTTCAGGGGAAGTTCGCGTCCGTATCGGTCAGGCGGATCTCGACATGGGACCGGGCTTTCAGGCGCTCGAGCCACTGCCCGTATCGCTCCATCACTTCCTGCTGGTAGAGCCGTTCCTGGATTTGGTCCTGGACCTGGTCAAAGGGCAGGGTTTCGCCGGTGACGCGCTCCTTGAGAAGGAGCAGGAACAGGCCTTCCGGCGTCTCGAACAGGGGGGAGGTCTCTCCCGCAGGCAGAGGCCGGACGCGGTCCTCAAACTCGGGGCGGAGTTCCCCTCGCGCAAACCATCCCCATTCGGCGTCCCGGTGAGGGATCCCGGCCTGGGTCAGGAGCTGCGCCAGCTCGGACAAGGGTTGGGTGGTCGGGGTGTCAAAGTGGAACTCGGAGAGTTTCCGGCGCAACGCCTGGCGCTCGACGGCCGCGGCCCCTTCCGGCCAGGGGATGGTCACCGCTTCCAGGAAGACCTTGTCCGCCACCGTGAATTGGTCCCGGTGCTGCTGGTAATACGTGCGCATCTCGGGCTCGCTGATCTCGATCTCCGAGCGCACCTCCTTGCCCACCAGGCGCAGCACGATCAGGTCGCGCTTGATCTTGTCCCGGTATTGCTCGAGGCCGATCCCTTCCTTGACCAGGGCAAACTGGAACTGGTCCTCGCTCAGCCCCAGCCTCTGGCGCTGGTTCTCGACCGCCTTTTCCACCTCCATCGGCTCCACCTTGATCCCCTGGCGTTCCACCTCCTGCTCGATCAGCATGCTCTCCACCATCCGCCCCAGGAACTCCCGGGGCGTCATCTGGGCCGGGGCCCCCTCGGCTCCCGGCGCGCCGAGGGCGCCTTGCTTCAGGTAAGGGTCCTGGGTGTAGGCCTGTTCCAGCTCGTAGAGGGTAATGGCCTTGTCGCCCACCACCGCCACCACCCGGTCCAGGGTCTTGGACGAAACCGCCGGCGGGCACGCCGCTAACACCAGGGTCGCAAAAGCCACTTGGATTCGGTTCATGTTTTCCCGCCTTAGAGCAAGGGGTAATTGATCCGGATTTTCGCGCGGAGCATTAGCTCCTGGATCCATTTCCGATAAAGCCGCTCGCGCTCCTGGTCGCGCAGTTGCTTGCGGATCATCGGCTCCACCTCGGCCAAGGCCGGGGTCCGGGCCTCCCGCCGTTCCAGCACCTGGAGCACGTGAAACCCGTAGTCGGTCCGGACCGGGTCGGAGAGCTTGCCGGTCGGCAGGGCAAAAAGCACCTGGTCGAGCGGCCGCAGAATCTGTCCCGGGCTGAGCCAATTAAGGTCGCCGCCCTTTTCCGCCTCCGGCCCCTGCGACTGGGTCTGGGCCAGGGCGGAGAAGTCCTCGCCGCCCAATACTTTCCTCCGGAAGGCCTGGGCCTCTTCCAAAGAGACCAAGACCGCCTGGCGGGCGTGGACCTGGGCCGGTTGCGAAAACGCTTCGGCGTGGGCCTGGTAATAGTCGGCCACCTGGCCGGCGGAAATTTCGATCCGGTCGTCCAGGGCCTGGTCGGTCACTTTCTGGATCAGCAGTTGCCGGCGCAGCGATTCTTTCCACTCCTCCAGGTCAATGTATTCATCAATCAGCAGTTGGGCGAAGTCCTGGTCCGAGTAATCTTTCCGGATCTCCTGAAAGGCTTTTTCGAACTCGGCCTCGCTCAGCAAAAGGCCCAGGCGCTTGGCCTCCTGCACCACCAGGCACTCTTCGATCTCCCCTCGGAGGTAATAGAGCTTGACTTCCAGCGGGGGCTCTTCTCCGGCCTGGGTCTGGGTCCAGCTCCGCTGGAAGCGGAGGTTGAAATCATTGAGGTCAATCGCCTCGCCGTTGACCACGGCCACCGGCACCTGGGGCCGGCTGGGAAGCGCCGGCTCCGGCCGGCAGGCGGAAACCAGCACCCAGATCAAGACCGTGGCGCCGGGCCGCCAACCTCGATTTCCCATGCCTCACTCGGCGGGCAGGGCGGAGGTATCCCCGGCCTGGGCGCTGGCGCCGGCTGCCGGCTCCGGTTCTTCCGGGGCGGCGGCGCGGTCGCCCAGGCTCAAGAAATCATCAAGGTTGGCGGTGTTGGGTTGAATGTCTTTTTGGCGGCGCGCGCGCAGATCGGTCACGTAACCGCGATAGACTTCCTCTTTCTTCTGGTTCAGCAAATACTCGGCCAACTCGCGGGTATAGCCCTCCGGGTTGAGGTTACCCGGGGTTTCCTGCACCTGGCTGATGATATAGCCCTTCGCTAACCGGAGCGGTCGGGTGAACTCTCCCGGCTTCTTCAGGGAAAAGGTCGCCTCCCCCGCCTCGAAGCCCACCTCTTGTCCCAGCCAGTCCCGGTTCATGTAACCCCAGTCCTGGTCATGCAGGAGCAGGGGCCCGGCCAGCTTTTTCCTCGCCACCTCTTCCCACTTGGCCCCCTGGCTCAGTTCGCTATACAGTTTTTCCGCCGCGGCCTGGGCCCGGGCCTGGACCGCTTCCGAAGGCGTTTCCGGCAGCTCGATGAGCAGCGAGCGCACCTTGATGAACCGGTCCTGGAACATCCGATACAGGTCCGCGGGCATAATCGAGCGGTTGATCAGTTCGTCCACCAGGATCTGGCGCCGGGCCCCGTCCAACTTCAGGCGCACCCGGGGTTCCTGGTCCAGGTTCTGGCGCAGGGCTTCCTGGTAAAGCAGCTCCACCGTCACCAGGTTGTCCACCAACTGCCGCCGGCCCGCCCGGTCCAGGTACTTGACCTGTTCCTCCTGGGCCAAACCCAAAAACGCATGGTCCACCATTTCCCGGGTGATGGTGGTATCAGCGACCTTGAGCAACGGAGTCCCGCTCGGCTCTTCCTTCGAGCATCCGCCTCCCCAAAGCCAGAGCAAAAGCCCCGCGGCCAGCGCCGCCGCCGTGGCCCGCACGATCACAGGCCTCATGACCCTTCTCCCGAGCCACTGCTCTCCGGCTTGGCCTCGGACCCGGCCGCTCGACCCAGGAACACGGTCCGATAGTGCTCCTCGCAATAGCCCTTGGCAAAGCGAGGCTGGCGGCAACCCTCTTCCCCGCAAATCTTGTACCGGGCACTGCCATACTCACCCTGCCGCCACTTGCGGTAATGCTTGCGGCAGTAGCCCTTGCCTTTGACCGGCTGTTTGCAGTTCTCGATCTTGCAGGTTTCTTTCTTTTTCACGCTATCCCCCACTCGTTTCGAATTGAAATTTTATTATATGCCTCGGCTGCCGAAGCGTCAACTCCAAAAACATTTTTAAACTTGGCCCCGGGAGCCATCCTCCGCCGTTCCCGGGATCGCGGCGGCCTCCAGCCAACCCGCAAGGCTCGGCCCTTGAGTTTCCAACACGTTTTCGATATAGTGCTTCGCAATCCCCGGACCATGAAAGATTGGCTCGCTATCGCTTTGGCGGTCACGCTCAGCGCCGGCGCGGTCGGGGCCCAGGAAATCCCCCGGCCGGAGCACCCGCGGCCGGACCGCTTCCGCCCGGCCTGGCAGAATTTGAACGGCGTCTGGGAATTTCAAGCGGATCCTCAAGGTCTGGGCGAGCGCCGGAAATGGCACCAGCAGTTGGACTTTCCCGAGCGGATTCAAGTTCCCTACCCGATTGAATCCGAGCTTTCCGGCCTGGCCCGCGCGAACCCGCCGGAGCTCAACTGGTACCGGCTCCGCTTTCAGCCGGCGCCGACCGTGCGGGCCGCTCCCCGCCAGCTCCTCCATTTCGGCGCGGCCGACTACCAGGCCACGGTCTGGCTCAACGGCCAAAAGCTGGGCGAGCACGTGGGCGGTTATTCGCCCTTCACCTTCGAGGTCACCGGCCTCTTGAAGCCGGGCGACAACCTCCTGGCCGTGCGGGTGTTTGATTCCCGGTCCCGCTCCCAGGTCCGGGGCAAGCAGACCTGGAAGAAAAATCCTTACGCGATCCTCTACACCGCGGTCACCGGGATCTGGCAAACGGTTTGGCTGGAGGGCGTGGGCCGATCCTATCTGGAAAATTTCCAGGTGGACTTTGATCCCCAAAACCACCAGGTCCGGATCCGGGGCCAGGTGAAGGGAGCGGGCCAAAATCTTTTGCTCCAGGCCGAAGTGAAAGCGGAAGAGAATGCTTCCGCCGAGGTGCATGGCCCCGCGGCGGTGCTGCCGCCGGGGTTGGCGGAAATCGCCTGGACCGAACCTGCCCCCAGGCTCTGGTCGCCGGATTCGCCTCATCTTTACCAGCTCGCGCTGGTGCTCCAGGACAGCGAGGGCGCGGTCCTCGACCGGGTGGAAAGCTATTTTGGACTGCGCGCCATCGAAGTCCGGGACGGCAAGATTTACCTCAACGGCCGGGAGCTTTACCAGAAGTTACTGCTCGACCAGGGGTATTTCCCCGGCGGCTGGTATGCCGCGGCCAGTGATGAAGAGCTCCGCCGCGATGTCGAATTGTATAAGGCCATGGGCTTCAACGGCCTGCGCAAGCACCAGAAGGTGGAGGACCCGCGTTTTCTTTATTGGTGCGACCGGCTCGGGCTTTTGGTCTGGGAGGAGATGCCTTCCCTGAACCATTGGCTGATCCGCTGGAACCGCCGGGAGGCCAAGGCGCGCTTTGACCGCGAGTGGGAGGACGTGATCCGGCGGGATTATAACCACCCGAGCATTGTGGTGTGGACGCTTTATAACGAGAACTGGGGCCTCTTGGAGGCGGTTTACCGGCCGAGCACCATGCCCTGGGCGCGGGCGATCGTGCAACACACCCGCGCGATCGGCGGCAACCGTCTGGTCGTGGACAATTCGGGCGGCTGGCACTTTGATACCGACATTTTTGACTTCCATCAATACCTGCCCACGGCCGAAAAGACCCGGGAGCTTTATCAGGTCTATACCGCCCTTCAGCCGGGGGAAAAGTGGCCGTTCCGCAAAAGCCTCGGTCTTTACCGCCGCGGGCTTTTCAGTTTCCCGCCGCTGTGGTCCGGGGAGCGCTACCAGGGCCGGCCCCTCCTGCTCAGCGAATACGGCGGGTTCGGGTTTTACAAGACGGAAGCGAAATCGCTGCTTGACAATTTCCGCGACTACACCCTGGCCATCGGCGAATTCCCCCGGATCGTCGGCTATTGCTACACCCAGCCCTATGACGTGGAGCAGGAACAGAACGGGCTGATGACTTTTGACCGCCGGCCCAAGCTGCCGATCGAAGATATCCGGGCGGTGAATGAGAGAGCAGGTAGTAGATAGTAGGCAGGAGATAGGGGGAGGAAGGCGAGGCGATGCCTTTTTCCTTCCCCGAAACGCGGCGCTGGATCAATCTGGAGGTAGTGAACGATGAAAGAACGGACCTTGACCATCATCAAGCCCGATGCCATGAAGAAGGGCGTGCCGGGCGAGATCATTTCCCGCTGGCTTCAGGCCGGCTTCCAGATCAAGGCCCTGAAGCTCGCGCGCCTGGACCTGAAAGCGGCCGAGGGCTTTTACGCCGTTCATCAAGAGCGGCCTTTCTTCAAGAGCCTGACCCAATTCATGAGCTCGGGCCCGTGCCTCGTCGCCGTGCTGGAAGGGGAGGACGCGATCCGGCGCAACCGCGAATTGATGGGCGCGACCGACCCGGCCCAGGCCGCGGAAGGCACCCTGCGCCGGCTCTACGGCAGCACCGTGCAGAACAACGCGGTCCACGGCTCGGACGGGCCCGAGACCTCGGCCTTCGAGATCGGTTACTTCTTCAATGTCCTGGAGATTGTCGGCTAATCTGTTGACTTTTTGTAGATCAATTGGTATAATTTTGATTACGATTTGATCTACAAGGAGGAACGAAGATGAAATTTGTCACCCAACGGGAGTTGCGGGTGGATCCGGGGAAAGTTTGGAAAATTCTAAAAGAGGAAAGCGATGTCGTGGTCACTTCGCGCGGTAAGCCGATCGCGGTAATGAACGCCATTGAAGATGGGGACCTGGAGTCCACGATGCGCGATCTGAGGCGGGTCCGAGCCATTCGTCTGCTCAAAGAGATTCAAGCGCAGGCCCAAAAATCCGGCTTATCCAAAATGACCCTGGGGGACATTAACCGGGAGATCCAGGCGGTCCGCAAGCGGAAGAGACCTTCCCGGTGATGGTTGTTCTGGACACCAATATCCTGGTCTCGGGCTTGCTCCACCCGGAGAGTTCTCCGGGAGTCATCTTACAGAGGACCACCGAAAGATGGCTCCCCGCGGCTTACAACTCGGCGATGCTCCAAGAATATCAAGACGTGCTTTCGCGGCCCAAGTTTTCCAGCATTGCTCACAAGTCGCTCCAATTGCTTTCAATTATCGAGAAGGATTGGCAATTCGTGATTACCCCTCCCCTGGAACTGTCCCTACCGGACCCGCACGATGCTCCTTTTCTGGAAACCGCCATTGCGATTCGGGCGGACGCCTTGATCACCGGGAATCTCCGCCATTTCCCCATTTCGGCGCGGCAGGGGATTCCCATTGTTGGTCCTGCGGAATTCCTTTCACGCCTGTATAAAGCCCGATGACGCCGCTTGAAAATCTGCGCGATTTTACCGCGGAGGCAGTCGAAGAGGAACTGAAGAGCCTGGGCCAGCCCGCCTTTCGCGGCCGCCAGATGCTGGAATGGGCTTATCAAAAATCCGCCGATTCTTTCGCCGCCATGACCGACCTGCCCCGGAAGCTGCGGGAGCAATTGGCCGAGCGCTACTCCCTTGCCCTGCCCGAACTCCGCTCGGAGCAGCTCTCCCAGGACGGCGCCCGCAAGTTCCTCTTCGACCTGGAAGACGGCCAGGCCATCGAGACCGTGCTCATCCCCGAACCCGGACGCCTCACCCTCTGCGTCTCCACCCAGGTCGGCTGCCGCTTCGGCTGCGCCTTCTGCTTGACCGGCGCCCACGGCTTCCGCCGCAACCTCTCCCCCCATGAGATCGTGGGCCAGGTGGTCGCGGTCAACCGCCTCCTCGGCGAAAGCGCCTCCGCGCGCCAGCTCGTGTTCATGGGCATGGGCGAGCCGCTGGATAATTTCGAGAACGTGGTCAGAGCCCTCCAGATCCTCACCCATGGCCGAGGCATGGCCTTCCCGCGGCGGCGGATCACGCTCTCGACCGTGGGGATCGCGCCCATGATCGAGAAGCTGGGCCGGGAAGTCCCGGTCAATCTCGCCATTTCGCTGAATGCCCCGGACGACCGGCTCCGCTCGCAACTGATGCCGGTCAACAAGAAGTATCCGATCCCG
>Ga0315285_10006124_pt1 | contig 12385 bp, 13 predicted proteins | sample YL17G09_36_MG_FD_203698 | JGI IMG/M metagenome (GOLD analysis project Ga0315285, IMG submission 203698) | Sediment microbial communities from Yellowstone Lake, YNP, Wyoming, USA - YL17G09_36 | ecosystem: Environmental > Aquatic > Freshwater > Lake > Sediment | place: USA: Wyoming | collected... | reverse complement strand
TGGTATGATGAATCATCTCCTCCATGGTTACCGGGATAGTTGACTCATAGCCTAACATCACCATCCCCAAGCTATCCCCAACCAATATCAAAGGCACACCAGCTTCATCAACCATCTTGGCCGTCACATAGTCATAAGCAGTAAGCATAGGTATCTTTTCTTTCCTTTGCTTCATATCTTTTATCTCGGTAATAGTAACCCTCATGGCATCCCTCCTTCCCTAAAAATTAAAGGTCAAAGATAAAAAATCAAAGTGACAACTCAAAATGTAAAACTTTTTGAATTTTGCTCTGTATTTTTTCATTTTCCATTTTAGTCTTTTATTTATTTACATTTCCCACCTAGGCAGAGAAACCACAGCCACATGCTCAACGATTCTGTTTTGACTATCCACACGAACTATGCCGGGAGTCATGCCGATTGCCTCATCATCAGGAACCTGGCAATACGAAAGGATGATAACTATGTCACCCTTGGCTACCAGTCTGGCGGCAGCACCATTGACACCAATAATCCCCGAATTCGCCTCACCTTCGATAGCGTAAGTGCTGAACCTAGCTCCATTGTTAACGTTGAGCACCTCCACTCTTTCGAAGGGCAAGATGTCGCTGGCCTCCATGAGAGACCGGTCAATAGTGATACTGCCTTCGTAATCCAAATCGACTTGAGTAACCCGGGCTCGGTGGATTTTACTTTTCAGCATAGTTCTCATTTTCTACCTCCCTAAGCATAAAGTTTCTTTGTTTACTTTCTTTGGAAAGAAAGTAAAGCTTTCATTTCTTCTGCCTTCTGTTCATTGACCTTGCCTTTAGCTAAAGCAATAGGAATAGTCTGAAGTCCTAGCTCCTTATACGTAGTGAGCAAAGAGGGGCTCCTGGCCTCAAGAGCACTCAAGTGCCTCTCTATGGTGCCCAAATCCCCGCGGGCAACAGGACCGGTGAGGCAGTTAGGTAAGCCGATATTGTCAATATTGTTTATCGTTCCTCTGAGCAAGGGCAGCAATGCCCTGGTCGCCTCTTTTGACGGTACCCCAAAATCCAGCCACAAGTCCTGAGCCAACTTAACCAGGGTCACCAGATAATTACAAGCGAAAACGGCGGCTGCGTGATACAGCACCTTGTCCCCTGACCCAAGTTTCACCCAGTTGCCGTTCAGGAGGTGAGTTAACTCCTTTAGCGTTGATAATAGTGGCTCTTCGGCTTCCAGGGCAAATGTAGAGCCAGGCAAGTTTTCTATGGCTTGGTCAACATCTGCAAAAGTCTGCAACGGATGAAAGGAGCCAACAGCAGCCCCAAGTTTTTTTGCTGGTTCCAGAATATCCACTGAATGAGCACCACTGCAATGCACGACGCTTTGTCCTTCATGCCACTGAACTTCACTGCACACCTGGGCTATAATATCGTCAGGAGTGGTGATGAAGACCAGTTCAGCAGCCTCGGCCAATTCCTGAGCTGTATAGCAAACCCGACAATCGGGCACCAGCCTGGCTAGCTTTTGTGCCGAGGACAAAGTTCGACTGGATACAGCCACCACCGGGCATCCATTTTGAGAAAGCCTTACTGCCAGGGCAGTGCCCGTCGTTCCAGCGCCAATAAAGCCTATCTTTAGCATTTGTTTACGTCCTTAGCCGCTGGCACACCAGCTAAAGTTTCCGCCTTTTGAATTGCTCTAACTATAGCTTCGGCGACAACCTCAGCAGCCGCTGCCCCCAGAGCACTAATGTCGGCTTCCTTGTCACCTGAGGAAAGAGCGAATAAAGCATCGCCATCATACATGGTATGGCATGGGTCAATAGTGCGAGCAATACCAACCTGGGCCACGCGGGCCAATTTATTTGCCTCAGCTTTACTAAGTTTGGCATCGGTAGCCACCACCCCGATCACGGTATTAAAAGGCGGAACTGCTTCCTTAAATTCGCTTTTCCATAACTCGGATGTAGATAAGAATCCACTTCCGTCCAGCTTGCGAGGTCCAGCCAGAATTTTCCCCGTTCCAGGTTCAATCACATCTCCAACGGCATTTACCACTATCAAAGCAGCTATCACAATATCTCTGGCTATTTTTTGACTGGCAGTCCCCAAGCCACTTTTAACCGCTCTCTCTATGCCGAGAATCTTACCCACTGTTGCCCCGGTGCCAGCACCAACGCATCCCTCAGCCACTTCACTATTAGTAGCGGCCAGGCACGCTTGATAGCCTTCGTTAGCTCCGGGCCTGATTTTAGAATCACCTATATTCAGGTCGAAAATAATGGCGGCTGGCACAATAGGTACCCTCCCAGCGCTAGTTTCATAACCAAACCCTCGTTCCTCCAAATACCTCATAACCCCGGTAGCAGCATCCAGTCCAAAGGCGCTGCCTCCACTGAGAACGATAGCTTGAACCCTTTCCACTAAATTTCCCGGGCGGAGCAGGTCTGTTTCCCTGGTCCCCGGCGATGAGCCACTGACATCAACGCCAGCCACAGCCCCTGGCTCACAAAGTATTACCGTGCAGCCGGTCACTGCTTTCTTATCGGTATAATGCCCGACCTTAATTCCTGAAACATCCGTTATAGCGCCATACATAACCATAAACTAAAAAACCCTCTCGGCATAACCGAGAGGGTTATCTAAACAACTCCTGTTGTCCGTCTCGGTCATTATCGATCCAAGCGGAACCTTTAACTACCTACTTCTCTAGCTCACTGCCTCAAGGGTCAATGGCTATCTTATATGGTACCAAATTCGTATTATTTTGTCAACACTGTATTATGTATTGCAGCTAGAAGCAGCAGTTTGGTCAATCTTGATGACCTCGTTTAATGCCGATATAGCAGCCTCTATTTGACTATCGTCAGGTTCCCTGGTGGTTATAGTTTGCAACATCAGCCCCGGGGCCAAGAGAATTCGGACTATCGAGTTCTGGATGTGGCCTGCCCCAAATTTCATAATTTCATAGCTAATAACCGCGATAACCGGGATAAGGGCTATGCGGGACAGTATGCGTATCCATAGGGTGGGCTGACCTACCAAGGCGAAGACAAAGGTAGCTACGATTAGAACGATGAATAGAAAGGCGGTGCCGCAGCGAGCATGGGCAGTAGAATATCTCTTAACCACCTCTATTTCCAGAGGAACGCCGGCCTCATAGGCATTCACCACTTTATGCTCGGCTCCGTGGTAAGCAAAGACCCTTTTAATATCAGGTATCAAACTTATCAACTTTAGGTAAGCGATGAAAATGCCAATACGGATAAGTCCCTCAAAGACATTTCTCAATAAGTTAGAATCGATGTAAGGGTCGATGAGGTAGCGGGTGGCAAAGAGAGGCACCATGAAGAATAGGACTACACCCACAGCGAGGCTCACGGCTACGGTCCCCCATAAAAGCGCTGTAGGTATTTTCTCTCCTACTTCCTCTGCCGCGGCAACTTGAGCAGAGTGAAGTAATGACTGCGTGCCCAAAACCAGGGTTTCAACGAGAGCGATGATTCCTCTTATTAAAGGCATTTCTCTGAGACGCCCTTTGTATATGCTAGCCAGCGGCTGCCTCTCTATGGTTAATTCTCCATTAGGCTGACGCATAGATATAGCCACGCCTTCCTTCCCCCGTATCATCACCCCCTCAATGACTGCCTGGCCACCGTAATGAAAAGATTTTGCCATTAGTTCCTCAATCTCCCTAGCTGCCTAAAACGAAGGCTATAATTTTGTCTCACCATGAAAAATCCCTAATCGTATTATGATAAAAACGGTTGAAAACGTAAAGTTTATCTCTTAAAGGTAGCGGTGCTGAACGAATTTCTAGTTTCCCGAGGTAAGCTTGAAGGTAAACACTGCCCGCGGTCAAACAGCCTCTGTCACAACAAGAAATAACAGCCCCCTGCGCCTCCACCCCAGACACAAAGAAATCGAGAGTTGAATGAATTCTATCCTTTTATCTTGTATCGTTTCTTAAAGCGTTCCACCCTTCCTAGGGTGTCGACTATCCTTTGTTCACCCGTATAAAAGGGATGGCATTTACCACATATTTCTACCCTGATTTCTGGCTTAGTTGAACCAGCGGTGAAAGTATTACCACAAAGGCATGTCACTTTAGCGTCCTCGTAATACTTAGGATGGATTTTATCTTTCATTTGTAAACACTCACCTTCTTTTTGTATCTGGTTGCCGGCTCATATTTAACATAGCCATCTATTAAGGCAAAGAGGGTATAATCTTTGCCCAGACCAACGTTGTCTCCCGGCAGTATACGAGTCCCGCGTTGCCGAACCAAGATATTCCCAGCGCGAACTTGTTCTCCCCCATACTTCTTCACTCCCAAGCGCTTAGATACACTATCCCGCCCATAACTTGAGCTGGCACCGCCCTTTTTATGTGCCATGCCTATTCTCCTTCACCTTTAATAATTTCATTTACTAATATTTTAGTATAAGTCTGGCGATGTCCCCTTTTGCTGCGGTGGCGAACTTTGGACTTATATCTAAATACGATAACCTTCTCTCCCTTAGCTTCCCCTAAAGAAGTAGCCACAACCTTAGCCCCCTTAATAATAGGATTTCCTACAAGGGTATCTTTATCTCCCCCAATAAACAGTACTTTATCCAGCTCAACTATGTCGCCTTCAGGGACATCTAAGCGCTCGACTTCTATTGTTTGCTTTGGGGCTACCTTATACTGCTTGCCACCTATTTCGATAATAGCGTAAATCTTCTCACCCCCATACAGAAAAGGGAATTCTAGCACCTCAAATTGCCCGGTGTCAAGCTACCGAAGAGGGCTATCGGGCCTTCCAAGGACAATTAGACATATCAACAGGAGAAATGAAGGCAGGATTGTATATCTCCCCTCAAATCATGTCAGGAAGGGAAAACTGAAAAAATAGACTGACACTCACTTGAGCAGGGCCTTCCTGCCAATAACCTCATGCCCAACATACCACCTCCGGATAGCCTCAACTACCTCTTCAGGGCGATCCAGGACTCTCAATAGGTCGAAATCATTCTCAGAGACATACTTCCTGGATAAGACGGAGCTCCGCAGCCAATCCAGAAATCCCTTCCAAAATTCACTGTTGAACAATACTACGGGAAAAGGTTTTATCTTGTGGGTCTGCATCAGAGTTAGTACCTCTGTCAGCTCGTCAAGCGTGCCCAAGCCACCTGGCATTATGACAAAGGCAACGGCATATTTCACCAGCATGACTTTACGAACAAAGAAGTGATTGAACGTTATCGACCTTGTGGCGTAGGCATTACAGACCTGTTCTTCGGGAAGGGAGATATTCAGCCCGACCGATGTAACTCCAGCCTTTCGTGCACCTTTGTTGGCAGCCTCCATTATGCCCGGCCCCCCACCAGTTACAATTGAGAATCCCGACTGTCCAAGCCGATAGGCTATTTCTTCCGTCTCGGCATATAGCTCGTCATCCACTCCTAATCTGGACGAACCATATATGGTCACTGCCGGCTCTATACCGGAAAGATTATCAAAGCCCTCTACAAATTCGCCTATTATTCGAAACATTCGCCAAGATTCTTCCTTGGCCAGTTCATTTATCTCATATCCGTACGACATATCGCCTCCCTTAAAAAGGCACACATGGCACCCAGATGAGCCAAGTAGATTGGCTGGTGCAGCCTTGACTTTGCATTTTATCACCGTTTGCTTTCTGCGGGCAAACTGCGCATACCTGGCATAGGCGAGGAAGCAAATCAACACATGGGCACGGATATGCCACAGTCTTGTAAACCTCGCCTGCTGAGTTGCTGTTGCTGGTCAGCAGTGCGATGCTAAATACTAGTTGTTGCGGACTTGATTTTTCTTGTTGCTGCAGGATATAATTCGTCGTTTGGAAATGAAACTTGCTATTAGTGGTAAAGGGGGGGTAGGCAAAACAATGTTAGCCTCTCTCCTTTCGACTACACTTACCCAGTCTGGTTACTCTGTTCTAGCCATAGATGCCGACCCAAATGCTACTCTGGCAACTGCCCTCGGCTTTCCCCACCCCGAGGGGATAACCCCCATATCTGAGATGGGAGACCTGATTGAAGAAAGGACAGGGGCACGTCCTGGCCAAGCAGCATCTTACTTCAAATTAAATCCCAGGGTTGATGATATACCGGAAAAGTATTGGGTGGAGCATAATGGAATCAAATTAATGGTGATGGGGCGGTTAAAGAAGGGTGGTAGTGGTTGTTATTGTCCCGAAAACGCCTTACTGGAAGCTTTAGTTGCCCACATACTCCTGCGGAGGAATGAAGTAGTCATAATAGATATGGAGGCAGGGGTCGAGCATCTGGGGCGGGCGACAGCGAGAGCCGTGGATGAGATGATTATTGTAGTGGAGCCAGGTAAAGGAAGTATCGAAACAGCCTACAGGATAAGAGAACTGGCAAAAGACATAGGTTTGGAAAACATCGCGGTGGTCGCTAACAAGATTCGCAGTGAACAGGACAGGGATTTTCTTATTTCCGCCATGCCCGATTTTGAATTTTTGGGCTTTATCCCCTACGACCAGAGCATAATAGAAGCCGGTCTGGGCAATTTTCCTCTCATCAATTCCAGCCCAGAAGTCATCAGCCGAGTGCAGGATATTGCGGCACGCCTTAGTGCCGTTAAGCCGGAACTTATCGGTAAACCGATAAGCTAAAAATTTAAGAAGGGAGGTTTAGATGACGGCAAAAATAATTTCAGGAAACGAAGTGGCCAAAGAAATTAGAGCTGAGCTAAAAGAGCGAGTGACCAAGCTCAAAGAACGGGACGTAACGCCAGGCCTTGTCATGATTCGCGTGGGAGAGGACCCGGCGTCTGTTTCCTACGTCTCGGGCAAGGAAAAGGCGGCCGAGGAGATAGGTGTGTGGACCCAAACCATCGTCCTGCCTGAGAGCGCCTCAGAGAAGGAACTCCTCTCCAAAGTGAAGGAAATGAATAAAGCAGCGCATGTCGATGGCATACTGGTCCAATTGCCATTGCCAAAACACATTAATACAGATAAAGTGCTAAATCTCATCGACCCGGCTAAAGACGTGGATGGCTTCCACCCTGTCAACGTGGGCAAGATGCTCATCGGAGACCCCTATTTCATGCCCTGTACACCGCACGGCGCAGTGGAGTTAATGATCCGCAGCGGCAATCCCCCTGAAGGCAAACACGTGGTCATATGCGGTCGCAGCAACATAGTAGGCAAGCCTCTCATGGCCATGCTGGTACAGAAAAACAAGCGTGCCAATGCCACCGTGACCGTCGTCCACACGGGGACCAAAAACATGGCCGAAATCACCAGACAGGCGGATATCCTAGTTGCCGCAATGGGTTCTCCGGAAGTCATTAAAGCAGACATGGTAAAAGAAGGGGCGGTTGTTATTGATGTCGGTGTAAACCGGGTGGGATGGAAACCCAGCAAGACAGACCCCACCAAGCAGGTCCCTGACCTCAGGGGAGATGTAGACTTCGAGGCAGTCAAGGAAAAAGCCAGCGCTATTACCCCGGTGCCCGGAGGGGTTGGCCCCATGACAATTACCATGCTTATGGTCAACACCGTAGTAGCGGCTGAACGCAGGGCTGAGCGCAAGAAGAAATAATAAACAAAAGGGATAAAAAAGGAGGTTATCATGGCTTACGATGCAACAAAAATGAAGGACTGGGAGATTGCCGAGGAAGCGGAGAAGAACATGCCCACTCCCGAAGAGTGGCAAAAGAAGCTTGGACTGCAAAAGGACGAGGTTATCCCCTATGCGAGAATAAGCAAACTGAATTTCTTGAAAATCATCGATCGTCTCAAGAATAAGCCAGATGGCAAGTATATTGAAGTTACTGCCATCACTCCCACGCCACTGGGTGAGGGTAAAACAACCACCCTGATGGGTCTGGTGGAGGGTCTGGGCAAACGGAAGCAGAATGTGATGGGCTGCATCCGCCAGCCCTCGGGTGGACCCACTATGAATATCAAGGGAACCGCTGCCGGCGGCGGCAATGCCTTGCTCATTCCCATGACCGAATTCTCCATGGGACTTACCGGCGACATCAATGATGTTATGAATGCGCACAACCTGGCAATGGTAGCGCTTACTGCCAGAATGCAGCACGAGCGCAACTATGATGACGCCGAACTGGCCAAACGTAACCTACGTCGGCTGGATGTGGACCCGACCAGACTAGAAATGGGCTGGATTATGGACTTCTGTGCCCAGAGCCTGAGGAATATTATTATTGGCATCGGTGGCAAGATGGACGGCTTTCTGATGCAGTCCAAGTTCGGTATTGCGGTAAGCTCTGAGATCATGGCTATGCTCTCCATAGTCAATGACTTAGCAGACCTGCGTAAGAGGATGAACGAGATCACCGTCGCCTACGATAAAAAGGGCAACCCGGTTACCACCGGTGACCTTGAAGTTGGTGGTGCTATGACCGCCTTTATGCGCAATGCTATTAACCCTACTTTGTGCAGCACCGCGGAGTATCAGCCCTGCCTTGTGCATGCCGGCCCCTTCGCTAATATTGCTGTGGGCCAAAACTCCATCATCGCCGATCGTATCGCCCTCAAGATGGCAGACTACGTTGTCACTGAAAGCGGCTTTGCTGCTGACATTGGCTTTGAGAAGTTCTGGAATGTCAAATGCCGCTACAGCGGCCTCAAACCAAACGTGTCGATACTGGTTGCCACCATCAGGGCATTGAAGATGCATGGCGGTGGTCCCAAGGTTGTGGCTGGATTGCCATTACCTGATGCCTACACCAAAGAAGACTTGAAAATCCTGGAGAAAGGCCTTGCCAATATGGTACACCACATCAATACTATTAAAACGGCAGGCATTAACCCTGTGGTGTGCATCAACTCCTTCCATACGGATACTAAGGCTGAGGTCGCCATGGTGCGCAAGGCAGCCGAGGCGGCTGGGGCGCGCTGCGCTTTCAGCGAACACTGGCTCAAGGGTGGCGATGGAGCACTGGAGCTTGCTGATGCCGCCATGGAAGCCTGCAAGGAGAAAAACAATTTCAAATTCCTTTATCCCAACGAAATGAAGTTACGCGACAGAGTGGACAAAATCGCCAAGGTCGTTTACGGTGCTGATGGCGTGTCCTGGGCGCCTGAAGCCGAAGTCAAGGCCAAGGTATTTGAAGCAGACAAGAAATATGATGAATACGCCACTATGATGGTGAAGACTCACCTGAGCCTGACACATGATCCGGCCATTAAGGGCACTCCCAAGGGATGGACGCTGCCTATCCGCGATGTCCTGATCTACTCCGGTGCCAAGTTCCTCTGCCCCTGCGCTGGGACTATCAGCCTGATGCCGGGCACCAGCTCTGATCCAGCCTTTAGAAGGATAGATATCGATACCAAGACCGGCAACGTAAGCGGGCTTTTCTAAAGACGATTGGCTTAACTTAGCAAGGTAAACATCCTCTCCCCCTCGGGGGAGAGGATGAAGGTTAGGGTAGTGGCAAAAACCAAGACCGTCTCTCTGACCATCAATGACCAGGAAATAAGAGCTCTTGATGGGGAGAAACTATTGTGGGTGGCGCTGGATAATGGCATCTACATCCCCAACCTTTGTGCCATCCGGGAAAAGAGCGAGCCTTTTGCTTCTTGCCGTCTCTGCTTTGTGGAGGTTGAAGGTAAGGATAACCCAGTTACAGCCTGCACTATTCCTGTGGCAGAGGGAATGGTGGTTAATACCAAAGGGGCAAAGGCATTGAGACTAACCCGCACCGCTCTGGAATTGCTCTTGGCTAGTCATCCTGTGGATTGCGCCCATTGCCTAAAAAATGGCTCTTGCGAACTTCAGAAGATAGCTAAACATCTCAGCGTGAAGCTCAAGACAAAAAGGTTCAGGAAAATCCTGCCTGAACTACCCATAGATTCTAGCAGTCCCCGGTTCATTTACGACCCTAACAAATGTGTGCTCTGCGGCAGATGCGTTTGGGTATGTCAGGAAAAACTGGGCAAGGGAACCATTGGTTTTGCTTACCGGGGCTTCCGGAGGATGGTCACCACTTTTGGGGATGAGCCTATGGGTAAGAGCCGTTGTCAGGACTGTAGCGAGTGCGTTGCCGTGTGCCCTGTTGGTGCTCTGGTAAGCTCTTCAAAGTCCATTAGCCAGACTTAGCCTCGTTAAAGACGAGAAGGCTTAATCTAGTCTTTCCTTATTCTACGGCAGCCTACATCCTCGCCAGCTTTAAAAGGCGCCGAGGACAGAATCGGTGAAGGGTTCCCAGGCACGCCGTTCTTCATCATAGGGAGCTTCTACCAGCAGGCATTGCTTGCCCAGAACCATTGTCTTCCGCCGCCCATCGTAGAGTTCCCATTTACCTATGCTCTGGCAACTGGTGTCCCCATGACGGGCAAAACCCGCCCAAGCGTCTTGGATTTTCCTCGACAGAGCCCAGGCTTCTTCTCCAGAACCGGTGAAATTGTCATCCAGAGTCCCAAACACAAACCCCAGATCCAGTGCATGACAGGCACCAAGAATTCCGTTCATTAGCGGTGAAACCCAGTTGAACAGATACATGTAAGTCGGCTGTTGACGGCGATAATGTGCCTCGGCAAGCCGAATCGCCGGCATGCGGAAAACCCTGTCCGATTGGATAGCAATAAACAATTCAGCAGGAGTGACCGGAAGGTTGCGCTGGCTACGAGCCTGGCGGTAGGCTTCTATCAGCCCAGTCGCATCCCCACCCGGAATGAGACGCTGGCAACGCCGCAGCAGGCCAGCCTCGTCCAAGTTGGGAAGATTTCTATCCAAAACGGCAAAGAGCTTCCATTCATCCAGGGTGGTGCCAATAAGGACTGCCACATTGTCTGCCGAGCCGCCAGCGATAGCGTGGATCGGCAACTCTGGAATCACATCGCCATCAACCACAGGCTTGATAGGCAAGCCACCCATAGCCAATTTCGGACCCTGCGCTCTAGCCATAACTTCCACCTGAGCATTGAGGAGCTGCTGCTCGGTAAGCGACCGCAATTTATTAACCTCGGTCGGCTTTATACCTAGAATGTCGAGAAAGATAGTCCCCAGTTTCTCAGCACGCTCTAGCGAGTTCACATGATGAGCTGCCCCACTTTGGAGGATAGCTCTGTGAAAGAGCCCGCGCGCCTTAGGCATTGCCAGTAACACCCCCACGCCCATGGCCCCAGCGGACTCGGCGAAGATGGTCACATTATCCGGATCCCCGCCGAAGCGCGAGATGTTATCCCGCACCCACTCCAGCGCCAAGACCTGGTCAAGCAGTCCCTCATTTCCTGTAGCTGGTATCTTGCCTTTTGTGACTTCATTTAGATTAAGGAAACCCAATATGCCCAGCCGATAATTAATAGTCACTACCACCACATCACCGCGTGTAGACAGAGTCCGCCCATTGTAGATCACCCACGAGCCGGCACCGGTGGTGAAGAAGCCGCCATGGACCCAGACCATAACCGGGCGCTTAGCGCCATCCAGCCCGGGAGTCCAGATATTGAGATAAAGACAGTCTTCGCTTTGTGGCTGTTTCTCCGGTGGTTCCAGAAACTGTATGTCCATAGGTGCCTGTGGGGCAGTGGGGGCAAACTCTTTCGCAGGTCTAATTCCGCCCCAGGATTCGGGAGGCCCAGGCGGCAACCAGCGGCGCTCACCTACTGGCGGTGCCGCATAAGGTATGCCACGGAAAATGTATAGACCCTTCCTGAAAACACCTTCAATTTTGCCTGAGGTAGTCTCGATAACTGCTGTTGAAGTCTCACCCATGGCTTTTCTTGACCTAAGGGCGGACTGAATTATAATAACTTTCACCTCCATCGTCAAACACTACCCTTTTTTAGATAATTTGACACGTGCTATACTATTGGCCAGGATTCTGGAAAAACTAAACTATGACTGTGTCGGTTGATCCGGGATTGTAACACCCGCCTATTAAAGCTAAAAAGGAGGAAGCAATGTTAGAGGTATTTTTAACTGAAGAGCGCAAAAAGTTCAGACAAGAGGTGCAAGATCTGGTCAAGAGCATACCACGGCAGCTTATACTGGACATGGACGCCGATAAAATCGAGTTCCCCTACGAATTTGTCAGAGAAGCCGGCAGGAGAAACTTGCTAGGCATCAGGTTCCCCAAGAAATATGGCGGCAGAGACCTGAAATGGGTGGATGAACTCATCACAGTAGGAGAGGTCAATAAGCTCGGGGTGCCTTTTGCCTGTCTCGTCTCAGTTACCTCCATCGTTGGAGAAGGCTTAAACGTGTTTGGGACCGAGGCCCAAAAGAAGAAGTACCTCAAACCATTAATCGCCGGCACACAATGGGCTGGCGAGGCACTCACCGAGCCCAGAGGCGGCTCTGATTTCTTCGGTGCCACCACCGTAGCCCGAAAGAAAGGAAATCACTATTACCTTACCGGACAGAAGCGCTTTGTCGTCGGCTCTGAAG
>Ga0315285_10006123_pt1 | contig 12386 bp, 4 predicted proteins | sample YL17G09_36_MG_FD_203698 | JGI IMG/M metagenome (GOLD analysis project Ga0315285, IMG submission 203698) | Sediment microbial communities from Yellowstone Lake, YNP, Wyoming, USA - YL17G09_36 | ecosystem: Environmental > Aquatic > Freshwater > Lake > Sediment | place: USA: Wyoming | collected... | reverse complement strand
AAACGTAAAAGAGCATGACTTGATTGCCGTGCTGCAGTCAGATGCCCCCAAGAGCGAGAAAGCCATCACCTGTAAGCGATTAGCCGTCTATGGCACCGAACAAGCTGTCCCGGTCCTCGCCCCGCTGTTGGCGGACAAGGAGCTGGCATCGTGGGCGCGGATCGCGCTCGAGGCGATCCCCGGACCCGCCGCCGCCGCCGCTCTACGCAACGCGCTGGGCAAGATAGATGGCTGGCTGCTTGTTGGGGCGATCAATTCGATTGGCATGCGTCGTGATGTCCACGCCGTCGATATCCTCGTGCAGAAACTGGAGGATGCCGATGCTGGCGTTGCATCGGCCGCCGCCGTGGCGTTAGGACACATCGGTGGCGAGCAGGCAGCCACGGCGCTGACGCAAGCCCTGGTCGATGCGCCGGTCGGCGTTCGCTCGGCGGTGGCCGAGGGTTGCATTCTATGTGCGGAGCGGTTCCTGGCACACGACACAACCGCCGAAGCCGTCAAGCTGTACGACACGGTCCTCCAGGCAGACGTACCCGACCAGAGACATCTGGAAGCAATCCGCGGCGCTATTCTGGCCCGCCAGTCCGCCGGCGTTCCACTGTTGATCAAGCAGTTGCGATCGGATGACAAAAAGAGACTCGGCATCGGATTGCGCACGGCCCGCGAGCTTCCCGGTCGTGACGTGACCGAGGCATTGGCGGTCGAACTGAACCGCCTAAGTCCGGACCGGCGCCCCCTGCTTCTGCTGGCCCTGGCCGACCGCAGCGATTCTGCAGTACTCCCGACCGTTCAGAAGGCGGCTCAGAGCAGCTCGATGGATCTGCGCATCATGGCCATCAACATTCTGATCCGTTTGGGCGATGTCTCGTGCGTGCCGGTCTTGCTAGAGGCAGCGGCCGAGGACGATACCAAGCTGGAACAAGCAGCCACGGAAACGCTGATCAGACTGCCTGGCAAAGACGTGGATACCGACCTGCTCGCCCGCCTGCCGCAAGCGCGAGGCAAGCTTCGGAAGGTCCTCATCGAGCTGGCTGGCCAGAGGCAAATCAGCGAGGCCCTCCCTGTGATCGTGTCGAGCCTTCACGATACTGATATCGGTATTCGCGGCGCGGCCGTACGGACAATCGGTATCATCGGCCAAGACCGACAGACGGCCGATCTCGTCAAACTGCTTCAAGAGACCAATAGCTCCAGCGAACGCGCGGACATCAAAGAGGCCCTGCTGGCGGTCAGTGGCCGTTGCGGCGTGGCGTGCATCTCGCACCTGCAGCCCCTGACGCAGAGCCGCGACAGCGAGCTCCACATGATCGGGCTGCATGCGTTAGCCGTCGTCGGCGGGCCCGGTGCGCTGGCAGCTGTCAAATCCGCCATTGAGAACGCTGAGCCCCCTGTGCAAGACGAGGCCGTGCGCATCTTATCGACTTGGCCGAACAACTGGCCTGAGGACAGCGAGGCAGGGCAAGCCTTGCTGATGTTGGCCACATCGGCAGGGAAGATGCCCCATCAGATGCTGGGTTTGCGCGGTTACCTCCAGTACATACGCGGCAATAAAGAGTTCAGCAACGAACAGAAGGTGGCAAAGGTCAAGGACGTGCAGTCCCACATTAATCGGCCCGAAGAAAAGCGGCAGGCCATTGCTATTTTGGCAGAAGCGCCCAGCGTCAGTGCCCTAGATCTGTTGACGGCGCTCGGTGAGGACAAAGCAGTCGCCGAAGAAACCTATTCGGCCATGGTCCGAATTGCTGACCAAGACATCCAAGGTGTTTCCAAGGACCAGCGCCGGCAAGTGCTGCAAACGGTGGCTGAGAAATCAAGTAATGATAGTACCAAGCAGAGAGCGAGAAAGACCCTTAGTGGACTTCGGTAAGCAGCGACGCCGAGGAATGCCCTGTGCAAGACGAAAGCGGCATATCTGACTCCCCGCTCCTCGCTTCATCTTGCTGCAATGATCTGCCCCCTTTCTTTAGTCCAGTGCCTATGAGAGTATTCCACAGTCCTGTACTCTATCGAGCACCGAGGGCATGTAATACGAAGCGAAGGAAAACGCGACTATTCTGTGAGAGAACTGATCGTTTACGCTCATTTCTTTCCAGCCCCTTGGGAATCCGTCTTCTTTCTACTTGTCCTCTGCTCCTTCTTCGCGCTTTTGGCTTTAGGCTGGTCCGCATTCAGCCTGGATTTCCAGATCTCCACCGGCGTGGTGTTCTGCTGCGGAACACCGGGGGTACTGCGTCCCTCAGCGACGTATTTCTCCAGCAACTTCGTCAGCCGCGACACCACCTCCGGGCGCTTGTCCTGCAGGTTAGTCTTCTCGGCGATGTCGCTCGCCAGATCATAAAGCTGAATCGCCGGCAGGTGGCTCGTGTCCTCGTTGGGCCGCGGCGCGCTCCAGCCGCCTGAGCCGGGACACAGCTCCAGCTTCCAGTTGACCTGGCGGATCGCGAAAGAGCCGTTGATTGAGTGATGCACGATGGCCTCGCGCAGCCGCCCGCTGTCTCTTCCCTCCAGCGCGGGCAGGATGCTGACGCTGTCTTCGCCGGCGTTATCAGCGAGCCGCTCGCCCAGGATTTCTGCGATAGTGGCCATCAGGTCGGTGAGGCAGATGATCTGATCGCTCTTCGTGCCGGGCTTGACGCGCCCGGGCCAGCGTACGATGAACGGGATGTGGTGGCCGCCATCGTAGATATCGGCCTTATAACCTCGGGAGCGGTAGCTGGCGAAGTGCCCCTTGCTCTCCATCTCGGCAGTATTGGCGGCGGGTGAGCAGCCGTTGTCGCTGGTCAAGATCACCAGCGTGCGGTCAGCCAAGCCGTTGCGGTCGAGGGCGGCCAGCACCTCGCCCACCGCCGCGTCCACCTGCAGCGTGAAGTCACCGTAGGGGTTGAGACCGCTCTTGCCCTGCCACTCGGCCGTTGGGACGATCGGGGTGTGTGGCGCGCTGAGCGGCATGTAGATGAAGAAGGGCCGTTCACCGGATTTTGCCGCCGCGGCGTTGCGGTCCAGGAACTCGATGGTCTTGCGCGTCAGCGTGGGCAGCACGTCGACGGCCTCGAACTTTTCGCCGGCCGGCCCCTTGCGGATCCACGTCTTTTCGGTCGTGGGAATCTCGGTCACGTGGTCGTTTTCGATGAACACGTAAGGGGGCATGTCGAGCGAGGCGCTGATGCCAAAGTAGGTATCGAAACCAAGGGCCGTCGGGCCATTCGCAACCGGCTTAGTGTAGTCAACCTTCCAGCCATCGTCGTAGCCCTGGGCAATCCCCCCCTCCTTGAGTGGCCAGTCCATTCCGAGGTGCCACTTCCCGAAACAGGCTGTGGCGTAGCCATGACGCTTGAGCAGGGCAGGTACGGTGAGACGGCCTTCCTCAATTAGACGCGTGCTGAAGCCACCGAGCACACCGGACTTCAGCCGCGAGCGCCAGTTGTAGCGGCCGGTTATGATGCCATATCGCGTCGGCGAGCAGACGGCCGAGCTGGAGTGCGCGTCGGTGAAGATCATCCCCGCAGTGGCCAGCCGGTCCACGTTGGGTGTGGCGATCTTGCTGTTGGGGTTGAGGCAGCGCAGGTCGCCGTAGCCGAGGTCGTCGGCGAGGATATAAAGGACATTCGGTCTCGCCGCCGGCGCGGCAATCCCCCGAAGCGCGGGGAGCGCGAACGCCGCCGCCCCGGCCCCCAGCATTTTCAGAAACCCACGACGTGTCATCCAGCCCATCATTCTGCTCCATTTGAACCAATATTTCCCAAATGTCTGATCAGACCTATCTGCTTAACGTCACCGTCCGGTTCACATCTTGATTATATGCAGGAATTGGCTGATATGCAGAATGTTTTTTTGAATTTGGGAGATCGCCTGGTTCGCCACACCCTACTGAGCTTGCGGTGTTCGCCATGCCGGACGGCCAGAAACAGGCACGGTGGGAGGGGGGACGGACTGAGGAAGGAAAATAGGATGTTTGCCTCTTTAACCCGCTTGCGATTTCCTTGTTGAAATAGGGTGTCGTGCCCTTGGGTCTGGCCCTGTAATCCCCCCTTGGGGGCGTTTGTTCTGTAACTATGCATTAAACGCTACGCTGGCGCGCCAGAATTGAAACGGTGGGAGTTCTTATTCAACGTTGAAATAGGGTCTCGACGCATCGATTTACCTTGCTCAATCCCACAAAGCGGATATCATAGGACGTGTACCATGCAGGAGCACAGGCTATGAAGTCAAATGGGGAATCCCGGTCCGAAGGAGGTCACCATGAACCGGCAAAGGATGAGGACAATGGGTACGAATAATTCTGGCAGCGTAACGGCAATGTTGGACCGCCGCGCCTTCCTGCGCGTAGGGGCAATGGGATTGGCCGCATCCCTTTGTGACCTGACCGAACCGGCACATGCCGTGGGTGCCACACCTAGCAGCCGAGATTCCGCCCGCCCGCCCAATGTCCTGTTTGTCTTCTCCGATATGCAGCGCGCGTATTCCATGGGTTGCTACGGCGACGCCAATGCCCGTACCCCGGTTCTTGATGCCTTCGCCAAGCAAGGCGCCCGGCTGGACGCCGCGATGTCGAACACGCCCGTCTGTTGTCCCTATCGTGCCTGTCTGATGTCGGGTCAATATGCCCATCGTCATGGCGTGATGAGCAACGGCGTCACATTCCGTCCGACGGTCAAATGCATTGCCGAGACGTTCCGCGACGCTGGCTATGAAACCGGGTATTCCGGCAAATGGCATATCTCCCCGCCCAAGGACGCCAAGGACCCGACGTACGGCTTCCCCTCCCGGGAAACTGAGTTCGGCTTCTACCGAACCGACCGGCAGTCCGCGAACGTGACGGATGTGGCGCTCAAGTTCATCACCGAGAAGAGCAAAGGTCCAAAGCCGTGGATGCTTTTCGTTTCGTGGATTCTTCCTCACACTCCTTATAAGGCTCCTGAAGGATACGTGGAACATTTCTCCCAGATCGCGATTCCACCTAACGTCCCCGAGGGATTGGCGATCGAGAACGTGAAACAGTGCTTGCCCGATTATTATGGAATGATCGAAAGCCTGGATGATGAATTCCAGCGCCTCCTCCAAGCTCTGGACCAGGCTGGCGTCGCCGATGACACGATCATTGTATATTCCTCCGACCACGGTGACATGATCGGCTCCCAGGGCCTCAAGGCCAAGCGCTGGCCCTATGAAGAATCGGCGCGCATTCCATTCCTGATCCGCTATCCACGGGCCATCAAGCCAGGCACGGTCATCGCCGATCCGTTCGGCTCGCCCGATGTCTATCCGACGCTGGCCGGTCTGGCTGGGCTCAAGGCACCCGCCGGCGTGGACGGCACCGATTTCTCGCCCTTGTTACGAGGCGAAACCACGAAGCCACCGCGCGACTACGTCTATCTCGCAATGCCATACGCCTATGTCCCGTGGCCTGGTTGGAGGGCTTTGCGCACGCGTCAGTACATGTACGCTCGCACCAAAGACAAACCTTGGTTACTCTTCGATTTGAAGAACGATCCCTGGGAGAAGAGGAATCTTGTGGACGATCCGTCCCAGAAGGCGCTGGTCAGGGAATTCGACGACCGCCTGGTGTCGATCATGCGCGAGACAGGTGATTCGTGGGGTATCACGGCCACGACAGGTGATCTGCAGTCCTGGGTTCCCGGTGGTCCGAAGCAACAGTCCCAGAGTCTTGGCATCGACTTTCCTGGCAAGGCGTCTCGCCAGGTCGAAGGAGATCACAAGGGAAAAATCAAGGAAGGCAAGCGCGCCAAACGTCAAAAGGCTGGCGCGTAGACCGGCAAAGGCGCCAGCCGGGAGAAGTAGGGTGTCGCGCCTAATTCCCCGCCCAAATAGGGCGTCGTCCTGGGGCAATCTAAGAGAAAGCCCCTGGAGGTGGAGGGAGAGGAAATAGCGAGACATCTCCAGAGGCTTGGACCCTCATTGTACCATTTTTTGCTCGGTCTGACAAGGCTTTTCTGTAATCTGGCGAGTATGGGCGATTCTACGGGCGCAAAGTGGCCGTGAGGGGGGTTCACCTCGTCGAGTAGCCATAATATAGCTCCCTCGTGTAGGCATACATTGTGTTCTCGGTTACTCGCATTTAGATTGAGGAGTGCCACAATATTCTGCCATATGAAAGAGCTTCAAAACCCCCGACCGGCTACAACCGGCCTACAACCATACAACCTCTTACCTGCCAATTCCCAAGAAATGTTCATTCCATAAGTGCTGTATTCGCAGGTGGTTATGAAGAGGTGGGAATTTGTACAACGGATTCAATGACCTTCGCTTTCAAACAACCCCCTGTAGTGTTTCTTGTATCCCCGTATCCGCAGGCAACAGGAACAACTGGTTCGGCTGATAAGGCTTAGAACGTGTGTGATTCTTCATCAACACACTGTACCACCGCCGCAAAAGAATGTGACGATAGCTTACCGAAAAATGAAGTTCTCCGACAGACTCCTAGCCGGAGAAAAGAGACACGTATTGCTCAACAGTATCGGCGGCCAAGAGAAAGACCGGCGGGACTTGTCGGGGCCCGCCGGCCTGTTGTGGTTCTGTGGCGTAGGTACAGCACGCCGCCTATGAGCCGGGTGTAGGTGAGGCTGCGGACCAGTTGTTGGGATCGTTGCCGTAGAGGTTCGGCCAGATTCTTGTGAGGGAGTAGCCCCAGCCATCCGGTTCAATCGGCCAAGGGTCTCCGCCGGGCAGCTCAGGAAAATCCTCATCGTGCGAGCCATCGCTATAGTTGATCCGGTCAACGCGAATTCCATAATACACCCCCGGCGCGCCAGGCATCTCATCGCCAGGCTTGGTAAGCTGAATTGTCTCGCCTTCGTTCTTCATCTTTCCGCACGGCCCCAGCAACTGCACACCTCCGGGCAAAGAGCCGTAGCGATACGTAAAGCCCTCCGGATTCCGGGCGACAATCAGGCGGGTATTGGCAGGTATCATCGTTGACTCAAGGAACATATAGGCGACCCCATCAATCCACCAGGAAACAAATCTCCCCTTGACGTTGTCCCACTCCTGCAGAGTTACCGCCGAGCCAGTGATGTTGTAAAGCTCGATATACTCGAATTCGGAATCGTTGGTGTAGGGGTCGCCCGTGCAGGGGTCGGTCGGATGGTACATAATCTCGCTGATTACTATCGGGCCGATTTTGGGATAGGCGTTTTCCCAGCCGGGAGTGTTGTGATCCATCGGGACGAAGTTATATGTGCCCGTGCTCTTGCGATAGCGCCCGAACGATACGCCTGTCTCCGATGCGTCGAATTGCTCCTCGTCCATAAAGCCCATCAATTCGCCGCCGCGGCCGACGTGGAGATAGACCGCCTCGCCGTTCTCGCTGAGGGCAAAGGGTACGTGCGTGCCGGGGTCGGTCAGGACGCCGAAGTTCGGGTCCTGGTGGAAGACAAAGTATCCGCACGGGTCGATATACGTCCCCTCGGCGATCTCGTATTTCATCACGTTCACATCGTTGTCGCTCAGGAACCAGCCGCCGATATCGACCGCATCATTTGTTGTGTTATGCAATTCAATCCAGTCGGAGGCGTCATCGTGCGAATGGGCGAGGACCTCGTTGATAACGACAGTGCCCGCAGGCGGTATCTCGCCGCTATCGTCCCATCCGGGCGAGCCGCCCGATACGGCGCTGGTGCGCCAGCCGCTCTTACTGTCCCATTCGTTGGGGTCGGCGTTGTTGGGGTCCTTTATTGTCAGGGAGAATCCCATGCCGTCGGTGATATTGAACCACCCGTCCCTGTATCTGAAATTGTGGATCGTTTGGCCGATGGCGTCAATTAGCTCGATTCGCTCTCCGGCGTTGTCGAGGCTGCCGGTATATTCGCCGGCTATGACGCCGGTGAATCCAGGATGCGCTGCGGCAAAGGCCGATTGCTTCTTGACCACGACTACGTAGTCGCCTGCTCCGAACTCGAGGCTGGAGAAGGTAAAGTCGATGCCGTTGGTGAAACGGACCAGGGCGAGGTTTATTGCTGTTGTCGCGCTGATATTCTTTAGCTCGATGAATTCCTCGTTGGCGTCTTCCGGGCCGCCGGTCTCCAAGGGATGGAACATAATCTCGGTTATTCTTAGATTCTCCTTCACCGGCCCGACAGCATACACAGCCCCATTTAACGCACTCCAAGTGCTGCCGTACAGCACGCGTGCCTTGACCAGAGTGCTCTTAGTCAACGTGACTGGAGAGTATGGAATGCCGACTGCATTTCCGGTTAGAGGCTGGCGAGGGTCACTGCCGTCAGTAGTATAATAGACGTTCCCGGATCCGTTAGGATTACTCATGGTCAGTCGGTCGCCGGCTGAAACCTGGCCACCGTGCTGATAAGAGCCGTTGATATTAAAAACCGGCGCGTCCAAAACAGGGAACATGTTCACTGAGCGCATCTGGTTAATGACGATCTGTGTCCGCCCAGGAAAAAAAGTGTTGAGCATGTAGTTGTTCTGACCCTGCCAATCGTTCTTGGTGCGCGGCGGTTCTGTTTTGGAATCTCCCCATCGCGCCGACTCGGCAATGATCGCCTGGTCAATCTGGTCTGCTCGGGTCATCCAACGCTGGATATTGGGCGCCGCCGTCAATATTCCATCGTCCCGGAGATACTTGTTCACCCGGTCGGCGAACTGCAAGAGATATTCCTGATTGGCGGTCAATCGCAAATGGAGCCAGGCCGGATTGAAATGACTCCAGTTCTGACCAATCGAGCGATCCGTAGGATCAGTTAAAAGCCGCCCCTCGTTGATCCCGCCATTGGCCCCGAGAGAGTGCTCGGCATCGTGCCGGTACCACGTAAATCCTTGGGGCCAGAGGCGATTGTAGATTGCGAACACGTTGTTTGAGAAGTGACCCCAGCAACTCACCGGTGCATCGGGATCACCTGTGTAGTACGTGCATATCATATAGTCCATCAGGTTCTCAGGATCGAGCAGTTCCTCACCACTTGGATCGGGAGTACCGTCAGGCCGAAGACCCTGCACGGCAAAGTAGGCCGCGTTGGAGGTGAAGCCGGCGACCGCAGCATCATATAGCCGTCGATATGAATTCATTGTACCGTCAGTAGCCTGCAGGGCGCGTGAGCCAGATGAGTCGTTCTTGATCACATCGTACTGCGTTTTATCCCCGCCCAAGTATGACTCGGCGAAATCGGCATCGGCCCTTTCTTGCGTCTGGTAGAGACCCCAGTAGTGTCCGTTGATATAAAGATGATAATATCGGCTACGGGTGTACGGCTGGCCCATTTCACGCTGTACGTCGCGGGAGAAGACGTCCCGAATGAACGTATTTTGGGAACTGCCCTCGAACGCCCATGAGTAGTTCTGGCTGGTACTCAGATCGATCTTGTCGAACTCGTCCACTCCCTCGCTGCCGAACAGGGGGTACTGGAGCTTTCCTGCTCCATATTCATTGCGGAAGAACAGGCGCAAGGCGTGCTTGGGATTGTTGCTGCTGCGGCTGAATGCACCGCGGATTCGCAGGCCCGCATCAATCTGAAAACCATCACGCATACCAACAGGAAGCTCCCAGCGTACTCCTCCCTGAGCATCGGACACCTCTATAAGGTCAGGGAATCCGGGACCCTCCGGATTTGAAGGATAGATTAGCTCCACTGACGTCGGCCGTTCCCAGTCGCGACCATCTTGATACGCATTGACATAAATCCCGATCGTTGGGTCAAACAAGTTGGCCAAGTCTGTCACAAGCGAGATTGTGGGGATTGCTTCCAGTGCCCCCCTTAACTGAGGTCCCCAAGTCACATTGTTTACAATATCGGGGTCCATCCCGTAATTAATGATCTGTCCATTGACGTTAGATGTAGGCCAGCCGGGACCGGGTGCTTGGCCGTTAGGGGACTGTGTTATCACATCGCCGAGAAAGATGTACGTGTGCGTTTCAACCTTAGAGTCCAGAAAGCCGGGTTTGACGGCAACTGCCCGGATGACCGATGTCCCGTTGACACCCAGTGGTGTGCTGTAAATGTTCCCATGAGTTATCGTTGGCCGTGAGTCATCGGTAGTGTAACGAATCTGGGCGTCTGCATCTGCGGTGGACAGAATCAGCTGGAATGGAGTGTTATAGAAACCACGTTTATGACTTAACCAAACCTCACTGACAATACCTTTTGCACCGGGAATGTTGAATTTGCCGGCCGTCGCAGTGGTGAAGTACTGAGGGACGCCGGTGCCGCTGGCAGCGACCAGTTCGGCCTGAATGAGAAACTCGTCGTCGCCGGCGTCGTCGTTGAGCGTCTGGATTGCAAGGACGTTCTTGCCGTCTCGCAGGGCGCTGATGTGAGAGGTAAGGCTTATCGCCTCGAAGTCGTCGGATTGCTCGATGGGCCGGTCTTCGTCGGCGTGGGAGTTCCACGCAGGCACGCCGGTGAAGTTTCTCCGGGCGACTTCGACTCCGTTGATGTAAGCGATGAATCCGTCCTCGTACTTCATCCTCAGCATCAGGCTCTCGTAGATGTTGCGTTCTCCCTCTTCGAGGTAGAAATCGGCGCGCGTCCAGAGTGAGGCGTTTATTCCCTGCATTTGCTGCTGGAGGTCTATGCCGCCGAAGCCGCCTTCGAGCATGAAGACATCGAAGGAGTATGCCCTGTCGCCGCCGGGGTTGCCCGGAGCCGCCTGGGCGCGGACCTTGAATGTGCCGTCCGCAGCCCTGATGCCGGTCCAGCGTGCAACGTAACCTTCGCTGTAGTTGCCGCCCGTGTCGAAGACGGCCTTATCCGGCGAGGGTGTTTCTACGCCCGGAGTGCTGGCGTTGGTGTATTGGTCGGCGCCGATTATCTGATAGAGGGCGAGCCGTCCGGTGTAGTCTCTGCGGCAGGCCGAGGTGGCAAAAGTGTATTCGGTGCTCGGGTTCAGGCCCGTGAAGGTAACGTCCACCCACCAGCCTGTGCTGCCGTATGTCAGCACGCCGGTCATATCGGTGATGCCGCCAAAGGTGTTGTAGGCGTCGGTGCCGACGGCGCAGTCGGTCCCGCCGTAGGTGGGGTTCGACTGCCAGTCCACGCCGCCACTGTACGTGAGCGCTACCGTGACGCCGGTAGGCGCGCCGGTGGCGAGGTCTAACAGTGGCCCGGAACTTGCGCCGCCAAAACCGTCACCCGTGCCGTACTCGGTGACATTGGCGGCCTTGTACTGACCTGCGGCATAGATGACGTCGTTGTAGCAGCGTATGGGGTCGCCGCCGGAGCCAAAGCTCAAGGGCTGGGGTCCGGTATCCCACGCTGAATCATCGAAGTCGGTGCCGGTCCAGTTGGCATCCACGTCGATGGCCGCGGGCACGTGGTAAGAAACCGCGCCGGTCGTGAAGACCAGCGTTCTACTGTGCTGTGCGAGGCCGTACGACACATCATGAAGCTGCTTTGGGTAGGCGAAGTAACCATGGGCAATCGTGCGGCCGTTGGGCGTGACGAGCAGTACGTCCTCGTTCTCGTCGTCGAGCTTGAAATTCGTGTGCAACTGAGCGGCTGGGTCACGGCGGTCCTTCTGGGAAGCGAAGACTACCAGGAACTCGCCCGAGTCCAGCTCTACCGTGGCAGGGAACCGCCACTTGGTGAGGTTGGAATCGTTATCGGTCAGGTACCAGTCGGTCAGGTCAACGGTTGTGTCCAGCGGGTTGTAGATTTCTATCCAGTCCCTGTACTCGTCGTTGACGTCGGGCAGGTTGGAATCGTTGATGGCCATAAACTCGGTGATAATCAAGCCGGAGTGGTCTTCTCGCCAGTTCTGCCCCAAGAGGGCGAAGTCGCCCATGTTCACTCTACCGGCACAGTCGATGTTGGCGCAATTTGGCTCGGTGCAAGTGCCATCCTCGAGCCAGTGGCCGGCCAGAACCGCAACGTCTCCGAGGTCCACCTTGCAGTTTCTGTCCAAATCGCCGACCGGACATGCAAGGGCCGCTAAGCCGGATAACAATAGGATTACCGTAAAGCTGACAAGGACGCCTGTGATGGACCTGCGCATCTTCTGTCTCCTTCGTCGTCTGCTTCCTCTGTTGCGGCAAGCAATTGCGCCGCACGCGGAACACAAGCCACGTCAAGGCAACACGAGCCAACGTAACGTGTGTTCGTCACAGTAATTCCATTGTACGTAACCGCCGGGGGGATGTCAAGTATAAAGCCCGCAAATCCGGCATATTCGGCAGGTCAGCCTGCCGGCGGCGTCATGCGAGCGACCGGAACATCTCCTGGTAGAATTCGGCGTACTTGTCCTTGCGGTCCGTGTTTCGCAGCTCTATGCCGAAGCGGGGGTGCTCGTTGAGTATGCCGGTGACCATAACATATCATTTTTATGCATTCGTGGCATCGGTGTTTTCCCGGCGCAAAAATCAGCATTGTTCCCGATTGGACGAAGGCAGCTACGTTTAGTATCTGACCTCGACACTCACA
>Ga0315285_10006122_pt1 | contig 12387 bp, 11 predicted proteins | sample YL17G09_36_MG_FD_203698 | JGI IMG/M metagenome (GOLD analysis project Ga0315285, IMG submission 203698) | Sediment microbial communities from Yellowstone Lake, YNP, Wyoming, USA - YL17G09_36 | ecosystem: Environmental > Aquatic > Freshwater > Lake > Sediment | place: USA: Wyoming | collected... | reverse complement strand
CGGCAAAAAATCGGTAAAGCATGGCATAGTATTTTTCAACTCTGTAAACCGTCAGTCCGGTGACGCCGCTGACATACGCGTTGTTCAATGCCGTCTGGACCTTCAACTCGAACGTGGCGCCGATTCTGTCGCCTTTGTATTTCAGGCCGAGATTTCCATAGGGCACTATATTGAAATGATAATCAGGATGCGGGTCTGCGCCGATCTTGTGGACGGTATCCCACGACTTGCCGAAGATTGTATCGCTCAGAAATTTTTCACTTCTATCCAGCCACGTCCCCATCCGCACGCTTCCGTAAATGGAAAAATCTTTGAGGTCCGCGGGGTAAATGGCCGTTGCGGATAACAGCAGAATACCGCACATAAACAGACGCTTCATAGTACCCTCCTTTTTTTGGTATAAATTATTGGAAACAGCCCGGGAAGAAAATAAAAAAAGACGGAAGAGGTAAGTCAATAAACTTCATGTTTTTCCAATTTTTTGATTTTTATTTGGCAATATTTTGAAAAATGTATTAAATTAGTGTATAATAGTGTATAATTATAGAAACAAGGTTGTTTATGCAATTCCAGAAATATTAGCAGGAGGAGGGGATTTATGCGTGGCAAAAATGTGCTGTTGTTGCTGGCGCTCCCGGCAGCGTTGTATGCCGGTATAGTAAAACAGGATTATGTCTTTTCTGCTCCGGTGATTGACAACGAAGCCGTCACCATGCAGGGATGCCACCCGTTTTATATGGCCTATGCGCCTTTCATCCCGGTGAAATCAGTGCGTCTGCTGCTGCCCGACGGCCAAAGAGCCGTCTCCTTCAAGGTTTCGTACGAGGGAGCGGTCACGTTTACAGGCCGTCATACTATCAAACCGTATCGCCCGGAAATACGGATCGGGTCAAAGCCGCCGCCGGATTATTATTTGCGCAAGGCAAGCGCCTATCTGATAAACCACGAATTTCCCCTGAAAGTCCAGAGCGAAGGTTTTGAAATCCAGTACAAGGGCGGTCATCCGATCTTCATGGCACAGATCTACCCGGTCCAGTATAATCCGGTGTCGGGAACGCTGCGCTATTTCAGGAAAATGACTGTTACTGTCCAGACAGCGCCGGCAACTGAAAAACCTGTGGCCTATAACGCGACGCCTGTGGTAAAAGATGAGATAGCCAGACTGGTGGATAATCCCGCCGGAATTGCAAAACTTACCGCCGGCACGGTTACGGCCAACGATTATGAATATCTGATCATCACCACCGCTGCGCTGAGTACCGCCGCGGGGTTCACCACGCTCACTGCCTTCAACACGCGGCGCGGCATGCGCACGAAAATCGCCACCATCGAGACCATACGGACATCGATGACCGGGGCCGATGACCAGGAAAAGATCCGGGCCTACATCAAACAGGAGTATGCGAACTGCAATATCAAATACGTCCTGCTCGGCGGCGATGCGGACAACTATTCGGCGCAAAGGATCCCGTGTCGGAGCCTTTACTCCGAAGACTGGGATTACAACTATACCGGCTCGTCCGCAGACCATTATACGGATGACATCCCCGCTGATATGTATTACGGCTGTCTTGATGCGGCGCCGAATGACTGGCACGTAGTGGGAGGACATTGGGGCACCTACGGCACCGAAGACAAGACCTTTGAGGTCGGCGTGGGCCGCTTTTGCACTGATAATACCACTGAGTTGAACAACATAGTCAACAAGACTATAGGGTATTCCGAAACCCCGGTCGATTCCCTGTGCACAAGAGTGCTGCTTGCCGGCGAATACCTGTGGGGGCCTCCTGACCATCCGGCGACCTGCTACGGCAACGACGAGATGGAACAGGTCGTCAACTCATGCAGTGTCACCTACGGCCCGACCTACGGTTTCCCGCTGGCCACGTGGGATACCGCGAGAGTGTATGATTACAGTACCTCAGGCACATGGTCATTCTCAAACTTCATCACTAAGATGAAGACCTATAAAACATGCATCGTCCTTCATGAGGGACATTCCAACGCGAATTACCTTTTCAAAACGTCTAACAGCAGCGTTACGACCTCGAATTTCAATCAGGCCTGTACTCCTACGACCGGCAACTACTTCATCGCCACGTCCGGCGGCTGCTACCCGGGCGCCTTTGACAACAACAACGTGGGTTCCATCACGAGCACGGACTGCTTCGCCGAGCAATTGGCTTTCAAGATAGCCACCGGCGCGGTGGCCGTGATCTTCAATTCGCGGTACGGGTTCGGGAGCGACGGGAGAAACGGCGTCATCGGGACCGACGGCTCTGAACAGAAGCTGAGGAGGTATTTCTGGAACGGACTTTTCAGCCTCGGGTATCACAACCTCGGAAGGCTTGACGCGTACTGCAAGGAAGTGAACGCGGACGGCTGGACGAATTCCACGATTACCGGCACACCCGGCTACGTTTCGTACTGGGGACAGCTGAAATGGGAAACCTATGAAAAGAACATTCTGGGCGATCCGGCGCTTTCGGTATGGAGCGCGCAGCCGCAGACGCTTTCTCCGGTGCTGCCGTCGCCGCTGACAGCCACAAGTTTTGTCCTCGCGGTGCCGAAGTTCTCTGTTGTCGCGATTGCGACTGCCGGCGACAGTATCATCACGTCGATGACCTCCGGCAATGCCAGTTCATTGACTGTTGGAAACGCGGTGCTCACCGCGTATCTGCAGGCGCATCAGCAGACCACGCTCCATGTGATCATCAAGGCGCATAATTATAAACCGTACAACGGCACAATGACGGTTAACCTAGGGACCGGGATTGCCGGCGGTGCCGCAGAGGGCGCAGTATCATCCTTCAGGATGCTGCCGCAGGGGATCAGGTTCTCGTGTGCAACACCGGTTGCGGTTTCACTGGATGTGTATAACGCCAGAGGAGTACGGGTGCGGGCTCTTAAGGGGACAAAGAGCGACGGCGAGCATACCGTTTCTTTTGAAAATCTCGGCCTGAGCGCCGGCATGTACTTTTGCAGGCTGACCGCCGCAGGAACGCAGCAATTCTCGGGCAAATTTTTTATTGTCAGATAGGTTTTATTGCAGGTAACAGCAGGAGCGGGGCCTGGCCTAGCGGCGCAGGCCCCGTTTTGTTTTTACGGAGCTGCTTAGAAAAAGTATTTTAGCCTTGAAGAAACAGCAGCATCAGGAGAACTGATATATGGCAGCGAACATACAGAATCCGCGATACGCATGTTTTGCCAGTGATAATTACGCGGGCATATGCCCCGAGGCGTTCGAGTATATGTCAAGGGCAAACGCCGGTTTTGAGTTTTCGTACGGCGACGACCGGTGGACCCGTGAAGCGTGCGATCTCTTTCGAGATGTTTTCGAAACGCACTGCGAGGTTTTTTTCGTCTTCAACGGCACGGCGGGGAATTCCCTGGCGCTGGCGTCGCTCTGCCAGTCGTACCACAGCGTCATCTGCTATGAATACGCGCACATCGAAACCGATGAGTGCGGCGCCCCCGAGTTTTTTTCACACGGTGTCAAGCTGCTTCTCGGGAACGGCCCGGACGGCAAGTTGACTCCGGACAGTATCGCGCGCCTCGTCACCAAACGGTCGGATATCCATTATCCGAAGCCCAAGGCCGTCAGCCTCACGCAGGCGACCGAGTTCGGCACGGTGTATACGCCGGCTGAGCTGCATGCGCTGAAAAAAACGGCGAAGTCCTATTCGCTGAAGTTGCATATGGACGGCGCGCGGTTCGCCAATGCCGTGGTATCGCTGGGCGTCAAACCGCGGGAAATCGCGAGCGACTGCGGCATTGACGTCCTCGTTCTGGGCGGCTCAAAGAACGGGCTTGCGGCAGGGGAGGCGGTGGTATTTTTCGATGTCGCGCTCGCCGAAGAGTTCGCCTTCCGCTGCAAGCAGGCCGGACAACTGGCTTCCAAAATGCGGTTCCTGGCCGCGCCCTGGGTCGGGGTCCTGAAGGGCGGCGCATGGCTCCGCCATGCGGAGCACGCGAACCTCTGCGCCGAACGTCTGGCGAAGAAGCTCCGCGAAATTCCGGAAGTGAGTATTTTACTGCCGCGCCAGGTGAATTCTGTTTTTGTCAAGATGCCGCAGGAGACCGTTGACCGGCTCAAAGCCAATGGGTGGTACTTCTATACCTTTATCGGCGCGGGCGGTGTGCGGCTCATGTGCTCATGGAGCACGACAGAGGAGATGATAGATTTGTTTGTTGAGGATCTTAAAAAGAGTATTAACCATAAATAATACTAATTCAATTTTTGGTTGGCTGAGCCCAGTCACCCCCCAGTAACTGTTTTACCAAGTAACAATCCCCTGTGTGGGGGGACTGTCAAGCGGTCGCCTCACCTAAGATCAACGGGAAAAAAATTCTAAAGGGAGTTGCCGGGGTTGTCTCGCGAACATAGGGGACCAGCCGAAGGCTGGGGGACCCCAGAGAGCGGGGCAACCCCGGCAACTCCCGTATGTGCAAGTAACATTAACCCATCTCCACTTGTTATAATTACTTAAACAAAAAGCCACGGCGCTCTCGCACCACGGCTTTAAGACTCCCAGGAAAACTGCGTTACCGGATCAATAATCCTCCATGCCGCCCATGCCGCCGCCCATACCGCCGGGTGCCGGGGCCTTATCCTTCTTCTCCGGTTTTTCCGCTATAATGCATTCGGTCGTGAGGATCAGCCCGGCGATGCTCGAAGAATTTTCGAGCGCCGTGCGCACCACCTTGGTCGGGTCGATGACGCCGGCTTTCATCAGGTCTTCGTACTGGTCGGTAAAGGCATTGTAGCCGTAGCCGCCCTTGTTTTTCTTCACCTCATTGCAGACCACCGAGGCTTCCTTGCCGGCGTTCGCGGCGATCATGCGCAGCGGTTCCTCGATGGCGCGCCGGATGATTTCGACGCCGAGGCCCTCGTCGCCTTCGAGTTTCAGGCTGTCAAGGGCACTGGCACTGCGTACCAGGGCAACGCCGCCGCCCGCCACCACGCCCTCTTCGACCGCAGCCCGGGTCGCATGGAGCGCGTCCTCGACCCTCGCCTTCTTCTCCTTCATCTCGGTCTCGGTCGCCGCGCCGATCTTGAGCACGGCCACGCCGCCGGCCAGTTTGGCCAGCCGTTCCTGCAGTTTTTCGCGGTCATAGTCGGAGGTGGTCTCATCGATCTGCTTGCGGATCTGGTTCACGCGGCCCTTGATGTCGGCCGATTTCCCCGCGCCCTCGATGATGGTGGTGTTTTCTTTGTCAATGACGATCCTTTTCGCCTTCCCGAGCGAATCGACGGTGGTGTTCTCGAGCTTGAAACCGGCCTCTTCGGAGATCAGAATGCCGCCGGTGAGCACCGCGACGTCCTCGAGCATCGACTTGCGGCGGTCGCCGAAACCCGGTGCCTTGACCGCAGCGACTTTAAGGGTGCCGCGCAGCTTGTTGACGACGAGCGTCGCCAGCGCCTCGCCCTCGACCTCTTCGGCGATGATGAGCATGCTCTTGCCCATCTGCACGACCTTTTCGAGCAGGGGAAGGAGGTCCTTCATGGCGCTGATCTTTTTGTCATGAATGAGGATCATCGGTTCGTCGAGCAGGCACTCCATGGTGTCCGCATTGGTGACAAAATAGGGCGAGAGGTAGCCGCGGTCGAACTGCATGCCTTCGACCACTTCAAGCGTTGTGTCCATGCTTTTCGCCTCTTCGACCGTGATGACGCCGTCTTTGCCGACCTTCTCCATGGCGTCGGCCAGGAGATCGCCGATCGTGGTGTCGTTGTTCGCCGAAATCGCGCCGACCTGCGCGATCTCTTTTCTGCCGGCAACCGGCCGCGAGTCCTTTTTCAGCTGGTCGATGACGGCCTTGACCGCCTTGTCGATGCCCCGTTTTAGCGCCATGGGGTCTGAACCTGCGGTGACGTTCTTTATGCCGAGGTGCGCGATCATCTGCGCCAGGATCGTTGCGGTGGTGGTTCCGTCGCCGGCCACGTCCGATGTCTTTGAGGCGACTTCTTTGACCATCTTTGCGCCCATGTTTTCGAACTTTTCCTCAAGCTCGACCTCTTTGGCCACGGTCACGCCGTCTTTGGTGACGGTCGGTGAACCCCAGCTTTTTTCCAGTACCACATTGCGGCCCCGCGGGCCAAGCGTCACCTTGACCGCGTTCGCGAGGATATCGATCCCTTTCAGGAGTTTTTCCCGCGCCGCGGTGTCGAAAAGAAGCATTTTTGCTGCCATAAGTCAATATCTCCTTTGATTGGTTTTTATGTAGAATGTGTTTTTCTGATTAGATAACGGCCAGGACGTCGCTTTCGCGGACAATGAGATAATCCTTGCCGTCGATCGTGATTTCGCTCCCGGAATACTTGCCGTAAAGGACCTTGTCGCCTTTTTTCAGGGTCATCTCGATCTTCTGTCCCTTATCGTTTGTTTTGCCCGGCCCGACCGCGACCACTTCGCCTTTCTGCGGTTTCTCTTTGGCATTGTCCGGGATGATGATGCCGCCCGAAGTCTTCTGCTCGGCTTCCGTGGGTTTCAGAAGAACGCGGTCTTCCATCGGCTTAACATTCATTAGAGACCTCCTGTTTATAGGTTATGGGTTTGGTATTGTTCGATGAAATCGAATGTAAAAAACACTCCCTATATTGATATAATCACGCAAGATCCGTGCCGAATGGTGAAAATAGTTAAAATCTTGATAATTAAGGCGATTTAAATGCAGGACAGGGAGTTCTGATGTGAAACCGCGTTTAATTTTGAAACGGCATTTTGTTTTTAAACAAAATACACCATCCTCTGGGCTGATGATTTTGTCCGGAAAAGGCGGCATTAAGGAAGTCAAGTTTAGGTTGTTGAGTTTGGCGTTGATGCCCGGGTTAGACCATTTTTACTTTAAAAAATCATCATATAGCGTAAGGAGAATTCCCTTGTTTGAAAATTTGTTGCCCAATCATCAGGCTTATTCATTGGTAACAATCCCCAAGAAAATACAAGCTGAATTTCCGAGGTAAGCTTTTTAAACATCTTAAATTGAATGCCAATTCCATGAGTTAAAGATACATTTATCGGTCTATAAAGTTTTTTTTCGTTATTTGCCGTCTCTTTAAATTTTTCGGAGTTTAATGAATATTCCACTATAGAAGAAGCCGAAATTAAATAACTTGTTTCAACGCCGGTAAAAATGTAAATCGGAATGTCTTTTAAAAAAATATCAACGTTAATCGGAGCGGACAAATAATATTGGGTCAATTTAAAATATCCCCTTAATTGAACATATTCAGAATCGATTGGATCCCCTGTGATTATATCATAATTAACATCGTAGTATCCGTAAGTTAAGTTCATTTTATTCCCGGACCGGAAAAATCGAATTCCCGCCCTTATCCTGAATGGTTTCATTAAATTTAACGCAATTCCGCTTGATAAACCATATCCAAATCGATCTGAATATTCCCAGATAAATAATGGTTCGTCGTATTGATGCCAGACATAACCACAGGAAATTTCACCGAAAATCATGATATTTTTTTTGGCTGTTGATGATTTTTGGATATTTGTATCCGCTGCGGGCCGGGACGAATGAATAGCAGTATCAGAAATTTTAGTGGGGGATTGGATAATTGTATCTTCGACAAAATAGGAATCTTCTTCTTTTGTTTTATTCTGGCCGAATAGTGCGGCAGCACTTACTATAATCACAAGGCAAAATTTCATAGTATGCTTTTTTTGATTAATAATCATTTTTAGTATTTGGCCTAAGGGCTTGTTAGAATTCGTAAAAAAGATTTAATCCTACATTGAATGTTTTAAATTCTATTTTTGATGATTTCCTGTTTATCCAAACATTTGGTTCTGCTGTTGTATATTCTAATTTATAATTGTTTAATTCCTTTTTAAAACGAATCATTTCAAATTGAGAAGAAATACCAATTTTCTTAAAAATATGCCTTTGAATTTTTATCCTCGGCACAAGCAAAAGAAATCCTTTTGAATAACTTACTTTGGGATCACCTGTAAGGACAGTGGCATATTGACCATTTTGATATAAATAACCATATATTTTCCATGTTGATTGAATCAAACAATATATATAGCCTATTCCTATTTCTGGAAAAATTACAAATTTATAAGGAAGATTAATTTCATAAGAAACAACGAACTCCAATAAATTGAGATATATTGTTTCCTTTATTTCCAATGGAGCTAAAGGATCATTATTATTAAATTGATCTAATAATTTTTGACCATACCTATCGCTTATTCCAAAATAAAGGGGTAGTTGTTGCCATATCCTATGTTTGCCTGCTATTCCCCAAATAAATAAGTTATTATAATTATTGTTTGAACGAGGAACGAAATGATCCGAAGAAAATTCTGGTATAAAACCAAAAGATGCTTCTACTATCGGATTAGATAGAACGGGTGTGCATAATAATTGAAAGGCTGCGCATACATAAAGAACTTTTATCATCATTTTGCTGTTCTCCAAAATCTAACGAGTCTGTAGGAAAAGTCAAAATGCCCTCAAAAAGTGGCGAAATTACGCAAATTTAGCAGCCCATTTGTCAAGAAAAGGGCTTTTCCTACAGACTCAACGATGCGGTTAAGCGGCCCTCTTTTAAAAACGATGTAAGTAATTTTACCTTCTGCAATTGTACTATTTGTTTCCATTGGCAGAAGGAGCGTTCGAATTGGATCACCTTTTCCTGCCTGAATTTCATACCGGCATTACAAAAACTATTTACTCCCGAAAGGAAAAGCAAATTTTATGTAGTATAGGTAAAGAGACCCGGAATTTTCCCGGGATCATATTTCTTCCGGCCCCTTAATACCTACCTTTTTATATTTTCAATCTTTCAAACATCTATCAAAGGGAAAAGATGCCGGAAAAATTTGTCTATTACATGTCGCGGCTGAATAAAATCTATCCGCCCCAGAAAACGGTCTTGAAAGACATATCGCTTTCGTTCTACTACGGCGCGAAGATCGGGATCATCGGCGTGAACGGGTCGGGCAAGAGCACGGTCATGAAGATCATGGCCGGCATCGACACCGAGTTTCAGGGCGAGGCGTGGATCGAGCCGGGCCGTACCGTGGGGTATCTGTCGCAGGAGCCGACGCTCGACGACTCGCTCGATGTCAAGGGCAATGTGGAGCTTGCGGTGCAGTCCACGAAGAAACTCCTTCGGGAATTCGAGGAGGTGTCGGCGAAGTTCGGCGAGCCGATGTCGGACGAAGCTATGGAAAAGCTTTTGGCCCGTCAGGCGGCACTGCAGGAAAAGATCGACAGCATCAACGCGTGGGAGCTTGACCGCCAGCTCGACATCGCCATGGACGCGCTGCGGCTTCCGCCGGGAGATGCCGGGGTCGCAGATCTTTCGGGCGGCGAGCGCCGCCGCGTGGCGCTCTGCAGGCTGCTTTTGCAGAAGCCGGACCTTCTGCTCCTTGACGAGCCGACCAACCACCTTGACGCCGAGTCTGTGGCGTGGCTGGAACGCCATCTGCGCGAATACAAGGGGTCCGTGATACTGGTCACGCACGACCGCTATTTTCTCGACACGGTGGTGGAATGGATCCTCGAACTCGACCGCACCAGGGGAATTCCCTGGAAAGGCAACTACAGTTCCTGGCTGGAACAGCGCATGGAGCGTCTCGCACAGGAAGAGAAAGGGGAGACGGTCAGGCAGCACCGGCTTAAAAAGGAGCTCGACTGGATCCATACGTCGCAGAAAGCGCGGCAGGCTAAAGGCAAGGCGCGGCTCAACGCCTATGAAGAGCTGCGCAGTCTCGAGACGCCTGAAAAAGTGACGACCGCGAGCATCATCATACCGGAAGGGGCGCGGCTCGGAAACCTGGCGATCAGGGCCGAAGGCCTTGCCAAGGCGTACGGCGACAACCTGCTGTTCGAAAACCTGAATTTCGATCTGCCGCGTTCCGGCATCGTGGGCGTCATCGGCGGCAACGGCACCGGAAAGACCACGCTGCTGCGCCTCATTACGGGCCGGGAAAAGCCGGACGCCGGCACACTTACCATCGGGGAGACCGTGCAGCTCAGCTATGTTGACCAGACGCGCGACGCGCTTGACAGTTCAAAAACCGTGTTCGAGGAGATCACCGGCGGCGCCGATACCATAGCCCTCGGCAGACTCACCATGAATTCCCGCGCGTACGTGGGCAAATTCAACTTTTCGGGACAGGACCAGCAGCGCATGGTGGGCGAGCTTTCCGGCGGCGAGCGCAACCGCGTGCACCTCGCGAAACTGCTCCAGCGCGGCGGCAATGTGCTGCTCCTCGACGAACCGACCAACGATCTCGACGTGGAAACGCTGCAGGCGCTCGAACAGGCGATACTCGATTTTTCCGGCTGTGCGGTGGTCGTGAGCCACGACCGGTGGTTTCTCGACCGCATCGCGACGCACATACTCGCTTTCGAGGGGGAGAGCGCGGTCGTCTGGCACCAGGGGAATTTCGCCGATTACGAGGAGGCCCGCCACCGGAGACTGGGGACAAGCGCGGACCAGCCGAAACGGGTGAAGTATAAAAAGCTGAGAAGATAGAAAAACGTTGATTTGTATTGGTCAAAAAAGGATATTACATTAATAAAAGGAACCCTATGGTACAGGAAACGATCTCACGGATTGAAAGCCGACTCAAGGCAAATGAAGCGTTAAATGCGGAAAAGAGAGAGGAGCTGCTTTCGCTTGTCGGGGAGCTGAAAAAGGAAGTCGCCGTGCTGGAAGAGACCCATCAGGAAGACGCCCGGAGCATTGCGGGATTTACCGAGACCTCGGTGCATGAAGCGATGCGCACGGAGAGAAACCAGGAACTGCTCAGCAATTCCCTCGACGGCATGGCGTTGTCGGTCAGGCGGTTCGAGGTATCGCACCCCCGGCTCGTCGGGCTTGTCAATACGATCGGCCAGACGCTGTGGAAGATCGGGATTTGATAAAAAAAGGCCTGCGATTTTTGTCGCAGGTCTTCGTGCGTGCTATGATCGAAGGTTCTATATAGGTACTACATTTTGAGCGTTAGGACCTTTCGCACCATCAACCACTTCGAACTGCACTTTCTGACCTTCTTCCAGTTTCCTGAATCCGCTTGCCTGGATCGCAGAAAAATGAACGAAGACATCCCGAGACCCGTCGTCCGGAGAAATGAACCCGTAACCCTTGGCCTCGTTGAACCACTTCACAACACCTGTAGGCATACAACAAACCTCTTCTGAAAAATGAAATCTGGTGGATGTCACCATGACATCCCTCCATTAGACATAAGATAGATAATGCGCACGGCGGAATAAATATTATTGTTCGAAATGTCATCTCCCGCTAGGAGACGGCCTCGCGGTACCGGGAAAATTCATTCGACAGCTGTGCAATAAGGGATCGGAGGGTTTCCGCATTTTTCTCCCCGCAGGCGTTTTCAAGGGTGGTGAAAAGGGACCGGAGGGCCGCGGCGCCGACCGTGGCTGCCGAGCTTTTCAGGGTATGCGCCAGCATGACAAGCGCCGCATAGTCGCTGCGTTCCCGTGCCTCGTTCAGTTCCCGCAGGCGCAGCGGCATCTGTTCGAGAAAAAGCGCCACGACCTCCTTGAAAATAGCCTCGTCGCCGCCGAGCAGGTCCAGGGCCTCTTTTTTATTATAAACAGCGGGAGGGGCATTGAGGTAGACCGGTTTCATGAGGTTTAAATATACAAAAAATCTTTTTAGAATGGAAATTGCTTGTCCGGCGGAAAGCCGCTCTTGGAGAAGCCGCAGGAGGTTGCCTTTTTTTCCGCATGCAACTATTTTACAATCAGTAGCCGTCTTTTTTTTCTGGAGGAGCGTTGATGGTACGATATCTTTTGTTGTCGCTGCTTCTTTTAGCCGCCGGGTGCGCAAGCCAGGAGCCGGTGGCCAAGAAAAAGGCGGTTATTTCCTTTTCCGGCGGCAGCGGCGAATCCCATGACAGCGCCATTGTCATTAACGGCGTTCTGAAACCGAGCGAGGGGGTCGAAGCGGAATACCGTTATCTCAGTCAGCTCCACGGGATAAAGGACAAGAACTGGCGCATTGAGGGCCAGACCATGTACCGGGAAGAGAACATGGTTTTTGATGTTGTCGAGATTGCGCTTATTCCATCGTCCGAAAAGAGGATCTACTATTTCGACGTCACCAAGTTCCCCTGGAAACAGAAAGAGGGGAAGTAGGAGAACATAAGGTTTCCGCCATCGGAGCGCCCTCATTTTGATGCTTACCTCGGATTTCGACTATCACCTTCCCAAACAGCTCATCGCCCAGCACCCCTTACGGCCGCGCGACGCCTGTGGGCTGCTGGTCCTTGACAGAAGGTCCGGCGCCGTCGGGCACCGAATGTTTTCAGACATCGTTGAATTGATCAGGCCCGGCGACCTGCTGGTTTTTAACGACACCCGGGTGCTGTCGGCCCGCCT
>Ga0315285_10006119_pt1 | contig 12389 bp, 8 predicted proteins | sample YL17G09_36_MG_FD_203698 | JGI IMG/M metagenome (GOLD analysis project Ga0315285, IMG submission 203698) | Sediment microbial communities from Yellowstone Lake, YNP, Wyoming, USA - YL17G09_36 | ecosystem: Environmental > Aquatic > Freshwater > Lake > Sediment | place: USA: Wyoming | collected... | reverse complement strand
AGTAAAAACTGATTCTATGGGTAATAAAGTCTGGGATGAAACGTTTGGAGGCACTTCTTCAGATGTGGGGTATTCGATTCAGCAAACAACAGAAGGAGGTTATATTTTAACAGGACATACCCTTTCCTATGGTGCAGGAGTACATGATGTCTGGCTCATAAAAATAGCGGGTAATGAGACCATACCATTGGAGGTTGATGCTGGGGGCCCATATAACGGGCGCGTCGGTGACACAATTGCCTTTAATGGAACCGTTGTTGGTGGTGTGCCTCCCTATGTCTATCACTGGGATTTTGGTGATAATACTACGGCAAGCGAACAATCTCCAACCCATGTGTATAGCATCGCGGGCGTCTATGAGGCCAACTTTACTGTTGTGGATGATAATGGCATAGAAGCAAGCGATACCGCTATCGTTACCATTGTTAAAGCAGATACCACGCCACCTGATGTTACAATAACGAAACCGATAGCCAAGTCTCTTTACCTCGGAAATCGGAAAGTGCTGCCGTTTCCAACAACCCTACTCATCGGTTCCATTGATGTCACCGTGGATGCCTCTGATAATGACTCAGGAGTTGCCTATGTCACGTTTTCTCTCAATGGTATTCTCAAGAGTACGAACACTACACCCCCCTATAGCTGGGCATGGGATGAGCGAGCCTTTGGACGATTTACGATCGTAGTAAAGGCATTTGACGGTGCAGGAAACAACGCAACTGATGAAATCACAGTCTGGAGATTTTTCTAGACCAACTCTAAAAGAAACATTGCTCTACCTTCATTACCGGTACAGCGCTCTTTCCATTCTTTTTAATTCGTAGCTTAGCACGTTTTAAGTAATAGGCATATTCAACTTTTCTTGTAAAATACGCGTCTTCTTTGGAATTTCAGAGGTTATCCATTGACTCTGTATCTTCAACGTGTGAACTCGCGAGAGGTGAATGAGAACGTGTTCACCAGTTGAATATCTTGAATATTTTCCTTACACAAATTCAACCTCCCTTACGAATTTTTTCTATGCTCTTCCCAGAAAGAGCATTAATTTACTTTGAATTCAAGTTTTCTCACCAATAAGAGAATTATTGATATACGGTCAAATCCTCGAGTGATTATGTGCGTTAAACTTCGAGTTGGTATCCCCCCCCCTGCACTTTTTTTATCGTTTTTATAAGGAGTGATTTCAACCTAACAAAGATTTAAATAGACAAGGGTTCTTTATTTATATAATGGGAAAGGAAAAAATATGAAAAGGAAATGTTTGACGGTTGGAATCATTCTTCTTTTCATTGGAACCTGTATCATTCCAACCTTTGCACAGGATATAAAGAAATCAACGTTACCAACATCAAAAGGGAATTGGTTATATGTTGGTGGTTCAGGTCCAGGGAACTACACGAAGATTCAGGATGCAATTGATAATGCAAGTGAGGGTGATACTGTTTTTGTTTACTATGGAACGTATTATGAGAATGTTGTTATAAACAAAATCATTGACTTAATTGGTGAAGATAAAAATACTACTATTATTGATGGTAGCGGAACTGGAGATGTTGTTCTTGTTATTTCTGATGAGGTAACTATATCTGGTTTCACCTTTCAGAACAGTAGTTCAAGTTGGTTTGATTCAGGAATCAAACTCCTTTATTCCAACAATAACACCATCATGGATAACATCATATCCAACAACTACATTGGCATTTGGCTAAACACTTCTAGTAACAACATCATCACGAATAATAATGCATCATACAATAGCTGGACCATCTACCTTTCTTATTCCAACAACAACACTATCATGCGTAATAACGTTTCAAACAACTTCGAGGGCGTCACCCTGTCTTATTCCAACAACAACATCATCGCGGATAACAATGTATCAAACAACGAGTATGGCATCTTTCTAGACGCTTCCAGCAACAACAATATCATGAGGAACAATGTTTCAAACCACTACCGACCCATCTTCCTTATTGATTACGGCAGCAACAATCATTTTTATCATAATAATCTGATAAACTACACGCATAATGCTTATGATGATGGTGAAAACACCTGGGATAATGGATATCCCTCGGGTGGCAACTACTGGGATTCCTATACGGGCAATGATACGTTTTGGGGTCAAAATCAAACGATAAACGGCTCTGATGGTGTTGGTGATACTCCATATAATATAGCTGCTCATGACAACAAGGACAGGTATCCCTTAATGGAACCCTATGGTATGACAACCTTATCACTGGAATTTAAGGGTGGATTATTTAAATGGTCTGGGATTATTAAGAACATCGGGAATAATACAGCATATAATGTTCAATGGAAAATAGTAATTGATAGAGGAGTCGTTCTTTTTGGAAGAGAATCTTCAGGAACTATACCAAAACCTCTTCTTGCAGGAGAAGAAACTCAAGTATCTTCAACCTTTATTTTAGGATTTGGTAAAATTATAATAACCATTGCTGTATGGGCGGATAATGCTCATTATGTTTCCAAATCAACTCCTGGAACGCTATTCTTGTTCTTTGTAAAAATATAAACCGTGATGGTTAGCATGCTTCATAAGAACCCTATGATATCCCAGGGATAAAGTGAAAAAAGAAAGTATGAAATTGTAGACAAAATCATCAGTCAATCATTGTCATGCCGGTAATCTTGTGTTCAAATCTTTTCATCTGAAGATTGTTTTTACAGAAAATTTTTAAAACAATTACTTATGTGAGGTTTACATGCGTACGACAAGAATCTCTGTCATATTTCTTTTCTTCTTAGTTTGCTTGATCGTCTTTTCAGCGATAAGCACAGCAGCAGAAGAAGAACAACTCATAAATGATGCGACGACAATCAACGTTGGAATCTATGTTATCTCCATAGGGAACTTTGAGTTTACGAAAGGAACATACGTTCTTGATTTTTATTTGATGTTTCAGTGGGAGAATAAAAACATCTCACCAATGGGTTTTGAATTCATGAACGGTCGGGCGACCTCAAAAGAAAAAATCTACGATGTACGAACCAACAGCACTTCCGAGGTTTGGTACCGTGTTCAAGCGAGCCTGTTCATCACCCCGGAATTCAACAAATATCCCTTTGATTCCCAAGATTTAAAGATCATCATAGAGGATTCAACATACAACATCTCCACAGTGTCTTATTCACCGATGACAGACGTACTGGGTGTTGACCAGCAGTTCCGTATCGCAGGATGGAAGATTCAATCATATAACACGAATGTCTCCAACCATGAGTACCCCTGGGGTGAAAAATATTCCCAACTCACCTACACCATAAAACTAGAACGAGATGCAGGGCTAACCGCAGCAAAACTGTTACTGCCACCGATCATCTTCTGCATTGTCTCTGGGCTTTCGTTCTTCTTTAAGGCAGATAAAATCACTCATCGCCTCGGTCTTGGAACAAGTATGCTGATCTCCGCGGTGATGTTCCATCTGAGCCAAACCTCAGCTCTTCCTCCACTCCCCTCGCTTATTCTTATTGATAAAATCATGATCGCGGTCTATGCATTCCTCGCATCATCGCTCTTTGCGACAACACTCATCTATATCGATGATGAATACTGGAAAGATGTGGATTACACAAAAACCGTAAACAGAACTGGTGGAGCCTTGACAATAATTCTGCCGTTTCTTGTCTTTGGATTGCTTTATTTCTTCTAACACCAGTCCAAGAGTTGATTCTTAATTTCCTATAGTATAAAAAGACTCGTTGCCATGAGAGCCATCCCTAAGATAAATCCAAGAATAACGGTATGGCTATGACCATAGCGATGTGCCATTGGAAGTAGCTCATCTATGGAGATGTACACCATGATTCCTGCGACAAATGCTAACAACGAAGAAAGTAAAGCGGGAGATAAAAACGGTAGAAGGATAACAAATCCTATCACAGCACCAACTGGTTCTGCAAGACCAGCAAGGAACGAGTACCGGAATGCTTTTTTTCTATCACCTGTCGCATAAAACAGCGGAACAGAAACAGAGATACCCTCAGGGATATTATGAATCGCAATAGCGAGGGCAATAACGATTCCAAGTCGTTCATCACTAAGCGTTGTTCCAAACGTAGTCAGGCCTTCAGGGAAGTTATGAATCGCGATAGCCAGTGCCGTAAACAATCCTGTTCTCAGTAGGGTCTTATCTACTTTCACGGTAAGGCCATCAGGCATCTCTTTGTAATGATGAGGGTTTCGTGATTCGGGAATCATCATATCGATGAGTGCGATGAGCAAGATTCCAATGAAAAATGCAATAACACTGGTGAATTGTCCGACTGTTATTACTGCTCTCGGTAAAAGCTCAACAAAGGAGACATAGATCATCACACCAGCGGAAAAACCTAATGAGAACGAAAGGTAAATCGTCTTTGGTTTCTTGATAAAATACGCAATGAGACTCCCGATCCCGGTCGAAAGACCCGCTAGGAGCGTGAGGAGAAACGCAAAGATGACCTGCTGTGATAACTCCATTCGTATCTCCTATATTCATCCTTTTAATAATTGTTCGTAAAGAGTTGAACTGCCGGTACTAAGAATCTCCCGAATAATATTTTCTGTTGTTTTCCCAACCCCTTTGATGGTATCTAACTTATTCAGCATTGTTGACAATGGTTCTTGTACTTGTGAAAGCGAATACGCAGCATATCCAAACGGTGATTTTTTCCCTTCAAGTTTCAACAAATAATCAAGATGTTCTAATATCACGATCACCAAATCGTTTTCACTGAGTATATCCTTATAGAGTTCCGGCGGGATTCGCTTCGGTATCTTGTACTGTTTCATAAGAGTATTAAAAGTCTGATGTAGTTGCGAATAATAATCTGGTATCGCTTCTCCCCATTTGCTTCCTTGGTAAATCATTTGATATTCTAAGATGAGTTTTGGATAATACTGTTGAAGCACATTCAAAAAATATTCTTTTTGTCTCCCATCTTTTAACGTCATCCCACCAAAGATGATAAAATCTACTCCAACATCCTGCGCATCCTGAATTGTTTTCTCCATCACATCTTTTATATCAGTAATAAAAGGAATGACAGGTAATAGAAACATCCCACAAGCGATGCCTTTGTCTTTAAAAAAAGAAATAGTTTCAAGGCGCTTACGCGGTGAAGGAACACCTGGTTCAAATATCCTACTTATCGTCTCATCAGTTGAAGAAAAACTAAAACTTACAATCGCCCTACTAGTTTCATTGATCTTTTTAAGAATATCAACATCTCGTTTCACCAGTGTTGACTTTGTGAGAATATGAACAGGAAACTTTTTTTCAAAAAGAAGTTCAAGCGTTTTGCGGGTCAACTCGTATTTCTCCTCAACGGGCTGATAGCTATCGCCAACACCACCACCAACTATAACATATCCGCGTTTGAACGGGGTACGTTTTCGTTTTGGATCTAACTCCCGACGTAAAACTTCCAAGGCATTGACTTTTACAGCAACATCACTGCCAAACTCACCTTCAACATAGTATCCTTCTGCCCGACCATCACAATAGACACAATTATGTGTGCAACCTCGATAGAGATTCATCCCATATCTTGAGAGAAACCATGAATCGATTTTCTTATGTTTACGAAGAATCGATTTTGCTTCTATTTCTTTAATAGTCAGAGGCATTCACCTTTTTAAGGGATTACAATTCACATTGTTTACAATCTTGTTGTTCGCATTCCTTATTTTTATTTTTCCATTGTAATGACCATTTCTTAATATCTTTTATGATACGGATGAAATCTTTCCCGCTGTCGGTTAATGTATATTCACATTTAATGGGAAAAACCTTGGTATCGATATATTTAGTGATGAGCCCTTGTTTTTCAAGTTCTCGTAGTCTGGTAGAAAGAATCTTTGGTGTGATATCAAGAAGACTCTGTTTAAGTTCGGAGTATCGTTTCTTCCCGCGTGCTTTATAGAGTTCTAAAAGGATCAGAAGAGTCCATTTTTTCGAGATGAAGTCGATGGTTCTGTAGATTGTACACGTTTCGTCCATGGTATCCTTTTAGAAACTATCACCTATAAATATCTTTGTATCTATTATATACTAAGTATAAAAAAGATACTAAGTGATGACTATGACAAAACGAAAAATCATAAAAATCAACGAAGAAAAATGCAACGGCTGCGGAGCATGCATACCGAATTGCCCTGAAGGAGCAATTCAAGTAATTGACGGAAAAGCTTGGCTCATCAGCGATATCTTCTGCGACGGATTAGGTGCCTGCATCGGACATTGCCCGCAAGATGCAATCACCACCGAAGAACGAGAAGCAGAAACCTACAATGAAAAAAAAGTCATGGAAAACATCATTAAAGCAGGCAACAAAACCATCCTTGCCCATCTCAACCATCTCAAAGACCATGGAGAACACCACCATCTCAAACAAGCACTCGAAGTACTGAAAGAAAAAAACATTACAGTACCTTTCAAAGAAGAAACAATAACATCTCACCACGCCTGCGGATGCCCCGGAGCAAAAATGATGGATTTTTCATCAGAGAAAAAACAAGAAAAAACCGAACAGGGCGCAAGAATTTCTCATCTTGGCCAATGGCCTGTACAATTACATCTTGTTCCCCCAAATGCACCCTATTTCCAAGGAAACAATGTCCTGCTTGTTGCGGATTGTGTCGCTTACGCACTCGCAGATTTTCATAAGGACTATCTGCAAGGAAAAAGCCTAGCAATCGCCTGCCCAAAACTTGATACGAACCTAGATTCCTATCTGCAAAAGCTGACCGCGCTGATCAACGATGCACACATTGCCTCACTGACCGTGATGACCATGGAAGTAACCTGCTGCAGAGGATTACTTTCCCTAGCACAACAAGCAGCGTCTCAAGCATCGAAAAAGATACCAATCAAATCGATAGTCGTCGGAATCAAAGGTACCATCATCAAAGAAGAAACCATACCATAAAAAAACAGCTCAGAGCATCATCGAATGCTTGAGCTTATTGATTCGATCACGCAACGCGATTGCTTTTTCAAAATCAAGGTTATCCGCAGCGTTACGCATCTCTTGTTCCAAATTCACAATAATCGAAGGGATATCTTTGCGGGGGATATGCTTCGTATCAGTGATTTCAACTACTTTTTCTTTAATAGGTTTGACAATCGTCGTCGGAATAATGTTATGAACCTTGTTATACTCAAGCTGAAGGTTTCTTCTTCGATTTGTCTCTGCTAACGCTTTCTGAATCGAATCCGTCAGCACATCCGCGTACAACACAACCTTTGAGTTCACATTTCGAGCTGCTCTGCCAATAATCTGAATTAAACTGCGCTCATCACGCAAAAATCCTTCCTTGTCAGCATCAAAGATCCCAATAAATCCAACCTCCGGGATATCAATACCCTCACGTAACAGATTAATACCAACCAAAACATCGAACTTTCCAAGACGAAGCTCACGGATAATTTCAGAACGTTCAAGAGTGTCAATCTCAGAATGAAGGTACCGTGTTTTAATTCCTTTTTCAGCAAGATACTCAGAAAGTTCTTCAGCAAGTTTCTTGGTCAAGGTATTCACCAAAATCCGATCACCTCGTTTCACGGTCGTCTGAATCTCACCTATCAAATCATGCACTTGACCTTCTATCTTCCGTACCTCAACTGGAGGATCCACAAGACCAGTCGGCCTGATGATTTGTTCAACAACCTGCTGTGATTTCCCAAGCTCATACTCAGCGGGTGTCGCAGAAACAAAAACAACGGTACGCATATACTGCTCAAATTCTTTGAACATCAATGGTCGATTATCATACGCGCTCGGCAAACGAAACCCGTAATCAATCAGCGCTTGTTTTCGAGAATAATCACCACGATACATCCCATGAATCTGCGGAATAGTCCGATGACTCTCATCAATAAACAACAGAAAATCATCAGGGAAATAATCAAGGAGACAGTACGGTTTCTCCCCTGGTTTTCGTCCATCAAGATGGCGCGAGTAATTCTCAATTCCTTTACAAAACCCGGTCTCCTCAATCATCTCGAGATCATACAACGTACGCTGCTTCAACCGATGCGCCTCCAACATCGGCAACTGAGGTAAACGTTCCTCTAGTTCTTTTTTAATCGATAAAACCGCCCGTTTCTGACCACTCTCCGGGATGACGAAATGTTTCGCAGGAAAAATGAAAAAATAATTGAGAACCTCAACTGTTTCACCGGTAACCTTATTCAGCTCCTTTATCGACTCAATCTCATCGCCAAACATCTCAATTCGATAGATGTTATGATAGTACCCAGGGATCACATCAATCGTATCACCCTTCACACGGAAACGCCCTGGTTGAAGCTCGGAATCATTCCGCTCATATTGAATCTCAAGTAATCTTTTCAACAACTCATTTCGCTGGACGTGCTGTCCCTTCCGGATTTCAAATCCTAACCCCTGATACTCACGAGGATTACCCACATTATAGATGCAAGAGACGGAGGCGACAATAATCACATCCCGCCGTGAGAGTAACGAGGCGGTAGCAGCCAGTCGCATCTGTTCAAGTTTCGGGTTCACATCCGCATCCTTCTCAATATACAAATCCTTCTGCGGAAGATACGACTCAGGCTGATAATAATCATAATATGAAACAAAATACTCGACACGATTCTCCGGGAAAAACTCTTTAAACTCGCTATACAACTGCGCAGCAAGGGTTTTATTGTGAGCAATCACGAGAGCTGGCCGCTGAAGGTGGTTGATTACTTGAGCCATCGTGTAGGTTTTACCAGATCCGGTAACTCCCAGCAATGTTTGTGCACTATATTTTTTGGAGATGCCGTCCACTACCTGCTTGATCGCTTGCGGTTGCGATCCTTTTGGCGTCAGATTCGAAGTTAGTTTAAATCCGGTCATTCTCTCAACTTTTTTCTCCTTAACAACCGATTATAGGATATCGCAAATCGATGTGCCTCATCACGGATTTCCTGGATAAACAGTAAGGCTTTTTCCTTTTTTGCTAGACGTACCGGTTGACTGCCCCCAGGAAGATAGATTTCTTCAAACTGTTTTGCAATGGAAATGACTGGAATTTTTACATCAAGTTTTTCAAGTTCATGCACCGCGCTGTTGAGTTGCCCGCGCCCGCCGTCGATTATAATGAGATGAGGCATCTCTGCATGCTCTTGTTTTAAGCGGGTGTATCGTCGTCGCACCACTTCTGCGATCGCAGCAACATCATCAACCCCGACAACCGTACGTATCCTGAACCGTCGATAGTTACTCTTATCCGGTTTGCCTTTTCTAAACTGCACCATCGACCCAACCGTCGATGTCCCGGAGAGATGCGAGATATCAAAGCATTCGATGACGAAGGGTGTTTCCTGCAGTTGAAGTCGTTTCTGCAGCTCATCTACCTTGGTCATGTCAGAAAAGAAGGATATCTCGATGTTTTTTTCCACCAAATCCAGGAGTTGTTTTTTTGCGCCTTTCTTTGGCACGAGAACATGTACTCGTTTCTTCCGTTTCTGTTCAAGAAATGATATGACCGACTCAGTTAACTTACTTGGGACAATCACTTCTTTAGGAACTGGGTTTTCCGAGTAATATTGCACGATGAATTCCTCTAAAAAATCATCGTTATACTCAAAGACATACTCGTTTTTATTAGACAATGTTCCTTTGTAGATGGTAAACAACATCAGATATACGGTCCCCTCTCGTATCATGTAGTTGATGATGTCTTCATCGTAGGTTTGTTGCCGCTGCATGTTTTGATGTTCCTGCAAATGCTGTATCGCCATTTTTTGATTCCGAAGGATAAGAGCTTTTTCAAACTCTAACTGTTTGGATTGTTCTTTCATCGCTAGATCCATTTTTTTTATCAGTTCCCTGGATTTTCCCGAAAGAATGAGTTGCGCACTCATGATTTTATTCGCATATTCTTCCTTTGAAATCAAACCGTCGCAGGGTGCATCACACAAACGTATATGGTAGCGGAGACAGGGTTTTTTTGGCATTTTTTTACAGGTTCGCAATGAAAACGTTCTATTCAAAAACTGATGTACATAGTCTCGTTCCTGCGCATTGACAAACGGGCCATAGAACCGCCCGTCCCCTCTCTTTTGTCGAGCAATAACGAGTCGTGGGAACTCCTCATCGGTGAGTTGGATGAACGCATAGGTTTTTGCATCCTTAAGATTAATGTTGTACTTCGGTTGATGTTTTTTAATGAGTGTGTTTTCAAGAATCAGTGCTTCAACCTCAGTATCAGTCACAAAAAATTCAATTGAGTCAAAACTATCTATGAGACAACGAGTCTTAGGGTCAACATCCTTTTTTTGAAAATAACTTTTCACGCGTTTTCTAAGATTTTTTGCTTTCCCGACATAGATAATCTTTTTATCGGCATCTCGAAAGAGATAACATCCAGGATTTGTTGGTAATGTGGTTACGTCAAACATACCTTCGTCTCAGAAAACAATGGTCGAAGGATTTGACCGGTGTAGCTCCGTGTGTTCCGCGCAATTTCTTCGGGTGTTCCAATCGCGATTATTTCTCCGCCCAAATCACCACCCTCCGGACCAAGGTCAATGATATAATCCGCGCATTTTATCACTTCCATATTATGCTCGATGACGACAACCGTGTTCCCCATGTTCACCAAACTGTTCAGGACGTCGATGAGTTTCTTCACATCGTGGAAATGCAACCCGGTCGTCGGCTCATCCAAGAGATACAACGTTTGCCCGGTACTCCTCTTAGACAACTCTCTCGTAAGTTTTATTCGTTGCGCCTCACCACCAGATAGTGTTGTGGAACTCTGACCCAGTTTAATGTAATTAAGACCCACCTGCGAGAGTGTCTCCAGTTTCTTACGAATATACGGGATGTTCTCAAAGAGATTCAATGCTTCCTCTACACTCATCGCAAGAACATCGGCAATCGACTTTCCTTTATACTGCACCTCAAGGGTCTCTTTATTGTACCGTTTTCCTTTACATTCCTCACATTCCACATAAATATCTGGGAGGAAGTTCATCTCAATCTTAATGAGTCCGTCACCTTGACACGCCTCGCATCGCCCCCCGCTTACGTTAAAAGAAAACCGACCTGATTTATACCCCCGGAGTTTTGCCTCTGGCACCTTGGCAAAAATGTTCCTGATCTCATCAAACACTTTCGTATAGGTCGCTGGGTTACTCCGCGGGGTCTTGCCGATCGGGCTCTGATCAATCACGATCACCTTGTCAATCTCAGAGTCAAACACAATTCCATCGTGTTTCCCAGGCAGGTCTCGTGATTCATGAAGTCGCCTCATAAGGCCTTTATAGAGAATCTCGTAGATGAGCGTGGATTTCCCACTCCCAGAAACACCTGTAATAACAGTAAAAACACCAATAGGGATGTTCACGTCGATGTTCTTCAGGTTATTCTCTTTACAGCCTTTGACACGGATATAATTACCTGCTTGTCGTCTGGAATCGGGGATCTCAATGGCTAGTTTACCTGAGAGGTACTGTCCAGTAAGCGAGTGAGGATTTCGTTCTATTTCCTTTGGCGTTCCTTGCGCGATGATTCTACCCCCATGGATCCCAGCGCCAGGACCCATATCAATCACATGGTCAGCATGCCGTATGGTTTCCTCATCGTGCTCAACAACAATAAGCGTGTTTCCCAGATCACGTAACCGCTGCAGCGTCTGAATGAGTTTCTTGTTATCCCTTTGATGCAACCCAACAGAAGGTTCATCAAGGATGTACAGCACGCCTACAAGGTTTGACCCGATTTGTGTCGCAAGCCGTATCCTTTGTGCTTCTCCACCAGAAAGTGTTCCTGCGTTTCGAGAGAGTGTCAGATAGTTCAACCCCACGTTATCTAAGAATTTTAAACGTGCTTTGATCTCCTTTAAAATCAAATGTGCAATCTCCTCTTGTTTTTTCGTCATCTTTACGGTTTCGAAGAACTCAAGAGACTGTTTGATGGACATATCGGTGATATCGATAATAGATTTGTGAGCGATTTTCACGGACAGGATCTTCGACTTTAATCGTTTCCCGTTACACACAGGGCAAGGGGAGATGCGCATGAACCGCTCCATATCTTGCCTACGATACTCTGACTCGGTTTGTTTATAGAGACGTTCCGACTGCGGGATGAGTCCTTCCCAGGTGCCAATATGCGAGTAGTGCGCATCACCGTTTTTCATGACCAGGTTAAACCGTATTGAATCAGAGGAGCCATACATAATCGCACGATACTGACGTTCATTGAGGTTTTGTATCGGAGTGAAAATGTCAAATCCATAATGTTTTGCAACAGCGCCAAGATAATTGTTCCTCCAGCTGTCCCGAATGGTTTTATACAAAGCGATCGCCCCATCAGCGATGCTCAGTTCTTTGTTAGGTATAATGAGATCTGGGTCAATC
>Ga0315285_10006117_pt1 | contig 12390 bp, 5 predicted proteins | sample YL17G09_36_MG_FD_203698 | JGI IMG/M metagenome (GOLD analysis project Ga0315285, IMG submission 203698) | Sediment microbial communities from Yellowstone Lake, YNP, Wyoming, USA - YL17G09_36 | ecosystem: Environmental > Aquatic > Freshwater > Lake > Sediment | place: USA: Wyoming | collected... | reverse complement strand
CAGACACAGAGAGAGAAACAAAAAAGCTCACCCGAAAAAAATCCCCAAAAAAACGCCTCTCCATAGGCAACGACCAGGACGAATACGGCTTCGAACGCGGCTCGACCAAGAGCTACGCCCTGCGGGTCCGCCACCCGATCGGCAGGCTCAGGCGCGTGAGGGTCGCGCAGGTGGAGCCCTCGGCGTGCGACCTGGGGACGGCGTGGTTTCTGGAAAAAGTCTGCGTGCTCCCTCCTCTGTCGCCGCCTTCCGTTTCTTCGGCAACCGACAGAGAGGACTTCTCCAAAGGCGCTACTGCTGCCAGTGCCACCAAGGTCGAGTTCCCCTGCTCGGGGTGGCTGGGCTCGGACGAGTCGGCCGAGAACTTCCTCTCCTCCGCGAGTGTGATGGAGCGGGAGCTGGCTCCCGCGGGGTCGGGGTGAGAGAGGGTTTTTGTTTCGAGTTTTTGATTTCTTCATTCTTGGGGAGAGAGATGATGAACAACAACTCACCTTTTTTTCTTTTCCCGTCTCTATCTTCCCCTCTCGAATTCTCTTTCAAAAAAAAAAAACCAGGGGCCCCGCTCCAGGAGCAGCGATGGCACCGGCGTCGTCGCTGATGGGCAGCGGCTTTCTCGGGAGAGGAGCGGGAGGAGGGGGACCGGGCAACGGCTCTTCCTTCTCGGGCCTCAACGCCGGCACCGGGATCGGGATCTGCGCAGCCGAGGCCGCGGCCTCGCTGCGCGCCCCCGCGGGGGCCCCTCCGTCCGCCTTCGAGGCCCTGGCGGCCTCGCTGAGCGCGTCGAGGGGCAGTGGAAGCAGCAAGACGCTCTCTTCTTCTCCTTCTCCCTCTCCTGCTTCTCCTTCTCCTCATTCTCTCTCCTCCTCTCCTCCCCGGTCTCTAACGTCGAAGCAGCACTCGATAAAGATGATCCCGCTGCTCGACTTCGAGGTCGGGGCCGCCGCGCTGCCCCACCCGGAGAAGGTGCAGCGGGACGGCGCGAAGGCCGTGTGCCGCCTCAAGGCGGGCCACGCCGGGGAGGACGCGTATTTCTCCGAGGAGCTGCCCCAGAACCGAGGGGTGCGTTTTTTCCCCCGCATTTTGCCGGGGGGGGGAGAGAGACAAAGTCGAGAACACGGGGGGAAAAAACTCACTCCCCCCCCCCCCCAAAAAAAAACATTACCCAGGCCGCCCTGGGAGTCTCCGACGGCGTCTACATGTGGAGGACCCGCGGCATCGACGCCGGCGAGTTCTCGCGCGCCCTGATGAGGCACGCCTCGGAGGCGCTGCTGCGCTCCGCGGCCCGCGAGGAGAACAGGGACCGGCCGCTGGCCCTCTCTGCCGACCCGGCGGCCGCGCTCGCCGCTGCGCACGCCAGGGCCCTCGAGGCCGGCACCAAGGGCTCCGCGACGGCCTGCGTCGTCGTGCTCGACGCCGTGGCCTGCTCTCTTGTTGCTGCCAACGTCGGGGACTCGGGGTTCGCGGTGGCCTCGCTGCCCCCCTACTGGGGTGGCAGTGGCGGCGGCGCGTCGGGCGGCAGCGGCGGGGAGCGGCACGCCGTCGCCGAGCCCGTCGCTTCCCCCTCTTCTTCGAAAAAATCCTCCTCCTCAAGCTCCAACGGCTCCGCCCCCTCCGGCCAGCAGCGCTTCAGGCCGCTGTTCGCCCCCGGGACCGAGGCCCCGCGTCGCGTGCTCAAGTTCCGCTCGCCGCAGCAGGAGCACGAGTTTGGCCGCCCGTTCCAGCTGGGGCACCTGGCGCAGGCCGACCCGCCGTCGAGCGCCGCGAGGACCGAGCTGCCGCTGCGGCACGGGGACCTCGTCGTCTTGGGCTCGGACGGCCTCTGGGACAACGTCTCGGACGAGGGGGTGCTCTCGATCGCGGCAGAGTCCGAGTCGAGCGGCGAGCCCGCGGCGGCGATGGCGCGCAGGCTCGCCGCGGCCGCGTTCGAGGGCAGCGTCGACCGCAGGCGGGGCACCCCGTACTCGGCGGCGGCCACCGAGGCGTTTGGGATGGTTTACAGCGGAGGAAAAAAGGACGACATCACCGTGCTGGTGGCTAGGGTGCACGAGGTGGACCCGCTCGCGGCCGAAGAAGAGGAAGACGAGTGGGATGACGACTTCGAGGAGGAAGAGGAGTAGGGAGAAACAAGAGAGAGAGAGCGAGAGAGAGAGAGAGACAGAGAGAGAAAGAGAGACGAAAACAACACCGTGACACCTTTTCTTCCGGAAGAAGTTTTCTTCTTCCGGAAAAAAAACTTGTACCAAATTCTCTGTCTTTTTCTTCCTCTCTCTCCCTCTCTCTTTAAAAACACCTCCGCGAGCGATTGTATGGAATTGTAACGTGTAAACACCTTCCCGTTCTTTATTGCACACATACGAAACAAAATGATATCTCTTTCTCTTTCCTCTCGCCTCAAAAAAAAAAAAAACCCAAACGAAGAAAACTAAAACTAAGCGACAGCAGCCCGCGGATGCACCTCCCCTCCGACCGCATTCGCAGGAGCAGGAAGAGCGCTTTGCTGCGCGTTTCCAACGTTGCTCGAAGCGGTCAAGGGAAGCGGGGCCCCGGCGCAGGCGTAGTCCCTGGGGTCGACCGCGACGCTCTTGGTCGCGTCGTGCGTCTTGTAAATTCCCACCAATCTGTCGGCGAGCTCAAACATGTCGTTGCGCAGCGAGATGATGACGAACTGCGCCCCCTTCGTCACGCGTTCCTTGATGTAGTGCGCGACGATGGAGACGTTGCGGAAATCGAGCGCGGCGTCGATCTCGTCCATGACGTAGAGGGGCGTCGGCTTGAAGTGGTGGAGCGCAAAGACCAGCGCGAGCGACGAGAGCGTCTTCTCTCCGCCCGACAGGTTGGAGATGTTTTTCCAGGCCTTTTTAGGCGGGCGCACGGAGAAGACGACCCCTTCCGCAAACGGGTCCAGACTGTCGACGAGCTCGAGCTCGGCGTCTCCGCCCAGCGTGATCAGGCGGTACATCTCCTTCAGGCGAGAGGAGATCGCCGCGAAGCCCGACATGAACTCGTCGAGCCTCTTTTTCCTGAGAGCGTCGTGGTTTTGGCGCGCGGCGTTGCGCCTTTCGGTCACCTTTTCGAGCTCGCGGGCCTTGCGGGAGGCGTCCTTGGAGGCGCGGGAGTGGGTCGCGAGGGCGGCGAGGTCCGGGACCGAGGCGTCGAGCTGCTGCTGGAGCCTCTGGAGCTGCGACGAGAGGTGGGAGGCGTCGAGGGCGGCGAGCTCCTCGGCAGAGAGAGGAGCAGGGGCGGGAGGAGCTTTCTTCTTCGTGGCCTTTTCCCTGTTCTCGGGGCTGCGTCGTCGCTGTCGAGCGGGAGTGGCGGCGTGGCGGTGGAGGGGGGCGGTGTCGTCGTCGTCGAGGGAGGCCGAGCGCTCGCGGTCACCGTCTTCGTCGTCGCTGAGCTCGCCCTCTTGGCCGACGCCGCCGTTTTCGTCGATTTCGCCGCCGCCGTCTTCGTCGTCGTCGTCTCTGCCCTCTTCCTCCTCCTCGTCGTCAGGAATTTTCGCCTCCTCCACGGCGGCGTCGGCAGCGGCCAGCGCCGCGCGGGCCTCCTCCGCGGCCTCCCCTGCCCTCCGGCTCCTCCCCAGCGCCGCCTTGGCCCCCTCCCGCGCGGCCCGCAGCGCCTCCGACGCCTCGACCTCGCCCAGCCGCGCGGCGTCGGCGTCCGCTTGCTTGGCCGACGCGATCTCCCTCGTCGCGCGCGAGTCGGCCGAGGCCACCTCCAGGGCGGCGGCGGCGTCCTGCGCCGAGCGCATGATCTCCAGGGCTTCCTCCTCCAGGGCGCGCGCAGCGGCCTCGGTCTCGGCCAGCGAGGCCGAGGCGGCGGCCTTCTCGGCGGTCGCCCGGGCCCTCTCCTCCGCGCGCCGCGCCGCGGCGGCCCGGGCAGACGCCCTCGCCCCGCGGGCGCCCGCGGCCGAGACCCTCTCCTCGAGCCGCCTGCAGGCGGCGAGCCTGGCCGCGAGCGCCGAGCCCCCCACGGAGGCCAGCGCGTCCTCCGCCGCGGCGACGGCGGCCCTCGCGGCGGAGCTGCCGCGCGTCACCTCGGCGACGGCCCTCGCGGCGTCGGCCGCGGCGCCCTCCGCCTCGGCGATCGACGCGTCGAGGGAGGAGGAGGAGGCCGACGGGCACGCCGCCGCGCCGAGCGCCGCCCTGGCGTCGGCCGCCCTCCCCGCCGCGGCCGCCCGCTCCAGGTCGGCCCGGGGCCCGGCCTGTCTGGCGGCCTCAACGGCGGCGTCCGCGGCCGCGACGGCGTCCAGGGCACGGGAGGCGCTGCCCCTCGCGCGGGAGAGCGCCGCCTCGGCGTCGGCGACGCAGGCCTCGGCGTCGGCGACGTCCTGCGCGGAGACCGACGAGGTCGCGGCGGCGGCGGCCAGGGCCGCCGCCGCCGCCGCGGCGTCCTCGCTGCCCCCTGCCCCCTTGCCTCCCGCAGCGTTCGTCAGCAGCAGCCTCATCCTTCCGCCGCGGGGCCTGCCCCCCCCGCCGGTCATCGTCCCGGACTCGTTGACCAGCTCGCCCGAGAGCGTCACCGCCCTCCTCCACCTCGGGTCGACGTTCCGGTCGAAAGAGATCCGCGAGGCTTGGTCGAGGTCCGAGGCGACGACGGTGTCCCTGGCCGCGTGGTAAAAGGCGGGGGCCAGGTCGGCCGACGAGGGGGTGATGAGGTCGAACAGGCGCGGGACGCCCTCGGGGGCGCTGGGCCGGGGCCTCTCGTCGACAAAGCGCTGCAGGTGCCGCTGCTTCTCCAGAATGAGGAAGGTGGCGACGCCGTGGTTTCCGGCGCGAAGCAGCGAGACGCACGCCTGCGCCGCGGCGGTGTCGTCGACGATAAAGTTGTCGAGGGCGGGGCAGGCGGCCGAGACGGCGACGTCGAAGCGCGCGTCGATGACGCCCAGGTCGCCGAGCCTGCCGCGGAAGCCCGGTATCGCGCCCCTGGAGCGCGCGTCGCGGAGGGCCGCGGCGGCGGCGCCGGCGGAGCGCGCGGCGAGGGCGGCGTCGCGCTTGGACGCCAGGGAGGCGCGGGCAGAGCGCAGGGCGGTCGCGGCCTCCGCGGCGTCGGCGTCCGCTCTCGAAGAGCGCTCCCTCGCGGCGCGCGCGCCCTCGACGGCGGCCTCGACCCCGCCGGCGCTGGCCGCGGCGGCGGCCTCGGCCCCCCGCAGCGCCCTCTCGGCGTCGGTCACGGCCTGCCGCGCCTCGGTCGCCCTTCGGGCAGCCTCGTCGCGCGACTCGCGCAGCGACTCGAGCGCCGCGGCGGCGACGGACGCCGCGGCCCTGGCCCCTGCCAGGCGCGACTCCCAGGGCACGGCGGCGTCCCTCGCGCCTGCGAGCCTCGTGGCCCGCTCCTCGGCCTCGGCGGCAGAGGCCGCGCGGAGCTCCTCGGCGCCCTCGCGCTCGGCCTCGAGCTCCCTCGAGGCCTCCTCGGCCTCGGCGGCGGCCAGCGGCGCCTCGGCGTCGGCCCCCAGAGCGTCGCTCTCTGCCTTGAGCCTCGAGGCCTCGGCGGCCTCCGCGGCCTCCTCGGCGGCCTTCTCGGCCGCGCGGAGGTGCTTCAGGTCCTCTCTCAGGGAGCAGTCCCGGCGCTCGCAGTCGGCGAAGGCGGCCCGGGCGGCGTCGAGCGTCGCGGACACGCGGGCGTGCTCCGCGGCCCTGCCGTCGGCCTTCTTCCTCGCTTCGGCCAGCGCCCCGGCCGCCTCGTTCGCGGCCTCCTTCGCGGCGCTCTCCGCCCCCGCGAGCCCCTCGATCGACGCCCTCGTTTCCTCCGCCTGGGCGCTCGCGCGGGAGGCGTCGAGCTCGGCCAGGCGGCGCCGCAGCGAGGCCGCCTCCCTCTCCTTGGCCAGGTGCGCCCGCGCCTCCCCGGCCGCGCCGGCGGCCCCGTCTCGCTCCCTCGCGGCGGCCCTCGACCTGGCCAGCGCGCTCGCCCGCGCGTCGTTCAGGCTGTCTAATGCTTTCGCGCCGGCCTCGATCGCCTCGACGTACCGGTCGGTGCCGATGACGTCCTCGAGGTACTCCAGCAGTCCCGTCTCGTGCGGCGTCGCGGCCTTGGGTTTCATCAGCGCGATCTGCTCGACCTCGCCCTGCAGGATCAGAAAGCGTCCCGTGGCCAGGTCTACGCCTTTCGCTTTCAGCAAGGTCGTGACTTCCCCGTAGGTCGACTTCTTGCCGTCGACGAAGTAGTGCGACGAGTTGTTGCGGTGCGCCGTGCGCGAGACGACGAGGTCCGACCCGGCGACCTCGTCGTACGAGTGCTCCCCCGTGTCGATTATCTCCTTGAAGTGGACCGAGACCTTGGCGGCGTCGATGTCGCGGTGGCGGGTCGAGGAGTGGATGAGCTCGGAGACTTTGTTGAGGCGGAGCTGTTTTTGTTTTTTTACAGAGAGAGAGGGAGAGAAAGGAGGAGGTCGAGAGGTCGTTGGAAACGGAGGAGAAGAAAGGCGAGAGCCATCGCGCGAGCGACGACGACGAATTCTTCAGTTTCTCTTTTTCTCTCTTTCTCTACTTCTCTCCCTCGTACCTGCTTGGCCCTCTTGCCAAACACGAAGAGCAGCGCGTCGATGACGTTTGACTTGCCGGAGCCGTTGGGCCCGACGACGGAGGAGAACGACTGAGAAAGAAAAGTTGATTGTTGAGTCGAGAGAGAGACAGAGGCGAGTGAGCGGCGAGGTCGACGTCGACTGGATTCGAGCCCCTCGTTCGCGGCCTCTCCCGGTTCCCAAACCATCAAAACGAGCCCGCGAGTGTATCGTGCGTTTCGAATTCTATCGCCTTGCGGGATCGATCCACCAAAAGCACGCGCATTGCTTGTCGCATTCGCCCTCGCCAATTTGTGAAACCGTTTTTTTTCCCTTCTCAGCATGCGGCGAGCATTCGAAAGAAAAAAAGCCAAAACACAAACCTTGTGGAACGGCCCGACGCGCTGCTCCCCGGCGTACGACTTGAAGTTCTCGAGGACCATCTCAGAGATGATGAGGCGCGGCGGGGGCAGGTTTGGGGCCTGCTGCAAGGGAGCAGCAGCAGCGGCAGGAGGGGGAGCTTCGTGGGCTTCCATGGCTGCTACTGTTTTTTTTTTGCTCTCTCTCGACAAAGGAAGAAAATGAAGCAACAAAGTGTTTGACGCTCTTCTCCTCTCAATTCTTCACTTTCTTTCCTGAGTCAAAAGCGAGAGGACGAGGATACGCGATCTCATTACTTTGGGATTCTGATCCCGCCACAGGCTGTCTAAAACAGTTTCCTCTCCGCGACTAGCGTGCAATCCTCCCGCGATGACGACCGTGGAGGTGGCGCAACACGCCCCACATGCAGCAGCGCCATCAAAAGTGTCGGCGCCTTCCGAAATCGCCGCCGAAGCCCTCGCTTCCTCGTCGGCGCTCTTCTCGGAGCACGCCCGATGCGAGTGGGAGCTGCTGCTGACGGCGCTCACCGTGGTCGGCGGCGATGACAGCGCGGAAGGAGAAGGCAGCGGAGAAGCAGCCGCGGGCAACGCTTCGTCATCGGCCGGCAACGGCCAGCCGTCGCCGGCACCCCCTTCGCCCTCCTTCCCTTCCCTGGCCTCCGCCGCGGCCCGAGGGGACTACTCCCTGGCCTTCGCGACCCCCGAGGCCAGGCGGATCCTGCTGGTGAGCGGCGAAAAATGCGGCGACGAGGAAGAAGACGAGGACGAGGCAGCGAGGCGCTACTGGTCCTCCGTCGCCGACGCCTGTGCAGCTGCCTCCTCTCCTTCTCCTTCCGCTTCGCTGGAGCGCCTCGCCCTGGGCGCCTCGGCGCTGCTCGCCTTCGTGCAGGCCGCGTTCACTGGGCCCGAGCTGGAGCTTGGCACGCCCCGAGAGCTCGCGGAGGGGCGAGACAGGGAGGAGGAGGAGGAGGGCAGTCAGGCAGCGGCGGCGGCGGCGGCGTCTCCCCTGCCGCCGGGGGGCCTCCCGCTCTCGGCGCTGGACGCCGCGGCCCTGGAGGCCTCGGGGACCAACGGAGAGGCTGCAGACCCCCGCGTCAAGGGCGCGCAGTTCCTCGCGGTCGCCGTCTCGGCGCTGCTGTCGCCGCTAGGGCTCTCCGACGGAGGAAGCTCCTGCCCGTCGCCTCCTCGGCCCTCATCGCTCGCCGCTGCCCTCTCGCGGCTGCCGCCGACTTGGTCCCTCTGGGCGCTCAGGGCGGCCTGCGCGAGGCAGAGGGTACTCGGAGCTCCCGCCGCGGCCACCCGGGACGCACTCGACCTCCTCGCGCCCTTTGCCGCCGCGGCGGTCGAGCTCGGCGCTTCCTCCTCCGCTCCTCTTCCGTCTTCGTCTTCCCCCTCCCCTTCCTCTTCGCTGTCATCTCCTTCTTCTCCTACTCCTCCTCTCTCGGCGGCCCAGGCCCGCCTCGCCGCGGCAGGCTGCGCCCTCGAGGCCGCTGCCTGCCGCCTCGAGCTCCGTGAGAGCGGCAGCAGCAGCGGCGGCGGAAGCGGCGGCGGAAGCGGCGGCAGAAGCGGCGAAAGTGGCGACTCCCCCCTCGCCGGCGCCGCCTTCCTAAGGGAGGCCGCCGCGGCTCTCGGGGTCCGCGTCTCCGTCACGGGCGCCCTCGGGGTGCGCACAATCTACCAGGAGGATGCCAGGGCGCAGCTCGTCGTCAGGGTCTCGAGGCTGGGGGGAGGGGGAGGGAGAGGGGCGGGCGAGGAGGGGAAAGAGACGGACGACTTTGTCGCGGTCGCCGGCGGCGACGACATCTCTCGGCTCTTCGGCCTCGGAGCGGAAGAAGAAGGAAGTCCTCCTCCTCCTTCCTCTTCCTCCGATGCTGCTGCTGCCTCCAAGGGGGGCCTCAGCGGGCTCGCGGCAGAGAAGTCGGAGGTGCTGACAGCGCCGAGGCTTCAAGGAGGAGGAGGCGGAGGAGGAGACCCAGGGAGCAAACCCGCCGCCGCCAACGCCGCCGCCGCCGCCGCCATCGCCGCCACCGTCGACGGGAACGCCGACGCCGCCGCCTCTCCCTCTCTCGCTGCGCCTCTCACTCCTCCCGTGCAGGCCCTGCTCCTGCTGCACGCGTCCGCCGTCCGCAGGGGAACGGCGGACGACGGCCTTCGGGCCTGGAGGGCGGCGCCCTACGTGGAGGCACTCTCGTTCTCGAGCTCTCGGCGGCAGCCGCAGCCGCAGCCGCAGCCGCAGCCGCAGCGGCAGCAGCGGCGCGAGGAGGGAGGAGAAGGAGAGGGAAACGCGAGCTTGAGCGCCCTCTCCCGCTCCCGCTGGGCCGTGGCTGCCTGCGCCGCCCTGGCCCGCGCCAGGCACGAGCTCTCGCGCCCCAGGACCCGCGAGCGCGCGCTGCTGGCCTTCGAGCGCCTCGCCTCGGCCCAGGAAGAGAGGGCCGCCTCGGAGGAAGAGAAGGGGAAGCCCCGCGCCTCCTCCTCGGCGTCGGCAGCGGTGGCTCGCCGCCGCGTCCCGCTGGCCCTCGCCACACCGCTCCCTCCCTCCCACCGCGCCAGGAAGGAGGCAGCGGACGCCCTGCTCTCCGCGGGCCTCGTCTCCGAGGCCCTCGACATCTACGAGCGCGTCGAGGCGTGGGAGGCGTCGGCGCTCTGCCACAGGCTCTTGGGCCACGCGGAGCAGGCGCGCGCGACGCTCGAGGCCCGCGTCGAGGCCGCCACCAAGAGCACGTCGGCCTCTTCGCTGCTCCTGCCGGCCCTGCTGTGCTCTCTGGGCGACGTCACGGGCGAGAGCTCGAGGTACGAGCAGGCCTGGGAGCGCTCCCGGGGGAGGTGCGCGAGGGCGCAGCGCTCGCTGGCCCGCAGCGCCTCCGCGCGGAAGGACTGGGCGCAGGCCGCGGCCGCGTGGGACCTCGCCCTGGCGCTCAACCCCATCCACGGAGACGGGTGGTTTGCCCGCGGGTACTGCGCGCTCAAGCTCGGGGACGACGCGGGCGCGGCGCTGGCGTTCTCCCGCGCGGCCGCCGAGGAGCCCGAGAACGGCGAGGCGTGGAACAACCTGGCGGCCGTGCACCTGAGGGCCGAGCGGTGGCGCCCCGCGCTGTCCGCGCTGTCGCAGGCCGTCAAGCTCAGGAAAAGCTCGTGGCAGACGTGGCACAACTTCGCGCAGGCGGCGCTGGCCGTGGGCGAGGGGGCCAGCGCGGCGAGGGGGGTCGCGGCCGTCGTCGAGCTGACCGACGGGCGGGGCGTCGCCGACGGGGCGCTGCTGCTGGAGCTGGCGCGGTTCGTCGCGGACGCTTCTTCGTCGGGCGCTGCCGCTGCTGCCAAGGCGCAGGAGTCTGCGTGCGGGGAGGAGCGGGAGCCGCACCAGCAGGTTTCGGAGGGTGCCGCGGCGACGGAAGAAGAGGCGGCGGGAGGAGCCCTCCTCTCGCAGCTGACGCTCGACGACGACTTCGACTCTGACTTCGACGGCGATGACGAAGAAGGCGAAGGACCCGCTCCCGCTCTGTCCTCCCGCGGCCTGTCTTCCCTGCGCGCCGCCGTGGGCCGCGCCCTGCGCCTCGCCGCGGCCTCGGCGGCCTGCGCCTCCCGGGCTTCCACGTGGCACGCCCTCGCGATCTTCCACGACTCGGAGCCCGCCGACGGGAGTCATTCTTCGATGACTCCGGGCGAGGGACAAGAGCAGCAGCAGCAGCAGCAGCAGCTCTTCGCCGGCAGCAGGGCCGCGGCCAGGGAGGCCAGGCTCAAGCGCGTCGCCGTGCTGTCGGGGGGAACTGCCTGGAGGAGCGACGCGCCGAAGTTCGACGAGTTTGCGTCCGCGGCGTCCGACCTGGGCCGCGCCGAAGCGAGGGCCGCGGCAGAGAAGAGGAGGAGGAAGGAAGAGGACGGCGATGACAAGGCGTCTGCTGCTGTCTCTGCTGGAGGTGGGAAGCGGGAGCTCGCGAGCGCGAGGATGCTGCTCAAGGGCGTCGTGGCGACGGGGAGGGACCGGTTCGCGGAGGCCCCGGCGTTCGCGGAGGCCGCGGAGGCGCTGGAGGAGGTCGAGAGAGAGCTGAAACTGCTCGTCGAGGCTCTGTAAAAAGAAAAGAAAACACTTTTTGTCGACGAGAAAAAGCTCCACCCCACCTTTCTCCGCTCTCTCCTGTCGTCACTAGAGCCGCTTTCCCTTCCTCTTTCGATACATGAGCACCTGCGTCTCTCACGACCTGCCGACGCTGGTGAGAATGCTACCAGACCGCGAATGAGCGAGAGGGGCAGTTGGAAGCAGAGGCGACAGAGGGGAGGGCATTTGATTGTTTTTTTTGCCCTCGCAAGACCTTGCATCGATCTCGCTCGTGCCTGCTCTTGCTCACAAGCTTTTCGCACCCTCTTCTTTCTCTCACGTATACGAAACATCTCGATCTCTTCAACAACTCAGGAAGTAGAGCCGCAACAAGCAGCAGACGCAGTCCGTAGTGAGTCGTTTGTCTGTTTTTGGTCTCCTCGTTTTCTTCATCGTCCACTTGACGGCGTCAGCAAAACCGAACGCGACCCTCCCCTCTCTCATCCTCTTTTTCTCCTCCTCCCTCTTTCCCTTGACTCCAAGGCGCCATCCACACCGTCCTCTTCTGCCGCCTCCTAGGAGCCGTCAGGCCCCTCGACGCTCTCGCGGAGTCCCTCGGCGAAGAGGACTTTGTTTTCGCGACCTGCGGGGACCGCGCCGTCGCCGCGGCGGTCGACGAGCGCGCCGCGGCCTTTGGCGCCTGGGCGGTGAGGAGCCTCTCCTGCTCCTGCTCCCGCCCTCGCCCTCCTCCTTTGGCGACGGTCGTCCTCTCCCTGCGGGAGCGCTCATCTTCGAGGTCGGCCTCCTCTCCCTGGGAGCAGTGGACCCTCCCGATCAGGGTCCTCTCTCCTCCTCCTCCTTCTCCCTCTCCTTCTCCCGCTCCTCCTCCTCCTCCTCGCCTCGGGGAGAGAGCGGAGGAGCAGCAGCGGCGGGAGGCAGCGGAGCAGCGTCCCCTCCGAGGCGGCGACGGGGTCCGTTCCCTGCTGCTCTCGATCTCGTCGCGCGCCGCCGCCCGGACGAGCCACATCCCCCCGGTGCTCACGGCGAGCGTCGTCACCTTCCCGTTCGAGATAAGGCTCGAGGGCGGGGCGGCAGGAGCGGCGGAAGCGGCAGAAGCGGGCTTTTCCTCCTCTCCTTTGACGCGAATCGGAAACCAGCTGCAGCGGAGCAGCCTCAACCCCCGCGCTTCTTCTTCTCCTTCGCCCTCCCCTTCGCCCTCGGCCGGGAGCGTCCTTCGGGGGGGTCTGGGAGCGGTCAAGAGGCTGCTGCAGGCCGCGCCGCCGCCTCCCGTCCTCGGGTAAGAAAAGGCAGCGGACAGAGAGAGAGAGGGGAAGAAGGAGAAGGGAAGGAGGGCTCCCCCGCATGCACCGGCCGCCGAGCCAACAGGGACTCCTCCTCCCTCCTCCTCCTCCTCCTCCTCCTCCTCCTCCGGCTGCTCCTTCTCTTTCGGTCGCGCCTTACGCTCCCGCTCTCTCCCTGCC
>Ga0315285_10006109_pt1 | contig 12397 bp, 23 predicted proteins | sample YL17G09_36_MG_FD_203698 | JGI IMG/M metagenome (GOLD analysis project Ga0315285, IMG submission 203698) | Sediment microbial communities from Yellowstone Lake, YNP, Wyoming, USA - YL17G09_36 | ecosystem: Environmental > Aquatic > Freshwater > Lake > Sediment | place: USA: Wyoming | collected... | reverse complement strand
GTGTGCTTGCCTTTGTGGATGCTACAAGAGTTACGTATGTCATTTTATCCGTACTTATCTGCCAAATAAATTGTAAGGCATCTAGATTCGCCGGGTAGGGGACGGTAAAGTCACCGCCAGGTCCAAACTTGCAAATTGGCTCAGCTGAATCAAACTCTTTTAGGTTCATACTTCGGCGCTCCTTGGGCGATGGGGCTGGCATTCACCTGATGGCTTTGCGGCCCGGGTTGCGATTCGCTCGATCGTTGAGCGGATCTTTTTTCACGTTCAGCACTGATCAGCTCGAAGCGTTTATCCATAATGCTGCACGTGCACACGCTCCAGCCGACCCAGGCATATACGATCCCTGGGATTTTCGGCATATAGTGATCGAGCAGGGCTTTAGTCGGGTCCGCCCATTCTTTGGCCTCTTGGTCCGTAAGCCGTAAAGCCGGCAGCCCGGCCCGGGATGCCCAGAAGGCAAACGGCAGCTTCAAACAGTCGGCAACGATTTTCCGATCCAGCGAGTCTTGAACTGCCTCTGCAAAGCGAGCTTGAGTTTCTGGCGATGGACCTTCTTTGGCTGCCGGTTCAGCCGGCGGGACGCCGAGCTTCTGCTCGAACTCCAAATTGCGGGGGCCGTACTTGTCCACATCCTTGCCAACGCTCGGATAATCTACCACGTCAGGACGTGCTGCCGGCTTGACAAGGCCGACTTTTTTTCGCATCTCGGCTGTGGCTTTTCGCTTTTCCTCGATCTTAGGTTTTGGACGCTTTCGACCTTTGTTCCAGGGCACTTGGCCTTTTTTTGCCGGCATAATCTCTCCTTAATACAATAGTTTCAAGTCTTTTGTTACAAGTATTGCCCTAGGCTCTTCCCAATCAAATTCCCGTCTTTGACGAAGTGATAAGCTAGAGTACTTGTAATTCGGATATATATAACCGTAAATGCCGCAACGAAGGCCACGATAGTAGTCTAGTTTACCTATTCGATGTAAGCCGGTAATCCTGGCATGGCATGAAACACATAAAAACAACAGATTATTATGCGTATGGCACAGGTGAGGCGAAAATCTGTTGTTGGTCGAATTGTGGTCAATATGGTGAATCACCATTTTTTCCTCATCCATACTAACACGGCAAACTTCACAACAACCGCCACCTCTTCGGATAACGCGATACATTTGGTCAGGAGAAAACATCAGGGATTTTCGCATTATCAATCTTCCTCCGCATCAGGTCTGTCAGACTCAGATTGAGGCTCAGGTTCTGGCTCGAGCTCTGCATTGGCCTTTAGGGTGCGTATGTCTTGTTCAGCCTGGTCGAGACGCTCGGCGATCCCGATCTGCTTGACCTTCACCTCGCCTTTTTTGTTGAATACGAAGATCGAATCACACTTTACACAGGTGATCTCATTACCGATCTTCGTTGCTTCTCCGCTACAATTCGGACAAACTGCCTTTTCTATCGCCATTGTCAATCCTTTCTGAATTTCCGATATGCTAAGTTTTCTTTTCGACTGCATGTTTCCAAGTTAGCTCGGCGATTATCAAGCGTACCGCCCGGGCCGTGATGGCCTTCGTTTTTATCTGTCAAATCCAAAATCTGACGGTGCATATAAATCTTTTTATTCCTCTTGCCACACGATCGCCGCGCATACCAGTCATGGTTCGATTGAGTCGCGTGCCAGCGATACTTGCTGAGCGATTCATAATCAGCATCATCCACAATCGCTTCTTTGCCCTGAGATAGTTTGATAGTTTTCATTCCTTCCTGATCTAAAAAGTAGTTCTTTATAAAGAGGGCATTTGAAGTGAGCAATGCAGTTCTCGCAGAGCTCTACTTTAGGCCCGCATTTGTAGATCCAACACTTAACGTTCTTTAATTTTTTGATTGGTTTGTTTTCTCGCATTGTATTCTTAAATTGTGGACTTTTCTCTCGACTAGTCTGAGATACTTTACTACAGTTTCATTCCGACCTTCGATATTTGCAGCACGGATTTTGGCAAGTAACCTATTTACTTCGTCTAACTCCCAGTTCAAATAATCTACCATGGATTGCCCCTTTTCATTCGCCTGGCAGCTGCTCGATTTCCTCGAAGCCCTCGGGTTTGTAGACACGGTAGACTTTTCGCCACTTGCCGTACCCGGGCAGGAATTGTCGACCGACGTAGACGATCCGGACGCAGGCTCCGATAAGCTCATTGTCCCTGATTACTTCGTGGAGCATCTTATTGCCGAAAAATTCGACCACATCGCCAACTTTATAAAAGTCGCTGCCGGTGATCCTCGAGGTCAGCTTGATAGGATAGCTGCTGTTCCGCCTGATATTGACGATCGATGGACCGAGCATCCCTTCGATCTGATCGCCAGGCCAGCGAAAGACAAAAAACTTACGGGCAGGCTCGACGCCAGGACCGAGGACGTGGGGCACATCGAATCCCTTGCCGCGGACGATCCGATCGACATCGAGATTTCTGTTTTTGGCTTTGACTTGCTTCCAGGCGGTCTTTGGCGGGCTGGTTTTTTTTACCTTGCCTGGGCCTCGTGTTGCGTCTAGGTTTTTATTCTTGCCCTCAACTTGCTTCCACGTGATTTTTTGTGGGCTGGTTTTTTTTACCTTGCCTGGCATACCGTCACAATCCTTTTTTTCGATACAGACTTCTAAAATATTCTGGATATTGTAAGTCGATAAGATATGTTATGTTTCACTCAAGCGCAACAGATAATCAGCTTATCGGACTCTCCAATTTTATTGGTCTATTCTCATTTCAGTTTGCCGGCCAAGTTCTGGCCTAATTGTTCACCAATCCAGACTACGTTGAAAGCAGCAGAATTATTGAAGGACCCTATCGCCAAGACATCTCCATTCTTTGCCTTTACCTGGAGCGAAACACTATCGATGACGATCTTCTCTTCGCCTGATATATGAGCATACCCTGTCCAGGCACTGCCTGATAAATCACTCTTAGGCGTTATGAAGACACTACCCGTTATGATTATAGTGGCGGCGGTTTCCTCGCAGACGTCCAACTTAGCTTTGACAAACTCTTTCAGGAGGCAATCTCTAAGAACATCAGCAACACCGGAATGGTCACATTCGATGTGTCCTATGTAGATGCGCTTGTGTTCAACAGTTCTGAGCTTTTCGGTGACTACTACATCGCTCGCACAACCAGTGATTAAGGAAGCCAATAAGATAGGCAAAATCAATTGTTTCACGATCCGTCGTTTCTGGTACATCCTGGCATCCATTTTGCGAAAGCTCCGCTGAACCACAGGTTGCCGGTCCAGCCGCTGGGGCTGGCTCGGACAGGTCGGCGAAGCCGACTCCGAATCATCCCCGACCCGCAGGGTCGTCAAAACAGTCAACGCACGCCTCGTGCGTTTCCTCTAGCCCAGGCGGGCTGGCTTGTCGTGGAGTCAAGCCCGCCTGTGGACAAAAAACCTGTCTTTTAGGTTTTTTGTCCACCACCCTGCCTTTTCAGTTTACTCCGATTTTCCAGCGTGTCAAGAGCCTACTTGATTTTTTTTCAAAAAATCAGACAGTTATCCGCTAAGAGCCTTAGTGATAAGCGTTTGCGAGCGTAAAAAAATCTTTGGATGCCGTGAGGGCGAATTGCTTACGTTGGGATGTTTTTCTCGAATTGTTCCTGAGTCTTTACGAATTAGACCCATGTACTATTTACTATCGACCATCTGCTCGATTTCTCTGAAGTCAAAATCTTTAGTAAAATGCCGGCCCTGCCATTCATACTCGGCGTGAACGCACTCTTTTTCAGGTTCGAACTTCAGCTTTAAGTTCTTTAGTCCGAGCATGTTGAGTATCAGATGGATCGGGTCGGTTTCCATAGTGAAAAAAAATATCACTTTATCGTTAATTTAGGCAAATTTATTCTGCCGGCAGTTTATGGCATCCCGATTAGCCACTTGACTACGCCAACGAACAAATCGTCTGCAGGACTGCTTGTCTCTTTGGCTTTGGCTTCCCACTCCAGGACTGTCTTCTCCATCAATGCTCGGAAGGGAGCGGACATGTTCTTCAGAAGCATCTCGATCATCAACCATACCCACTTGTTCATAAAACTACTCTCCTTTCAAAATTCGGTTAAAACTTCTCATTCGGCTCACCTTGTCAAAAATTTAGGCCCTGATTTCATTTGAGCTGGGCGATCGGGCCTATGAGGGTATCCCAGTACCCCCCCATTTAGCGTCTGCGTCTTTTCCGGGCCTTGCCGATTCGCCAGCCGCCCTTGACCTTGCGGACCGGCCTGCCCCTGGCCCAGCGCTTCGCCCAGCGCTTAGAGCGATACGTTTTGCCTAAGTTCGTTCTCATGCTCATCCTCAAAACGGATATTCGAACCCACAACCTCGCCTGGGATTGCCACGTCGTTTTCGCCGGCGGCGTTTACGCTTGCGCTTGCCGATATGCCAACCGCCCCGGACCTTGTAGATCGATCTGCCGTGTGCTTTACGCCTGGCAGATGATTTTTTCTTGTAGGTTTTTCTCTTTGCCATAATGACCTCCTATAATTCCGCAAGCATCCCGACTTTTTGCGCTGCTGCGAGCGGTACTCGTTTCTTGTTCAGGCCTCCGAAGATCGGTGGCGCTCCAACATTATAAGTCCCCGCCCGAATCGCATCGATCTGGGCCACCGTCAAGATGTCATTGAAGATCACCATTTCATCGATCTTGCCATCCATCTTGGCGCCCGCCTGGTCGTCACCTACCTTTACCGCACCATTGGTAACGAAGATATTTACACCCACTCCGGTCAAATCGACCCCTAGGATCGCCCCGGCTGTATCATCCCAAATCCGAATTCGGTAGACCTGGTCGCTGTCCTGATATGTCACCCCGACGTGATACCATGTGTTGATGGCGATCGCCGAAGCATGTAAATAACTAGTCCAAGCCATACCATTCGAAGATATCGAAAGCTCGATAGAGGAATCCGTCATGTCATTGTAGAGACCAATAAGAATTGAGCATTTATTGAGTCCATCTTTGTTAAAGCATGCTCTCCGACTGACTACGACCGGAAGCGAATCGAATCTCACCCAAAAAGTGGCGGAGATTTTCTTAACAGCATCCCCATTCTTCAATGGAAAGCCTGCATCGAGGTTGACATCGTTGATAACGAGATAATCCGTATCTGCTTCTGTCAGCTGTACCGATGCAGCACCTTCTTTGAAGTTGACCTGGTCAGCGGTCGGCGTATTCACAGCCGTCAGGGTATTTGCCCCCTTCGAGTCGGCTGTCAAAGCGCCGTTCTCAAAACGCCAGAGCGCTGTGCAATTCGGATCACCTGCAAAATTATTCGCCATTTTTAGTTCGTGTAGATGACAGTGACTTTTTCGTTCGCCACCTTGAACAGACAATGGACGAGGTTCGTGTTCGTCAGCGGCACGGCTATGGCATCGCCGGCGGCGAGAGGATAGCAGGCCAGGGCGACTGCAGCCGCTCCGAAGTTGACCCAGACAAGTCCCGTATTTATGGTATGTGCTCGGACTAATACCGCCTTGCAGGCATGAGCAGCTCCTTGAGTATCGGCATCGGCGTTGGCGTTTGTGATAGTGATGGCCGGCTGCGCTATGCCATCCGCCACCGCCGTCACCGTACCATCGACAGTCAGCGATCCGGCGTTATCGGCCACGTTGACGACGTTTGTAATCGTAGTCACTGTGCCAACCGTAGTAACCGTTGCCAGCGTTTGAGCCGCTGCTATAGTGATCGGATCGACTGTGACGGGTTCCGCAATTTGTCCACCTGCACTATTCATTTACGTCTCCTTAACCACTGGAAGCCGATGAAGCCGGCAAGGGCAATCACGGCGAGAAAACCCAGGCTCAGCGTTGTCGCCGCAGCAGCACCCCCTGCTTCTACTACGCCCGCCACGATCCGGCGAATTTCTTTGAGATTCAGCCATGCCACAAAACCGATAGCACCTACTACAATAAGAGCTACTATGGTACTGGCTGCGACCGGGTTCTTATCGACCCGCACCCTGAACGTCACCACGTTGTTTTCAGGGTACGAATGACGAAGCAAGGTAAAGCGATTGTCCTTCTCGAAACGGGCTTCGATGGCCGCAAGCTGGACCGCGACCCACAGATCCCAGCTGAATAAACTAGTCATCGTAAAAATAAAGTCTACAATATCGCCAACGTGGAGCTCCGTGTCTTTTGTGATCACTTCGTACTTTTCTTCAGTCCATGTACCTGTAGCACCAGCCATATTACCAGTCTCCTCGATTGACCGCCTGGGCCGCCAGTGATGCGATCGCATATACGTCACCGCGATAGTCGTCACAGCTCCAGGATGCCCCCGCCGCTAATTGAACAAAACAGTTGACGCCCGTGACGGCGTTAGTAAAGCCCAGGTAGATAAAATTAGCACCGTTCGTCGACGGTGCTTGAATGATAAGGCCGTGGCGATTCGGATTTGCCGCGAAGATCTGGATGGCTGCCAGGCCTACCGCAGTTTGACCGTAGGCGATAGGCACTTGTGGCCCCTGCACTTCGCCGAGTATCGCCGTCAGGCTCGTTAGAATATCGGCCAGGCCTGACTCTGGTGGGTTCGGATAAATCCGCAGGACCTCGAAGGCATCGGGGCCATAGAGGATTTCCATATCGCCGAGGCCTATCGCCCAGGCCGCTTTAGTGACGTAAATCTTATTGAATGGGACCGCCAGGACCTGGCCCCGCGTGAAACGGATCGGATCGGCGCTGCGTTTATTGAACCTAATAAGGATAAATTGCGTTGGCGGCGGCGGTGCGTTCCAGATAGCAAAGACTTTCCCTGATATATTTATCTCGACTTCGTTGAGCACCTCGGCAGCGCGAAGCGTTAAGGCAAACGCCTGACCCGTATTGGCGTTGACGAGCTGCTCGATAGACATTTTGTCGTTCATCTTTTCCTCCATAGGTAAAGCAGCAGGCCCGCCCCTGCGATCAGCCAGATCGTGGGTATGCCGGCAATGCCCGCACCGCCAGTCGAACTCGGTCCACCTGACATCGCGGCTGCCGTCTGGCCGCCGGTCGGGCTTTCATAAGCCAGATTGAATAGTCCTTTGATCTGGTTACCGACGTTGCTGAGTGAGCTGCGAATATCCTTAATGCTTTGATCCAGCGATTCTTTCGACCATTGGGAAGGGTAATCGTAGACCATCGGGTTCGGAGGCCTGCCAGGCGTAGATACGCTACCTGGTGATTGTTTCTTGGCGCCTAATCCCCAGTCATCGATGAACTTATCCGCGATCGTCTTAAACTCGTGAGCACTTTCAGCGGCGACACGAACCGTACCTAAAACGCCTTCGATGGGACCACTGGTTTCAGCCATGATTTATTTCCTCCCACCGATCAGGACCGCCCTGCGGATAGTTTCCTGACGCTTCGCTAGCTCTGAGCTTTGCAGGGCGTACGGTGATCGATACCAGTTGTTGCGGGCCCAGGCTTGACTCTCTACGATGCTCGGCGCTGCCGCCGCGGTCACCCTGTATGTTTTACCCTGTTGGGGCGTCACTATTCCCACGCGGCTAGTCCTCGGGCCGTGGACCTGGCTTGCCGGCCAGACCGGAGGCCGGAATAAACTCTTTAGAAGATCGCTTATTTCCATAACTTACTCCCTAACTTCGTTGCCAAGACGCCCACAAGAGCTATGACGAAGACCCACGTTAAGTCCGTTCGTTTTTCAGGAGCTGACATCGCCAGCTCCTGTGCCTGCTGATCCGATACAATGCCGCTGCCCTTGACCTGGTAAGCTAAAGCCTTTTGCTGCTTGATCGCCTGGTCCTCGACCATTTCCAGATAGCTGGCAGTCGGGATATCGGCCGTCTCGAGCGGCAGCGCTGCCGGGGCAGCCGAAGCCGGAGCAACGGTGGCCTCAATTGGCAATGTTTCTTCCATCGCTTTGGTTGTCGCGGCCTGTGCCTCTAATCGCTGTTTCTTCAGAATATCTCCCCAGTGATAAGTATAGTGCTTCTTTGAACCTACCAGTTTCTGCCCAAGTGAGACTAATATATTAGCCATTATTTTCGACCTCTTAGTAAGAGAATCCCGATAAGGCCGATCGCAATCAGCGGCAGATAAGGCCCGATCTGCTCGAGCATCCCGGCTTTTGCCGCTCCACCCTCGGCACCTCCTTCAGTTGCAGCAGCCGGCTGACCGAGCATTTGACTGGCATACGTCTCGATCGGCGCTTGCATAGTAGCTTTCGGCTGTGCTTGTGCTTGTGCCTGTGCCTGGGCCTGTTTTTTGGCCTGTGATTGTGCCTGCTTCTGTGCCTTTGCCTGCTCGATGGATGACATGGTGCCGTAGACGGCACCGAAGAGTTCCGCTGCCGGCTTTGCAGCAGTAGCCAGCGTGCCGAGGCCCCCTACCACTGACGTTATTCCACCTATTGCCGCCCCGCCGATCGCCCCGGCGGTCCCGATCGCTGCCGAGCCGACAGCTCCGGCGGTACCGACAGCCGCTGCACCGACTGTGCCAGCAATCGATGCTGCTGTTGTTGCAGCTCCGATAGCAGTTGCTCCGACTGCGGCTGCCGTTCCGCCGACGGCCCCGGCAATTCCTGCAACGATAGGTGCTATGAATGGCATTTATGAAACCTCGCTTCCATCTTTTCCTCGTCGAACCATGCGACTGTCTGTCCGGCGAAGTTTACTCTGTAAAGATTCAAGAGCCAGGCTGGATTGTTTACGCCATCTCGGATCCGACACGTCATAAGCACATTGACAAAGCCAGGCCATTTTTGATAGATCAGGAATCCTCTGATTTCTCCATCCTGACGATCGACAATGATCGTATCCTTGTAAGTGTCAAAGAGCCTGGTCAGTATCGAATCGCCGACCTTGTCAAGCTCCGGGTAATTCCGTCTGCAAAACTTTATCAGTTCGGCAGTCATAATAAAAAAGGCGATTGTCTCTCCCCCCTAGCGACAATCGCCATAGCTACCTTCCATTCCTAAAGCAATGGCTTATTCGTTTAGGCCGTCACTGCCGGCAGCACAAGCTCATCGGCATAAACGTCGATAAAGTCAGTCAATCCAATATTGACGACTTGCAGCATCAATTCGAGATCGCTGAGCATTCTCGTATCGAGCGCTTCGCTGAGTCTGCCATCCCGGCAGAAGTCGATGTAGTAATAGCCGAGCAGAGTTAGCGCTTGCAGCTTATGGTCAATCTCAACGTTCGCCAGAAGACCCGGCATCCTATCAATGACTTCTATCTGCTGTTCGAGCCGGTTTTGCGTAGCAAGTATGCCGGCAATCTCGTTGACGTAAACCTCCGTCCCCGAGCGCAGCGTGATCTCATTCAGCACTGCCAGGCCGAACGGCAAGATCGTATCGACCTGATTACCTGCACTGCTCGTCTTGAGCAATAGGCCGCGATAGACGTTACCAACCGGCAGCTTGATCTGATGGCGGGCCGTAGTTGCCGTCACCTGGGACTGCTTGACCCACTGATTGTACAGCATGAATTTGCTCCCTGCCGGCACGCCCAGATACTCGATGGCCGTGACATGCAGAATCGCCGAGACGATTGTCACCACACCATCGACGTTATACAGGGGATTCTGTATGTCGGCGCCGACTCCCCAGGTCACGATCAAGTCAAGACTCGATAGCGCCGCCGTGTCGAGCAGCGTATCGACCTCTTTGATCGCCCTGGGCATGGCGAATGGAATCCGGGCCATGATGCTCGGACAGATCGCCTGTGCTATCACGGCGAAACCCCTCAAGGCATTCGCGTCAATTTGAGGACGGACACCATAGGTCAGCTCGTTGTGCCTGTGCAGCGTCTCCATATCGATCGACTTGATGGTGTCGGAGCCGTTTGCCTTGATGGTTATATTCCTGACGAGCTGTGCCGGAGCGCAGTCCCTACAATCGCCGGCTGTCGCGGCTGTTCGAGTCAGGCTGACCACTAAGTTGAGATCCAGTGCGACAAGTGCGTAATTACGCGGGATCTCAAGTGTGCGCGTCGCATTTGCGGCATACGCAATTGATCCTAAGTATCGTCTATGTAGTTTCATGTTTTACCCCCATTTTCTTGATTTAGATTGTCCGGAAACAATAGACTGAGATCTAAATCATTACGGCATGAAAAGATTTCTCACGCCTTGAGGCAGGGGGACGTTCTTGAGGATCAAAAAGATCACGGCCATACAAACCGCAACCTTGACGGCGAAGTTGACGCTCGGGATCCATGTTTTCGGTGATACTGCCATTGCTGCTACCTCCAATTCTGCGGCCTGACAAACAGGGAGGGCAGCTCGCCTGTTTGCCAGGCCTGGTGCTAGTCTAAGTCATCGAACTCTAAGCAATTGGGATTCTATGCAGCAGTATTGGCCAGTCAACTACTTTTTTCGCCGGCGCTTCTTGCTCGCGTGACAGCAGACGTCAGCTGAGCTGCTCCGCCTGCAGGTGGCTGCTGTCACGTACTTTTTATAGGCCCGATAGTGGGCCTCCCTGCACCTATGAGTACAAAAACCATCACGGTCGATGGGTTTATCCGCATAATATACAGTCCCACACCAGCGGCAATGTTTCTTTTCCATCAACATCTCGCGTTACTTCAAAACCAGGGCAGCTACCAGCTCTACGCGGCGGATCGCGGTCTGCTGTAACGCAAAAATAATTCAAAAAGAGGCCGGCGGACTCGCACCGGCCTCTCAAACAGGGACTAAAATGCCAAAAAGGCCAGGTCAGTTGCTCTACATGGAGGCGTGTCTTATATTCCATACCGGCCTGGCCCACGATTATCAAACGCCGGCCACAGTCTGCTGCGAAGGCCGGCGTTCAGCTGAAAGGATGCTTATCCTATTCCGGCAGAACGAGTGTCTTTGGCCCCGAGCGTATCTCTGATCTCTAGCTGGTTTCCTAAGTCATTGATGCTTGACCGCAGATCATCGATACTTTCGCGGATCTCGACGAGGGCAATAACGGCACGCAAGATCATAACTTGCGTCAAATCATATCCTTGCGGATCTGCATATGACGGTGCCTGTAACCTCTCGACGCGAGTTTTAAGATGTTCCATCAATTCCTCTTTATCCATATTCATTTTATCTCCTTTTCCTGCCTTTGCTTATATTGTACGATTTTGGTGATCAAACCTTCGGTGACTAGACTATCAAGGGTCGATTCGCAACCAAAATATTTAAGCAAAAAACGTAAGTCATCTTCTGAGCATAATTCGACTAGTAGAGCATAGACACCCACCCATTGAGCATTCTTCAAGTCGATCTTCTGCAAAAGATAGTCGACCCGATCTCGTTTAAAATTCTCCTTGAAAATGCCATTTTTCAACCACGCAAACATTCTTATGCCTTTCCGACGGTGATCTGATTTTGCCCTGCAGGCAGGTCCTGCCAGAGGACATATTCGTAAAGTCCCAGGCCGTTAAGTTTCTCCTCTATTTCCACGCCTAAGAGGTTCCGCAAGTACTCGCGGTCACGCGGCTCGTTTGTCGAAAATATGTAGATTTCCTTTGCCTGACGAGTCAGGTCACGGTGTATGCCGAACGGGGCGGGCGTCACGCCGATCAGGGTAATATCCTTATGACGGCCCCTGTTGAGGATCGACTCGAAGTTCTCCTCGATGATCCAGGGTGTGCAGATCGAGTCGATCTCCTCCACAAGAAACGTCACGCTGCCAAGTGTATAAACAAGGTCGCTAATCCAGATAATCTCTTCTTTCGGATGCAGGGGCCGGTATATGATGCGGAATTTGCCGCGATAGACGTGCTGGAAAAACTCCTGAAACAGTGGCTTCTCCTCGGCTGTAAAGATCACGCCCTGGTCATATTCGCCCATGCGGTCCCAGATAAAGAGGCGCTGCTCGGCGGCGATCAGCTTCTTAGCCAGGTAGCTCTTGCCGGACCCGCGTTTGCCGAAAATCAGCTTGACCTTTTTCTCAGTCATTGCACAGATCTAGAATGTATCGAAAAGCCATAGCTGCGATCTGGATCGCTTCAGCTTTATGGAAAGTAAATGCTTTCTTAAGTTTTATTTGATCCCATAATTCATCGACCTCTTCCTGAATCACAGCATAACCTTCATGCGCACTATGAAAATTTCCATAGTGCAAAGTGCTTCTATTAAGTTCAAGCAATACTTCATCGAAAATTTCGTTTACATTCATAGATCAATCAGCAGCTCTTCGACAGAAGGCCCGAGATATTTCGTAGATATTTCCCTTGTCGCCTCGCCAAGAATCTCACTTAATTTCTTAAGTTCTTCTCGCCTCATCAAGAATGGTAAGGTTACTACAATGCGCGTGTGCTTGCCTTTTGTGGATGCTACAAGAGTTACGTATGTCATTTTATCCGTACTTATCTGCCAAATAAATTGTAAGGCATCTAGATTCGCCGGGTAGGGGACGGTAAAGTCACCGCCAGGTCCAAACTTGCAAATT
>Ga0315285_10006107_pt1 | contig 12398 bp, 2 predicted proteins | sample YL17G09_36_MG_FD_203698 | JGI IMG/M metagenome (GOLD analysis project Ga0315285, IMG submission 203698) | Sediment microbial communities from Yellowstone Lake, YNP, Wyoming, USA - YL17G09_36 | ecosystem: Environmental > Aquatic > Freshwater > Lake > Sediment | place: USA: Wyoming | collected... | reverse complement strand
CGGCCGGGTGTGCCGTGTGGGTGGGGGGTGGGGATAGTACGGGGAGCGCGGCCGTCTACACCGGCACCTGGCGGGCGACGCGCAGCTTCAATGCCGCGGTGACCGCGCTGGCGGTGGACGACGAGGGACGGGCCTGGGCAGGGACGTGGGGGGAGGGGGTCTACCGGCAGGATGAGAGCGGCGGTTGGACCCGTTACCAGGATACGGACGGGTTGGCCTCCGATCGTGTGCTGGCTGCGGCAGCGGGTAAGGGTGCGGTCTGGTTTGGCACGTCGCCCTATCTGAGCGGGGAAGGGCCGCGCGGTGGCATCGCTCGCTACGATCTGGCGACGGGAACCTGGCAGACGTACACCAGGACTCACGGCCTGCCGGCCGATGTGGGCTTCCCGCAGGCTCCTGCCCCCGTATATGCGCTGGCGTTGGACGAGGATGGCTGGGCCTGGGCGGGGACGGTGGATGGGGTACGCTTCCTGCCGGAGGGTGAGTACTGGTTCCCGTACACTGCCACCCACGGGCTGCGTGGTGGGCCGGTGCTGGCCATCGCTGCCACGAGCGAGACGGTCATCGCGGCTGTGCCGGCCGGGCTGGACCGCCTGGATCGTGGAGCCGCGTCGGGTAGTCCGCCGACGGCTCATATTACACAGGTGACCCCGCTGACGCTGACGTTGGGGGCGACGCTCACGCTGAATGGGTATGGTTGGGACAACGATGAGGGGGGCGCACGCGTCGTGGCCTGGGATTGGTCGTCGTCCTTGAGTGGCCCGTTGTGTGCCTCCTCTACTTGTGTGTTGTCATACAGTCTGTTCATTCCTGGCGCCTACTCCATCACACTGAAGGTGCAGGATGATGAGGGAATCTGGTCGGTGCCTGTTGCGCTCCCGGAGACAGTCGTGGTGAAGGAGCCCCGGCGGGTCTATCTGCCGCTCGTAGTGAGGCGATCTATTGGTTGGTGATGCAGGACAAGGGAGGAGGGCAGAGATGCACAGGATGATTGTACGCTTGCTGGTCAGGGTGGTGTTGTTGACATTGCTGGGACCGGTAGCGCCAGTGCCAGCGGTCGCTGCACCTGCGGTGCCCCCGGATACAGGGGTATACGAGGAGGATTTCAGCACCTACAGTTACAAAGACTACGTGGAAAACACTGAATGGGACATCTGGGCGCATACTTTGCGGTTAGCGCGCCCAGATGCTATATCCCAGGACTCTCCTGCTATAGCGACTGATGGGAGCGGCAATACCGTCGTTGTATGGGAGGACGATCGCAATGGTGACAGCGATATCTACGCGCAGAAGTTGGACGCCAATGGAAACCGGCTGTGGGTGACTGACGTGCGCATCAACTCCGACAGTGGGGTAGCAGACCAATGGTATCCCGCTGTGGCGATGGATGAGAATGGGAATGCTATTGTCGTGTGGGAGGACTATCGCAACGGTAACCTGGATATCTACGCTCAGAGGTTGGACGCGAGCGGGAACAGGCTATGGACAGTTGGCGTACGCGTCAACTCCGACGGCGGGACGAAGTCCCAGGGAAACCCTGCTGTGGCAATGGACACGGGTGGGAATGCCGTCGTTGTGTGGAGGGATAGTCGCAGCGGTAAGAGTGACATCTATGGCCAGAAGCTAGACAGGAATGGGAGCAAGCTGTGGGCAGTGGACGTGCGCGTCAACTCCGACAGCGGAACAGCATCCCAGTTGTATCCTGCTGTAGCGGTGGATAGAAGTGGAAATGCCGTCGTTGTGTGGAGAGATGACCGCAATGGTGACTCGGACGCCTATGCCCAGCGATTGGACGGGAGTGGGAACAAGGTATGGGCAGTGGACGTGCGCGTCAACTCCGACAGCGGGACGGGGTGCCAGGGGGACTCTGCTGTGGCGATGGACGGGGGAGGGAATGCCGTCGTTGTGTGGAGTGATGATCGCAACGGCCACGATGACATATACGCTCAGAAGCTGAACGGGAATGGGGGCAAACTGTGGACAGTTGACGTGCGCATCAACTCCGATAGCCGGATAGCAAGTCGCTTTGCCCCCGCTGTAGCAGTAGACAGGAGTGGGAATGTCATCATCGTATGGGAGGACCACAACAGTGGTCACGGTGAGATTTGTGCCCAGAGGTTGGACCCAAGCGGAAACTGGCTGTGGGCGGCGAATGTGCGTGTCAACTCCGACAGCGGGACGGCAGGCCAGTGGTGTCCCGCTGTGGTGGTGGTTGAAGATGGAAACGCTGTCGTCGTATGGTATGACTCCCCCAATGGCAATCGGGACATCTGCACTCAGAAGTTGGATGCAAGCGGGAGCAAACTGTGGGCGGCCGATGTGCGTGTCAACGGCGACAGTGGCGCGGCATACCAGCGTGAGGCTGTCGTGGCGATAGACGGGGATGAAGATGGTATCGTAGTGTGGGAAGATGGCAGAAGTGGCGCTCAGGACATCTTCGCCCAGAGGTTGGATGGGAGTGGAAACCAGCTATGGGCAGCCGACGTGCGTGTCCACTCCGATAGTGGGACAGCATACTGGAATGGTCACGCTGTTGCCATGGATGGAAGTGGAAACGCCATCGTTGTGTGGAGCGATGACCGTGAGGGTAGCGATAACATCTACGCCCAGAGGTTGGATGCTAGCGGAAACAAGTTGTGGTCGGCTGATGTGCGCGTCAGTTCCTACAGCGGGGTAGCGTGGCAACACCGCCCTGCTGTAGCGATGGACGGAAGTGGGAATGTTATTGTTGTATGGGAGGACTGCCGCAACCAATGTGGTGACGTCTATGCTCAGAGACTGGACAGGAGTGGGAATCGGCTGTGGGTAGATGACGTGCGGGTCAACTCTGACAGCGGGACGGCAGTTCAGTTTTGGCCCGCTGTGTCGGTGGATGGAGGTGGAAATGCCGTCGTTGTGTGGCTTTATCTTCAGAGCGGCACTACTGATATCTACGCCCAGAAGTTAGACGGGAGTGGAAGCCAATTGTGGGCAGTTGACACGCGCGTCAACTCTGACGGAGGGACAGCGGACCGGAGAGATCCTACCGTAGTAGTGGACAAGAACGGGCATGCTGTCATCGTGTGGGATGACGAGCCTAACGGCAACAAGGATATCTATGCCCAGAAATTGGATGGGAGTGGGAGCAAACTGTGGACGGCTGATGTGCGCGTCAACTCCGACAGTGGGACAGCATCCCAGTATGATCCCGTTGTGGCAATAGATGAGAGCGGAAACGCGTTTCTCGTGTGGGAGGACTACCGTAACGGCGACGCTGACATCTACGGCCAGAGGCTAGACGGGCATGGGACAAAACTGTGGCCAGTTGATATACCGGTCAATTCCGACGGAGGGGCAGTAGATCATATACATCCCGCTGTGGCTCTGGATGAGAACGGGAATGCCATCGTCGTATGGATGGACTTGCGTAATGGCAACGCCGACATCTATGCCCAGAAGATAAACTCTGTAGGCAGCCAGGTCTGGCTGGCTGATCTGCAAATGGTGTATCCCGACCGCTTCTATTTGCCTACTGGCACGGTTCAATCGCGCACGGTAGACAGCGTGACCGGCAACATCCGCAGCGCTACGCTCACCGCCAACTACCAAACCAACAGCGGCGGGGTGCAGTTCTACCTGACCAACGACGGCGGAGCCCACTGGGTCACCACCACACTTGGTGCCGCCACCCTCTTCACCACGACCGGTTCTGACCTGCGCTGGCGGGCTGTGCTGAGTGTTGACCCAATCTGGCACCGCCGTACTCCCGTCGTGAACTCCCTGCGCATCGAGTACTCGACCCAGGTGCCCTATGCCGACGATTATGAGCCGGACGATGGCTGTCTCTTCCAGGCACACCCCATCGCCGCCAACGGTGCAGTGCAAGCGCATACCTTCCACCAGGAGGGGGATGCCGACTGGGTGTGGTTCGACGTCATCTCCGGCACGACCTACATCGTCGAGACCTACAACCTCGGCACCCGCGCCCAGACGGTGGCCGAGCCGCATCGCACGTGCGATGCACCCCCCGCCGGCACCGGGCGCCCCTTCGGCAACGGCTACACCTTCAGTTTCACCGCGGCCCAGACCGGGCGCTACTACGTCAAGGTCTACAACCACACCCCCTCAGTGTACGGGCAGGACACCGACTACACCCTGTCCGTGCGCGCGGTCCGTCCCAGCGCTGTCGCCATCGTGGTGGCCGGGCACGACGGCGCGAACTCCTATCAGGACAACATCCTGTATGCCGCCGACCGCGCCTACCGGGTCTTTCTGAACGCAGGGCTGGGCAAGGCCAACGTGCGCTATCTGGCTCCGCTGGCCAACCACGACGCGGATGGCGATGGAGTGAACGACGTGGCGGGGCTGTCTACCCCGGCCAACGTGCGGGATGCGGTGCAGGACTGGGCGCGGGAGCGAGGGGTGGCGCTGGGGGTGCCGCTGTACGTCTACCTGGTGGATCACGGGCTGGTGGACCGGTTCAAGACGGATGGGAATGCGCTCGCCAACCACGTCACGGCGGGTGACCTGAACCTGTGGCTGAGCAACCTGGAGGCGACGACGGGGGCGGACAATGTGAACGTGATCCTGGATGCCTGCTACTCGGGGTCGTTCATAGACGTGACGGGGGCAGGGCCGGCGACGATCTCGGGGCGGAACCGGGTGGTGATCGCGTCTACGACGAGCGCGTGGTCGGCCTATGGGCCGGGGGATGGGAGAGGACTGTACTTTTCGAATGCGTTCTTCAGTGGATTGGAGAACGAACAGTCGCTGTGGACAAGTTACCTGGCAGGGAGGGAGGCGGTGGGGCATGAGGGGGTACTGCAGGAGCCGTGGCTGGACGACAACGGGGATGGACGGTCGGACGGCCTGGATGGGGCACTGGCGGCGGGACGGGCGTTGCGGCGGGTGGCGATGGGGGGGCGGTCGCCCCAGATCGAATGGGTGAGTGCGCATGATATGATCCGGGCGAAAGTGGAAGATGACTCGGCGTGGGTGGGGGTGAAGGTGGAGGTGTTTGTGCCGTCGTACGAGCCGCCCGCGCCGGATGGGAGCGGGACGACGCGCATCGTAGACGTGCCGGTGGTGACGCTGGCCGGTCCAGATGGAGATGGGGTATACAAGGGGACATACGCTTTTACAGAGACCGGGGTATACCGGCTGGTGGCGCACGCGGAGGATGCGGAGGGGAACCTGGCAATGCCACGAGGTGTACAGGTTTGTGTGGGGTGCGTGTACCTGCCGCTGGTGGTGCGAAGCCACTGAATCAGGCCAATGAGCAAGATGAAGGAGGAGAGGCAATGAAGGGGCATCTGTTGCGCACGTTGATGCTGGTGGTCGTGTTCTCTTTGGTGCGACCCGCTGCGCCCGTTTGGACTGCGGCTGCGCCGGGACAGGTGCCCGCTGCACCGGATGAAACGGGCGTGTACACCGAAGACTTTACGACCTACACGGCCAAGGGCTACACCGACAAAGTCGAATGGGATATCTGGGCCCACACGTTGCACCTGCAGCTCATTGACGGCACTTCTCAAGCCGATCCCGCCATGGCGAGAGATGGGAGTGACAACATCATCATGGTGTGGCAGGACTTTCGCAGTGGCAATGGTGACATCTATGCCCAGAAGGTGGACGTGGACGGAAGTAAGCTGTGGGCGGCCGACGTGCGTGTGGACTCCGATAGTGGAATAGCCGACCAGGGGACCCCGGCTGTGGTGGTGGATGGGAGTGGGAACGCGATCGTCGTGTGGGCAGACGAGCGCAACGGCAACAGTGACATCTATGCCCAGAAGTTGGATGGGGGTGGGAATAGAGTATGGGCAGCCGACGTGCGTGTAGACTCCGATAGTGGCACAGCAACGCAACGGTTTCCGGCTATGGCGCTGGACGGTAGTGGGGATGCCATCGTCGTATGGGGGGACTATCGCAACGGCAATGGTGACATCTATGCTCAAAGGTTGGATGGGAGTGGAAGCAGGCTGTGGGTGAGCGACAGGCAAGTCAACTCCGATAGCGGCACAGCGTGGCAGGATTTTCCTACCGTGGCGGTAGATGGGAACGGCGCTGCCGTCGTCGCATGGGAGGACAGGCGAGGTGGCAGGTGGGACATCTATGCCCAGAGGTTGGACGAGGACGGTGATCGGCTGTGGGCGGGCGACGTGTGTGTCAACTTCGACACGGGCACGGCGGGCCAGCATTGGCCGGCGGTGGCGGTAGACGGGAGTGGGAACGCCGTCGTCGTGTGGATTGACGAGCGCAACGGCACCTGGGACGTCTATGCCCAGAGGTTGGATGGGAGCGGTAACCGGCTGTGGGGGGGTGATGGGCGTGTCAACTTCGGCAGTGGTATGGCGGACCACTGCATTCCTCCCGCCGTGGCCGTGGACGGGGGCGGGAATGCCATCGTCGTGTGGGAGGACAAGCGCGACGATCGCTGGGACATCTACGCCCAGAAGCTGGACGGGGGTGGAAGCCGGCTGTGGGCAGCCGACGTGCGCGTCAAGTCCAACATCGGCACGGCAGGTGATTGGTCTCCTCCCTCTGTGGTGGTGGGTAGGAACGGGAATGCCGCTGTGGCGTGGAAGGACAGTCGCAACGGCAAGTGGGACATCTACGCCCAGGAGCTGGATGGAAGTGGGAATCCACTGTGGGCGGCCGACGTGCGCATCAACTCCGACAACGGCACAGCAGATCAGCAGTACCCAGACGTGGCGGTGGATGGGAGCAGGAATGCCTTCGTTGTGTGGGGAGATCTGCGCAACGGCGACAGAGACATCTACTTGCAGAAGTTGGATGGGAGTGGTAACCGGCTGTGGGCGGCGGATGTGCGCGTCAATTCCGATAGCAGCACGAAAGGCCAGTATCGGCCGGCGGTGGCGGTGGACGCGGATGGGAATGCCGCCGTCGTATGGGAGGACTATCGCAGTGGGAACGGTGACATCTACGTCCAAAGGTTCGATGGGAATGGGAACCGGCTGTGGGTGGCCGACGTGCGCGTCAATTCTGACGGCGGCATAGCAGATCAGCAGAACCCCACTGTGGCGGTGGACGGGAATGGGAACGTCGTTATCGTATGGCAAGACCAGCGAGACGGCGGCGGTGACATCTACGTCCAGAAGCTGGATGCGGGTGGTCACTTGCTGTGGGTGGCCGAGGTGCGCGTCAACTCTGACAGCGGCACGGCGTGGCAGGATCACCCTGCCGTAGCGCTAGACGGGAACGCGAACGCCATCGTCTTGTGGATGGACGATCGTAACGGTCACCAGGACATCTATGCCCAGAAACTGGACAGAAACGGGAACCGGCTGTGGGCGGCTGAGGTGCGCGTCAACTCCGACGGGGGCACGGCAGAGCAGCAGTACCCCGCCGTGGCGGTGGACGGGAGTGGAAACGCCGTCATCGCGTGGGAGGACTGGCGCAGCGGGAACGGTGCTGTCTACGCCCAGAAGCTGGATGGGAGCGGAAGTAAGCTGTGGGCGGCCGACGTGCGCGTCAATTCCGAGAGTGTCACAGCAGGCGAATGGTCCCCCCCCACCATAGGGGTGGACGGGAGTGGGAATGCCGTCGTCACGTGGAAGGACGAGCGCGGTGGTAGCGATGGCATCTACGCCCAAAGGCTAGACAGGGGCGGTAGCCGGTTGTGGGGAACCGACGTGCGTGTCAACTCTGGCGGCGGCATGGCAGACCGGTGGTCTCCTGCCGTGGCGGTGGACGGGAGCGGGAGCGCTGTCGTCGCGTGGACTGACGAGCGTGACAACGGTAGGAGCATCTATGCCCAACGGATCAACACCGTCGGCGGGAAGGCGTGGTTGGCGGATTTGCGGGTGGCGTGTCTCGACCGTTTCTACTTCCGCAACGGTACGGTGCAATCGCGCACGGTAGATGGCGTGGCGGGTAATGTCCGCAATGCCACTATTATGGTTGACTACCAGGCCAACGGCGGTGGGGTGCAGTTCTACCTGACCAACAGTGGGGGCAGCAACTGGTTCTCTGTCATTCCTGGCGTGACGCACGTTTTCACCACTGCCGGCTCTGACTTGCGCTGGCGAGCCGTGCTGACTGCCGATCCTCTCTGGCCGCGTACACCCGTGGTCAACTCTCTGCGCATCGAGTACTCTACCCAGAGCCCCTATGCTGACAACTACGAGGGTGATGATACCTGTGTCCAGGCGCGCGCTATTGGCGTCAACGGCGCATCCCAGGCGCACACCTTCCACCAGCGGGCCGACGCCGATTGGGTGTGGTTCGACGTGATCAGCAGCACGACCTACATCGTGCAGACGGCCAACCCGCAAGCGAACGCGGACACGACGCTGGAGTTGCGCCGCACCTGCCCGCAGCCACCGCTGAAGTTGGACGACAATGCCTTCGGGCGGGAGGCGCGCATCACCTGGCAGGCGACCTTCTCCGGTACGGTCTACGCCAAGGTGGCCAACCACGACGCGGGGGTGTACGGTCCCGAGACGGGTTACGACCTGTCGGTGCGCACGTTCGTCCAGGCGCCGGTGGCAGTGATCGTGGGGGGGCACGACGACGTGTACACACTACAGGCGAACATTGACTACGCGGGGGACATGGCGTACCGCACTTTTCTGAACTCGGGCGTGCCGAAAGCGAACATTCGCTACTTCAGCCCCAATCCGGACCGGGACGTGGACGGGAATGGGCTGCACGACGACATCTACGCCACGGTGACGATCACGGACGTGCGAGAGGCGGTGCAGGACTGGCCACGGGAACGGGGGGTTCAATTGGGCGTGCCCTTTTATGTCTACCTGGTGGACCACGGGCACTACGACCAGTTCCTGGCCGAGGGGGCCGCACACAAGGTCTGGGCTGCTGACCTGGATCTGTGGCTGAGTAACCTGGAGGCGACGAGTGGGGCAGACAATATCAACGTGATTCTGGAGGCGTGCCATTCTGGGTCGTTCATAGACGTGACGGCGTTGGGGCCGGCGGAGGTGAGTGGGCGCAACCGGGTAGTGATCGCTTCGACGTCGAGTGGGTTGAATGCCTATGCTTCATTGGAGGGGGCGTACTTTTCGGACGTGTTCTGGACAGGGGTGGGGCAGAACCAGGACCTGAAGACGGCGTTCGAGCGGGGGAAGCAGGCGGTGCAGGCGACGGGGCTGAGCCAGCAGCCGTGGCTGGACGACAACGGGGATGCGGTGGCGGACGGGCGGGATGGGGCGTTGGCACGTAGCCGTGGGCTGAGCATACCGTTGGCGGGTAGGCCACCGGCGATAGACTGGATGCGGGTAGGGCCGGTGAGTGGTGGGCAGGCGACGATCCAGGCGCAGGTACGGGATGACTTTGGGGTGAGCGGGGTGTGGGTGGAGGTGTACGCGCCGGGGTTTGAGGAGCCGGAGCCGACGGTGGATGGGACGATGCCGGTGCTGGACGTGCCGACGAGGACGTTGGCGCTGGTGGAGGGTGACTTGTTTGGCGTGACGTACGATGGGTTCACGCAGACGGGGGAGTATCGGCTGGTGGTGTACGCGCAGGACGGGGATGGCAACCAGGCGTTGCCGCAGGTGGCGGAGACCTGGACGTGGCGTGTATATCTGCCGTTGGTGATACAAAGTAACTGAATCAGGCCAATCTCAATCTGGCCTGCACGAAGTGCAGCGACAAATTGATGCGCGAAAAAGGATCCTGTGTGCGTTAGATGAGGTAGGGCTGAGAATGACCGGCGCCAGTCCTGTGCGGTAGGTGGTCGTTTGCCGATGGCAAGTCGTCGAAGCAAGATCCAGGAGGTGAGGTTATCAATGAAGAGCATACGAGAACTCGTGGAAATGCCTGGCGGAGAACGCCAGGGCTATCTGCAGCAGCGCCAGGCCGAGATTACCCTCGACTGGGTGCAGTTGGCCAAGCGAGAAAACGACCAACTGGCTTCCGTAGACCCCGGTCAGGCTGTGAGGCTGGCTGAGGTCATTCTCCAGGCGGCTCAGGCCTGGGGGGACCCGATGGGGTTGGCGCTGGCCCACTGGGCGCAGGGTAACGCCTATATGATGGACGACCGTCCGCGTGAGGCCATTGCGTGTTTTGAGCAGGCCGCCCAGTTGTACATGGCTGCAGGTCTCTCTCTTGACGTGGCACGCGTCGAACTCAGTCGCATGGTAGCCGAGACCGACCTGGGCTATCCAGACAGGGCCTTGGAGACCGCCAGTCGTATCGGCCCTATCCTGGAAGGCTCAGCCGAGGGCCAAGACCGCGTGCGACTGGCCAAATTGGCAGGCAACTCGGGTATTGCCCTGGAACTGCGGGGCGATTACGAAGATGCCCTGGCTGCGTATGAACGCAAGCGGAAGATCATCCAGGAACTTGCGCCGGATGACGAGGTTCAGATTGCACGCGTCGAACAAAATCGTGCTGTCGCCCTGACCAAGCTCAACCGGTTTGACGAGGCGGCGCAGTCCTACCGGCGGGCGCTGAAGGTGCTGGAGGACCATCAGATCGTCTCGGATGTGGCCCGCGCCTACACAAACCTGGGTTGGATGCACAGCCGGGCCGGGTACGACGAGCAGGCAGCCTGGGCTTTTGACCAGGCTCGTAACTGGCTGGGTCAGTTATCGGATGAGGATTCCCTGCAAGCGGCCGACCTGGCACTATCCGTGGCCTACTGGAACTTGGAGCGCGACCCGGCCGCAGTGATTGCCGAGGCCGCCCGTCTGCGCCGGAATTATGCCGGGCGCACCTTTCTTTACGCGCAGGAGGCAGCGCTGCTGGAGGCGCGCGCCCGGCTGCAGACCGGCGACACTGCTGGGGCGCGCCGGGTTGGTGCTAAGGTGGAGCAGGCGTTGGCTGGGCGCTTTCTGGCCGGGCTGCTGTGGCAGGTCCGCCACCTGACCGGACGGGCCTGGCAGCGAGACGGCAACCCGGCACAGGCGCGTGTGTGCTACGAAGAGGCACTGGACATAATCGAGCGCGACCAATCCCGGATTGCCGACGTTCACCTGCGTGCCTCGGCTCTGGAAGACAAACTGGCCGTTTACCAGGACCTGGTGGCGCTGCTGGTCCAGGAGCACGACTACGACGCGGCGCTTCAGGTGATCGAGCGGGGCAAGGCGCGGGCGCTGGTGGATGCGTTGTGGGAGCGCTTGAACGACATTCTGCCCTCCGATGGAGAAGACCCCAATGTCCACCGGTTGCTCCTGGAACTGCAAGACCTGCGGGCGGCCCTGGACCGTCGTTATCGGCAGCAGGGAAATGGGCTCGGGAATGGAGGTGACGTGCGCGCTGCAGCGCCGGACATCGGCGCCGACGTGGCTCGCCTGGAACGGGCCTACGTCGAAAAGGCCCGTGAATTGAGTCACCTGGCCCCGCGCTATGGGACGGTGCTGGGTACTTGCATCGCCTCGACCGGTAGTATCCGGCAGGTGTTGCCCCGCGACGCATTGCTGGTCGAGTACTACACTGTGCGGGGCCAACTCTCTGCGCTGGTTCTCACCCCGGATGGCACCATTTCTCATCAGCCTCTATGTCAGGTAGCCGACGTCGAGCGGTTGGTTAAACAACTGCCGCGCCCCCCATTGAGCCGGCCGGAAAGGCAGGTGTGGGAGGACCTGTACAACCTGCTCGTCGCTCCCTGGGCCTCGTCGTTGGAGGACGTGAGACACCTGGTCGTCATCCCGGACGGGGCGCTGCACTATGTTCCCTTCCAGGCCTTGCGCTGCCCTGAGACGGGCAGGTATTTGGTCGAGGATCACGAGATCCGCTATGCGCCCAGTGCAACATTGCTCGTCCTGACGACGCAGGCACGCGCGGTGCGGCGCGACGTGGCGCTGGTACTGGGCTACGATGGTGGCCAACTGGTACACGTGCCGGCCGAGATGGGGGCGATCGCAGGGACCTTCTCTGGCCTGACCCTGTTCACCGGCGACCAGGCCAGCCGCGCGCAGTTGGAGAGGTTGGCCGCGCAGGCTGACGTCATCCACATCGCTGCCCATGGCGACTTTCGGCCCGATGCCCCCCTGTTTTCTTTCGTTGCTCTGGCCGACGGGCGCTGGCAGGTCGCCGACGTGTACCGGCAGCGACTGAACGCCTCGCTGGTCACGTTGGGGGCCTGCCAGACCGGGCGCGGCCGGCTCACCGGCAGCGACTTGATCGGCTTTGCCCACGCGCTGTTCTATGCCGGAGCGCAGGCGGTGCTGGCCAGCCTGTGGCCGGTTCACGATGCATCCACGGCCGCGCTGATGGCTGCGCTGTATCGAGGAATCCGCCAGGGCCAGCGCAAGGCAGCCGCGCTGCGCCAGGCGCAACTGGCGCTCTTGCAGACTGACCAGTGGCGCGATCCACTGTACTGGGCGCCGTTCTGCCTGATCGGGGCTGACGGTGTCGTCGGCGCGACCGGGCTGATGCGGGCAGTGCGCCAGATCGTCACGAGCGAACGCGAGGGCGAACGATTGTCCCCAGCGTCG
>Ga0315285_10006106_pt1 | contig 12399 bp, 11 predicted proteins | sample YL17G09_36_MG_FD_203698 | JGI IMG/M metagenome (GOLD analysis project Ga0315285, IMG submission 203698) | Sediment microbial communities from Yellowstone Lake, YNP, Wyoming, USA - YL17G09_36 | ecosystem: Environmental > Aquatic > Freshwater > Lake > Sediment | place: USA: Wyoming | collected... | reverse complement strand
GCGGCGTGCGGGCTTCGTCAATGAGGATCGAGTCAACTTCGTCGACAATGGAGTAATGGAGCTTGCGCTGAACGCGGTGCTCGAGCGACGTGGTCATGTTATCGCGCAGATAGTCGAACCCGAATTCGTTGTTCGTGCCATAGGTGATGTCGGCATTGTAGGCCTCCCGCCGCTCTTCGTTGCTGATCCCATGGACAATAGTGCCAACGGTGAGCCCCAGATAGCGGTAAATATGACCCATCCATGCCGCGTCACGTTTGGCCAGGTAATCGTTCACGGTGACCAGGTGCACGCCTTTGCCGGTTAAAGCATTAAGGTAGATAGGAAGCGCGGCCACGAGGGTTTTACCTTCGCCAGTTTTCATTTCTGATATACGGCCCTGATGAAGCACAACACCGCCAATAAGCTGGCAGTCAAAAGGGATCATTTCCCAGGTGGATTCCTCTTTCCCTAAACTGTATTTGGAGCCAACCAACCGACGGCAGGCATTTTTAACGGTCGCAAACGCTTCGACCAAAAGGTCATCGACAGTTTCGCCTTTTTGAAGACGTTCTTTAAAACGCTGCGTGTTGGCCTTGAGTTCCTCTTCGGAGAGTTTTTGGTATTCTTCTTCTTTGCGGTTGATCTTTTCGACGAGAGGCTGGATTTTTTTGAGCTCCTTTTCATTGAAGTCGCCGAGGAGCGCGTTCAGAATCTTAGTGAGCATAGAGTTCGAATAGTGGAGCGTAAAAACACTACAGCACTTTATCACTCTGACAGCAAATTGACAAACAATTCAACTTTTTGTAACATGGCGCACGTTAACTAACCCATTCTATGTATTACCAAATGCCCCCGAGCAGGAAGGTAGGCAGTTACCTGATGCCGTTTTTAATCATAATTGTCATTTTGGCCATCATTGTGCTGGTGTGGTATGGCCTCAACCGTTTGTTTATCGACAGCGGGCGCAGCACCCAAAGTGAAAAGGTCTTTTTAAATATTGAAAGCGGCAGCGCCAAGGCCATGACTGTGGGCAAGGGCGAGTGGCAGAACGCGCCTGATAAAATTTATCTTGTCCGCGGCGAAGCCTTAAAAACCGCGTCTGATGGCCGCGCGACTTTGACGTTTTTTGAACAGAGCATCCTGCGCCTTAACACGAATACCGAAGTCGCTTTCTCAACCCTTAAAAAGAAAGAGGATTCGTTCAACATCCAGGTGAACATTGCCCAAGGCGACGTGTGGGCCAAGGTCGAATCTTTCCGAAACCCCGATTCCCGATTTAGCCTCACCACCGATCTTTTGACCATTGATACCCGAGGCGGGGTCATGGCCATTACCGCCCCCAACATGGTGTACCAGCTTTCGGGCAGTTCGCAGATAGGGGTCAAGGTGAATGACGAGGTCATTAAAACCTATACTTTAGGAGTTGGGCAACAATTCAGCTTAGACGAAGCCAAAATAGACTCTATTAAGAACGGTGAGGACGCCGAGGTCATTTTTGCTTTGAGCGACCCCTTTAAACAAACCAACTGGTATTTATGGAACGCCAAGAAAGACGGCATGATCGAAGCCTATGAGGCCGGCGACGGGACCGCTATGCCTGAGACCACCACAACAGGGACCACAAGTGGGTCCACAACAGGTTCCTCCACGAGTCTCGCCAACATTGACCGCGTGGCGTATGTGACCAAGCCGACCCAAGGTTTTGCCACCAATAAATCGTCCATCAGTGTTGAAGGGAATTTCGACACTGAAAAAGTTAAAGCAGTCTACGTGAATGGCGTGAAGGCTTCAATGACCACGGAAGGTAAATGGAAAATGGATTCTGTGAAACTTTTGCTTGAGGGCGAGAATAAGATCAAGCTCGAGGCTGAAGACTTAAGCGGCGTCAAAACCGCCCTTGATTCTTTGGTGGTGACGTATGACAAGACTCCTCCAGCGGTACCCGTCATTACGGATCCCAAAGCCACAGGCACTGAACCTGTGACCATAGAATCGGTTGAGCAGATGATTTCGGGTACGGTGAGCGCCGACACGCAGGCCGTGATTGTGAATGATTACCGTTTGGGCAAATACGTGCCGGGGAGCAAAACCTTCCAGTATTGGGCCAAAGTCGCTTATGGCAATCTGATTGCGGGCGATAATGAATTCAAAGTCTATGCCGAAGACAAGGCCGGCAACCAAAGCGAGCCTGCCACCATCATCTTTAAACTGGAGCAGGAAACGATTGATAAATCAGGCACTGAAGTCCCTGCCACTTCGACTTCCGGTACCACTTCCACCTCTTCAGTTCCCTCAGCCACCTCGACGGGGGGAGTTAAAATCACGGCACCGAACAATGGCGTGAGCTTTAAGACCACTGAAACGGAATTTGAAATCGCCGGGACGGTACCTGAAGGCACTTCTAAGGTCACTGTGAATGATTACACTCTTTCACTATTCACCTCCGGCTCCACAACTTTCAAGTACCGCGCTTTTAAAAGCATCGGCAATCTTGAGATCGGCAAAATGAACACTTATACCGTCAAGGCTTACGACGATGCGGATAAACTGCTTGGACAAGCCTCCATCACCATCGACGTCGAAAGCGGCGCTTCCGCTGACCCGGTTATCACCATCCCCACCGAAGCCTCCACTTATTCCACGACCCTTGATGCCCTTGTCGTGGGCGGCACCGTGGGCAAATGGGTGACCCGCGTGTATTTGAATGACAAAGAAATCGTTGATTATATTCCAGGGAGCGAAAAGTGGAAGATGTCTGTGAAGCTCGATCCCGGCAAAAACACCTATACCGTAACCGCCGAAAGAAGCGGAGTGTCCACAGGGGGGAGTGATACGATAGAGATTACTTTGCAACAATAGCTATGGGCAGCATCAAAACAGGAATGGAAGTCGAGGTCCGGATTTTACTGAAGAACCGGGCTAAAGTTGAGGCGAACCTTAAGCAAAAAGGTGCCCGGCTGGTTTATGTGACCCGGCTCAAGGATTATTGGTTTTGCCCCAAGTCCGTTGGCCGTCACCAGGAGGCCTCCATCGACAAGACAGGTTTTGCACTGAGGATCCGCGAGGCCAGGGATCCCTATAGCGGCAGACTGATGGCCTCCATGGACTGCAAAACCCTTTTCGAGCCACACAGCCACGCGGTTTGCCATGAACATGAGATGGAGGTTCCCAACGTTTTAAAGGCGCGGAAGATTTTGGAGAGCATTGGTCTTAAGAACTTTTTGCTCGTAGACAAAGAGCGTATGGTTTACCGCTTGAAAAATGCCCTGTTTTGCTTCGACAACATCAAAGGGGTAGGACATGGGCTCGAGATCGAAATGAAAGCCAAAAAAGATACCCATGAGGTTTACCAGAAAGTTTTAGCGCTGGCCAAGGAAATCGAGGTAGGGAAGGACGAAATTCTCAAAAAAAGCCTGACGTATATAGCGATGCAAAAGTTGTCGAAATTTTGAGCGGTCCGCAGCGGCGAGCAGACGGGGGAGGATACGATTGGGATTAGGCTCCAGCAGTAGGCGGCAGCCGTTTGATTTTTTCGTTAGTGGCCAAAAAATTATTCTTATTGATCACGGATTTTCCGATCTCTTTTTCAAGGTCTTCACGGGCTTTTCCCGCAATGCGGCCGCCTTTGTTGGAATCCGTTTTGAGGGCAGGGAACCCCTTGGAATCTTTTACGCGGGTGATCTCGGTGGTCGCCCGTTCGCCGAGCATGGAAAAAATAAGCTCAAGGTCGGTCATGTGATCGCGGAGGTTTTCTCGCTTGAGTCCTTTGGCCTCTTTGTATTCCTTTGGCGTGAGCCCGAAAGTCGCCTTTGAAATTTCGGCGGTCAAAATGGCGTAGTCGCGGTTTTCGGATACCCCGCGGTTTTTCCATTCATCGGTTAGATCTTCACGGATCATAATGCCGCGCATCCTTTTTTCGATCCAGTCCTCGCTGTAGCCTTTGGCTTGGTAAAGGAACCGAGTGCGTTTTGTGGCGAGCTCCGGATTCTCGATTTCCTGCACACGCTCATACCCGACCTTGGCCAGCCAAAGCTTAAAGGGTTCAGCCTTGGGCGAGGGGATGGATTGGATGATACGAAAGATACCAGCTGTGTTGGCGCAATCTGTTTCGCGCATTTTTCCATCTGGCGCAACCAACTTCAACCCGTGACAAAATGTCACGACTTCACTTCCTTCCTCGCCAAGTCTTTGCTTCAACTTGCGCCAATAGGCTCCGGCATCGGCGCTTTCAGTGAGCACCATGCATACATCGACGACTGAAAACCACCACTCATTGCTGTGGATTGTCTTTCGAATCGGTTTTTCCTGAAACAGGGCGATTTTGGTTGTATCCATAAAATATTATCTACAAAATAATGGTTTGAATTTCATATTAGTAAACTTTTGTTCACTCGTCAAGAAAATCACAAATACTTCCTCTTATTCTCATTATGTTCCTCCAGCGTCTTCCCGTAATGGACTACGCCCTCGGAATCGTGGAGGTAGTACATATAAGGCGATTCTTTGGGGTAGATCGCGGCGCGGATGCTGGTGATGTGAGGGTTGCTGATGGGCGTGGGCGGGAGTCCTCGGTAGCGACGGGTGTTGTAAGGTGAGTCGATTTGGAGTTCGTCGTAGCTGAGGCCTCCTTTGGTGCGGCCAAGCGCGTAAAGGATGGTGGCATCCGCGGCGAGGCCGATATCGTTATTAAACCGCTTCCAGAGGATCCCGGCCACCGTGGGCCTTTCATTGTCATTTCTTTCCTCGCGCTCAACAATGGAAGCCATGATGATCACTTGTTCGAGGGTGTGGCCGCTTTTTTTGATAGCCGCAAAATCCTCGTCGGTCAGTTTGGATTCAAGGGTGCTGACCAAGCGGCTGATGAACGCCTGATCGGAATAGCTCGCCGGATCAACATAATAGGTATCGGGGTAGAGATACCCCTCAACATAACCCTTGGGCAGAATAGGGGAGTCGAACGCGCAGGTTTTGGCACACTCCATAAAATCTTTGGCTGTGGTCAGGGCTTGGGTTTCCAGGTATTCCCCAATCTGTTCAGCGGTCCAGCCCTCTAAAAGGGTAATGGCCAGTTCTTGTCCTTTGCCTTCGGTTAAAGTTTTTAGGATATCCTGAAACCGGTCATTTTCATGCAGCACAAACCGGCCGGCCTGAAGCTTTGAGGCAAGCCCGTGAAGTTTTAAATAAACTTTGAAATAGAAAGGGGATTGAATGAGACCTTTTTCGCTTAAGATCGCCGCGACCGAATCCGCGGAGCTGCCTTTTGGAATATTGATGGCCACGCGGGTATCGGATTCGGGATTGAGAACGTAGTTGAGTGAAGTATTATAAGAGTGCCAACCCCAAAGAGCTATAACCACGAGGACGACGATGAGAGTGTATAGGTATTTTTTCATGGATTTCGGTTGTGGTCCGATTGTGGGCCGGTGGTAGTTATGGAGCTGTTTTTATATAAAGTTATTTCAAGACCACAAAAGGTCCACGATCGGCCCACCATCGGTCCACAATAGGAATTACTGTCCAAACATTCCCCCCATACCACCAATTACGTCTTTCATTTTTTCAGCACCGATCATTTGGGATTTTTTGATTGCCTTATTGGTTGCATCCACAAAGGATTTGGCAAGGGCTGGATCTAAGGGTGTCTTCTCGCTTCCATTCATCTCAATGAACTGTTGTTCGCCATCACAGGTCAATGTGATGCCGCCGGATTCAGCCTCAATGTGTATTTTTTTCAGCTGTTCCTTGATTTCTTTGGCCTGCTTTTGCATGGTGTACATGTCCATTTTTTGGTCGCCGAACATTCCGCTCATTACGCCTTTCATTTTCTCGGCTCCAACCTCCTGCGATTTTTTAATGGCCTTGTTGGCCGCCTCGATGAAAGTTTTGGCGAGTTTCGGATCTAAAGTGGCATCCTCGGCCGCCTTGGCCTCGAGAAATAATTGCTTGCCGTCGCAAACGACCGTGACTGGGCCGCTCGTGGCCTCGATAGTGATGCCTTTCAATTCCTTTTGGATCGCTGACGCCTGCTTCTTCATCTTGTAAAGGTCTTTAGCTTTGTCGAAGAAACCCATATTTTTGTTGATTTAAGTGCTAAACCTACAGCAGTATACCTAAAGGCCAGCTAAAATTCCAAGTTCCAAATTCCAAGCTTTCCAAACAATGACCAATGTTTAAATGACCAATGACCAATTGTTTTGAACATTTAGACATTTAACATTTGAATTTCATTGGTCCTTGTAATTTGGTCATTTGGGATTGCAATAGCCTCAAAAACAGGTAGAATGCAAAGGCAATAATTTAACCATCAAAAGGAGGACCCATGATTTACGCCACCAAAAAACCCGGTGAGTCTAACGAACGCCTGATCAGCCGTTTTAAGCAGGTCATGCAGCGTAGCCGTGTGATCATCAAGGCTAAGAAAGATCGCCTTGAACCCAAGCCCAGCAAAAGGAAGATCCGCAAGGCGGCCATCGTCCGTTCCAGGCACCGCGCCGAAAAAGCCAGACAAAAGTTCTACGGCTAAAATGAAAGTGCCGCTTGTCACCATCGTCGGCAGGCCGAATGTGGGGAAATCCACGCTTTTTAACCGGATCGTGGGCAAGCGCGTGGCTATTGTTTCAGAAGTGCCGGGCACCACGCGCGACCGACTCTTCCATAAAGTGGAACATCACGAGATGGATTTCTTTTTGGTTGATACCGGTGGTATTGAAGCTGAAGTGGGCGAAAAATCGATTGAGGGTAACATTCAAAAACAATCCCGCATAGCGCTTGAAGAATCGGATCTCATCCTTTTTATTGTCGATACCAAAACCGATTTACTACGCGATGATTTTCATGCGGCAGAACTTTTAAGGAAGGTCGCCGGCAATAAAGGCGTGATCCTCGTAGCCAACAAATGTGATGAAAAATTGGGGCCGGCAGAACTCGCCGCTCTTTATAAATTAGGCCTTGGTAATCCACTTCAGGTCTCGGGCCTGCACGGTCAGGGCATTGATCTTTTATTTAACCAAATTATCCGCCATCTTAAGGGGCGGCATTTTTTGACGAAAGACAGCCTTGAATACCAAAAAATCCATCAGTTGGAGGAAAGGCACTTGAGCCTCGCGCTTGTGGGTAAACCGAACGTTGGAAAATCTTCCGCGATCAATGCGCTCTTGAATCAGGAGAAACTGATCGTTTCCGAGATTCCGGGTACGACCCGCGACAGCGTGGATTCGATCGTGCAATATAATAAAAAGCAATACAACCTCATCGATACCGCGGGTCTTCGCCGGACCAAAAATGTGGAGCGGGGGATCGAACACTATAGCGTTCTTAGAACCCTTGCGGCCATTGAGCGGTGCGACGTCGTCGTGCTTCTTTTGGATAGCAGTGAGAAGGTGACGGACCAGGACCAGCAGATCGCCAACCTGATTTTAAAAAGCAACAAAGCCGCCATTATTTTGGCGAACAAGTGGGATATTAAGGTGAACCCGAACATGACCGAGGAACAAAGGCAGTCGACCTACATCAATTATCTCCAGAAGAAATTCGGCTTTATGCCCTGGGCGCCCGTGCTTTTCACCTCGTCAAAGACCAAAAAGAACCTGGCTGAGATTTTCTCGCTCGCGGAATCGATCGGTGAGGAGCGCAAAAAACGGATTCCGACGGCCTCGCTCAACCATTGCATCGAAGATGCCATGGCCCGCCATCAGCCCACAGGCTCCAAACGTTTTTCGCCCAAAATCTACTACGCCACCCAGGTCGCGGTTGATCCGCCGCGCTTTGTACTCTTTGTAAACAAGAAACGGTATTTCCACTTTTCCTATTTGCGTTACTTGGAGAAAAAGATCCGCGAAAAGTTCGGGTTCAACGGAACGCCGATTGTACTGGAGTATCAGGAGAAGGAAAGCCGATATTCGAAGAAATAAAAACCCGTTGGTGACCCGATGGGGGTTTTCAATAAATACACCAATTGGGTCCCCGCCGTAGGCCGGTCACCAACGGGGTCACCAATCGGCTACTTTAATGAATTAATATATCCTTCAAACGCCTCTTTGCTTGTCCACTGCACGAGTTTGCCGTTCACAAATAGTGATGGGGTATAGGTGACCGGGCGGCGCGTGCCTTCTTTGACATCGGCCCGCACAATATCTTTGGTTTGGTCTTTGTCGAGGCATTGGCTGAAAGCGGTAAGATCCAGTTCAAGCTCTTCAGCGACTTTATTGAGAAAATCTTCAGAAAGGGATTTCTGATTTTCAAATATGGTTCTAGCGTATTCCCAAAATTTATCCTGGCGGTTGGCGCATTCAGCCGCCTGAGCCGCGCGGAATGCGAATTCATGCATCGTGAGCGGAAAATGATGGAATTCCAGCCTGGCGACATCTGGGTTGGCACGAACAAGTTCTTCCACTTGCGGCCCGACCACCGCACAGCCTGGGCATTGGAGGTCAGAGAATTCCTCAATGATGACCTTGGCATTCGGACTGCCTAGTGTTGGGCGCGTTGCCTCTGATCCGGCACTTGAGCAGGCGGAAAGAATAAAGACTGATATTAGGATTAGAGTGTATTTATTGATCATTTTTAAAAATTTAAAACTTAAAAATTGGTCATTATTTGAAAATTGGAAATTCGTAAATTGAAAATTATTTGTTCCAAATACTATCTTATCATCTCTAATTTTGTTTACAATGTTGTCTTACTTCCAGTCTTTTGATAAGCTAAGGTCTCAGTCTGCATAGATAAGTTGTGTTTAGATTTTAGGTTTTAGATTTTAGAGTTTAGAATTTGTTTTGGATTTCGGATTTCGAATTTAGGATTTAAGTAATCTAGATATGTCTCTGTATCTCAAATATCGCCCTCAGAACCTCAGCACCATTGTGGGCCAAGACCATATTGTGGCGACTCTAGGGAATGCCATAAAGCACAAGGGGCTCACGCACGCATACCTGTTCAGCGGGCCGCGCGGCACGGGCAAGACGTCGTTCGCGCGTATTCTTGCCAAGGCGATCAACTGTATTGAGCTTGTCGATGGAGTGGAGCCCTGTAACAAGTGCGCCAACTGCCTCGCGATCCTCGAAGGGCACATGGTCGACCTTATTGAGATTGATGCGGCCTCAAACCGCGGCATCGATGAGATCCGCGAACTGAAAGAAAAAATCCAGTTCAGCCCCACCCAGGGCAGGGCCAAGGTCTATATCATCGACGAGGTGCACATGCTGACCAAAGAGGCGTTTAACGCGCTTCTTAAAACGCTTGAGGAACCGCCGCACCATGCTTTTTTCATCCTGGCCACGACGGAAATCCACAAGATCCCTGAAACGATCCTTTCACGGTGCCAGCAATTCAGTTTCAAACGGATTCCTGATGAGGCCATCATCAAAAGACTCTCTGAAATCGCGGCCATCGAAGGCATTACGGTTGAGCCTGAGGCCCTTGAGCTTATTGCCAGGGTTTCAAATGGGGGGCTTCGCGATGCCATTGGGCTTTTGGAGCAAATGACTATTGATAATAAGATCACCTATCTAGAGGTCGTCCGGCATTTGGGGATCACGGGCACGGTGCTCATTCAGACCTTCTTTCAGTCGCTCCTCGACCAAGACGCGCACAAAGCCATTGACCTGATCGCCCAAGTCAACCACATGGGGCAGAGCCTTTCACAGTTTGTACGTGAATTCATTGCGTACCTCCGCGAACAGATGATTCTGGGGATCAACGAAAAACGCGAGGTGGGCCGCATGATTGAGTGGATCGATATTTTTTCCGAGGCCAAGCTGATGCTTAATCAGGCAGCCATTCCACAACTCCCGCTTGAGATGGCGGTGGTCAAGGCCTGTGGCTTTGCCATAAAACCCAACAAAGAGGAAAAGAAGCCGGAGGCAAAAAAAGAGGAAACCCGCGTTGAACCGAATCTACACGAACTTACCCTCGATGACGTGCGCCAACATTGGCAACGCGTGACCGAAAGCATCCAGACCCCCTACATCCGTATGTCTTTTATGGATGGCGAACCGACCAAAATGGAGAAGGGGAACCTGCACATGGCCTTCAGATCCAACACGTTTATGGAGAAGGTGGCTAACCCGACGAACCAGGCTGAAATCCAAAAAGCGTTTAAAACGGTTTTCAACACCAAGATCACGCTGAAGCTGGAACTTAAAAAAGTGAATCTGGAACCTGTGACCCATTCCAAACAAGAAGACACCACCCCCTCGCTGATTGATATGGCGAAGGAAGTGTTTGAAAACTAATGTCGAATGTCCAATTTCCAATGTCCAATGGAATGTTTAATAATCTAATTTCCAATGAGACTATAAAATTCAATCGACATTCAAAATTAGAAATTCATTGGAAATTGGTCATTGGTCATCGGATATTTAAGAACTATGGATCAAAAATCAAAAATCCGAAGCAAGTTCCTCAAAATCCGCCAATCCATCCCTGAGGCGGAGAGGGAACTTAAAGACGCGCGGATCGCCGCCCGTTTGGAGTCGCTCGATGTTTTTAAAAAAGCGCACAATGTCCTCTTTTATTACTCCGTAAACGGTGAAGTGAACACACGCCCGCTGATTGATAAATGGCTTGAAGACAAGCAGCTTTACCTGCCGGTCATCCGCGGCAAAAGCCATTTTCAGGCGGTTCCCATTCAAAATCCCCTGGGCTTAAAAAAGAGCCACGAAGGTATCCCCGAACCCATCCTCGCGGATCCGAATAGCATTTATGACCATCAAGTGGAACTGGTGATTGTCCCCGGGGTGGCATTTGATCACAAAGGGAATCGGCTAGGCATGGGCAAGGGGTATTATGACCGGTATCTGGCCGCCAATGCCCACGTCGTTAAAATCGGTCTGGCCTACGAGGAGCAAATCCTTGAACATCTCCCTAAAGAGCCGTATGATGTGCGTGTTGATTTTGTGGTGACGGAGGAACGAATTTATAAAATAGATTAGGAATTGTACGAATTGCAGGAATTGTAGGATGGGTTAGGAATGTTATTGAGTTTATCGTACAATTCCTACATATCGTACAAGTCGTACAAATCCTAATTATTTTAAAATGTATTCCCACATCAAATCGCAGGATCCGGAACTCTACAGCTTCCTCAAAAAGGAGGTCAAGCGCCAGAAGGAGGGGATTGAACTCATTCCGTCTGAGAATTACACCTCTGCCGCGGTCATGGAGGCGTGCGGGTCGATTCTCACGAACAAGTATTCCGAGGGTTACCCGGGCAAACGGTATTATGGAGGACAGGAGAATATTGATGCGATCGAAAATCTAGCCATTGAACGGGCTAAAAAGCTTTTTGGCGCCGAACATGTGAATGTTCAGCCCTACTCGGGTTCACCCGCCAACACCGCGGTCTATTTTGCGCTGCTTAATTTTGGCGACACGGTCATGGGACTTAGGTTAGATCATGGCGGGCATATTACGCACGGGTTGCCCATATCCTTTTCAGGCAAAGCGTATCATTTTGTTCAATACGGCGTTGATCCCATGACTGGCCGCATCAGTATGGAAGACGTCCGCAAACTTGCCCATGAATGCAAACCTAAAATGATTGTCGCCGGATTCACGGCCTACCCGCGCGACATTGAATGGAAGAAATTCAAAGAAATCGCCGATGAGGTTGGCGCCATCACGATGGCCGATATTTCTCATACGGCAGGGCTTATTGCGGCGGGGGAATTGGAATCGCCGGTTCCGTTTTTTGATGTCATCACGACTACGACGCATAAGACGCTCCGAGGACCTCGAGGCGCTATTATTATGTGCAAAGAAAAATTCGCCAAGGCCATTGACCGCGCCGTCTTTCCTGGGCTCCAGGGCGGACCGCATGACCATACCATTGCGGCCAAAGCAATCGCGTTTGCCGAGGCGTTAAAACCGGAATTTAAGGTTTATGCAAAACAAGTTCGTGCGAACGCCCAACATTTGGCTGAGGCGCTCAAAAAGAGGGGATTCAAGCTCGTTTCCGACGGGACCGACACTCATCTGATCCTCATCGACCTTACCAACAAAGGAATCCCCGGCAAGCAGGCGCAGGAAGCGCTGGATAAAGTGGGCATTACGCTCAACAAAAACACCGTTCCCAACGATCCGCGCCCGCCCATGGATCCGAGTGGCATTCGCCTCGGTACGCCCGCGGTCACCACGCGCGGGATGAAAGAAATTGAGATGGAACGGATCGCGGATTGGATTGACCGCGTGATTCAGTCGATTTCAGATGAAAAAATGCTGGCGAAGATTAAAAAAGAAGTGCAAACTCTTTGTCGCCGGTTTCCGGTGCCAGGCCTCTAAACTTAACCAGTGCGTAGTGAGTAGTGTGTAGTGCGTAGTTTTTAATGCATTACTACTCCCTACTCACTACGCACTACACCCTTTAAATTATGAAATTCTTTCGTAATCTGTTGATCGCCGCGTTTGTTGCGATCACGCTCA
>Ga0315285_10006105_pt1 | contig 12399 bp, 13 predicted proteins | sample YL17G09_36_MG_FD_203698 | JGI IMG/M metagenome (GOLD analysis project Ga0315285, IMG submission 203698) | Sediment microbial communities from Yellowstone Lake, YNP, Wyoming, USA - YL17G09_36 | ecosystem: Environmental > Aquatic > Freshwater > Lake > Sediment | place: USA: Wyoming | collected... | reverse complement strand
TGGTGGCCTTCTACAAGGACTGGATCCCGAACTGGGACCTCCTGTTCCCGTACTACGACGATGCGACCCTCCTCGAGATGCTGAAGCGCCACAAGGACGTCTGCGACAAGCACGGCCTCAACGCCTTCAGCGCCGACGGCATGGCTGCCATCGGCGTCGGTTCGGCTCCGTCGACGGCGGATCCCCAGGCCCAGGGGAAGATCTTCACCATGCCCCCGAACCAGCCCCAGGCCCAGCCGGCGTTCTCCCAGCCCTCTCCGTCCCAGCCCGCTCCGTCCCAGCCCGTCATGGCCCCCGTTCAGTCCGGCCCGTTCGGTGCGCCGCAGACCCAGGCCGTGAACCAGCAGTCCGGCCCGTTCGGCGCGACGCAGACCCAGCCCACGCAGTCCGGTCCGTTCGGCGCGCCGCAGACCCAGGCCGCGCCGGCCCCCAGTTTCGCCCAGGCGGCCCCGCCGCCCCAGAACCAGGCCGTCCCGCCGCCCCAGAACCAGGCTGCGCTGGCGCAGGCCCGTGCCGCCTCGGGCTCCGCTCCGTGGGACGGACAGCCTCCGCAGGCCCAGCCGGCCTCCACCCCGTTCGGGGCTTCGACCACGCAGGCCCAGGGAACCCCGCCGAAGCTCGACGACCTCGACGATGTCGGAGGGGACGACGACTTCGACCCGTACAACCAGTAGGAACACATGATCGAACTCGTTGAACTCAGAGGCAAGATCCTGGAATCAGGGGCCCTCAGCCTTGACCTCGAGACCACTTCGAAGAAGCCTCGAGAAGCCAAGATCACACTCGTCGCGCTGGCGGCAGGTCGCGGAGCGGACATCCGCTCCGCGGCCCTGCCGCCGACCGATGAGGTCTTGAAGTTCGTAAGAGAGTGGGTCTACGACCCGACGATACGACTCGTTGGGCACAACCTGGTGACGTACGACCTCCTCGTCCTGCATCTGAACGGAGTGATCGACTTCAGCAAAATCAGGGCAAAGATCGCGGACACGCTTCCGCTGGCCTGGCTGTACAACGAAAAGATCGACCACGGATTGAAGTTCCTCGCATGGAAGTTCTTCAACCAGAAGATGGTCACCTACGAGGAGGCCTTCCTCACCTCGCCGAAGATCCAGATGGTCAAGTCGGTTTCTCTGGGAATCGAGTCCCAAAGAGATCTGCTGGATCGTCTCGATGAGGACACCAAGAAGGCGAAGAAGAAAGAGAATACGCTGTACACGCGTTCTCTCAAGGAGAAGTTCAAGGACTTCCAGGGAAGCCGTGCAGAGAAGATTAAGGCAAAGGAACTCTGCATCCGAAAGATCGGACGACGGCTCGAGATTCAGTACGGCGAAGCGGCCCTCGAACGAAAGCGAAAGGAGATGGAAAGGTCCATCATCCTGCTCAGTGAACAAAAGAAGGTGTACGAGATCGAGGCGGAGATGGACCAGAGGGCCTACGCCGCAGACGACGCGAAACAGACCCTGCGCCTGTTCCGTAGGCTTCGCCGGGAACTGGAGGTAAAGGACCTGCTCAGGTGGGCGGACATCGAGGTAAAGTCCAGGATCGTCGCCGGGCACATGATGATCTCCGGGGCCCCCATCGACGTGGGACGCCTGCAGGCGCAGGACGAGGTCTTCATTCCGCTCATACAAGAGTTCGAGGCCGACGTCACCGACGCCGCCAAGATGTCCTTCAATCCGGGATCGAACAAGGAACTCTCTCACATCCTGTATGACATCCTCGGATTGATCGATGTGACTGGAGAGCGCAAGACGGAAGAGAAGAACCTGAGCCGACTGGATCATCCGATCTCTCAGGCCGTCCTCAACTACCGGACGGTAAAGAAACTCCACTCCACGTACGTGAGGAAACTCTTCGCAATCGCGAAAGAGAACGACGGTAGGGTCTACGGGACCGTCAACCCGCACGGCGCCGAGACCGGAAGGGCAAGTGCGTCGGACCCGAACCTGCAGAACATCCCGAGCAAGAAGAAGCCGGCGGAGTACGATGAGCGGATCCAGAATCTTGGCCCTCGGATTCGCTGGGTATTCAAGCCGAAGCCGGGAAAGAAACTGATCTGCGCCGACCTGAGCCAGATCGAACTCCGCATCACGACCACCGTTACGGGGGACAAGAACCTCCTGGACGTCTACGGCCAGAACACGGTCTACAACGGGCTCACGTACTGGACCGGCGACATCCACGACAAGACGGCGAAGGCGCTGAACATATCGCGGAAAATCGCGAAGAACTTGAATTTCGGTCTGACCTACGGTATGGGACCGGAGAAGTTCGCCGTCTACGCAAAGCTCTACAAGCCCGGAACGAAGACCTACGACATAGAAAAGGCCAAGGAGTTCAAGAACCAGTTCATGAGTTTCTATCAGGGCGTTCCCGATACGCTGGACCTGATCGACGGTCTGATCAACGGAAGGGACGGATACCCGAGAAAGAACTTCCGGATGCTATCCGGACGATGCAGGCACTTCCAGGACAACGAGGAGTTCTTCTTCGGGACGGCCTTCAACGCCATCATCCAGGGGAGCGCGGCAGACGTCCTCAAGGTCATCCTCTGGAAACTCTACGAGGGCATCATCCTGAATCCGGAGTTCGCGGGAACCAAGTTGGTCTGGCAGGTCCACGACGAGGTCGGGATCGAAGTGGACGACGCCATCGCGGAGAAGGTGGCGATCATCACGAAGTACATCATGGAGCGGCCTTGGTTCCCACTGCCGGTTCCGGTCCTCGCTTCCGTCAAGATCTGTGAGGACTGGTCTGGAAAAGACGACGACTACGTCCCTGAGGTCGGGATCTTCTATGCCAGGTTGAGTGACAAGGGAACGGTGACAGACAGGATCTTCACAAGCAACAACTGGAAGGAGTTCGCCGACTTCGAAGAGGCAGCCAAGAAAGACGAGAAGGCAAAGAAGCCGGTGAACGAGTCGAAGATCGTCCTTGTGAAGCCGTGCGTTGCCATGCTCACTCCGAAACAGGAAGCAATGGCAGCAGCGTACTGCCCGACCGTAGAGAGCTACTCGGATCCGAACGGATACAACCACACGGAGACCGAATCATGACCCGACCTACAGCAACCGAACTGAAGCTCTTCGAGATGCTGGCCGAGGCAACGCTGAACCAGGGCGGCCGCCTCGAGGCCAACGATCTTTCGATCGAGATCGAGGACAAGAACTATGTCATGCGAGGGCCGAAGGGAGGTCTTATCGGCGGATGGCTTCAGTGCGACGCAGTTCTCCAGGACCTCTATCGTCGGCTGGACAGGTCCAAGAGGACGGTCAACGACGTCGCCTTCTTTTCGGAACCGGGAAAGTCAGGGACCTCGGGGGTCCCGTGGTCCTTCTTGAAGAAGGACATGCCGTTCCTACGCATCGTGCTGGGGAACGACTCGTCGACGCTCCGGTCCATCATCACCAGGCTCGAGGGCATCCTCGCGGACGCCCTCGCTGACAAGGAAGAGAGGAAACCGTGATCAAGCACTACGGATCCGACACCGGGAACTTCGTGGACCTCCAGACGTTCATCGGCATGCTGGGCCGCTACGAGAAGCGCATGCACGACGTGATCGCGCCCCGCGAGGCCGTGATGGCCGACGTCGACGGCGACAACAAGTTCGGGTTCCGCATCCAGGGCAACGGCAACGGCCACCACTACCAGCCGACCGACGGCGCGCTCCGCCAGATCAGCGAGCTCGGCAAGATCCCGCTGGCCTTCCTCCGGGACACGGCCTCCAAGTACCCCGTCGTCGCCACCCAGATGGTCAACGCCTGGATGCGCGACAACGACGTGGTGAACCGCGCCGGGACCGCCAACCCGCGGAAGCAGGCCATGGTCGCCGAGCGGATGAAGCAGCTCTGGCGGTGCTTCACGCCCTCCGACGAGGAGCCCGGGACCCTCCGCGGCATCCTCTCGTCCAAGTACCGCATCGTGAACAACGTGGACGTGGCCAAGATGGCCCTCCAGACGATCGACAAGTCCGGCACCAAGGTCGACATCCACGGCGCCCTCACCGAGGACAAGATGCACCTGGAGATCCAGGTCAAGGGCATCGGCGCCGAGATCACCTACCCCGGCCGGGGAACCGGCCACCAGAAGGTCCGGGTGCCCTGCGGCGTGGCCGTGGGCATCGTCAACGGCGAGACCGGCCTCTCGGCGTACTACGTGGAGCCGAAGCTCCTCGTGGAGGTCTGCTCCAACCGCCTCGTCGCCACGGAGACCCTGGCGATGATCCACGTGGGAGGCGACTACGGCGACCTGAACGTCCTGTCCGCGGACACGATCCGCCGGATGAACGAGGCCCTCATGGCCCGGTCCCACGACGTGCTGGGGGCCTGCCTCCAGAAGGAGTCCTTCAAGAAGATCGCCGACCTGTTCTCCGAGCACGCCGCCGAGACGGTCGACAAGCCCAAGATCGCGGTGGACAACATCACCAAGAAGTTCTCGCTGAGCGAGGACCTCGGGGACAGCATCTTCGAGAAGTTCATGGGCGACGGCGACCGGAACCGCATGGGCCTCGCGATGGCGATCACCGCCCAGGCGCACCAGTTCCGGGAGAACGACTACGAGAAGGCGAACGATCTCGAGGCGCTGGGCTCCAAGATCCTGCGGATGTCGCGGGACGAGTTCGGCGTCTTCGAGGTGGAGAAGAAGAAGTGAGCGACTTCATCCCCGTCAAGATGATCGTCAAGGACGGGTCGAAGATCGTCTTCGTCAACAAGGACAAGATCTTAGCGATCGGCAGGGAATCGGACAAGATAACCCTGCTGCTCACGGATTCCTTCAAGATGGACATCGAACCCTGGGGTCCTATCAAGGACCTCATCGCGAAAGTCGAGCAGGACTACCGTGGTCACATGACTGAAAAGTGAAAGGAGAGGAGGGCGGGAGCGAACCTCCCGCCCTCCTGTACCCCATGAGCGATGAACGGATCCGAAACCTGATCAACAAGATCGTCTCCGGCACGAAGCCGAGAGCCCAACTCAAGGCCTACGTGGACTTCGTCCACGCCATCACCGACGAACTGCCGGACGAACTGCCCGATGCGGAGAAGTGCTTCAGGATCCCGATCCTGCGGTTCCACGGGGAGATCAAGGTCATGGAGCACTTCCTCGACAACGGTCTCTTCCCGCTGGAGCGCAGCGGGGTTCACGACCGCCTCCAGGCGGTGACCCCGAAGTGGAAGGACTTCCTGTTCGGGTACGGCCTGAAGGAGGACCCGCTTCCTGCGCTGGACCTCGTGGAGATGGTCTGGCCCATGTACAGGATGCGGTGCCCGATGTTCACCGACCACTGCGTCCTGGAGGAATGCAAGCCGGTGGACTGCCACTCCATGATGAGGTATTCGAACGCCGAACAGATCTTCAGGGAGATAGACGAGAAATGGTTACACCCAGAGGGAAAGCCACCGAACCTGAGCCTGCTGACGTGGCTGAGGAGTTCCTATTTCGGGGGACCGTTCGGGTACCGGAGAAGCGCTGGAGTGCACGTGCCGAGCACAATCTGACGGCGCGTCCCAAGGTCTCCGACACGGCTCCAGGACAGAAGAAGGAGTTCCCCGTCTACATCAAGACGGACGGAGGATTCCTCGTTCCCAAGTTCTCATTCATCCTCTCCCGAAAGTACGTCATGAAACCCGGAGACAGGATCGTCATCGCGGAACCGGAGGAGGTCGGGAAGGCCCTCACGTTCGCCGGCGCACTGTACACGGAACAAGTTCCGGGATCCATGAGGGCGGCCGAGGTCCTGAAGGAGAAACATGGCGTCATGGTCCGCGCCGAATGCGGGAGCGGAAAGACGGTGGTGGGTACTTACCTGATGTCGGGAGTCAAGGGAGAGCGGACCGTGGTCCTTGTGGACCAGACTGCCATCGCCGAGCAATGGACCAAGGAGATCAGGACTCACCTTCCGGAGGCCACGATCTCCTACATCATGCCCCTGGATGACCAGAAGTCCATCTGCAAGAAGTACGGAATGAGCGTGGAGGGCCGCACCCACGATGACCTGAAGGGCAGAATCGTGATCGCAATGGCGCAGAGCGTCATGCGCAAGAAGTGGGACCCTCCGATCCCTGCCATCATGCTGGTCGTCGACGAGGCGCACAAGTTCAGCGCCCCCAGGTTCGCGGAAGCGATCTTCTCCTTTGCGTTCCGGTACTCCGTGTCGCTCACGGCCACGGACAAGCGAGCGGATGGGCTCGAGTGGATCTTCAAGATGGCGCTCGGGCCGAGAACCGTCAATCTCGTAGGAAGAAGGATGCAGGCAACCGTCCTGCAGATGCTGGCTTCGACGTCCAACAGAATCGACGATGAAGACCACGTTATGCTCTGGTGCGCCAAGCCGTCGCAGGAGAAGCCTGGCGGGCATGCCACGAGCCATGCACGGTGCAGGACGGAATGCGGAAACGTCAAGATGTGCAACTGGCGAAAGTCGTGCTCCACTCGAAAGATCCTGTATGGGGATATCTGGCAGGCCCTCGCCGGAGACGTCCTGTACAACGCATGGCTCGCCCGCGCCGCGGTCGAACTATACGAGACCGGCCGACAGGTGATCATCTACTCGAAGTTCAAGGAGCACCTTACACGGCTTCGGAAGTGGGTGGTAAAGCTCGGAGTGCCGGAAGCTGACACCTCGCTCTACTTCGGCGGGATGGATAAGGACACGTGCATGAAACCCCCGCTGACCTTCGCAACCTACGGTGTGGGGGAGCACGCACTCGACGTGCCTCACAAGGATTCCACGATCCTTGCCATCCCGATCTCAAGGCTGCAACAGACGTCCGGGAGGATCGAGCGCGTCGCCGAGGGCAAGAGGACCCCGATCATTGTGGAGCCGTACATCCTGGGTACCAAGTTCTATCAGATCCTTACGGAGAACCATCAGAAGTTCTTCAGGAGCAAGAACTATGTCGTGTTGCGCGATCCGAGTCCAGAAGTCGCCCGTGCGCTGCTGGATCCGAGCGGTAAAGCGTGTCACAGGAAAAGAGCCTGAGGTCCTGGCGAACCAGGACTTCATCCTGGGGTTCATTACGAGGAGAGACGAAACCATGGCCAAGAAGAACGCATCCAAGGAAGTCAAGTCCGCCACTCCCACCACCGGCGAGGGCGAGGTCAAGTTCCGCATCTCGCAGAAGCTCAACGGCGTGTTCGGCGAGTACAGCTCGCTGGACGTCGAGATCGGCATCGCGATTCCCAAGAACCCGGAGGCCTTCGAGGCCGAGATCGACCGCTTCATGCCCCGCATGGTCGCGAAGGTCCAGAAGGTCATGAACGACATCGCGACCGGCTCCGGCTTCAAGGCTCCGTGGGGCGAGGAGAAGAAGTAACCTGGGTTCGGCCACCGGACCCATGGAGGTAGACGGCGATGGCGAAACGGAAGAAACCGGCCAAGGAGAAGCCGAAGACGGCCGAGGCCGAAGTCAAGAAGAAGGTAGAGCGGGCAACGATGGCCGAGATCTCGCAGAAGCACATCGACATCATGAAGACCCCATGGGTCCTCAGTTCGGAAGACTTTGACACCTTCGCGTACCGCCGCCTATACACGGGAATTGTCGACCTGGATGTCGTGCTCCTTCCCGCACTCGGCTCACGGATCTGCATCATCGGGGAGGAGTCCGTTGGGAAGACCACGACGAGTCACATCTTCGAGGCCGCGGCCCAAAGGACCTGTCGGCGCTGCTTCACGCCCATGCTTGACTGGGTGCACGATGAGACCGGAGAGATCATCAAGAGATGCAAGTGCGGCAAGAACGATCCGATGGTCACGGTCAGGATCGAGAGCGAGAACTCGTTCGACCCGGCATGGGCCGAAACCTGGGGAGTCGACATCGGAGAGCACATCGACATCCGAAAGGGATTCAAACTCCGCCGTAACAAAGCGGACAACTTCTGGGTCGCCATGCCGACCGAAGGTGACGCCGCACTCACGTTCGCCGAGGACGCCATTCTCACCGGAGCGGCGGACTTCATCGTGGTGGACTCGCTCGCCATGCTGGTCCCCAGAGACGCTATGTACAACACCGATGGAACGACACGAGTCGTCGGTGACGTCCGGATGAGTCCGCTGGCAAGGCTGATCTCGGCCGGCATGGGTCGTCTGACTCGAGCCCAGATCGACGCCAAACTGAGGTTCAACGCCAGGACCACGCTGCTCTGGACCAACCAGTACTACCTCGGCCCGGTCCAGAATTCTTATCAGGATCCGAGGCGCCCGGCCGGCGGGAAGAAGGCCAAGTACGTAGAGAGCACCGTGATGAGGATCAACCGGATCGATCTTGAAAAAGGAAAAGGGATCGGGATCGACAAGGCATCGAGATACGCGGACATCTACTTCGAGGTGTTCAAGCAGAAGAGCGGAAACATCCCCAAGGGCCAAGGAGTATTCCGCCTCCACATGGCGGACGTTCAAACCAAGCACGGTCTCGTACGCGCCGGGCAGACTGACGAAGCCGATCGACTGTACGCGTACCTGAGCGATCTGGGGTACTACAAGGCTGTGCCCGAAGGCCACCAGATTCTTGGAAGGACCTTCAAGAAGGTCTCGGACATGAGGAGCTACCTGCTCCGTCCCGACATCAACTACATGGCCCGGTACCTGATCTTGGGCGAGAAAATCTCCCCGTCGGGAAGGGCTTACCTGTACCAGGAGGATTATGCGTACGGACCATGGGGACCGCCGTCCTTCCTCAAGGACATCCCGGAGGCTGCAGCTTCCGGACACGAAGTCCCAGTACCGGCAGACGGAGATCGAGGAGAGACAGAAAGCCCGTCTTGGGAAGACGACCTCTTCCCAGAGGAAGACGGTAAGCAAGGAGAACCAGAAGCAGGGTAACCAGTTCGAGGTCTATCTGGCCAACAGGCTCCAGATGGAGATCCAACCCGGATCGGGATGTGGAAGGATCAAGAAGGAGGACCTGGTCGACAAGGTATGGCTTGGACAAGCGAAGTCGACCCGACGCCAGGTCATCACGCTGCGGATGGAAGATCTCAACAAGGTCAAGGTCCATGCGGCCGTCAAGGACAAGATTCCGGTCGTGTTCGTCGGATTCGTGGGAGACGAGATCATCGATGGCCGGGTCTGGGCCATGATTCCGGTGTCCCTCTGGAACCGGGAACGGACCTACTGGAAGGGCAAGTTGTGAGCCAGAAGACCAGCAAGATGACAGCGCTCTGGAACCTGGTCAGGGAGTGCAAGAAGTGCCAGATCGCATCCCTCGCAAGGAACAAGGTCTTCGGGGACGGCAACGTCTCCTCGAAGGTCATGTTCGTGGGGGAAGGCCCGGGAATGGACGAGGACTCGACCGGCCACCCGTTCGTGGGAAACGCCGGTCGAATCCTCTCCGGGGCCATGCGGGACGCCGGCATCGATCGGGACAAGACGTTCATCACGAACATCGTTCGGTGCCACCCCTGCAAGGACCCGCTGACGGGGAACGGAAACAGAAAACCGACGGCAGAGGAAATTGCCGCTTGCAAGCCGTGGCTCATCGAGCAGATCATGGTCATCAGGCCGAACGCCATCGTGGCTCTCGGAGGGACGGCGTTCGAAGGGTTGATAGGATCCTCCGCCGCCGGCGAACCCATACTCAACCTGTTCGGAGACTCTCAGCGAATGACGTTCAGCAATGGCAACGAGAGTTTCGGTACCCAACTGGTGGTCGTGTGCCACCCTCAATTTCTCGGTTACAACGAGAACAATCCAGGACGCATCCGCGTGCACGGGTACGAGATGTCCTACCCCGAGCTGCGCGCCGAGTACTCGGAAGTGTTCAAGAGGGTATGGCTATGGGCGCACCAATGATCGGAGACAAGGCCCTGCTGGAGATAGGGATCACGGTCTTCGGACAGGACCTGAAGGAGATCCGCGTACGAAGGGACAAAGACCCAAGCGTACGTCCCTACGTCGCCTTCGTGACAAACAAAGATGAGATCGTGTCGGTGTACCTGGATGATCTCGAGAAGGAGGGCAAATGCCCGAGACCGAGGAAGTCAAAGAAGTCGGCCTCGTAGAGACGCTCTGCGCCTTCAACAAGGCGGTTCTCTTCGATCCGACCGACGAGGCCTTCGAGGACGCACTTAACGCGTTCCTGAAGAGCAACGCCGAACAGTGGGCGCACAAACCGGAACTGTGGATGACGGACTTCGTCAGCCCGTGCCTCCGCCGGATGGTCTGGAAGATCACGAAGCCGGAGATCGTGGATCCGCCCCCGCCCACGGACCTCAGGAAGATCTTCGATGCCGGCAAGGCGATCCACGACTGGCACCAGAACGAGTACTACGGGCCCATGGGAATCCTGTGGGGCCGGTGGAAGTGCTCGATCTGCAAGAATGTCGTTGAAGGATTCCGTCCAAAGGAACCATGCCCTGGGGTCGTCACGCTCGGACTCACTGGGGTGTGCTCCTGCAAGATACTCGGCGCCCGGTGGAAGTACGAAGAGCCCAGGGTCGAGTACAAGGCATACGGGATCACTGCCGCCGGCAGGGCGGACGGAATCCTGTATGGTCAGTCCACAGACCCGAGCAGCGAGATCCTGGAAATGAAGTCCAAGGACTCGGACCTCTGGGCGAAACTCACGAAGGCCGAGCACGGGCACGTGTTCCAGGGTTCGATCTACGCGACGATGCTTGGCGTTAAGCAGGTCAAGATCGTCTACATCGAGAAGAACAAGTGGCGTCTCAAGGTCTATCAGCATCAGCCGATTCCCGACGCCATGAACACGGTGGACAAGATCATGAAGCAGGTGGCTGAACTGATGACTGAGAGCGGGCCATCGAGAGCCCCCAAGGTCTGCGCGTCCAAGAGTGCATCCAGAGCGCGGCGTTGTGGCGCCCGCTCGCTGTGTTTCGAGAAGTAGGAGGAGGTTCTTTCCAATGGCCAAGAAGAAAGAGAAGAAGGTGAAGACGACAGCCGTGGCGAAGAGGGAGAAGGACAAGGTCAAGGAGGAGCCGATCGCCGTCGAGGCCAGAACGGCCAGCCCGAGCGAGGAGATCGTCGAGTTCGGCGTGGGCGAGATGGGCATCAAGCCCTTCAAGAGCCCGGAGAACATGACCTCGATGGAGCTCATCGAGTTCATCCGCGCGAAGAACACCTCGCGGATCCAGGACGAGTTCGAGCTCTCCTACGCGCTCTGGACCGCGCAGGACAAGAAGATCCACGTGAACCAGGGGTACGAGTGGGCCGACTTCTGCCGCGACCAGTGCGGCATCTCCAGCGCCAAGGCCAACGCCCTGCTGACGATGTGGGGATCGCTGATCGAGATCGGCATCGCCAACGTGAAGAAGCTGCTCGGGTACTCCTGGTACAAGATCAAGCTCCTGGCCCCCGCCATCAAGGCCGGAAAGATCTCCAGGAGGAACGCCGAGTCCTGGCTGGAGAAGTGCTCCATCGACGGGACCAAGGGGATGAAGGCCGACGACCTCGAGGCCGTCATCAAGGGCCTCGTGAGGACGGGCAAGGGCGACAAGGACACCCTGGACACCTCCCTCGTCCCCGTCAAGTACATGATCCCGAAGTACGACATCGCTACGATCGATCAGTTCGAGTCGATCGCCAAGGCCTACCTCAAGAGCGAGGTCCGCGGCCAGTACCTCATCAACGCCGCGATCGAGTTCTCCACGAACCACGCCAACGCCCAGGACGCCCAGGCCTGGAGGGCGCGCGGACTGTCCGCGGTGAAGGAGCTGGCGGAACGCATCGCGCCCGTCGTGGCTCTCTTCATGCCCACCGACCCGAACCAGAACACGCAGGAGGCTCTGGGCGCCTTCCCGTTCACCACGATCTACCAGGGATTCCCCAGCGAGAGCGGAGAGCGGACGCTGCACTACTGCATCGCGTCCTCCGAGACGGAGGCCAAGGCCTTCCTCAAGGTGAAGGACGTCCGTGCGTTCAAGGTCGAGGTCGCCCCGTCCTTGCGGCCGAAGATCGCCTACCAGACGCCGCCGACGGAGGCTCCCGCCGAGGAGACCAAGACGGCCAAGCCCACGAAGGGAAGGAAGGGAAAGGCGAAGGAGGAGGTCAAGACCACGGAGGAGCCCAAGGCCGAGGAGACGCCGTCGTCCCCCAAGGAAGAGCCGAAGGCCAAGGGAAAGGGCAAGTCGAAGGCCAAGAGCGCAGAGCCGGCGCTGACGACGAACCAGAAGGCCGTGCTCGGCATGACCGACGAGGAGCTCAAGACCACCGTCGTGGCCATGATCAAGAAGCTCGGGATCGCGCAGGAGGCCTACAAGAAGAAGAAGGTCGAGTTCCAGTCCAATCTCCCGACGGGACTCACCTCCACGCAGGTCATGGCCGCCTGGCTCATGGACCAGGACAAGAAGTAACCATGAACGGAATCGCCGTATACTCGGACGCGTCCCACCGGAAGACGTCGATTGGGGTCGGCGCCGTGATCTCGTATCGCGGCGCCGACCT
>Ga0315285_10006104_pt1 | contig 12399 bp, 7 predicted proteins | sample YL17G09_36_MG_FD_203698 | JGI IMG/M metagenome (GOLD analysis project Ga0315285, IMG submission 203698) | Sediment microbial communities from Yellowstone Lake, YNP, Wyoming, USA - YL17G09_36 | ecosystem: Environmental > Aquatic > Freshwater > Lake > Sediment | place: USA: Wyoming | collected... | reverse complement strand
TGATTTTTTTGCCCGCAACGATTTTTCAGGGGCGAGACAATCCACCGGCGAAATCTCTTGGCGAAAGTGCCCGAATCGGGCTAAAATCACAGGCATCTTGAAAAAAGGAAAGGCGGACCCATGCGAAGCGACAAATCCTTTTGTTTTTTGATCATCGGACTTTTTCTTATGAGCGCCGCGGCCGTTTGGAGCGGAGAAGCCTCTCAGGCGGCCGAAAAGGAAACCGATCCTCTGGTCTTGAAGAAGCTCAACTGGTTCCAGGACATGAAATTCGGGCTAATGATGCACTGGGGCCCGTACAGTCAATGGGGTGTCGTGGAATCCTGGAGCATCTGCTCGGAGGACGAGCCCTGGTGCCGGCGCAGCTCGAACAATTACGTAGAATACAAGAAAGCTTATGAGGACCTGAAAAAGACCTTCAACCCGGTCAAGTTCGAGCCGGAGAAATGGGCCAGGGCGGCCAAATACGCTGGCATGCGCTATGTCGTTCATACCACCAAACACCACGACGGCTTTTGTATGTTCGACACGGCCCAGACAGACTATAAAATCACATCACGCGAATGTCCATTCTCCAAGAACCCCAGAGCCAACATCGTCAGTGAGATCTTCGACGCCTTCCGGAAAGAGGGCTTCGGCATGGGCGCCTATTTTTCCAAGCCGGACTGGCATTCGTCGGATTACTGGGCGCCGGAATGGGCGACGCCGGACCGCAACGTCAACTACGACACGGAGCGCTACCCGAAGCGCTGGCAGAAATTCTGCGATTTCACCTACAACCAGATCGAAGAGCTGATGACGGGCTACGGCCGTGTGGATATCCTCTGGCTCGACGGCGGTTGGGTCAGGCCGTATCCCCCACTGGATAAAAGCCTGAAAGGGCTGCTGAAAATGCCCTTCAACCAGGACATCAACATGCCGCGGATCGCGGCCATGGCCAGGAAGAACCAGCCCGGATTGATCGTCGTCGACCGAACCGTAACCGGCCGATACGAAAACTACCGCACCCCCGAGCAGGAAGTGCCGGAGAAGCCGCTGGACTATGTCTGGGAGACCTGCATGACCATGGGCAACTCCTGGTCGTATGTACCGAACGACAGGTATAAATCGGCGAACAGGCTGATCCACCTGTTGGTGGATATCGTCTCCAAAGGCGGGAATTTTCTCTTGAACATCGGGCCGAACGCCGAAGGCGAACTGCCTCCGGAGTCCTTGCAGAGGCTTCAGGAGATCGGGGATTGGATGAAGGTGAACGGCGAAGCCATCTACGATACGCGTCCCGTCGCCCCCTACAAGGAAGCCAAGGTCTGCCTGACGTCCAAGTCCGATGGATCGATCTACGCCATCTACCTGGCCGACGAGGACGAGAAGAGCCCGCCTTCGACGATCCTCCTCTATTCCCACGCTCCGGAGAAAGAAACCAAGATCCAGATGCTGGGAGTCAAAGGATTTTTAAAATGGGAGAACGTCGGAAAAGGGGTCCTGATCCATGTCCCCGGAGCGGCCGTTCAAAATCCTCCCTGCCGGCATGCCTGGACGTTTAAAATAACATGATCTCTTCCATTTCGTGTCAGACCAAGAGCCAGGGTACCGATCCGGAAACAGCCTCGCTCCCTATCCGGGTTTTTCACGAGCGGTTCGCCGAGGTTTGCCACGGGGAACCGCTCGTAGAGGGATCCAAGGGGGAGCCGCCCCCTTGGTCGCAGGGCGGGGTTTATTATCCCGCCCGAGAAAGGGAGGCAGGGCGACCGGGTCTTCCCGGTGCCCGTTGGAAGGGGGAAACGCGAAGCGGGTTCCCCCTCCAAATTGACGCCGTTCCCCGGGCCCTCCTTCTCGGCGGCGAAGAACTCGCTTCCCGGCCTTGATTTGAACCCACTAACAAATTTTAGAAATGCTTCCCGAAATGAACGGAGAGTACATGAAGGAAAAACAAAAGAGGCAAGATAGGTTTTTTGGGAAAAACAAGCGTGGGCTTTTTTCTTTTTTAGCAGGAGGATTGTTCATGTTGTTTGTAGGCGCTTTGGCTATACAAGGATACGCGGCGGAGAAAACCTGGCTTAAAGGCTACAAAAAAACCATCGCCGGCGAGACCATCGGCTATCACTCGCCCTATCCGGACGCGACATCCGCCCTTCTGGTCCGGGCCACGGACGGGACGATGTCCATCGAATGGGAGACCGAACCCGTCCCCGCCGATTTCAAAGAGCCGTTTGCCACCTTCATCTGGATGGCCGGACTGGCCAGCCAGAAAGGCGCCCACAAGTTCTTTCTGACCATCAACGGCGAGCCCTTGTTTACGTTCAACGCGGCCAAGGACAGTTCGGAAAAATCCTGGGAATTCCCCGGCAAGGAAGAATCTTCGCTGTCTTTCGAAGCGACGATGGTCGATCAATTCCAGGAGCTGTTCGGATTCATGTTCCTCAAACTCCCGAAATCGTTGTTGACACCCGGCCAGCCGGTCCGGATCAAAGTGGTCGGAGAAGACGGCAAGAGCCGGGACTGGTTCTTGGTGTTCCAGTATAACCTGGAATCCAGGCTGGGCGCGGTCGGCGAACAGGCGCTTGTCCGGAAAAACGGGAAGCTTTTTCAACATGTCAGGGTCGACATCAGCCATATCGACCCGCCCGCAGACGCAGTGATCTCGACCGACTCCGGCGAAAAAATGGAGGCCCGGCTCAAGATGGGTTACAACGCCGTCTTTGTTCCAGTCGAAGCCGTGTCCCAAGAAAAAGATATCAGCCTGTCCGTGAGAATCGAAGGACGCCCCGTCCAAAAAGAAACGGTCCGGCTCAAGCCCGTCCAGAAGCGCGAACTCTTTCTTCTCCCTCATTCCCATGTCGACATCGGCTATTCTGACCTTCAAGTCGTCGTCGAAAAGAACCACTGGAAATATTTTGAGCAGGCCATCGAGCTCGCCCAAAAGACGGAGGGCTACCCTCCCGGGGCAAGGTTCAAATGGAATGTCGAAGTCCTCTGGGCTGCCCAAACCTATTTGAGCCAGGCCACCACCGAAAAACGAGAAGCGTTCATCGATGCCGTCAAAAAGGGATGGATCGGGCTGCAGGCGCTCCTGGCCAACGAGCTGACGGGCCTCTGTCATCCGGAAGAGCTGTTCCACCTTACGGAATTTGCCCGTGATCTCGCCAAACGATACGAACTCTCCATCAACTCGGCCATGATCACGGACATCCCAAGTTACACATGGAGCCTCGTCCCGGCTTTAGCTCAAAGCGGAGTCAAATATTTTTCCAGCGGGCCGAATTACATGTCCAATTTGCCTGATGGCGGAGACCGGATCGGGAAGGCCCTGAAAGCTTGGGGGGATCGGCCTTTTTACTGGGTCTCTCCGTCCGGCACGGAAAAAGTCCTGTTTTGGATGGCCGGCCGGGGCTATTCCTGGTTCCACAGCTTGAACATGGGCAATCTCAGCCTGGAAAAAAGGCGGCCGATCTTTGATTATCTCCGGGAGCTCGAGGACTCGGGCTATCCCTATTCCATGGTCCAGGTCCGCTACACGGTCGGAGGAGACAACGGGCCGCCTGACCCCGACCTCTGCGACTTCGTGAAAACCTGGAACGAGGAGTATGAATCGCCGAAATTCGTGATCGCCACTTCCCAGGAGATGTTTGAAGAAATTGAGCGTCGCTACGCCGAAAAAATTCCCGCCGTCAGGGGCGATTTTACGCCCTACTGGGAAGACGGCGCGGCCTCGACGGCTCTGGAAACGGCGATGACCAGAGCGAGCGCCGCCCGGCTCGTCCAGGCGGAGGTTCTGTGGGCCATGATCGACCCGGACAATTTTCCGGCCGCGGAATTTTCCGAAGCCTGGCGCCAGGTCGTCCTGTTCGATGAGCACACCTGGGGCGCGGCGGACAGCGTCAGCGATCCCGACGGTGAAAACGCAAAAACGCAGTGGGCTTATAAACAGGCCTTTTCCCGAGAGGCGGAAAAGAGGTCCCTGGCCTTGTTGGAAGCCTCCCTGAAAAAGCTGATCCCGGCCGCCCCCATAAAGGGCGGGCGGCAGATTATCGATATTTTCAACACCACCTCCTGGCCGAGGACGGATGTCGTCTTGATACCGAAAAACCTCAGCGGATCCGGGGACTTGGTGAAGGACGAAAGCGGCAAGCCTGTTCCTTCCCAGCATCTCTTGAGCGGAGAGCTGGCCGTCTTCGTCGGCGATGTGCCGCCGTTCGGCGCCAAGCGCTATTCTATCGAAAAGGGAAAGCCTCTCCAGAGGGGCGCGGCCCGGGCGGAATCATCCCGATTGGAAAACGGCCTGATTTCCGCCTCCGTCAATCCCAAAACGGGGGCCCTATCCGGCTTAAAGTGGAAAACGCATAAAAACATTGAATTCGTCGACGGATCCAAAGGCTCCGGGCTGAACGAATATCTTTATGTCCCCGGAAAAGATCCGAAAAAAGCCCGGGGAGCAAGCCGGGTCAGGATATCGGTCAAAGAGCCCGGGCCGCTCGTGGCCTCGCTATTCATTGAATCCGACGCGCCCGGAAGCAAAAACCTGAAAACGGAAATAAGGGTCTACGATAGCCTGGACCGCCTGGACATCATCAATCTTTTGGATAAGGCCAAGGTCCGCGAAAAAGAGAGCTCTCATTTCGCTTTCCCGTTCAAAATCCCGGCCGGCGCTCTCCGGCTGGACCTGGGATGGGGCACCATCCGTCCAGAAGCCGACCAGATTCCCGGGTCCTGCAAGGACTATTTCTGCATCCAGAATTCCGTGGACATCTCCAACATGGATTACGGACTGACCTGGGTCAGTCTGGACGCGCCGCTTGTCGAAATCGGGCAAATGACGGATGAATCGGCCGTCGAGAAAAGCGTTCGTGCTTGGCGGACAGAGCTCGAGCCGTCGCAGACGATCTATTCCTATACCATGAACAACTACTGGCACACCAACTACAAGGCCGACCAGGAAGGCGATGTGACGTTCCGCTATTCGATCCGTCCACACCAGGGTTATGAGGCTGCCGAGATCAAAAAGTTCGGCCTCGAGAAGAGCCAACCGTTGGTCGTGGCGCCCTCCGCCGACAGCCAAAAGCGCCCCGCGGCCTCCCTGCTCGAGGTCGAGCCGTCCGGCGTGATCGTCGCTTCGCTCAAACCCGGTGCCGATAAAAAATGCTGGATCGCGAAACTTCACAACGCCTCCGGCCGTCCGGAAAATATCAAGCTGCGGGGAGCGATCTGCCGGGAAGGCTCAATCTATCTGAGCAATCCGTCCGAAGACCGTTTGGGAAAAGCTCCGGAATCTATCGCTCTTCTTCCGTTCGAGATTGTGACTTTAAGGATCGAAAAATAAATCCTAGAGGTCCAGCCGCAGGCCGAGTCCCCAATAGCTTTCGGTGAAAAAGGAAAACTCAGAGACAAAGGCCAGGTGCCGGCTGAGATGCCAGTTGAAGCCGAGCATCATGCTGAACAAGCCCTTTCCCTTCGCTTCGATTTCCTGATCAAGCGAAAGCGGTTGGAACATGCCTGAGATCTTGCTGAATTTGAAGCCGAAATAGCCGGCAAACTGGAAAACCCGCAACCCGAAATCCAGACTGCCCTGGTACTTTGTCAGGCCGAATTTCTCATAATCTTCATTTCCGGAGGACTGGAGACGAGCCACCTGGAAATCCAGGCCGATGCCGCCCCGGACATTGATGGAGTGACCGTCTTCCTCGGTAATATCGACTTCACCGACCATCAGACACTTCAGTCCGCCACCGAAATAGAGGTGTCTGCCGTCCTGAATATAAGAATTAGGAAAATCCGAAGAGCCGAGAAAACCATAGAGATAGACATAATCCGTCGGCCTGAAACCGACGGTCGCTTTGTAGATGTCCCGGCTGATTCCCTGTCTGGCGCCGGCTAGGCTGAAATCCCGGGAGAGGTGATCGTAGGAAAGCTGGAGGGAAAAAGTGGAAACGTCCGCCGCCGTGCCCACATCCTGGCAGAGAGAAGCCAGGGGAGCGATCAGCACAAAAATCGCCAGAAGGGAATTTTTTTTCATGGCCACCTTCCAATTCGAAATAATCCAGATGTTCGGTCTCGTCTCATTAAATAAGACGAAAAGCCGGACAAAAAGGTTTAGGGTGCCCGGACACTCTTGGAAGGAAACCCTTTAGAGGGGTTTCCTTCCAACGGTCACTTCGTTCCCTGCCTTCCTTCCCAGGAGCATTTTTCGATGAATTCTCGCGGTGACAGCGAGATCTGTTCTGGAATAGTAGAATTAAGGACACACATGGTGTGTGTCCCCATTTCCACGGGAACGGCGTGAAAAAACCGGATGGAGAATGAGGCCGTTTCCGGATCATTTCCCAAACGATTTTAGACGGCCTCGTTGATCATCCGAATGTCTTTGAACCGGCAGAAATACCCCATCTCTTTAGTGATATTCCCGTAGCAGGTCTGACGGTGGAGCCCGCTCGTCCAGTTCTGCCAGAGCTTTTCCGCGTCGCCGTCTACCTTGACGGTGATCTTCGTTCGGCAGCCCCTGTCGTCGGAGAGGGCGACCGGAGTCTCAATGATCGAGCCTGTGAAATAGCGCAGCTGCTCCGTGCCGATCAAAACAGCTTGGGTAACTCTTTCGCCGAGGCGCATCTTGACCTGGGGGACGACCCCTTCCTGCCGCTCCATGACCGACCTCAGCTTATAAGAGGCCGCCGGACCGTTCGGGCCGTCCATTTTTGGCGTCCCCAGGCAGTGGGCGAGAATGATACTGTTTTTGGATTCATCCATGGTCGGATCACTGACGAATCCCGGTCTTCCCGCCAGCCCTTGAAACAGGATGTGAGTCATGGCGCAGCGCAAATCCGATTCGCAAATGCCGCCCCATCCCATGTCATTGAGCCTGGCAAAGCCAACGCAGGGATAGGCCGGCAGCTTGATCGTCTTGTCCCACATCGACCCATAGCAGTCCACCGTCAGGACGGTCGCCTCTTCCGCGTCCAACAACTTTTCGAAGGCTAGGGCCAGCTTGCAGGACTTGAAGATGTCGTCTTTGGAAGGTTCGACGACTTGCTCGGCCCGACGGATCCAGAGCTCGGTCTCGGCCGCGGCGTCCTTGTCGCTGATGCTTTTATAGACGTCTTCCACTCGGGCCAGGCTCACCGGCTTGATGTCGATCCCGAATTTCTGTTTGGCCTTGCCGGCATATTCCTCGAAGTTGCTTGTCGTGACGTTCAGAATCTTGCCTTCCCGGAAATGGTGGATGGCCCGGAAAGGCCGGATGGCCGCCGCCAGCTGCTGGAGGTCGCTGCTCAAGATGCACTCCATCCTGGCGCCCAGCGGTTGCTTGCGCAAGTCGCCGAAACTGGTCCATTCGTGCCCGGAATAGGGAACGGCAAAAACCATGGTCGGCTTCTCCGCCCGGAGGATCTCCTGGAGAACGGGCCACATATCGATATTGAGATGGATGGCGAGAATGCCGTCCACGTCGAGAAGCCTTTCCCGAAGGCCCTGGACTTGAGCCGCAGACGTGACCAATTCGTCGACCATAAAATCGACGTCGGCCATTTCGTCCTTCATCCGGCGGAACGCGTTCTCGTAGACTCCGATTTCCTTTTTGAGGTCGAGATTCGGTTTCGGCCAAGGGCCGTGAATAGATGCCATATAGAGCCTGGCCACCCGGACTCTGGAACGCCGGTTGCCCGGGCTGATCAGCTTGGATACCCCTGGCCCGGCTTGAAACGCCCGGAGCGCGGGCGGGAAGAGACAAAAAGCGCTCCCGGCCAGGGCCAACTGGATAAAATCCCTTCGTTTGATGTCATGACTCATATCGCCCTCCAAAATTTATGAATTCAAATAATTGATTCTCATCGGCGCCGGACCGCCTCCGGCCCGCGTCTCCTTTTCTTCGCACTCTCTCCCGCCGGCGATCGGCCGTCGGGCCGGACCTACGCCAGCCCGCCATCTCTGTAGCCGGGCTGCATCCAGGGAAGGTTTTTATGCTCGAAGAAGGGCCGGAGGTCGGCCCGGATTTTCCTCATCTCTTCGGCGTCCATCGGCCGGAAATTCTTAAGGTTCTCGATGTTTTTCTTGACGACGTCCACGTTGTCGGTCCCAATGACGGCGGCATGGACATAAGGCAGGCTCAGGGCGTACCGGACAAGCTCGTCGGGAGTTACGGTCTTGACAGTCTCCCGGGGCCGGATGGCTTTGATGATCATCACTCCCATTTTTTTCTGGGCCGCGGCGGGGATGGCGTCCTGCTCCATGTCCCCTTTGCGCTCGGCATAGTGGTTCAAGGCGATGAGCATCGTGTCGAAATCATAGCGGTTGACCATGGCTTTCATGACCTCGGCCGACATGTGCCCGGAGAATCCAATGAAACGGGTGGTTTTTTCGTCTCGCGCTTTGAGCAGGACCTTCAGAACGCCGTCTTTCGCGCCGATCCTCTCCACTTCTTCCAAGGTAGAAATGTTATGGATCTTGAGCAGGTCCAGTTTATCGGTCTGCAGCCGCTTCAGGCTTTCTTCGAGGTGGCGCATGCCTTCGTCATAGGTCCGCGTCTGAATTTTTGTCGACAGGATGACGTCCTTCCGCCGGGTCTTCAGAATCAGCCCGAGCCGTTCTTCACTGACGACTTTATCGGTCCCGTAATCATGCGCGGTGTCCCAATAATAAAGCCCGTGGTCCAGGGCGTACGTCAAAATCTCCACACTTTTCCCCGGATCCTGGACCGCGCAGAACCGGCTGCCGCAGCCGATGCCTATGCGCGGGACGACAAGGCCTGTTTTTCCCAGGGTGACCGTCGGCAGCCCTTTGGCGTCATGGACGGCTTTTTCGGAAGACAACAATTCGCAGGAGGAGCCAAGCGCCCCCAGTGCGACCGTGGAGGCCGCGCATGTCATTAAAAACTCGCGTCGTTTCATCCCTCTATTTTTCATGGAACCCCCTTCATTTTTTGAACGTGTTTCCCCAAAGTTTGATATCGGCAAAGCTTCCCGTGTCATCAAAAGACCCGACACCGACGAGCCCGTGATCAAGAGTTTTATCCACGGCCGTGAGAATAGGCGTGGACATGTCATCCAGGTAGGCTTTGATCTCCCCCGTCGCTGCGTCACAAGTCACCTTGAAATCGTGGAATTTGAGGCCTGTCAGGCGGTAGATGGACTTTCCGGGAGGTTCGCGGTTGATTTTCACCCGGTCTTTGCCGTTGACAATGGCGATGACATTGTGCATCTCATCGCTCGACGCGCTGAAATGGACATAATAGAAATGGGTTTCATCCTGAAAATGAAAGAAAATGCATATGTCCCGCTGATTGACGGCAGGATCGGTCTTGCACTTGGTCCGGCCCGTGAAAACGAAGCTCGTCACGTCGAAGTCCTTGAGCAGCGACCAGGAGGTCGGAGCCCGAACCTTGCCCTGTTCGCCGGGAGCGGTGAGTTGATAAACGAACGAGCCTTCCTCCTTGGCCACCTGCCAGCGCTCAGGATGATGGGGCAGCCAGGCGCCGGCTTTTCCGTCCTTAAAATCCTCGGCGATCAGCAAGGGAAGTTGGACGGCACCTTCTTTCGCTTGAGACGCGAAGAGAAGAGCGTTCGCCTGATCAAAGCATAAAAAAAAGGCAAAAAGCACGATTGCCCATAGCCCGGCGTTTGCTTTTGAAAAAAATACCATCGCCCTTCCCCTTTTTGGAATCGTCATCATCAAGATATGAAAGGACATCTCCTCTCGCTTATATCACAGGAAAAAAGGACGGTCAATTCCAGGATGTATTTCAATTTCTATAATGAGAAACAAAGATGGGTGGCATGGAAATTGAAATGCTAATACAAACGTAATAAATAAAGTGACAATGTATGGGCGGCGCTTAGGCCGTCCTCAAGCCCCCGTAGCGGAGGGGGGCCCCGGACACTCTTGGAGGAGGACCCTTTTAAAGGTTCCCCCTCCAACGGGCGGCGGGAATACCCGCCCGCCCTGCCACCCCTCCAAGGAGCATCCTCCCATGAATTCATCGCCAAATGCTCCTGGGAAGGAAGGCAGGGAGCGAAGCGAACGTTGGAAGGAAACCCTAGGCAAGGGTTTCCTTCCAAGAGTGTCCGACGGGACTGGTTCCCCCCGGGGCCCGGGGGCGAGGGGCGGCCTAAGCGCCGCCCGAACGGGGATGTCATTTTTTATTATTGCGTTGATATTAGTTCAAATCCCGGACGTTCTTGCAAAAAATAATCCTTTAATGTTTTAATACCACTCATCTTGAAACATCGCAAAGGAGAGGCAATGGCAGCAGAGATAAAATCCGCCCAAGGGCTGGAAAGAAGGCTTGGATTGTTTCCCCTGACCAACATTGTCGTCGCCAACATGATCGGCGCCGGGATTTTTACGACATCCGGACTCCTGATGAAAGACCTGGGCAACCCTCTGGTCATGTTGGGCCTATGGATCTTGGGCGGGGCCATCGCCCTCTGCGGCGCGCTCAGCTATGGCGAGCTCGGCGCCGCCATCCCTCATGCCGGGGGCGAATACATTTTTCTATCGAAACTTTACCATCCCATAGCCGGCTTTCTGAGCGGATGGGTCTCGTTTTTTGTCGGCTTTTCGGCGCCCATCGCCGCCTCGGCTATCGGCTTTTCGGAATATTTCACCCCGGCCTTTCCCGGGCTTCTCCACCTGGGGATCTTCGGGAACGCCGAAGCGGAAATCCTCAAAAAAATCTATGCCAGCCTGATCGTCATCACCTTCACCTTGATTCATATGAGAGGCATTGAGTTCGGCTCAAAAGTCCAGAACCTCCTGACGGTGCTCAAGGTCGGCTTGATCGTGGGCTTGGTCGCCGCGGCATTTTTTTCGGGCAAAGGGACGATGACCCATCTGTTTCAAGGCGCAAGCTACAAGTTCAATTTCGGCGGATGGAAAACCGCGGGCTTGTCGCTCATGTGGATCATGTTCGCTTACAGCGGCTGGAACGCCTCGGCCTATATCGGCTCCGAAGTAAAAAATCCGTCTCGAAACCTGCCGCGTTCTCTGCTCCTTGGCACGGGCATCGTCATCCTGCTCTATCTGGCCCTGAATTTATTCTACATCTATGCTGTCCCTCCGGCGGACATGAGCGGCGTGATCTCGATCGGCAGGCTGGCCGCCGGCAATCTCTTCGGCAAATCCTTCGAGAACATCCTTTCTGTCTTAGTCTCGTTTGCTTTGTTCTCTTCCCTTAGCGCCTTTATCATCCTCGGACCCAGAGTCTATTACTCGATGGCCAAGGACAAGTGTTTCTTCAAATTCGCCTCGGACGTTCATCCCGTTCACAAAGTGCCGGCGAAATCCGTGCTGCTCCAGGGCTTGATCGCCGTCGTCATCCTCATCTTTCGGCTCGACCAGATCCTTACCTTTATGGGCTTTTCGCTGGGCATCTTCCCAATCCTTGCCGTAGCCGGAGTCTTCAAGGTGAGACGCACAGGCATGAGCCCATACAAAATGCCGGGCTTCCCCATCGTTCCTATCATCTATATACTGGCGGCCGTCATGATCCTCACCCTGGGATTCCTGCGGAGTCCCGGGCCTTCCTCCATTGCCATCCTCACCGTTGTCGCGGGTGTACCCGCCTATTTTCTTTTTAAGAAGAGATACGAAAAAAACGAAAAACCATGTGCCTAGGACGAGGAGGCGGGCATGAAAAAATTTTTCTATCCGTTGGCCGTCCTGGCTGCGATCACGGTCTTCCATTCCTCGGCGCTCCAGATCCGGGAGACGCTCAAAACGGAGCCTGATCCGTCCTACCGCGAAGACGCCGTCTCCGTCCGCCGCCATCCCGACGTCGACACGAATGTCTTTCTCTACATCAACCACTGGCGGAATTCTCCGCCCCGGGAAGGGCACGGGGGGCTCATCGAACGCGATATCCTCACGCGGGGCGACCCGCTGCACCCGGAAAAAAAGGGCGCTGTTTTAAAATACATCAAAGCATTTCAGCGCGGCATCCTTGAACCACGCACGAATACCAAACCAACCAGGCACGACAACGAACAGGTCCTCCTTTACGTCATGTCTGGGACAGGACGTGTCGAGGCGGGCGGCAAGAAGTCCGAGCTCGGAGAGGGCACGGCCGTGTTTATTCCGGCCGGCCTGGAATATCGTTTTCTCAATCCAGCCGAAGTCCCGCTGGAAATGATCATCGTCGTCGAAGAGACGGCACCCGGTTTCGTCCCGAACAAAGAGATGTCCGTCGGGAGCTACCATGACGCCGAGCCAGCGGTCGGACATCACTGGGCCCATATCGCCCGCGGTTTCATGTACGACATTCCCCCAAAATTCTCGAACCCCATGGGATTCATCGTCGTTTCGATCGATAAATTCGACATCGCCCAGCCCCACACGCACGGCCCGGGAACCGAAGAAATCTGGTGTCAGCTCAAAGGCAGAAGCCTTCTCTTCTTCGGAAATAGACTCTTATGGCAG
>Ga0315285_10006103_pt1 | contig 12399 bp, 5 predicted proteins | sample YL17G09_36_MG_FD_203698 | JGI IMG/M metagenome (GOLD analysis project Ga0315285, IMG submission 203698) | Sediment microbial communities from Yellowstone Lake, YNP, Wyoming, USA - YL17G09_36 | ecosystem: Environmental > Aquatic > Freshwater > Lake > Sediment | place: USA: Wyoming | collected... | reverse complement strand
CTCGCCGGCGCAACCGGCCCAGGTCGCTCCCCGCCGCTCGACCTGGACTTACGGCGCCCAACTTCGCTATCGCTTCCCGGCCCATTCGTTCACCGTCGTTCAATTCCAGGGCGGCCCGTAGGCCGGCGCACTGCTCTGAGAAAAGAGCTTTCAGCGGCGGTTCCTGGGAGCGCTGGCGTCTCGCCGGCCCCGGGGATTTCTCTGATTGCCGACTCCCGCCGTGGGCCGGCGGGGCGCCAGCGGCACAACAGTCCCCTGACACCTGCAACCTGTCACCTGTCACCTGCCACCTGTTCCCAGCGGCACCCACTCATTGGTGAACTTCTCCCCGTCCCAGTAGCGAATGCGTTTCAAGGCTTCCGACTCCCGCCGGCGGTCCATGGGGTGCTTGAGCGCTCCACGCGCTTCCAATTGATGATGCAGCGCGACGTACGTGTCGGTGACCTCGGCACTCTGCAAGTGGAAATCGGGATCGAAGAAAAACGCCATTCCGCCTCGCAGGCCGGTTGAATCCGGGCCGGCCACGGCGCCGATCTCCACCTCGCCGCTGCCGCGCACCCAAATTCGGGTAGCATAAGGCCGGCTGTCGAGCACCCGGCTCAATTCCGGGCGGGGCAACAGGATGTAACCGAGCGGGCCGCCCGGCGGGCACGTTCGGCAACGGTACTTGTCGGAAGCGGCTGGCGAGCTGCCCTGCGGATTATCGTAGTTCAGAATGGAAACAGCGCCGCTGAACTGCTCGTTGTTGGTGCCGCCGGCCAGAATCACGTGACGCCCACCGACATGCGCCTCGGCCAGCGCGCCAATCGCGCCCGCATGCCAATACTCGGCCAGCACTTTCCCCTCCGGATTGAGCTTTGCCACCACCGTGGGGAACCAGGTGTTGTGATAGCTCACGGCCCACACCGCGCGCGAACCGTCAGCACCACGGCTGCCCAGCAGGAAGAAATGGAGTATGAAAGGCGGCTCGTAGAGGTCGTCGCCAAAGCGCACCGTGTATGCGGGGTGGTACTGCCAGCGAATGCGGCCCGAAGAGTCAAAGCAAACCAAGGTGTTTTTCCATGCCTCACCATCGCCGTCAGGAGCGGCAAGCAGAAGCATCTCGGTCTTTCCATCCTGGTCCAGGTCCTCGAGCGCCGCCAACTGGCGGTTCGCTTCAGAGCCAATGTCGCTCGGATTCCTGTAGTAGGCTTCATTGAGTGGCGCGTCAAACTCGTGCGTCCAAAGCTGTCGCCGCAACTGGTCGTACACGATCAGCTTGTTGCCTTTAAGCTGGAATGAGGCAGGCTGTCCCGCCGCCGGCGCCCATCGGTGCCAACCCCCAGCGGCAGCCAGCGCCAGCGCGGCCAGTGCGCCCGCAACCACAAGCCAAACGCGCCAATTGCGGGCTGACTTGTCTTGATTGTCGTTCTGCCCCGCTTGCGCCTGTTGCTGAACGCGGACGGAGTTGGTCCTCAGCCAGTCGTCAATCTCGGCGGGAAAAGCGTAGACGATGTCTTTTGTCTTGCCCGGCAGCCGATGCACCGGCAGCCCCATCGTCTGCTCCCACCGCTGGACAGTCCTCACCCCTTTGCCCAAGTAATTGGCAATTTCCTTCCAGGAGGCCAGCTTCTGCTCCATCACCCGCCCTTCGCTCGCGCCATTTTACGCCAAAACCCCGTTGGCGTGACTAAGGTCTTGACTGTTGCATCTGTGTTGAGGCAACCATGGAGGCTTGGCTACGCCATGCGTAGAGACCGGTGGGGGCTGCCTGCTTTCGGGGTGCACGCGGCACGGCAGCAGCCAGGGCGCCGACAGGAGGCACTATGTGTTGGAAGGGAGGGGCTTGGTTCATAGCGGCTGGTTGTGTCCTATTCATCGAACTGGTTGCTTGCCCCCAGATGCGTGCCCAGTTCAACTGGGGCGGTAACGGCGGTGCCGGAACGTTCCAGCAGCAGATTGCACGGCAGGCCACCGTTCCGGTTGGAGCGATTCCGGCCGGACTTAAGGCGGTAGAGATTCAGTTGGTCTCCGACCAGGATGTGGATATCCAGCTCTTTGACGACCAGACCAGTAAAGCACTTGTAGGTTGGCGGATTGGGGCACTTATCGATAGCTGCTGTTTTGTCGAAAAAACCTACGAGGGCATGAAAATTGCGTATTCGGGCTGGGGCGGCGACGGGTCCGGGGAGGGCCACGAATACATAAGGATCGACCAGACCACGCGCGTTCTTGTCATGAAGGCATACGGCTTCGCGGCCGGCCACGCAACGGTGAACTACAAGTGGGCCAGCGGGGGCACGCCGGCCGCCCGGGGGAGCGGGACCTTCCAGCAGCAGATCGCGCATGGAGCCAGCATCGTTGTGGGCGACATTCCGCAGGGCCTTACGGGAGTGGAGATCTACCTGCTGTCGGACAACGACGTGGACATTCAACTTTTTGACACGCAAAGCGGTGCCGCCGTGGTCGGCTGGAGCATCGGGGCGCTGATCGATAGCTGTTGCTTTACAGAAAAGACCTACGCAGGCATGAACATCGCGTACTCCGGTTGGAACGGCGATGGGTCCGGCAGGGGCCACGAGTACATAAAGATCGACCAGACGACGCGGGCCTTGGTCATGAAAGCCTACGGCTTTGTAGCCGGCTACGCGACGGTAAATTACAAATGGGGAGGCGGGGCCGTTACAACTCCGAAGGGTTCCTTTTACTCTGGGGTTTATCGAAACCTGTTCAGCGAATGGCTTGGAAAGAACGGTGAAGAGATCCGGAAGAAGGCTGACGACGCATGGAACAAACTGTTCGGGAGCGACGATAACTATCGCGTATCCGGTCGGGAGCATGGCCTACATTTGGGATCCGGATAAGAAACACGTAACGTCTGAGGGGATGTCATACGGCATGGTGATCGCCGTCCAACTGGACAAGAAGGCGGAGTTTGACCGGTTGTGGCGATGGGCCAAGGCCTACATGCAGAACCAGAGCGGCCCATACCGCGGCTACTTTGCATGGGAATGCAGGGCGGACGGCACGAAGCTCGACCAGAAACCGGCGCCGGATGGAGACCAATACCTGGCCCTGTCCTTGTTTTTCGCGGCCGGGCGGTGGGGTAACGGCACGGGAATCAACTACCAGGCGGAGGCGCAAGCGATCCTCGACACAATGCTGCAAAGTTCGAATTCCGCGTTCAATCAGGGCAACCACCTCGTCTCGTTCGGGACGGGAGCGACCTTTACGAATCCGTCATACCATTTGCCGGCGTTCTACGAGCTCTGGAGCCGCTGGGCGGACAAGAACAAGTCATTCTGGTCCGCCGCGGCGGTCGGGAGCCGCCAGTTCTTCAAAGACACAGCCGGGCACTCGCCCTATGGTCTCATGCCCGACTATGCCGCGTTCAATGGCTCGGCCACGGACCCGTGGGGCGAGTGTGTCAACGGCCAACGTAATGCGTCTGGCGCCTGCGTGGGCGGCCAACTCGATCCGGATTATCACAAGCACTTTCGCTTTGACGCCTGGCGGGTCGCCAGCAACGTGGCCTTTGACTACGCCTGGTTTGCTGCGGACGCTTGGGCCCTGGAGGAAGGCAACAAGCTGCTGGAATTCTTCTACAGCCAGGGCGTCAACTACCCGAACCAGTACAGACTCGACGGCGCCGTTTGCCCCCCGGTCGTTTGGACCAACTCCTGCACCCACTCGGTGGGCCATGTCGCCATGAACGCCGTGGCTGGGCTGGCCGCCACCACCGGACGCGCGTCCAGCTTCGTGAATGAGCTATGGAGCATAGGGGAGCCTGGCGGAAGACCCTTCCCGCAGGGGCAATTTCGTTATTACGACGCAATGCTCTACATGCTGGGACTTCTGCACGTCAGTGGCAATTTCCGGATCTACGCGCCGCCGCAGTAACGGCACAGCGGGGATGGCGCAGCGCACACGCCCGGTTGCGTGGTATGGGGTACGAAGGATGGAGGTTGATCGATATGCGCGTCCCATGGCTTCTATCGCTTTTGACAGTAGTGCTGGTCGCAGGACTGGCGAGCCCCGCGGGTGCGGACAACCGGGCCGTGCCGCTTCAGGCGGCGTTCGGCGGTACGCAGGCTGCCGCTATCGACCAAGTTTACATAGCAGACGGCTTTCACGCAGACTACCGTGTTTATCGCAGCGCCTCACCCAGCGGCATATATCGCGTCACAGCGGTACGGGGCGGTTCAGCCAAGTTGCAGGTTTACTCGACCGTAACCTATTATGGCTCCAGGTACGGGGCGGTGCGACTGGACTCATACATAGACCCTAACGGCGTTTCGCACGGGCCCGCCTCCCCTCCCGTCGTTTTTTCCAACGCCAATCTGACATGGTTGGGGTCGGCGCCCAATCCGTTGGAGTACCCCTTTCAGGTTGATACTTCCGCCCCCCTGGGCACCTACACAGCACAATTCTCAGCCTTCCAATGCCCCCACGGAGATTCCAGTGTCTGTGCCGCTCTTTATTGCCGCTTCTCTGTGCGATTCGAGGTGGCCACCGGAGCCGCCGACGACTATCACCCGCTCGTGATACCGACGGTCAGCGGCATGCCCTCACAGGTGGCGGCGAATCAGACCTATGACCTGACGGTAAAGATACGGAACAATGGGAACGAGGGTTCGTCAGGGGCCTCCTGGTTCACCGGCATCACGCTGTACATTGTGGACGCGCAGTTCGTGGCAATCGACCGGGGAAGCTTCGGTTCCTGGGGGTTTTACGATTACAACAGCACCACGAACCGTGACCCGGGCAACACCGGACGCCCGACAACTGGCGTCAGCCGGGTGATCGAGCTTTGCACAAACTCGCTGCCGCCGGGCGCCGAGGCAACGGGAACGGTTTCATTCCAGGTGACTGGAACTCCCGGTGGCAGAGTGGAGATCAAGGCGGTGTCATGGGGCGCCGACTCCGACGAACGTGTGCGGAATCAGTACCTGGGGTTGTCCGCGCAATTCGAACCGCTATACATTCGGTTCCCCGCCAATGCCGACGTGTTGAACCCGAACCTTGCATGGCCTTTCAACGGGGAGTTCGGAGGAACGGCGCGAGCCTTCGACCTTGTACGGTCCCTGCCAGCGGCCGGATCCGCGTCCATAATCCCCGCCACGCCTACCTGTGCTCCACCTTCTCTTTCGCCACCCAGCATCACCCTCGACTCACCGGCGGCCCGCACGGGCTTGTCGTTTAACGTGATCGCTTCCCCGGGTTGCGCTTGGACGGCCAGCACTCGCTACGATTGGATCACGAACGTGTCCGGCAGCGGGACGAGCAGCGGCCTGGTAACCTACAACGTGAAAGCCAACCCCACCACGTCCAAACGGACCGGCACCATCGAGGTCCAGGCACAGGGTGCGACAGCGCCGCTGGTTTTTACTATAGAACAACCGGCACCCTGCAAGTTCCTTGTTTCCCCCGTTAGCGCCACGCACGGCTACCCCGCCGACTCAAACGGTTTCTCCGTGCAGCCGACAGAGAGCTGCTCTGATTGGACGGCGGATCGGGATTCGCCCTGGATTAGGATCACCTCCGGCGCCACCGGCAGGGGCCCCGGTTGGGTCAACTACTCGATCGACGCCAACGGAAGCAGCAGAACTCGGAGCGGCACTATCTGGATCTGGGATTCTAGCCACACGGTCAGCGCAACGTTCGGTGTTTCCCAAACGGGTCCTCAGTGCAATTACACGCTTGAGAATTATGACCCGGCACCGTTCAGTTCCTCCGGCGGCTCTCGCACTTTCAAGCTCCACGTGGCGAATGTCTGCAAGTGGAAAGTAGTGCCCAACGCGCCGTGGATCCAAATCGTTTCAGGAGGAGGGTGGGGCGACGGAGTTGTCACCTACCTGGTAGAACCGAGCAATGTGGGAGGCGTAAGAACCAGCAGCATTACAGTCCAGGAGGCCGACTCTAATCCCATTCAGCCAGACCTGCCCGTAACCCAGAATGGAACTGGGCAATGCGGCTATAGCGTTGATCCGTCCCCGGCAGCCCCCCTCCCTCGCGAGGCAGGCAGGTATAGCTTTCGGGTGTCCGCAGGCGTTGGCTGCAGTTGGACCGTCCGGCCAAGCGATTCGTCCTGGATCACCCTTAGCAAGAGTGGCGGGCAGGGGAACGATACCGTGAGCTTCGACATCACGGCAAACTCAGGCAGCAGCCAAAGACCGGGGCAGATTAACGTCTACAACGCGGCAGGGGTTGTGGCGACCTATCAATTCACGCAGGCGGGGCTGAGCTGCAGCTATACGTTTCCGGATAAGATGCATCATGACTCCAACGGCCAACCGCCAGGGGTCATCGGCATCCAGACGGGGGACGCCTGCGTCTGGGAAATCCACACCAACGAATCATGGATCTGGAGAGACGTTTACAGAGGAACCGGCAGCGGGAACGCAACGTACTCGATCCCCTCCAAAAACCCGGGGCCGGATGCCAGAACCGGTATTGTTACCGTCCACAATGACCGATTCGACATCGTCGGACAGGTCCAAGTCATACAGGATCCGCCGGCCACCTGCACGCCGCCTAGAACCGTCACGGCGTCGGCCCAACCTGTATCGAGTGGGCAGCCGGCCACGCTCATTGCAACAGCCGACGGAACGGCGCCTCTAAGCTACCAATGGTACCAGGGCAGCCTAGGTGACACTTCCCACCCGGTCGGCACGAACGCTCAGCAGATGACCGCACCTCTGACCGCAAACACTACATACTGGGCGCGCGTTTCGAACGCTTGCGGCTATAAAGACAGCGATGCGGTAACCGTGGTGGTCAACCCACAGCCGGGCTTCGATGTCATCATCACGCCTTCCTCCGTGTCGGTTGTTGCCGGTTCCTTTACGACTTTGAACGTGACGGTCACGTTCAACGGCGGTTTCAGCCAGATCCTGGCGCTGTCGTGCTCCGGTCTGCCCACCGGCGCGAGTTGCGCTTTTTCGCCGAACCAGCTAATCGCGAGCGGGACCTCGAGCTTGACCGTATCGGCAAGTACTGAGGCTCAAGCGGGCGATTATGACTTCCAAATCAACGGCACCAGCGGGATGACGGTTCGAAGCGCGCCTGCCCACCTGACGCTCAGCAGGCCCTCGGGTGGGTCGCTACGGGTGACACCGCCACAGTTGACGCTGTCTGCCTCACAAGGAGGAAGCACGACGGCTTGGCTCAGTGTCTCGGTAGGCGGTTCCTTCGCTTCCTGGACCTCGGTTCCTCGAACCTTCTCCGGCGGCAACTGGCTGCGCGTCTCGCCAGCTTCCGGCACTCGTTCCGCCGATATCCTGGTGACGGCCGACGCCTCCGGCCTGTCGGCGGGGACATATCAAGGCGAGATCAGCTTCAGGCTGCAGGGCAGCCAGGAGAATGCCGCTCTGGTCCCGGTGGTGCTCACTGTCGCGGGGCCGGCACAGCCGGCGTTTTCAGTACTCATTTCGCCGGAGTCTCAAAGCGTCCTAGCGGGTTCGCCTGCCGGCTTCGGCATCACTGTGTCACTTACTGGCGGCTACAGCCAGCCTGTGGCGTTGTCGTGCACCGGCCTGCCTCCAAGCGCCGCCTGCTCATTCACGCCAGCCACGATTGTTCCGGACTGGCCTCCCCCATTCCCCGACGGGACATATCCGACCCTCGTGCAGTACTCCACGCTGAGCGTGACGACGTCGAGCAGCACACCAGCCGGCGACTTCAGCCTTACCGTGCGAGCGAGCAGCGGTTCTTACAGCCGGACGGCGACCGCGCGGCTCACTGTCTCCGCAGTTCCGGGCGCCCCGACGATCACCATAGTCGCCGGGGATGACCAGAGAGGGCAGGTCGGCGCAACGCTGCCAGTGCCCCTCCAGGTAGCTGTGCGAACGGCGCAGGGCGCACGGTTGGCGAACGCACGGGTGGATTTCAGTACCGTCAACGGAAGCGCCTCTCCGAAATCCGCGGTGACCGATGCTGAGGGCGTAGCAAGCACTCTCGTCACCTTGGGCACCGCGGCCGGCCCTGTGACCATCACGGCGACCCTGGTCGATTCCGGGGTGAGCGCCTTGTTCCGTGCGGTTGCATTACCCGGCCCGCCCGCCGGGATATCGCGGGTGAGCGGCGACGGCCAGTTGGCCCCCGCCGGACAAACACTTCCCCTGCCGCTGGAGGTGGCAGTGACCGACGCTTACGGAAACCCCACTGCCGCTACCGTTCTATTTGAGGCGAGCACAGCCCAAGGGTTCTTCTCGCCCGAGCGTTCTCCGACCGACGAGCAGGGTCGAGCCAGGGCCTCGTTCCGCATCGCGGACTCTGCTAGCGGCATTCTGCAGCTCGTCGCGCGTGTGGAGAACACCGGACTGACCGTGCGATTCACGGCGACTGTAAGCGGCGGCGCTGGTGGAGCGAAAGCGGAAATGAGCAGCCCGCAGCCCGGCTCCACGCTCACTGGCGCCGCGGTCACTTTTACCTGGACAGCCGGCCGGAACGTCTCCGAATACACCCTCTTCCTTGGCAGTTCCCCGAGCGCGAACGACCTATACAGTGCCAACTTGGCCGCCAATCTGTCGGTTACTGTCAGCTTCCTGCCAACTGACGGCCGCACGCTGTACGCCCGCCTGTGGTCAAAGATAGCCGGCAATTGGGAATACAACGACTACACGTACACGGCTTACAAACCGGGTGGGGGAGTTGTCTGCGGCGGAGCGGACCCGGAACTGCGAGCCACGGTTGGCCCCGGGTTCTTTGTCGCCGGTCTGGCTATTCAACCGAACGGAAAAGAGGGCTACTGGGAGATGGGAATTGAGCCAGCCAAGGACCAGCGGGCCAGCGGATTCATCTTTGGAGGCGGAATCCAGGAGATGGGCGCCACACCATACTTCTCCGCTTTCTCCATCCCTGTGCAGCAGCAAGTTACCATCCAGCTTAACCCGCGATTGCTGCCTGGCGGTAACCCGGCGCAGTTCTCGGCGTGCGCCCGGTTGCTCGACAGCCAGCGGCGGCAGATCGGAACAGAACGATGCAGTACAGGTTTCATCGAGTTCCGGCAGCTTCTGCCGCCAGATTTCTACATCGTTGAGGTGCGGACGGGAGCAGCATCGCCGAGAGCCTACTTTGAGATGAGTCTCGCGGAGGCATCTTTCGCGCCTGGGTTGATCACCGGTGGTTTCATTTCCGGCGACTTGGGCGGTTTTGTGGCGTTTTCTCTCTCTCAATCGCAGGACGTCCGCATCAGCGCCGCGGGACAGGGGAAGTTCGGCAGCTTCGGAGCCAGTTGCCTGCAGTTGACGCTGTTCGATGCCGCCCGTAACGTGATTCGCACGGCGTCAGGGGATGCAGGACCGCAACTCATCGGCCTTACCATATCCCCGGATTCGGTATCCGCAGGCGGTAGCGTCACCGGCACCGTGACGATCAGTGGCGCGGCCCCGCCGACAGGCATTGCGATCAGCCTGCAAACTGACGCTGCAATCGCGCTCCCTGCCTCGGTTATGATTGCCGCCGGACAGACCTCGGCGACGTTCAGTGTGGCAACCCAGGCGGTCGCTTCCGTCCAGAACGCCACCATCACCGCTTCCTATAACGGAGTTTCGCGAACGGCAACGCTGACCGTACGGCCGGTGCCTACGACAGCGGGGAAACTGGTCTTCAACCAGGGTCCGAACAGCAATGAGCTCTGGGTGGCGGACGGAGACGGCGCGAATCCCCGTAAATTGCTGGCCGTCACGTCATCGTACATCGTCACGCCGCACTGGTCGCCCGACGGCCGGCGGGTCGCTTTTGAAACGGCGGATCCATCCGGCAGTCAGGCCTGGATCATCAACGGCGACGGCACGGACCCGCGCAGAGTGCCGGGCGTTCAGGGAACCGATTCCGGCCTTTGTTGGAATGCGGCGGGAACGGGCCTAATCTATGCGACCTACTGCCCCTGTTGCGAGCACCTGCGAGCGGTGGATGCCGACGGCGCAAACAACCGCCTTTTCTTCCGCCCACCCGACGGCGTCACAACCCATCCCGATATCAAACCGACCGATTCCGCCGTGGTGGCGTACCACCGGGCCGCATGCAACAGTGTGGGCTTCCTCGGGTTGGAAACGGCTCGAGAGGGAGGATCGACCCCCACCCAGATCCCGTTAACGTCGGGCGCAGTATACCAGCACGGGCCGAGGTGGTCGGCCGATGGACAGAAACTCGTGAGCGTGGTCGAATTCCCCACCGAGTGGGCCATTGAGATACTGGATCCCGCGAATCCAACCGCGGCACGCACCCGTTTTCTTCGGGGACCGGGCGAAATCCGCACCGTGGACTTCGCCTGCGACACGGGCAACGTATACTTTACGCGCTCCACCGACGGGCAGCGCAACATCTGGCGTGCTTCCACTGACGGCACCGCCACCCAGGTCACGAACTTCACTTCCGGTCGGATTAGCGCCCTCGATTTCTTCTGCGGCCAGTGAGTTTCACCCCAATCGGAGCGCGCAACCGCCGGCGGGTGTCCCGCCGGCGCCACGCGGCCGTCCGACCGCGCTGCAAGACCCGTTACCAGTTGTGGACCTGAGAGCCGTGATATATATCTGTTGGACATATGAAGGGAAGCCTAAGAATATCAAAAACCGGAAGCCAGGACGGAAACGGTCATGCCAGTTCACTAGGGTGTACCGGCGCGGCGTGCAGGGGCCGGCCGGCGGGACGCCAGCGGTACAACAGGGAGTGTTAGCAGCCCGTCTTGCTAACACTTATCAGATTGAGCGCCAAGCGGTTAAGTGCAAAAAACGGGCCTGTTAGCGCTAGCAAGCGCCAGTCGACCTGATCAGGGGGTGAATCCGCGAAAATCCGCGTAATCCGCGGATGATTCAATCCGCGGATTCACGCCGATTCACGCGGATAGCCCCGCCGAGGCCCTCGCCAGTTTGGGACATAGTCCACGGAAACCTGCGGAATCGGTGCTGGCTCTGATACAGTACCGGCGCGGAGGGGTGTATGCGGATTGCGAAGGGCGTAGCACTGATCCTGCTGGCGGCCATGGGCGCGCTGCCGGCTGTCGCGCAGCAATATGATCTGCTGCTCAAGGGCGGGCACGTCATCGATCCCAAGAACAAGCTGAACGCGGTGATGGATGTGGCCATGGCCGGCGGCAAGATCGCGCGGGTGGCGGCGGACATTCCCGCCGGCCAGGCCAAGAAGACGGTGAACGTGGCTGGGTATTACGTCACGCCCGGCCTGCTCGATATTCATGTCCATTACTATGCCGTGGGCGCCAGCCTTGGGATCATGCCGGATAACTCGGCGCTGCAGAGCGGCGTGACCACGGCCGCCGATGCCGGCACCGCCGGCTACAAGAACTTCGAAGACTTCAACAACACCATCATCAAGCGCGCCAAAACGCGGATCCTCGCCTTCCTCAACATCGTCTCCACCGGCATGGCCATTGCCGCCAACGAGCAAGACCAAGACGAGATGGACGTGGAGCGCTGCGTGGAGATGGCGCGCAAGTACCCCGACACTATCGTCGGCATCAAGACCGCGCATTACTGGACCACACAACCGTTCGACGCCCGGCACCAGCCGTGGACGGCGGTGGACCGCGCCAGGCAGGCCGGCGAGAAGATCGGCAAGCCCATGATGGTGGATTTCGCCGGGCGCCCCGATCGCCCTTACGACCGGTTGCTTCTGGAGCACATGCGGCCCGGCGACATCCATACCCACGTGCTCGGCAAAGGGTTCGACCCGGTGGTGGACTACGACACGGGCAAGGTCTACGACTACATGTTCCAGGCACAGAAGCGCGGCATCATCTTCGACGTGGGCCATGGGGCGGGCAGCTTCTGGTTCCGCACCGCGGTGCCTGCGCTGCGCAACGGCTTCATCCCCGACTCCATTTCCACCGACCTGCACACCGGCAGCGTCAACGGCCCGGTCATCGACATGATTACCGTTATGTCCAAGTTCCTGAACCTGGGGATGCCGCTGGAGGACGTGATTCGCCGGTCCACGGTGAATCCGGCCAGGGAAATCGGACGTCCCGAGTTCGGCCACCTGAGCGCCGGCGCGGGCGCCGACGTGGCGGTGCTCGCGCTGCGCAAGGGAACGTTCGGCTTCTGGGATTGCGGGAAAGGCAAGATCACCGGCACTCAGAAGCTGGAAGCGGTCATCACGCTCCGCGACGGCGTCATCGTCTGGGACCGCGAAGGGCTCAGCATGGAAGACTGGCGGAAGCTGCCGAAACTGTATTGAAGCTATCAGCTGTCAGCCCCTTTGTTTCGAAGCTGATAGCTGATAGCTGACGGCTGATAGCTGCTTTACAGGTTGTTGAGGATGAACTCCGTCATCATGGTCCGCATGTGCTTGACCAGCAGCGGATCGACCACGCCGTGGCGCGACTTGGGATAGAGCATCAGCTCGAACTGCTTGCCGGCCCGCTCCAGCTCGTACATGAACTGGATGGTGTTCTGCATGTGG
>Ga0315285_10006101_pt1 | contig 12400 bp, 21 predicted proteins | sample YL17G09_36_MG_FD_203698 | JGI IMG/M metagenome (GOLD analysis project Ga0315285, IMG submission 203698) | Sediment microbial communities from Yellowstone Lake, YNP, Wyoming, USA - YL17G09_36 | ecosystem: Environmental > Aquatic > Freshwater > Lake > Sediment | place: USA: Wyoming | collected... | reverse complement strand
AAAGTTTTTCACTCTCTATCGGTATCTCATACAGTATGTGAAAAACTTTTTGACTGAATATCTGGACTTTACCTACCGCGGGCTTCACAGCCACCCCGTCGAACCCAAAAACATTTCCTTTGGCTTGAGACAACCAGTAATCAAAGAATAGTGTCGGATTACTGGTGAACGCTCTTTTGAACATCGTCACGTAACTACTATCACAGTGTCTGTCACAGAGCTTGCCTATATCTTCAGTGCTGTATCCAGGATTGAAGATAGTGCCCGGCTCCCATGTTACCAAAGGATCATCGTCATACATCATTTAAAAGCACTCTCAGGCACGCTATCCATAGGTACCTTGTCGAACTGAATGTCATCCATATTAGCCCGCTCGATCTCGATACCGCTGAGCCACGGGGCTATTAGCTTGTACTGTTTCTCTTTATCGTTCCTGAACACTACTCTACAGTAAGCGATCTGTGTTGACCCGTATTTCTGTACCCAAGTGACCCTATAAACATGTGCCGTGTCGGTCGGGTCTATCGCCAGGTACGGCTGCCAGTCATTTGACTCAATTTTGGTTACTGCAACCGGATTACCGTCGGCGTCTACATAACACGACCTATTGCATACCGTGCACGCTATTATGATTGCCAGTACTGTTGCTGCTACCCCTACGGCTACTATTGCCCACTTTTTCATATGACCCAGGCCCTTTCGATTATTAGTGTAGAGTGTGACCCATTACATTAATATACGCCCGTGTCATTCGTTTTTAACCTAATCTAAAAGAAAAAGCCCCCAGCGAACCTTTCGATCCGTTGGGGGCTTTTGGTCTCGTATTCTGAGTCTGAACCTAAAGCGTACTCGTGTATCCCAACGAATCTGTGATTCGCGGTTGCTGTGGATTGGGATTATTGGGTGTACGCGTTCGCATGCTTAGTAATATACCGCCATCCAAGACAAAAGTCAAGATTTATTTTTCTCGGTAGTAGATTTTCAGGAAAGTCTCAGGGCCGATCCTTGTGGTGTCGATCTTGAGGACCTGGATGCCGACAGTATCTACCGGACTACCGGATACTGTCGTGAACGACTTCATGCACGAAACAGATAAAGACGCCAACAGCGCGGAGAGCAGTACTCGTATCCACATTTATTATTTGTCGCCTTTTATATGTGATGGGAAAAAGTACATACATCTTTTTACTCTCCAACCTCTTTACGACCCTCTTCGACCGACTTGTCATAGTCCTTGTCGAATCTGCTCAACAACTCCGTGAGCTCCCCCACATGTACTTTCTCCTCCGCGGCAATATCCTTTAAAACTTCCTGGACTTTTTTATCCTCTACAGAGTCCGCGATTAGCTCATAGAGATGTACCGCGTCCAGTTCAGCCGCTATAGAGAGCCTGAGAGCCCGAGCAATCTCACTGTCCGTGAGTTTCTTGTCCGGCGTGATCATAGGAGCTATGCTGGTAAAATCCATGGCGGTCCTTACAAAAAGCGGCTGTACGGTATAACGTACAGAGCCATGTGCCTGATTCATTGACTCGGCTTTTCCTCGAGCACGCACACGTTGCTGATGTTTATAAGGAGATCCTACGGGCTGTTTCGTCTGTGTGTCAAAAATTTGATACTGGGTATCTTCTATACCAGCCTCTTTAAGAAAAGCTGATACGACTCTAAAAGCGGACTGTTTCGTAGGCATGACTATACCTCTGTTGTATGTTAAATACAACGAGGATATATTATTAGGAGAATATTAAGCTGACTCTATGGAAGTGGTCAGTCTGGTAGGCGGGCCAGCGAGGATACTCTCCACATGCTCACAACGCTCTTTGGATCCAGAGAATACCACTGCGGTGCCTTTGGAGTGCGCTTCGTACATAACAGCTACTGCACGCTCTGGAGAGCAGTTGGTGGCTTTGATGATCTGGGCAGAAACCTCACCCATAGAGTGCTGCTCATCGTTGTAGAGCAACACGTTATGAGGCTGTCCGAGGATGTTAGAGGTACCTACATCAATACCTATCGTAGGGATAGTGTTATCAGCCATAAAACCTCCCTAAGCTTGGTTGAGTAGAGTGGCCAAACAAAGACACATACAAATATGCTCACGGCTTAATAGGTTGCCGGGATACACCGCTCCTGTTGAATAATCCAAAGAAGCATAGTCGGATCAACAGGTTTTTTGCTTCTCTTCCGACGAGCGGATCGTCATGCTTTGTTCAACCACACTGCCCAACCAGTCAAAACAAAAACGAGCGGGGATGCCGAAGACCACCGCTCGTTTTTATCAGTATGAATCGCGACGGTTGAATCCACCGCTCTGGCGGCTGGGACCCCTATCCTGACGGGAGTACTCCCCGCCCGACCGATCTCCACCACCCTGACGGCTATAATCGACATTGGCGTCGTTGCTCCCGCCTTGGTTATACCCACCCTGGCGAAATCCACCACCACCGCCTGTACGAGGCTCACGCTCACGGGCTTCATTGACGGTCAGTTTCCTGCCAGCCAGATCTTTCCCGTTCATCTCGGCGATAGCCTTGTCACCATCATCGACTTCTACGAAAGCAAAACCACGGGACCGACCGGTCTCGCGGTCTGTGATGATCTTCGCCGAAATGGGGTTGTACGCCGCGAAAGCATTCTTCAGATCGTCCTCGGTTGCGGTAAACGCGAGGTTCCCTACATAGAGCTTCTTCGACACGGACTCCTCCTGAAAAAAGAAAGGTAAAAGAACGGTAACTCCCTCAGACATGAAGGAGTACCTACTGTAGCAAAATATATATCAAGTCACGATTTAATCTGAATTTTTTCCTCGTCTACATGTGGACGGCGTTAAACCTACTTTTTCGTTCCTGTCCAGAAATATACTTTTGGGTAATGAGGTAATCAATGTAGTTGTGGAAATAAAATGACGGGACTACGTAGGTGTACTAAGACACACAGTAGGCGTCTGTGACTTTGCTGGCGTGGTTCGGGTATAGTATCGGGAGGCACTCAGGGCATATACCATGAGAGAGGTCATCACCGTAGGCTTCGAGGAGGCTCTTGTTATCGAACCACACGCCGTTGATACGGACCTTGTGACATCGGCAACATACTGGCAGTACTGTCAGGGAGTCTTCCAAGATAGAGGATTCCTTTTATCATAGATGGGTCGTATTAGGAGAGTATTAAAATGGTACGCCCTAGTGGACTCGAACCACCAATCTTCTGAATCGTAATCAGATGCTTTATCCAGTTGAGCTAAGGGCGCGTTTATTAAGAGGACACCTGTGATAACAACAGATCGTAGATGCCTTTCACCAGATCATCCAGAGAGTACACTATTTTCAGATCGGGACGTTCGAGCTTCGTCTGAATCTCCACGTCTTGACGTCTCTCGTACTCAGGATCCATTCCTATCACGAGAGGCTTGTCGGTTTTTGTATAGGCTCCCAACTCGTAGAGTACAATCGGGCCCATAGTCTCTTTACAGAACCAGAACGAGATCATGTCCGCCGCGTTGAGGTATTTGTGCTCCCATGTGATTTGCTTTAGAGCCGCGCTCGGGTCATCGATCGGGAAATTCTTTCTCCGAGGATTGTAGACCGCTATGTCGAGGTCTCCCATTTTATCGAGTACGGTTTTTTGCCACTCCGGCGCACCAGTTATGGCTCCAGCTAGGAAGAGCTTCTTGGCTTTTGTCTCTGTCTCGTTGGGGGCTTCTATGTATTGCATGCGGTCTCCTTGATCTCCGGTAATCCGAAATCTCTCCGTAGATGGTTACACAACTCCCCTTCTTTGGTCTCCAAATTGAACCACTGTCCACATACAGTGCAACCTATGGCGTTGGGCTTTAAATCGTGCCTCTCTATGCTCTTGAAAGCATCTACCAGTTCTTTCTCTGTAGGATGCTCCATCTACCTGGCTCCTATGGAGTGCTCTTTGATCTGAGGTACACTCTGATGAGGTATGGACACCACTGCTCCACATCCGTCATAAAACCCTAATAATACATTAGAAACCGTGGTCGTGGTGCCAGGTACAGTGACACTGCCGTTTCTAAAGGTCGTCGTTACGGCCTTGCTACACGTGTCACAGAGGGCTTTCGATTTGTCGCCTTCTTTCCAGATCCCCAAACCCATAGGAGCCTCTCTCTTTCATGTGGTACGCCTGGTGCGATTCGAACGCACGACTTTCAGTTTCGGAAACTGATGCTCTAAATCCAACTGAGCTACAGGCGCTTGTGCTCTTAGCTTAATAAATTCTTCAACCTCACCACACGCATCTTTCTTTTTCTCGCAGTATGTGAAGCGTGCCATTCGTTCTATTATCTGAACACACCACCGTAACAATTGTTCTTCGTTTTGGTAGATATATCCATCATTTAAAGACTTATAGTCTTTTAGGAATCTTTTGCGCAGATCTTCTATACTATCGCCTTCGACCCAGGTCTCCATTAGGATTGCATAATCAATTGCCCACGGTTCATCAGCTTCCTTCTTTTTGAGGATAGGCTCACCGTTAGAATATCTTGTTACTTTTTTCAACAGAATTCCTTTAATTTAGGCGTTGTAGGGATCGAACCTACGACCTGTTGCTTACGGAGCGCACTATTACGAGTACGCTATGTAAGACAACTGCTCTATACCAGCTGAGCTAAACGCCCGAAATTCATTGACAAAATAAAATGGGACCGGAGCGGCTCGAACGCTCGACTTAGTTCTTAAAAGGAACTTACTCTACCAGCTGAGTTACGATCCCAAACTAACACTATCTCCTCGTTGCACCCTTGAAAAAGGCTTTCAACAGCGCCGCCCCACCGAACACAACCACTGTAGCCACGGCACCTACGACGATACCAATCTTGGTGACCTTTCGATTCACTACGAGCCCGGTCTTTTCTCCGAGTGCTTCCATCTTGCTCATCATATCGTAGGCTTTTCTCTCTGTCGGCGATCCTTCAAAACCTGTTTCCACTCATGTCCTCCTGGTGTTACTGTTTATGTGGAGCTGGTGATAAGACTTGAACTTACAACCTATCGCTTACGAAGCGATTGCTCTACCAATTTGAGCTACACCAGCAATATACTTATATGAGCACAACTTTTAAACAAGTACCTCTATTTTCTTGCCACCCTCCAGATAGGGCTGGGCTCCATCATAACCAGTTCGTTCTTTGCCCAGGAGAAATACACATAGGGTTTAGGGTTGTACCTGAACCGATAATCACAAATCGACCACGTGTCAAAGAACTTGCGGTACGCTCTCCCATCAGGCACGTCATCGGTATGACGGATCACATGGTTAGCGTATCGCTTGAAATACTGCCTACGCTTGGAACCCTTGTAACCGTCGGTGAACCAGGGCTCCCGTGTGCTACGGCTCATTTGCAACTCCTTTGTTAAAGGTAATTACAACATGAGCACCTCCTCTGTTTAATTGTTAAATAGGCCCATCAAGAGTCGAACTTGAAATCTCCCGCATGTCACGCGGGCGCTCTAGCCAGCTGAGCTATGAGCCTATAGTCGGTGTTTTCTCCCACCCAAACTTCTCTAAGTATCTCAGAACACCGACAAACTCCTCAGGTAGATACGATCCTGTCCAAATACCTTCCTTCTGATAGTATCCGTGCCCTACGGCAAACCATTGGAGACGACTCATGTCTCGCATGAAACGTTCGCTCATTCCAAGGTCACTCGTTGGAGGGGCCGTGAACCGAATAGATCGATCCGTATCGTTCGACTCGTAATAGAGATGGGCGCGTTCTCTTTCCATGATCATGCTCCTGGCGGAAGATAGAGGACTCGAACCCCTAAAGGATTTCTCCCGGCACTGTTCGAAAGTGCTGCCTTGCCGTTAGGCTAATCTTCCGTTAATTTATCTCATTCAAAACCTGAATGATCTCACACTCTGCTCTACATTTCACACATAGAGCCTCAGCTCTTATATGCACTATCACGTGAATGTAACCGCATTTCCTGCATCTCACTCTCGACACTACGAACAGAACTCACTCCTTGTTATTGAATCTGTTTATTATCCTTTTTTCTTTTTTTCCACAGCTCTATTGCCCAATAACTGTTACCAGGGCTTTTTAAGTTGTACTTTTTAAGCCACTTTCTAGCGGATCCTTCGCTGACTCCATATTCTACAGCTATTCTATTGATCGGAAGTTTATAAAGTATAGCTTCTAAATCTTCTTTGGGAGGCATTTGCTTTGGTTTAGTCCAAAAACCTCTTCTTTCAGGTAAGCATATTCCTAATGCTCTTGCCCTTTTTTTAACAGCATTATCGGATACCCCCAATTTCTTTGCAACGGTAGTCATAGGTTCGCTGTAAACCATTTTTTCCAGGTCTTCTTTTATAGGCCACTGTATCTTACGTTTAGTCGACGGGTCTGTTTTCTTGTTTTCACAGAAACATCTTAGGCAAAGGTTTGACCGGTTATTCTTGTATATAACAGATTTACAGTTTAAGCACAATTTAACAGGTACTCTTTTTGTTTTTTTACCGCAATAAGTACTTGTTTGGCTGTGACAGTTGGGGCATAGTATCCTTAAATTACTAATTCTATTATCTGTTGAATCACCGCTGATATGGTCTACATGTAGAGCTATGGGCTCATCTTGCCACACAGGGCCTAATCCACATTTCGAACACTCGTTTTTAAGTAGCCCTTCCAATATTAGTCTCTTTTTATTTACCCCGTTTAGTGTTGACCCCTCTATTAGGTAGTGTTCAATAGGTTTCTTTCTAGAGGGCCTTGGTCCGGAACTATTAAATTGTATCCCTAGCTCTTTTATTCTGTTTTTTACGGGTATGCTATTTTCACCTCTGTTGCGTAATCCGAAATTAGAAAGTATATCTTTATAAGTTTTACTCTGTGATACTATTTTTTTGAAATCCTCGTCCGAACATTTCCATACAGGACTCGATACCATATAGACTCCTTTGAATAGGGTAGTCACTCTATATGGTTCGAATTATTAGTAGGTTATTAACTCCTTGTAAATATTAACGTTGTATGGGCCCGGCAGGATTCGAACCTGCGGTGGGGTTTTATCCCGGTAGATTAAGAGTCTACTGCAATCAACCACTATGCGACGAGCCCTTTTTTACAGTGTCACTTTCTCTGGCGGCCTATCTTTATAGACGCGCTGCAGTTTCTTTTCAGTTTTTTCATTCAGTAGGTGTGCGCCTACATCATACAGAATAGTCTTGGCGTACTCTCTGGCCTGGAGATCATCCATAGCCTCAAGGGGTACTTTGATAATAAGCTGGTAGTCCATACGTGCCGCCTATAAAACAAAAAAGCCCTCGGGGTCTATCCCGGGGCCTTCGTCTCTGTCTCTTGTGTGAGAGCATTATGTAGACAAAAGCCCCTATAAAACGCCTGCCCGGCGCTTCGATACCACGACCATCACGGTCGTCGTTTTAAGGGATTTTGTCAGCATAGTTTCCTCTGTCTATCTAATATACCACGGTGCAGTACGAAAGTCAATAGGGAAGTTTTTAAAAGTGATCTACCTAAAAAATACAGCACTTTTTGACGCGTATATCTTAGCTTTTTTACTCGACGTCTCTCGGAACCTACGGTGTGATGTTGCCCCTTTCGCACCTATCCAGTGTATTGATAGGGCTCGATTACCGTACTCAAAAATTTTATACTTGAGCCAACTCTGCATTTTGTCGTGCGGAAGAGGTCTATTGAACTCAAGACAGCTTATGTACTCATCTAAAGCCATTAATAGATATTCTTTAATTTCTTCTACCTCAAACTTTTGTTTGGTATTATCCATTAACAGTTTTTGGAAATGAGTCTCTGTATTCATTAGCATGCTTTCTAAAGGGGGTCAATAGGGGAGTTTTTTGATGTCGTGTTTCCATTTTGTAGCTACGCCAGACTCCCCTGTACGATCCTGCAGATTCTTTCTATCTACTCTCGCCTCTTCCATTAGGTCGCCCAGTATTCTCTCGTCCTCTTCAGCATGGAAACACGCTATAGGATCAGCCAGGCGCACCGCGTCTGATTTCTTGAAAATGTAGGGTTTCTTGCGCATAATTACAGTTGTGCTTTCAAAATGGCAGGTGCAAAACAATTGTTTTCTACTACATTTTTCCAAAAGCAATTGCGATGACAGAGAGAATAGCAGTTATCACAGGCAAAATAAGTCCGAAGAGCATGAGCTTCTTGGATATCATACCAGCTCCTGTTTTGTGCTTTAAAGGTGGTGGGCTCAGCTGGGATCGAACCAGCAACTCCCTCGTTATGAGCGAGGCACTCTAACCGATTGAGTTATGAGCCCGTTGAAAATCAATATACTATCTCGGCATTCAACTATCAGATGGTAGCGCTACAGAGAGTCGAACTCTGATTTGTTGGCTGAGAACCAACCGTCCTAAAACCGTTAGACGATAGCGCCGTGTTTATCTTGTCGTACCCAAGTGAATGTAGATCGGGTGATACCGGTCCAGTGATTGATACATCCTGGAAAGAGCCTCCTCTTTGGCATAATACAGATTATCTGTGATGACTATCTCTGTATCACAAGGAACCGTAAAATAGAAATTGCGGAGAGCTAAACTAAAAAATCGCTTTCTATCTTTTTCATTATTGTGAGTTATTTCCGCAAACGCCCTTTGGATACAACACCCTACGTAGACTGATTTCGGGTACTTCTTGAGGAGTTTTAAAGCCAGCGAAGTGTTACCAGCTCTCCTTGGAAGACCTAATGCTAAAGACCCGTGTTGGGTATAGTAATCTTTTGTACTTGAGACTCTTCTCATCTCTCCTAAAAAAGGCTCTTTCCTGTCTTTCTTGACCTTCCTGACGAACTTATCGACGATCTTCACCAGGTCGTTGAGCAGAGCTGTGCTGGGCGTCATGGTAGACCTCTTATGTAGAATGTGATATATGGTACCCCGAGCCAGACTCTAACTGGCGACTTTCGGTTTAGGAAACCGATGTTCTATACAACTGAACTATCGGGGCATTTTTCTATGGGTTCTTTGCCAAATTGAGATCTACTATGTCCTCCGAAATGTTCAAAAAGAATTTAGTGAGCTCCTCTACCTCACTCTGGAGCTTGTATATCTCTATAGCCCCCTTAACCAATAGTATTTTACGGGCCAATAGAGCACACTTCCTGGCTCTCTCTATAGTCACCTCAGGCATGAAACCCCTCTCTACTTACTGATAATCTCCGTAGGTAATCCCATTTTACCAATAAGATCAATCAAAGGCGTCGGGTCCAACTCCTCGACGTTCGCCATGCAGCCGGGATTCCAGATACCCTGTCTAACGAGTATCGCGGCTGCGGCTACCGGGACCCCTGCAGTGTAGCTGATAGCTTGAGCCTCTACTTCTTTGTAGCACTCCTCGTGATCGCAGATGTTATAAATAAACACCTCTTTTGGTATCCCGTTCTTAGTACCGCGGGTCAGGTTACCAATGCAGGTTTTACCCGTATATCCTTGAGCCAGGGACATTGGATCTGGCAAACATGCCTTGACCACCTTGAGAGGTACTACCTCAACACCCTCCGCGGTTCTCACTGGTTTCTCAGACAGGAGCCCCAGGTTCTTGAGGACCGTGAACACGTTTATGTAATGTGACCCGAACCCCATCCAAAACCGGATGCTGTTTATGTTGAGATTCTGAGATAGTGAGTGTATTTCATCATGACCCGTGAGGTACACAGTCTGGGGGCCTACCTCAGGGAAATCGTAGACCATTTTATCAGCGTGAATCTCGCTCTCTACCCACTCCCTGTCTACCCAGGACCACGCACGACCCGTGAACTCTCTGAAATTGATCTCAGGATCGAAATTTGTGGCGAAGTATCTGCCGTGACTACCTATGTTCACGTCCAGGATATCTATCGAGTCTATGTCATCGAAAAAGTCTCTCGCAGCCAGAGCAGCGTAGGCGTTTACCACACCGGGATCGAAACCTATCCCGAGGATAGCGTTTATGCCTTTCTTGGCACATACTTCTTTGCGCTTCCACTCGTAGTTACCGTACCACGGTGGGGGCTCGCATATGGAAGCTACACGGTCGGGCTCTTCGTGTATCGCTGTATCTATGTAGGTGACGCCTGCCTCTATACAAGCGTCCAGGACTGTCATGTTTACGAAAGCTGATCCGAGGTTGAGGACTATGTCGGAGTGAGTCTCTTCAATGAGCTTTATCACCTGACGCATATTGAGAGCGTCTACCTGTCGGGAATATATCCTATTGGAGGGGTCTTTTAGACTGTCTTTACGGTGGACACTGTCTATGATGCCATTACATTTGGAGAGGGTCCGCGATGCTATGCAGATATCTCCGAGGACATCGTTGTACTGAGCACACTTATGAGCCGCTACGTGCGCTACACCACCCGCTCCAATTAATAGGGTATTTCCCATTTCTCAAGTTGCCTCCTGGTTAAAAATATACCTATAAAACATGTTTCCAAGTTTTTCTACTCTGTATACAGTATATAGCACCCCTTTTAACTCCGTATTTTCTTGCTATCTCTATCTGTTTATCTGTAGAATTACGTATATCTATAATCTGATTTTTAGTAAATTTAGAACTTGACCTAAATTTACTAACACGGTCTTTTACGTTGTCAAAATTCGTGCCCAAAAATAAATGGTCAGGATTTATGCATGAGGGTGTATCACAAGTGTGACATATTACCATACCGTCTGGGACAGATCCTCTATATTTTTCGTAATATAGTCTACAAACAGTCTTGTGTTTATAGTTTATGCATATATGAGGATACCCGTCCGCGTCTTTATAGTGACTGTTACAGATCCAGCACCCGTTATCATTTACTATATATGTAACGGGTTTTTTTCTAGCGTTGCCATGTGAACAACCACAAGAAGTAGACCTACCCCTTCGCAAAGAGTTGCCTACAACAGATACCTTTTTACCACAGTCGCAGATACAGTCCCAATAACGATATCTTGTTGATTTTTTGTCGTTGAACCCGACAACAGCTAGCTTTCCAAATTTTTCACCTGTCTCTATAATAAGCGGCTTTCTCATAGTCAATTACTCTTTTTGAAATCGCTGTAAGTAAAAATCTTTATTGTTTCAATTTTACCATTTAATCTTTTTACCACTATTGACGGGAGGCTAAGTCCGTTGAACCAGGTTTTCTTCACCATCGAATAGCCCGCAGCATTCTTTATCCTGACCTCGTCTCCTATCTGGAGAGGCTTCCTGAAAGACCCCTCTCCGAAAATATCTCCAGCCAGGCAGGACCGTCCAGCTACCTGATACTGGTAGGGACCCGTAGATTCAATAGACGCACCGTATCTGTAGATTATTAGATCCAGCATGTGTGCCTCTGCGGAGGCGTCCACTACGGCGATGTCTTTGTGGTTATGGACTACGTCTACCACGGTGGTGACGAGTTCTCCAGCGCCGGTTATTACCGCCTCTCCAGGCTCCAGGTACACCTGTACGTTGTGCCTATGAGCGAACCACTTTAGTTTTTCCGAAAACAGTTTATAGGGGTACTCTTTTTTAGTGAATAGTACTCCACCTCCCAAGCTCACCCAAGACACTGCACTCAGCAGCTTTTGAAAACGTTTGCTTAGCTTATCGAGGTACGCGGAAAAGTTTTCAAAATCGTCGTTCTCGCAGTTGTAGTGGAACATTACTCCCGATATCTTTTTGAGATGCGCCATGATTGTCGGGAAATGTGTCTCGACCTCACCCAATCTGGAGTAGCGCCTGTTAGGGTTTGCTAGGTCAAAATGGGAGTAGCTGATTCTGGGGTTTACCCGTAGCCCGATTTCTTTGCTTTTTACCTGAGAGTAGTATCTGGTGAACTGGGATACTGAGTTGAATATGACTTTGTCTGAGTATTTCGTTATCTGTTTGATGTCATCCGCGGAGTATCCCACGCAGTAGGCGTGTGTTTCTTTGCCAAACTCCTCGTAGCCGAGGCGAGCTTCGTAGAGGGAGCTGCTCGTGGTACCGTCCATGTACTTGCTGATCAATAGAAACACTGACCAGGTAGAAAAGCACTTGAGTGCCAGGAGCATTTTCGCCCCGGAGTGCTTTCGGACATAGTCGATTTTTTTGAGGTTCTCGAGGAGGCGACGTTCGTCGATCAGGTAGTACGGTGTTTTCATGTTATATCCATGTGAATGTGGAGCAAGAGACGAGACTTGAACTCGCAACAGCCACCTTGGAAGGGTGGATCTCTACCAATTGAGCTACTCTCGCTTAAATATAACTATTTAAACTCATCATCCAGAAAACATCCAGAGCTGTTTTCTACCATTCTATTAAACAAATATTTTGCAGTACAAAGGGCTACGTTCCACTCTTTTGTTTTTCTATAGGCTCCATAACTGCCTTTTACTTTTATTACACTCGGTTTTTTCATTTTCTTTAGTATCTTAGCAAGGATAGC
>Ga0315285_10006099_pt1 | contig 12402 bp, 13 predicted proteins | sample YL17G09_36_MG_FD_203698 | JGI IMG/M metagenome (GOLD analysis project Ga0315285, IMG submission 203698) | Sediment microbial communities from Yellowstone Lake, YNP, Wyoming, USA - YL17G09_36 | ecosystem: Environmental > Aquatic > Freshwater > Lake > Sediment | place: USA: Wyoming | collected... | reverse complement strand
GCGCCACCACGCAGGCCACTGGCACAGCCACGATCACCAACGTCGTGAACGCCATCCAGCTCGCGACCTTTGGCGCCGGCTATACTTCCGCACCTATTGTCACCTTCACGGGTGGCGGCGGCTTTGGCGCGGCGGCTACGGCGACCGTGGCCAATGGTGTCGTCACCGGCGTCACGATTACCAATGGGGGCGCTGGGTACCTCACCGCACCGACGGTCACCTTCACGGGCGGCGGCGCCACGACGCAGGCCACGGCGACGCCGACCATAACGGGCGTCGTCACCGGAGTCATCGTGTTAACCCCAGGGGCCGGCTACACGTCGCCTCCCACGGTGACCTTCGGCGGGCCCGGCACGGGCGCGATGGCGTATGCTTCGGCGAATACGGAAGTCAAAATGGTCGAGGCGTGCCCGACACCGAACTGGCCGGCGACCTGGCCGACCGACGGGCGGGCGGGCGGTGTACCGGATCCGGCCACCGCGGGTCCGGACATCATCCAAATCGGCACCGAAAGCGGCTTCCTGGCGGAGCCGGTGGTGATTCCCAGCACGCCGGTCGGCTATAACTACAACCGCCGAGACATCGTGGTCTTGAACGTCGCCAGCCACGCGCTCTTCCTCGGTCCGGCGGAACGGGCGGACGTTATCGTGGACTTCTCGCAAGTCCCGCCGGGTTCCACGCTTATCCTGTACAACGACGCACCCGCGCCGGTCCCGGCGTTTGACACGCGTATCGACTACTACACGGGCGACCCCGATCAATCCGTCGCAACGGGCGACGGGACCGGTGGCGCCGCGACCACGCTACCGGGCTACGGTCCCAACACCCGGACCATGATGCAGATCAAGGTCGCGGGATCTCCGGGCACGGCCTTCGACCTGGCGGCGCTGCAAAGAGCCTGGCCAGTCGCCTACGTGGCGCAGCAACCCCCGCCGATTGTGCCGCAAACGGCCTATCCGGGGACTTATGGGGCCCCCACCGATACGTACGCGCGAATCCAGGATACGGCCTTGAACTTCACTACCGGCGGCCCGCAGTCGCTCGCGGGCGTCACGGTGACGGACGGAGGTACAGGGTATACTACGGCTCCTACGGTCGGCTTTGTCGGCGGCGGCGGCACGGGCGCCACCGCGACGGCCACGGTGTTCAATGGGGCGGTGGTTGAAGTCCAGCTTACGAACGGCGGTTCCGGGTACACTTCGGCCCCCACGGTGACGTTCACCGGTGGTGGCGGTGCCAACGCCGTGGCTGCGGCCCACCTTGGTATGCCGCTGTTGTCGAAGGCCATCCAAGAGCTTTTCGAACTCGATTATGGGCGGATGAACGCCACATTTGGCGTCGAGCTGCCGTTCACTAATTTCAACATCCAGACCACGATCCCCTTGGGTTACATAGACCCGATCACCGAGGTCCTTCAGGACGGTCAGCCCCAAGCCTGGAAGATTACGCATAATGGCGTGGACACCCATGCCGTCCACTTCCACCTGTTCGACGTGCAGTTGATCAACCGCGTCGGCTGGGACGGGGCGGTCAGAGCGCCCGAAGCCAACGAAGTGGGTTGGAAGGAGACCGTTCGGATGAACCCGTTGGAAGATGCGATCGTGGCGTTCCGGCCGACGGCCCCCACGCTACCGTTCAAGCTTCCGGACAGCGTTCGTCCGCTGGACGTGACGATGCCGACCGACGCCATTCTCACGGTCACCAGCCCAGTCGACGGGAACCCCATTAACGTCCCCAACACACCGATCAACTTCGGCTGGGAGTACGTGTGGCACTGCCACCTGCTGGGCCACGAAGAGATGGACATGATGCGGCCCGTGATCTTTGAGGTTTCCCCCGCCGCACCCTCCGACTTGACCGCCGCACCGTCGGCACCGACGGTGTATCCGCCGACGGTGACGCTCGCCTGGGTAAACAACGCCACCACTCCGGCGGCCACCACGTTCACCATTGCCAGGGCGACGGATCCGGCTTTCACGCTGGGGCTGGCGGTCTTTTCGGTCGCGGCACCCCTGACGACGTTCACCGATACATCGGTAGTGGACGGGACGACGTACTACTACGAGGTACGCGCCGAGAACACGGTCGGCTACTCCCCGTGGTCCAATACCGCGACGGCGACCACGGCAATCGCCGCGCCCTCCAATCTGGTCGCGGTAGTGGCGCCCCAGCCCCCGCGGGCCGTAGTGTTGACGTGGACGAACAACTCGGCCACGGCGACCGGGTTCACGATCCAGCGGTCCTTGAACCCGGGCTTCACGGCCGTCACGACGTTCACCGTCGGAGGCAACGTCACGACCTACACCGATGCCACTGTATTGGCGAACCGGACGTACTACTACCGGGTGGAGGCGACGATCGGCGCCGTCACCTCGGCGTGGTCCAACGTCGCCTCGGTGCCCACCGTCGTACCGGCGGCGCCGTCGGGTCTGGCAGCCACGTCCGTCACGCGGACGATCGTGGCGCTCGCCTGGGTGGACAATTCCAACAATGAAGGCGGCTTCACGATTCAGAGGGCGACGAATGCCGGCTTCACGCAGAATGTAGCCACGTTTACCGTCGGAGCGAACGTGACGACGTACGACGACAGCGGTTTGATTCCGAACACGCGGTACTACTACAGGGTCCGGGCGTTTAACAGCGTCGGCGCCTCCGCGTGGTCGCCGCCCATTTCCGTCAGGACACTGCCGTAAAGGGGCCGTGGTCATACCTTGGGGAGGGAGGAATTCCTCCCTCCCCTTCTTCTTGGACCATTGCTTTGATCCCTCAATCCCCGAGCTCTTGATGTCCGGCTTCCTCTCCCCCACACTGTCCCTATGACCACCGAAGCCCACATTCCCGCCGAAGTCACGCTCGCCGGCCGGCGGATCGACGAGGTCTTCGCCGTCACGCTGCACGATCCGGACAGTGACGATCCGCACGGGTCGCTGACGACGCATAATCCGCTCCACGAAGGCGAGCGCGGCGGGCCGCTGGTCGTCCTCGGCACGCGCGACGGCCGGCAATGGCGGATCACGCTGCCGGAAATCGAGGTGATCCGGCGGACGGCTGTCGGCTGCGAGTTCATCGTGTATGGGCGAATTACGCGCAGCGCGCTGTAGCGGCCGACCCCCGTGTCGGCCGCTACGTCAGAACGCTTCTTCGCCGGTAATCTGCCGCCCGACGATGAGTTGGTGAATCGTCTCCGTCCCCTCATACGTGATGACGCTCTCCAGATTGAGCATGTGCCGGACCGGACACTGTTCGACGGTGATGCCGCCGGCACCCAGCATGTCCCGGGCCTCGCGCGCGACATCCAGCGCCATGCGCACGTTGTTCCACTTCGCCAGCGACACCTGCGTGTGGTGCAACGCCCCCGCGTCTTTGAGCCGGCCAAGCTGCCACGCCAGCAGTTGTCCGGTTGAAATCCGCCGCAGCATGCCCGCCAGGCGCTGCTGAATAATCTGTTTCTCGATCAGGGCTTCGCCGAACAGAACGCGCTGGCGGACAAACGCGAGCGCCTCGCGATAGCACGCCTGCGCGGCCCCAATGGCCCCCCACGCGATCCCATAGCGGGCCTGCGTCAGGCAGCTCAGCGGGGCGCCCAGCCCCTCGGCCAGCGGCAGCCGGCTGCTCTCCGGCACGCGGCAATCGTCGAAAAACAACTCCGACGTGATCGACGCGCGGAGCGAGAACTTGTGGGCGATATCGCGGGCGGTATACCCCGGCGTGCCCTTCTCGACCAGAAAGCCGCGCACGCCCGCGTCGGTCTGCGCCCACACGACCGCCACGTCGGCCAGCGTGCCGTTCGTGATCCACATCTTCGCCCCGGTGATGAGCCAGTCGCCGCCGGACTGGCGGGCGTGGGTCTTCATCGTGCCGGGATCGGAGCCGCCGTCCGGTTCGGTCAGGCCGAAACACCCGATCGCCGTGCCACGGGCCAGCGCCGGCAGCCAATGCTGCTTCTGCTGGTCGGAGCCGTAGGCGTCAATCGGGTACATCACGAGGCCGCTCTGCACCGAGGCGAAGCTGCGCAGCCCGCTGTCGCCGCGCTCCAGCTCCTGCATAATGAGCCCGTAGGCAACGTTACTCAGTCCCGCGCCGCCGTAATCATGCAGCGTCGGTCCGAAAAGCCCCAGGGCGGCCATCTCGGGCACCAGCTCGCGCGGGAAGCACTCGTGCTCAAAGCACTCGGCGATGATCGTCAGGACGCGCTCATCCACAAACCGCGCCACGGTTTCCTGGACCTGGCGCTCATCTGCGGTCAGCAGGCCAGCCAGCCCCATGAAGTCTGGCGCTGTCGTATCCGGTGTCACTGACTCGGTCTCCCGCTATCAGAACCTCCGCCGTCCGCCGCCGCGGACCGGGGCCCAGCCCCGCACTTGCATGCGGGGCGCCGTTGGCCGCACCCGGCAGCCTATTTGCTCCGCCGGAAGATCGCCACGATGTCCTCAACCGGCACGACGAACAAGCGGTTGTCGCCCTCGAAATCGACCGGGACGGCGTTCTTCGGGTTGAACAGCACCTTGTCGTACTGCTCGATGGGGTAGTCCTCGTCGCGGGCAATCTGGGCCGACACCGCGACGACGCGCCCGGTGATGGTCGGAATCTCGATGTTGCCCGGCAACTGGATCCCGCCCTTGGTCGTCTTCTTGTCCTCGTCCTTGCGGATCAAGACCCGCTTGCCGAGCGGCTCGACGGTCTCAAGCTGCTGCTTGCTGCTGCCGACGGTGCCCATAACCACCTCTCGTCGCCATTCTTCGGCCTCCATATACTATACGAGCATAGGCGCGGCTGCGACCGCAAGCCGCTCCCGGCACACAATCAGACGCTCCGCTCCACGAGTTGACCCAACGCCGCGCCAGGTTGAACGAACCGCGAGACCGTGGTACAAGAACCGCCCGGAACGTGCGCGGAGTCTCGCATTGAAAGCCGAGCTGACTCGCGGGCAGGATGCAGCGGTGTGCGCCGGGATCGGCGTTGGCGGCGCGCTGGTCTTCCTGTTTGCCTTTCCCAAGGGTTCGATCACCACGTTCATGCACGAAGTTCTCAAGCTTCCCGGGCCCGGAGCCGGCATAGCGCTGGTCCTCGGTCCCTTCCTGGTCGTTGTGGCGCTCGTCTCAGCCTTGTTGCACCGCGGCGTCGGCGCCTCGCTCGTGGCCTCGTTGGCGTTCGCCGCAAGTCACACGGTTGCCGTGAAACTCCTGGGGATATCCGCTGATTCCAAGGGCGCGTTTGGCAGCGCGCTGTTCGTCGCTGCGATCGCGGTGTTCGGCGTTGCGGCTGAGGCCGTCATGGTCCTCAGCAGGCGCGCCAGGACCCTGTGGCGGTGCCTGCTAGCCGGGGCCCTGGCGAACGCATCCTTGCTGCTCTTTTACTGGGTCTTGATATTCCCGCGCACGGCGAGGTGGGTTTGGTGGGGCGATGTGCCGCTTCTCATGGGGCTCTGCCTGGCCGCCGGCCTTGTCTCAGGCGGTTTCGCGTGCGTATTATTCAAGTCTCTTTCGAGGACCGTCGCCCTCAGCCAGCAAGGAGCAGACCATGTGCGGTCCCCCCGACTTTGACGCCCTTCACACTGCCATCCTCCGCCTGGGCGAACTCTCGGCCGCCGGCCTGACCGGCTACTCGGTCTACAAGGTCGTCTCTTTCTGCCGCACGCTGGCGCCAAAGCGAGGCGCGCCGGAGGAAAAACCTCCACGCCGCGTCCCTGGCCAGTTCGCGGTGCAGGGTTCGAGCGGGCGATCAGTGACGAGGTTGTCGAAGCCGGTGAATGAAGCTCATTGACGACTTGCTGGAGAGCGTTGCCGGTCTCGACTACCCGGTGAAGCGGGTCTGTGTCGGCCTACACTGGACCGTGGTGGTGAGCCGTTACGCCGGCATGGCCCACACGTACAAGACCCAGAACAAGGTGGAGCTCGCATCGTCAGGCGAGCTGGTGGGCGACAGCGCGGTGGCGTTGGCTCAGCGGTTGCGGAGTTGGGAGCCTCTGGAGGCCAGCCTGGGCCTGGCGGCGCTGAACTCGCTGATCGAGCCCGTGGGCAAGCCGGGAAACGTGCTTGACCACATTCTTCGTCTGGCGGCCGGCAGGACCGTCACGGTGATTGGGCGGTTCCCCTCGAACGACCAGGTGGCCCAGGTTGCCCGGCGGGTGCATTTCCTTGAGATGGAACCCCGCGGTGGAGAGCTTCCCCCCTGGGCATGTGAGGAAGTGCTCCCCGAGTCCGACCTCGTGGTCATCACGGCGACCACCCTCATTAACAAGACGCTGCCGCGTCTCCTGGAACTCAGCCGGGAAGCGACCACCATCGTTCTCGGTCCAAGTACGCCGCTGAATGAGGTTCTTTTCCGTCATGGAGCGGATATTCTGGCCGGGGTCCGCGTGACAGACGTGGACGCGCTCATCCGCAGCGTCATGCAGGGAGTCAAGGCGTTCAACAAGCTCGCCGGGACCGAACCTTTGACCCGGGGGCTGTCCGAGCTGTAAGAAAACTGGCCTTGCTTCACAGGGAGGGCGAGGCTCCCGCCGAGCCGCCCGCCTCAGCTTTGCAGAGCGACTAACGTCAGACTACACTGGAGGTGCGTTGCCGGAATCGCAGCGCCGCGCGCCGGCCCGCGGGGCGATGTTCAGGCCGTGGCGGAGGCCACATTTGAACCCGGAAGCTCTGCGTCATTTGCTCGAAGAACTCGCCGCCGGACAAACCACCGTCCCGGCGGCTTTGCAGCGCCTGGAGCGCTGGCCGTTCGAGACGCTCGACTTTGCCTGCCTGGACCACCATCGGGCCTTGCGCTGCGGCTTCCCCGAGGTCATCTTTGGCGCAGGCAAGACGCCGGAGCAGATTGAGACGCTCTTCGCCAAGCTGGCCGCGACGCGGAGCAACGTGCTGGCGACGCGCGTGAGTCCGGAGGTGGCCGCGCGCGTGCTGCAGCGGTTCCCGCAGGCCAGCTTTCATGAGCTGGCCCACGCCGTGACGCTGCGCCAAAGCCCCGCCCCGGCGGGCACCGGGTTCGTGGCCATCGTCTGTGCCGGCAGCAGCGACCTGCCCGTCGCCGAGGAAGCCCGCGTCACCGTGGAGATCATGGACCAGCCCACGCGGACGCTGTACGACGTGGGCGTCGCCGGCCTGCACCGCCTGCTGGCCCGCTCGGACGACCTGCGGCAGGCCAACGTGCTGGTCGTCGTCGCCGGCATGGAGGGTGCCTTGCCGAGCGTGGTTGGCGGCCTGGTCAAGGCCCCCGTGATCGCGGTGCCCACCAGCATCGGCTACGGAGCCAGCTTTCACGGGCTGGCCGCGTTGCTGGCGATGCTGAACAGTTGCGCCGCCGGCGTTTCGGTGGTCAACATCGACAACGGGTTCGGCGCCGGCTATCAGGCCGCGTTGATCAACCGCCTCTGTGCCACGGCCGTGCCGGCCGTGTCTCAACCCAAGGCCGAGCACGATGACGCCCAACACTAGTCTTCAGAAACCGACCACCGATGTCCCGGCGCTTCCGCCGCGGCCGCCAACCATGCACAAGGGCCAGGCCGGGCACGTCGCGATCATCGCCGGCAGCCGGGGCATGAGCGGCGCCGCCGTGCTTAGCGCCCTGGGCGCCCTCCGCGGCGGCGCCGGGCTGGTGCGTGTCTACTGTGCGCGTTCGATCCAGCCGATCGTGGCGGCCAGCGAGCCCTGCCTGATGAGCGTCCCGCTGGACGAGGATGACGAAGGCAGACTGGCTGTGCGTCCGGGGGACGCGCACCTCAGCCTCGACTGGCCCCACGCGCTGGCGCTTGGCCCTGGATTGGGTCAAAGCCCGCACCTCGTCCACTTAATCACGTCGGTCATAGCCGAATTCGCCGGTCCCCTCCTCGTTGACGCCGACGGCCTCAACAACATCGCGCCCCTGGGCGAGAAGGTCTGGGCTGCCCGTACCGGCCGCCCCACGGTCATCACGCCGCACCCGGGCGAAATGGCCCGTCTCCGCAAAGGCGCCGGTCTGTCCGAACTGCACGGCGAAGACGACGACACGCGGCTGCACATTGCTCATGAGTATGCCTGCCGGGCCGGCGTCACCGTCGTCTTGAAGGGCCACCGCACCGTCGTCTGTACGCCTACCGAGGCCTATGTCAACACGACCGGCAACCCCGGCATGGCCACAGGCGGCATGGGCGACATTCTCACCGGATTCATCGCCACCCTCCTGGCACAAGGGCTCAGCGCCTACGATGCGGCGCGCCTGGGCGTGTACGCCCACGGTTGGGCGGCGGACCGCTGTCAACAGGACATCGCCCCCATCGGCTATCTGGCCCGCGACGTGGCCGACGCCCTACCCGCCGCCTTGGCCGAGGCTAGCCGGCCACGGATCGGCTTCAGATGACCCCGGTCGGGCAGATCGGGCCCAGCCCGGCCTGCTATCACCCGACGGGCTCAGGTAACGATGAAGCCGCCGAAGATCGCCGAGAACAGCGCGGCGATCGCGGTTAGCAATCCGCCGAAGAGTCCGAACACGGACGTGAGGAGCTCGCTGATTAGGCTGCCGAGACTTGCCATAACCTGACACCTCGCCTTTACGTGATGCTGACGTTAAGTCCGCTCAAGAAGTTCGTGAGAAAGCCGAAGATGCCGCTCAGCAGTTGGCTGAGGAAGTCAAAGAGCGTCGTCCAGAACTCCTGAAAGGTCCCACCAAGATCGAGCATGTTGCGCCTCCTTGCTCTGATTTCATCGGCCGACCCATTCACCGGCCAAGCCACATCCTACCGCAAATGCGGTCGCTGAACAGTGCCCATATTCCGGAAAGCCCGCCCCCAGGGTACGTTAAGCAGGTATGATCGACCGCGGACACTTGCTGACCGAACAACGTAACCCCGATTCCGCCGAGCTCGACGCACTCCCGCTGGAGCAGGCGTTCGACGTGATGAACGCCGCGGACCGCTGCATCGCGCCCGCGGTGGCGGTGGCCAAAGAACCGGTCCTGGCCGCGATCCGGCTTATTGTCGGCGGGTTCAAGCAGGGTGGCCGGCTGATCTACGTCGGAGCCGGAACCAGCGGCCGGCTGGGGGTGCTGGACGCCGCCGAATGCCCCCCTACTTTCCTCGTCGAGGCCGACCGGGTGCAAGGCATCATCGCCGGCGGTGACGCGGCCTTGAAGCGCAGCGCCGAGCATTGCGAGGATGACCCCGCCGCGGGTGCCGCCGAGATCGACCGGGTGACCGCCGGCCCGCACGACACCGTCTTTGGCATCGCGACCGGCGGGACGACGCCCTTCGTACACGGGGCGTTGCGGCGGGCGCGTGAGCGCGGGGCCGCGACGGTCTTTCTCGCTTGCGTGCCCCAGGAAGACGTGCGCGACGACGCCGACGTGTCGATCCGCGTCCTGACCGGTCCCGAGGTCATCAGCGGGTCAACCCGCCTCAAGGCCGGCCTGGCGACCAAGATGGTGCTGAACCTGGTTAGCACCCTCAGCATGGTGCAGCTCGGCAAGGTGTATGGCAATCTCATGGTGGACGTGAATGCCCGCGGTTGCGCCAAGCTGACCGACCGGGCAATCCGCACCACAATGGCTGCCGCGCAGCTCACCCGCGACGACGCCCGCGCCCTCCTCGAACGGGCCGACTGGCACGTGAAGACCGCCATCGTCATGCACCGGCTCGGTGTTTCCGCCGACGAGGCCCGCCAGCGGCTTGCGGCGTCAGACGGCCACCTGCGCCGCGTACTTGCAGGCAAGGAAGCGCCACCGTGCGCGTGATGTTGCTGGTGACGGATTTCGAGCGTGGCGGCACGCCGCTGCGGATCGCGCGTCTGGCCCGCGCCTTGCACAGTGCGGGAGTGGAGGTTCACGCGGGCTGTCTTGCCCCGCGCGGCCCGGTCAGTGCTGATCTAGAGGCGGCCGGCATCGCCACCTTCGCCTGCGACGCCGAGGACGCGCGCGACTTCCTCGCGCTCAAGCGTCTCTCGCAGCACACTCGCCGGCTCCACCCCAACCTGATCCACGCCACATTGCTGCACGCCAACGTAGCCGCCCGGCTGGTCGGCGTCGTGCAGCGCATCCCCGTCATCGCCGCGACGGCGACAATCGAGGTCGAGCGCCCCTGGCACCGGGTGCTCGAGCGTGCTACGGCCGGCATCGAACGGGCGCACATTGTGAACAGCCGAGCCGTCGCGGAACACGTCGTCCGCGTGTTTGGCCTGCCGCGGCGGCGCGTGTTCCTCGTGCCGCCATCGCTGGATCCGTGGCCCCAGCGCGTCGAACGCTCAGTCGCCCGTGCCGCCCTGCAAATCCCCGACCACGAGTTCGTCGTCGCCTGGGTCGGCCGCTTCGACCCGGTCAAACGCCTCGACCTGCTCATCCGTTCCGCCGAGATCATGACCGCGATTCCCGCCCGGTTTCTGATCGTCGGCGACGGCCCGGACCGCGGCCGGCTCGAGCAGATGCTCCGCCTCAGCAACGCCGCACGTATCGTTCACCTGCTTGGCTGGCAGACCGCGATCGGCCCCATCCTGTCGGCGGCCGATGCGTTCCTGTTTCCCTCACTGACGGAGGGCATGCCGAACGCCGTGCTGGAGGCCATGGCCTGCGGGCTGCCGGTCGTGGCGAGCGACATTCCGGTGCTGCGGGAGCTCGCCGGCGACGACGAGCGTTGCCTGCTGGTGGGCGGCGACGAGCCCAAGGATTACGCCGACTTGCTGCTGAAGCTGCGGGACGATCCGGCCTTGCGGGCGAAGCTGGGTCAGCGCGCCGCGACGTGGGCGCAGACGCACCTCGATCCGCAAAGGACGGTGGAGGCCGTTCTGCGGATTTACAACCGAGTTCTCGCGGCCCAGAAAAGGGGATGATCGCTGTAGGGCAGGTCAAGTCCGCCGTGTGCCACTGCTCTTGAGCAGTGTCGTGCTGTAGGGCAGGTCAAGTCCGTCAGCAGCGGACGCGACCTGCCTCTCGTCCGCACCGGGGAGTGTTCACCACGAAGGGCCGAAGGACTGGAAGGCTGAGGGGATTGGCCGAACGGGGGGCCACAGATTTGCACGGATGAACACGGATCAGCAGGCAGCCTTGAGTTTGAATCTGTGTTGATCGGTGTTGATCTCTGGCCCGTTCTCGTGATTCGTGTCCGCCGCCGGCGGACGCGACCTGCCATGTCCTCTGGCACACCAGCCCGGCAGGTGTCGTCCGCCGGCGGCGGACTCCACCTGCCCTACCGGATTTCCGTGTGCCACTGCTCTTGAGCAGTGTTACGTGTTACTCTCCCGCCCCCGCCGCGCGCTGCCGCTTCGTTTCGCCGTGCTGGCGTTTCGTCTCCAGACGCCGCCGTTGCGACCCGCCGGTCGGGCGTGTCGGGCGGCGTCGTTTGGGAACGTGCAGCGCTTCCGCAAGCAGTTCCACCAGGCGCGCCTCGACCAATGTGCGATTGGCGGCTTGCGAGCGCTCGCGCTGCGACACCGCGCGCAGCCGCCCATCGTGCGTCAGCCGTTTCGCGCAGCGCCCGGCGATGCGCTGCCGCTGCACTTCCGAAAGCAGCACGCAAGCCCGGAAGTCAAACAGAATCGTCGCCCGCGTGCTGACTTTGTTAACGTTCTGTCCCCCCGGCCCGCGCGCCGGATCAAACCGCACCTCGCACCACGGGGCCAGCTCGGCGAACTCGAAGCTCCAGCCTGCACCGCTCACGCCGCTCTCCGGTACACCGCCGTATCGTAGCCGGAAGCGCCAGCCCGCCCCAATCCGAACCGCCCCAGCGCGCCGGGGCGGTTCGGATTCCGTGCGCCCTGCATGCGAGATCGGGTTCACACACCAGCGCCGCAACCTACGGAAAGAGCCTGCGGCCATCGGCATGGATTGGCACGGCAGGTCGCGGACCTGCCCTACCCACTTCGTGCTCAGTGTTGCGACCATGCTCCATGTACATGCCTATGCGGGCCCGAGGCGCAGCGTGATCCGTGTCGGCACAGGCGGCGCAGCGGACTACGGGGATCCGTGCACGAAGCCCGCCATTGGCTGCGTCAAGTGACACACTGTGCAGTCGCGCAGGGTTCCGGTACGCCCCTGCAGGTTGATGAACTTGATCCCGTCGTTACCTTCGCGGCTGGGCGTGATCGCGTACGGGCTATCGTGACACCCGGCGCAGTAGATGCCTCCGTGCCCGGTCGAATTCCGGTACAGTGCCTGGTTGAGCGCATAGCCTGGCCCATGGCAGGTGAAGTTGTCGCAGCGCGGCTCGTTGAGCCACGGGTCGGGATTCACCGCGACGTCGGCCATCGTCCCATGGCAGGTGATGCAGTCCAGCGCGAAGCTCTCGGACATCGTGCAGCGCAGACACTGCGTCTGGGGGCCCGGATGGCACGTATAGCAGCCGTCCGTATCCGGCGTGATGTCCGCCAGATCCTTGTGACGGTTGTGCATCGCGTTGGACAGGCTCGTGACGCCGGGCACGCCCGCGACGCCGAGCGCGTTCGA
>Ga0315285_10006098_pt1 | contig 12406 bp, 16 predicted proteins | sample YL17G09_36_MG_FD_203698 | JGI IMG/M metagenome (GOLD analysis project Ga0315285, IMG submission 203698) | Sediment microbial communities from Yellowstone Lake, YNP, Wyoming, USA - YL17G09_36 | ecosystem: Environmental > Aquatic > Freshwater > Lake > Sediment | place: USA: Wyoming | collected... | reverse complement strand
GATGGAAAGATGGATAGAAATGGCTGTCCGGGCGTTTGGTCTCCCGAAAGCAGTTGCCTTCATTCAAGCAATGGGTGTTCTTTGTATCGATAGGATAGCAATGTCGTGTAATAAGTGCTCGAAGATAAGCACCATTCGCATAATCGGCCCATTTGATGTTATCATCGTGTGTGAAGACTGTCAACTGACGGAACGCCATTCTCTGCGCGATTCTGGCTGGGAAAAGTTCTCCTTCGCGTTTGAATGTGTTCTTTGTCATTCACTCTGCAATCTAAAGGGGAAAATCGAAACTTCCAAAGGAGGCGTCTGTGAAGTCTGTGCAAACAAGATAATCAGCGCGCACATCGAACAAGTGAGCCCCACTTCCATTTCCGACATTTTCAACGCAATTAAACAAGGAAAGCCAGTTATCGTGCCATCACGAATCATCTCTGATATATTGAAAAACTCGATTCCATCATCCACTGAATCATCTGCCCCGACTGGCAATGCCCCGAAAAGTCCGTCGGAGAAGCCTACACAGGCATCGCCGTTAACGGACTATCCCGGGAAAGCAGATACTTCAGACAACGATTTTGAAGACGAGAATGATGACCATGACAAACACCTATAACATCTACGTGGCTGGTTCGTGGGACGAACGAGTAAGAATCGGGGAGATAATGAGAATCCTTGAAGCAAACAACCATCACGTAATGGTTAACTGGATTGCGCACGATGGCCCCGAAAGTACTTCTTATGCTCACGCTGATCGACTTGGCGTGTTTCAATGTGATGTGTTTGTTTTTTGCAATCCGTGGTTGCTTTCCCGCGGAAAATATATCGAACTCGGGATGGCGATTGCTCTCCGGAAGCCTATTATTTGCACAGGCACGGAACCCATAGGCATATTTGAACATCTCGGTGTTATCAAGCATGTCAATACCATTGACGAGTTACTCAATCTATTGAGCACAAAACTTCCAGATGTCTATGGGAATGCCCCTTCTTACACAGCGGAATGCAAGAATTGTAACGAGTCTTTTATCCTTAATTTTAAAGGCGAGACAGGCATCGTTGATTGTCCCAAGTGCAGACATCCCATTTTCTTCATTTCGTATGAAAGTAGCAAGAAATACAAATATGTTGCCGAGTGTGATACACCGGGCTGGGATAAGATGGTCCGGGAAGAGGTTCGGGAAGAGGTCACGGTTGGAACCGAGAACACAGTCATGATCGCTCACCGACCATCCGTCGTGACCGAGGCTCGTCAAAAGACCAAGATTGATATACGCAACGATCCGGAACGTGCGTTCGTGGTGATGAATCTATTGGTTGATGAAATAGAACGATATAAATATAAATCCGGTGAGAAACAATGAATGAACAAGAGGACGAGCGCAAATCGAAACTCGACGACATCAAGCGAGTAGAACTACTGCAGGCAAAGATTGTGCATCTGAAATGGTTATTACATGAAGCAACTCAATACGTTCCGGAGGCAATGTTAGGAGAAATTAGCAATGCTATGGATGAGGATGAATCATGAGCACGTTTATCATTAGCAAGGTAGAAGCCGGTATTATTAAAGACGCAGTATCGTGCGACTTCAACCCACTCTTCATGATTGAACAATTGAAGGCCGAGAATGATAGATTACTCTCCGGATTGGCAAAGATTAACGCTGCTTGGGGATATTTGCGATTAAAGAACCCGCAAATAGATTTTAAGAACTGGGCACCAGTGCGAGATATTGACGAGGTATTGCAAAATGAAACCAAACGAACGATGCAAAAAATGTAAGCATTATTATCACAAGTCTTGTGAATTGGGATGTTTCGATTCACGGGGAAAGCCGGGAATTCCAACACAACCCCCAGAATACTGTGGTGAGCACCCTTGATAGATGACATAGATCCAACAAAATGGACAGAGACTCGATATAATTCCGAAGTCCGCAAAGCGTTAAAAGCATCTGGGCAGTTCTATGGCAAGTCGAATAACCCAAAGGGATCTAAACCACATAAAACAAAAAAGCGGGGATATCGCGTGCCCCGATTGGTAAATGGAGAATGGATATTAAAGGGCGAGGTGTTGAAATGAAGGAGTTGGATGCCAAGATCCTTGATCTTGAAGGCAGCGTCGTTGTTAGAGGGATACATATCAAATATTTGGAGAAAGAGAACGCCGCACTCATAGCCAAGCTTGCTGCCATCGAACAACTCGTGGATGTTATCAACGAGGACTACCGGAGCTGCCAACCACCGTTCTGGCTGGGCGAATTGAACGAGGTGTTAAAAAATGGGAAGGTACAAACAACTGAACGTAAACATTAGGCCGGACCAGTATTCGGCCATGTTATTCCTCAAGAACCTTAAACTCGTGCCGCGCATAGCGGAGTTCGTGCGGGAAGCCATCGACCGAGAAGTGAGCGCAAAACTCCAAGACCTATTCGTTTCGGTCGTGTTGGATAAGTTAGGCACCGATTTTGTCTCACCTATCATCAAGGAGATAAAAGAACTTATAGATGGGGATGTTAGATTCCCTGCGCTTGATAAGTTGAAAAAATTGATGGAAATGAAAAACGATGTCGAAGAAGCCTAAATTCAAACTCGGTCCGTCGAAGTATCCTCATGTGTTGCGTGCAGTACAAAGCGATGCATACATAGTGCCCAATACTCCGTTTAGTCTGTTGCCGGACCCACAAAACCAAGTGCGTTTTGGAATAGATTTCCTTCCCACGCGTGACCCGAGACAATCTTGGGTAATGGCGAATGGTTCGAGAATTACCGAAGCACGAACGCCATTCGACCCATATCGAGGTAACGCTGATCAAGAAATAAATAATTCATGGATTCAAGAAGCGACCCACGAACCAGAACGTGCTCAAAAGTACCATTTCATTACGTGGCCGAACATATTATCGTATTGTGACCGGATATATCAATCTATCCATCAATCCGGCTATAATGTGGATGCGATCATAGCCATACCAAAAGGTGGCTTCATTCCGGCACGTATCTTGTCAGAGATGTTCAAGGAGATACCTATCTATTCATATAATCAAGAACTCCCGAAACAATTCTTTATGCAACGAAAGACATGTTTGATCGTCGATGATATCTGTGACTCTGGCGCAACCTTCGAGAAAATCGTGAATACCAGGCAACCCTTTTCGTATTTAACTTGTGCCATCGTGATGAGGGCCGGGTCTGGTATGACTCCTCGGTTTGTCGGGTACGTCCATAGTGGATCAGAATGGATAGTTTTTCCGTGGGAAAGAGACGGAATATACGAATCAATGAAAAAGTGATTATCATGAAATTTAACGACGCAGACCTATTCGCTATGTTTTTCCTTTGCATATTCGGTTGGGTATTCGGTCTTGGCGGAATGATTCGTTCTTTCGTCGAAAATGATTATGTTCTTGCCTTTCCCTGTATGTGGTTACTATTCATGACATTCTGGATGACGCTTGTTCTTACCCGCGGATTATCACGACAAAAAGAGGTCGTTTTTGATGAGTAGTTTCGATGCTGCTGAAAAAATGAAATATCTTGAAGATTTAGAGCAGGTAGTCCGAGATTTTCTATTTTGCCGAATTACCGCTCGTAAATTCATTCAAGACGCTTCTAAGTTAGTCATGAGTAAGTTTGAAGGCTCTGCCCGTGTTTCCCGAAACGTCGGAGCGCAGCTCCAACGTTGAGGCTGTCTATACATTAATGGTTGACAAAAAATGACAAAAGATAACCAAAAAGAAGTGGATTCATATCTGGATAGTCTCGTGAAGGGGCTTCCTCACGTTTGCGATTTCTGCAATTTCTTTAGCGGAAACATGATTTCGGGTACTGGAATACGTCCAGCAAAGTGTCATAATCCGCAAAGCCCGAAATATAGGAATGTAGTGCAAGAGGAAACATCTTGTATTAAATTCATAGCGTAGGTGATTCAAATGGATGCGAATGAAGCAATTTCGTATGCAAATAATCACGGAAAGATTCCGATGATGTCAGATGTCCCGTTCGGGGTTAATAGATATGATCCATCTATCCCCTTTGTTCGGGAGCGAGACTTCATGTATGAAACGAGGGAATGTGATGTTTGTGGCCGGAAGTTTGCTTCATTCAAGACGAATGCGTATCGCAATTGTTGTGATGTCTGTACGCAAATTTGGACGAGACTATCTTATCGAAAGCCTCGTCGCATGAAATTATTTTATTATCACACGAAATTGCGTCGCGCATTAGGCACTGATATTCACCAAGGTCCAGAGATCGTGAATTTGACACCAGCGGCTTCGCAGATATTCGCATTCGTGATGAATTTTGGTTGGTGTACGATAGCAGATATTTCAAGAGAAACAGGTCTTGCCCGTTCTACTATTGCTGATGCAATAAATGGTTGCATGAAAGAAAGTAATCTTTTACTCAAGAAAACAGAAATAATAAACAAAAAGATGATTTGTAAATGGAACATAGAGGAACACGTGATATACAAGAAAATGGGTTGCCCGATATGTCAGCAACACTACTTCAAAGTGAACCAGACTCGAAACGAGATGATGTGTGTATCGTGCCGATCGCAGTGGAAAATCAAGGACAACGAAAACTTCGTGTAGCAGTTATCGTGACAGCAAAGAAACGTATCTCTGAATCGTTTCTATTAGAAAGACTGAATACGAAGTTTGGAGAAATGAAAAACATCGAAATGGTGGTTGTTGACAATTCTTACGAATCTACAATTGTTGACAAGTGGGCTTTAGACAATCACATCAAGGTTATCAAGGTCCCACCACCTGATTGGGTAATGTACGGTAATGGCGGAGGTCATGTATGCAATATAATGGTACAATGCTCTTCGGATTACGGAATATTCTTTTGGATAAATAAGAGTTCGGATATTAAGGATCTAATGAAGCAATTCGATGCAACAAGCAAGAAATATCAAGTGTACCAAAGCAGGTTGTAAATATGTCAAAGAAAAAGCAAGGGCCACTGTGCCCCAAGTGTAATCACGGAGAAATGATTTTCCGTGAGATAACAGACGGTTCTGGGAAGTCACATCCGGTTATGCAATGCCCAGAATGCCAACATTATGTCGAAGTGTTGATCGACGCGAAGGACGACAAATTCAAGGTGGATCTAAAAGGTGGCGATTTGATTTGCCCCATTTGTAATAATCCTATCTTGGATTCTCGGGTTGCAGTTAGTATGCCAGGGTTTCGTAAAGGTGGCGATTGGCTTCACATCCAATGTGTATTCGTTGAAAATACGCCAGAGAAACGTGCTGAATTTGCAGCATCAGTCATCCATCACAACTGGATGCTTGCCATGAAAATGCTGATCGAGCGCGGTGAGCAAAAGGAGGCGGATGTGCCAAACTTGAAGCCGTGGTATGCGTTAGATAATAAAAGTAAAGAAGATTCCATGAGTTTCGTTGGAGCGATAGAGGAAGCCTTTGGAAATTACTTTCAAGGATATAGGCTTGCAATGCAATTGAATTCAAAAAATAAAGAGGCAAATAACAAACCAGCGGCGGTCTAATGTCATTCGACTTCATATCTGAATATACAGACTTCCACAAGCGTTTGACTGATTCAAGTCAAAAGTATGCGCGGTTAATTGCGTATGCGACGCTTGGTTTTTATTGTGGAAGGAGCAGTTACGTCGCAATTGCTCCATCGTCTGTATATCTCAATTTTTATATCATGATAGTAGGAGAATCGACGCTTTCTCATAAAACGTCAGCCTTGAAGATTGTAAAGCGCATCGTGCCCGAGGATGACCTGGTGCCCGATCATTTTTCGCCCGAATCACTCTACGATGTGTATTCCGATAATGCACAACGGATAATGCTATTTGAAGAGATATCAGAGATTCTAAAGAAGGCTGGTCGAAAGAACTCGTTTATGTCTCACATTATTGAGGATCTTGAGAAGATGTATGACTGCCCCGATGTTTTTAAGTCTCGGGTGCGAAATAAAGGAAAAGAGGTCGTCGCTCGTAATTGTTTCTTGACTGTTGTTGGTGCAATCACCCCAGAGGCTCTAATAGATAATATCAGTGACGAGATGCTCGATGGTGGCTTCTATCCTCGATTTTTGATATGTTGGGAACAGAATCCGAACCCACAACCAAGACAAGATTTACCCATCGATCTAAATGAACGGACTCTGAAATTGAGCATTCACTTGCAGAAACTTCGGTGTTCTAATTATAAATTTAATTTTCAGCCAAAGGACGCACTTCAAGCGTGGACTCTTAGCATGATCCGCCGAGACCGTGCATCCGGCGCAATTGTTGGCCGATACGAGACCTATATCATCAAGATTGCAAGTTTAATTGCAGTGAATGAGCATATCATGGTTAATGGATTTTCAAGTGAAGTGATGGGGTTGGTTCAGACAGGCAGAATTGAAGCCTATATCAAGGAGATGACAGATCGAAGCAAAAACGGAGAAGTAATAAGTCAGTTTCCAGAAATCCGCGTGGAGGTTACATATGATCACTTTGTAAAGGCAAGAACCATTGTGGAAGAGATTTATAAAGATTCTGTTGAATTAAAAAATAAAGTGACCGATAATCGTATTCTAAAGTCTCTTTATCGCATCATGCGTAACGTAGAAACAATAAAACATTCGGATTTTCTCCGAAAGACTGGCCTCGTTTCTCGGGACTTCAAGACTGGAATAGAAACACTTATAGACAGCAAAGAGTTGTGTATGTATCCCGACGAAGGTGTTACTTGTTATTGCGTTGCTAAACCAGACAAATGCATGTCGTGTTCCATGACGAATCAGAGTTCTGAAGTGTCTCGGCAAGCATAATAACGATTTACTCTTTTTTTTCAGTCTACTGAAACGTACTCACGGAAACTTTTAATAGGGTTTTACCGCCTATGTTCAATTGATGTCAGAAAAGTATTATGGCTCCGGATGGGAAACTCTCTTCGCCCATTTTGATTCAACAACCCGGAACGTTGATTTTGCTTATTCTCCTAATGGAGGTTTCGGAGATTTGCCTCAAATTGGATATGACGACGGAGAATTTCTCCGAACTCCATATATCAGCATTCCACGCCTTTCTGAACTTGGTTCGTGGTTGTTACAGCCATCCAAGAACACAAACTGGTTCCTTTTCTGGAATGATCCAGTTGTCCAAGGTTTAAACTATCTTTTCAGCAGTCTCGTTATCGGAGACGGGGTAACTGCAAAAATACTGGTCAGTAGAGGAGATAAGGCTGTTGACGACGAATTGTCTGATATTTGCAATGAGTGGCTTCAATATCCTTGCGGTAAATCACCAGATCAACGCGGTAAATCACTAAATAATTTTGTCCTTCCACTCATCATGGCAGACAATGTGACATGCGGAGCGAGTGCGTGGTACAAATTCATAGGAAATCCGGCCTATTCCCCAAATTCAGAGATAGGAGAAATGATGATACGTTGGTTAGACCCTCGATCATACGTCCCCTTACGTCACGATTATTATGGTTGGTTCAAACTCATCCAATTTCCCATAATTCAACCGGGCCTTCCCGTAGATAGAGATAGGTTTGATACAGAATGGAGACCTGCTTTTCGTAATCGCACCGGCAATTATCAAGTCCCCGGGCCTTCTGTCGATGCGAGGGAAGTCCATCTCACGTCGGATAAGTTTTATTGGTTTGATATATTTTTACGACCTCTGATTAACTCTGTATTGCAGCATCTCGTCTCTAAAGTTGTCTTAACATTCTATCGGGACAAATTCATAGAAAAGGCGACATTCCCCTTCTTTTTAATTCGTGTTCCTCGACATGCCATGCGAGATGCTAACGAAGAGAAGTTCAAAGAGAAATTAAATTACATATCAAAGATTATCAGCGAATATAGAACAGGAGACGCAGTAGGAATCGAAGGAGAAGAATATGACGAAGAAGGAAACATTTTAAGCAAAGGGTGGGAAGTAGTACCTGTCGATATTAGCAAGAGTTCGATTCCCTTCGCGGAGATGTTCAGACAGATAGACGAGCAGATTTCTTACGGAATGATTATGTCGATGGCATCCATTAGCCCGAGTGGTGTTTCTGGAATGAATACTACCATAGCCACTGGTGGTCAAATCGGGGCCAACACACAGATGTCTGTCAAGCGTGTCCGACGTTCTCTTGCTGATACCTTTAAATTTATTCTTCAAGATGTAATACTCTTTAAAACTGGCATTCTAAAAGAAATTGATCTTATTGATTTGAATTTTAGCAAGATCCGGGTTGAAGACCTTGCTTCGTTCTTGAATGTCTTGAGTACATTCCGCGCAAATGGTGCTCTGATGACGAATGAGATGCGAGAACACGGTGAGGACCTTGGCCTTCCACTCGAACCCATGCCCGATGAGCTGACCAGCGAGGGACAAATGTTGGCACAAATGGGTGCAGAAGCAGAGGCGGCGGAAGACGAACAGGGGCTTGGTATTGGCGAAGGTCCAGAGCCGGAGATTCCCGATAGTTTCTTGCGACACGAGCAAGGTGCAGATGGTAATTCGTCTGGTAAAAATGCAGATGGTACGCATAAACATAAGGATGCCGAGCAAGGGAAACGACACGATGTAAAAACCAAGCATAGGAAAGTGAGTCCTCAACGTGCAAAAACAGATGCTTGATGATCCTACATTTTCATTTGCACTTCAAGTCGAATATGCTAATACGATCAAACGTATCGTCTCGGAATTTCGCGCAGAAGTAATAAACGTCCTTACTCCTCATGAAGAGCGAGAACTTGGGACATATTCAAAAGATCAGAGTTATAACCCAGGCAAATTGCTCGCTGGAATAAAGAACAAGGTTTCTCAACGTTCTAAAGAGCAAATAGTTAATCTTATTAAATATCAGGTTCAGCACGGTGCTACATTAGCCATGCGTCAAATGAAAATTAGTCCACTTCCTAAGTTTATGGGAAAATACATAAATACTGGCACAGTAATTGAATTGGCTAATGTGAATGTTAGTTTAGTTAAATCCCTTCAGCAACGTTATCTGGACTCATTAAAATTACTCGTGGCTCGCGTTATAGGTGCTGGGACATTATCATGGAGTTCTTTTGTTAAAGGAATCAAAAAGTTAGGAAAGATCAGCAATGCACAAGCAGAGCAAATAGCACGGACCGAAGTCGTTCGTGCGGTGACTGCTGGTCAAGCGGAAGAGTTCAAGCGACGCGGTGTAGATACTTGGATGTGGATAACTCAATTAGATGAGCGTGTCTGTGAGGTATGTCGTCCACTCCACAATAAATGTGTGCGGATTGGTGATCCCTTCGTGATCACGAACAAGGGACCTATAGTCAAGCCGCCAGCACATCCAAATTGCAGATGCGGGGTCGATACATGTGTTTAGAAAAATCAACGTAAATCAAACAAAAGAAGAGCGATTAGAAGAGTGGCGTGGTAAACGCAAGGAAGTGAATGGATTAATTCGTGAACTTGGGCAATATGTCGGACAAGGTGGCGCAGGTGAAGCCCGTGCTCCGCATACAATGAAAACCGCATCAGGTAAGGTAGTGCAACGTGGTCGCGGCTCCTTCAAGACAAAAACAATGTATGAGAACGATATGCCCAAACCATCCGGTAGCAAGCCGCTCCTTGGTGGAGTTCGCGGTGCAATGGATTTACCTGGTTCTACTGGTGGTACTGCTGGTGGCGGTGCTGAACCCGTGCAACCTGGTGGAGGACAAGGATTCCCAGCGGGTCGAGAGCGGCCCAGCGTGCAAGAAGGCTTACCTCTAACAGGAATTGCTGATCCAATAATGGAATCATTCATAGCCGTTCACGGTATGGATACCTACGAGACCATTCGCGCTAACGTCATGAATGCTGATCAAACGCAGATTCAACAAATGATGGCTGATGCGGCTTCTCTTCCAGAGGAATCCGTCACCAGAATTGGTCTTGAACGGCTTTTATTGGTTGAATTGAATGATAGATATGAATCAGCCAATCAACCAATGCCGCAGCCCGGATATAATCAAATTGCTGGTCGCCAACAAAAGCAACAAGGTATACGAAACACCGTGCTGGCTGAAGAGTCAGGGATAGCCCCCGAAACTGAACGTGCTACAGGTACGAAAGAACCCGTTGCCGCAGAAGCACCAATTGGAGAACAAAAACCTGCGGAACAGAAACCCGCAGCTACATCACCAGCACCGAAACCCGAGAAGGTGCCTCTTCCACCGATGAGTCACAAACGAGAACGACGCATCCTTTACCAGACGAAAGGAGAAGACGTTATGCGTGAAAGTGGCATGGCTGATCCAGAGATGTCATCTTACAAGGTTCTTGGTGAGGGACAAATATGGTCTGATGAGTTAGATGGGCACGAATCTGGTCAAGTCGTCACAGAATGCGGATTAGGCCAACATAAACACGGAGATACCTGGGGAGGTAAATGTCATCCAAATGAAGTGAATCATCGTCTCTATACTTCAGAGCGAATGTGGGACCTGGAGCAACGAATTCGTGGCTTTGAGAAAGAAGTTATGGATTTTAACGTTCTTAATTCGATGAATGCGACCACTTTGCGCAATCGGATGAGTGAAATGGCCGGATTTGAAGATTTGATTGATAGGACCAGGGATGAGATTGGTGGTAATCAGTCAATATATGGCCACATGATTATGAGAACGTTAGATTCAAAGGCTAAATTAGGCGAATATCTTTTGAAAAGAGATAGTCGTTATATGGATGAATTTAGAGTTGAAACTACCAGAGGTATGGAATCTGGTGATTCTACTAAAGTAGATGCAGCATTTGATAAGTATAATAAGTTATTGAAGGATAAAATGTTTTTTAATGATCCAGATGTAGAAGCGGCCATAATTCCAGCGTTTGATAATAAGAATAATAGAAAACTTGTTATCGGCAGTAATCTTGCCTTGAATGTCGGTCAAGCGTTGGCTGCTGGCACGTTGATGAAACGGGCTCGTGAATTGTTATCTGAACGTTGGCGTGCAGAGGGATTGGATGTTCAACAGGTAGATCAAACATTAAAACGCGTCATTCGGGATTTCTATGAAGAAGCAATCGACGAAGCGAAGCAAGATAGAGACAAAGACACGCTTATCAATGCTCTTGTTAATGTTGAGTCTATGTTGGCCAGTACCCAATCAGTAATTGAGCATAGCATAGATAGGACAACCGCACTTCAATTAAAGGATAGAATTAATGATGCTTTGTTGATTGTTGGTGCTCCGCCTGTTTCTGCTGCACATACAAGGACGCAAGCGTTGCTTACTGATCTGAAAGCAAAAAATGCGAAGTTTACTACCGATATGAATGCGGCAATTGCTTCCGATAATAAAAAGGAAGCATGGCGTGTCATAGGTGATATGGAAAGGCGATTTGGGCAATTAGAGTATTTAAGTGGCATTGATCAAGGTGATCCGTCCGAAGAAAATGTTAATCGGTTTATGGAAATAGAAACAGAAGCCAGCGATCACATGTTAAAAACTATTATTAGTTATCAAGATAAATGGGGCGAGAAGCCCACTGAAGATATTGCTGCTGGCGCGACGTATTTCACCGACGAACGGATGGCCAATATGTCAAATCGTGCCCTCTGGAAGATTGCTCAATTCATGGGCTGGGGTGGTGCTTATCGCAGTAAACCGGAGATAATTGCTGATATCAAGAAAGGTGTCAATCCGGCGGGTTATGAAAAGAAGGCTGTCAAGGTCGGTAACTTCCTCGAACATTTTACCAAGATGGATGAGGAGGACGTTCAAGCAACCTGGGCGGTTGCTATACAATCTGGACAGACTGATTGGATTCAAGCACTTGAAACAGAACGAGATCGAAGATATGCTGTTCGTCGATTACAAAATCCAAATTCGCCACCTCCCCAATGGGACAAGAACTTGGTAAACAAGATGACACCAAAGAAGATCGTGAATCTGGGTGGTTGGGCTTATATCGATAGTAGGGATTATGCTGAAATTGCACAACCCCTTGAGTCTGCTACAGGAACAAAGCCAAAACAAGGTACCGACTATTATTTTCATAATGCTGTTGTCCATCAACATCTAATCGAGACGTATTCCACCACGATGGCCCGCAGTGGTAAAGAACTAATGCGATTGGTGCGAACTGGTGGTAGGGAGGTCAGTATCGATAGGTTAGGGAAATCACATGATTTGTGGACTCCCGAGAATAAAGCAAAGATGCGTGATTTTGTCCAGCAGAATCATGTTGTCTCTATAAGAAACGATGGAAGTGAATCAAACCCGAGTTATATGGTGGATGCTGTTAATAAATACACTGGTGCTCGCATAGCAAGTGCTTCTGATATTCATTTTTCCAGGAGTGGCAGTATCTCTCCCAGCAGTGGTTCTCATTTAACGATAGCATCTACTGGTGACGAGAAACGAGAAATTGCGAAGGAAAGTTCTTGGCATTGG
>Ga0315285_10006097_pt1 | contig 12407 bp, 3 predicted proteins | sample YL17G09_36_MG_FD_203698 | JGI IMG/M metagenome (GOLD analysis project Ga0315285, IMG submission 203698) | Sediment microbial communities from Yellowstone Lake, YNP, Wyoming, USA - YL17G09_36 | ecosystem: Environmental > Aquatic > Freshwater > Lake > Sediment | place: USA: Wyoming | collected... | reverse complement strand
ATTATCACCGCGCTTGGCACAAGCGTGGGCGAGGAATTTGATATTAACAATTTACGCTATCATAAATTAATCCTCATGGCCGATGCAGATGTTGATGGTTCGCACATACGCACACTTTTGCTTACGCTTTTATACCGCCACCTGCCCAAATTAATTGAGGGAGGCCATGTCTACATTGCCCAGCCGCCATTGTATAAAATTAAGCGCGGCCAGAGGGAGGAGTATATTGAGAGCGAAGAGCAGATGGATGAGATGCTTTTGGAGCTGGGCAGAGAGGGACATAAGTTATTGCGGCTCAAGGATAAACAAACATTTACCGACAACCAATTTAAAGACTTACTCCACTATTTGGTAGAAATGGGGAAATTTGGCAGGATTTTAGAGAAAAAGGGAGTGGAATTTGCAAAATATCTCGGTTTTAGGCATCAAAAGACCAAAAAATTCCCTATTTATAGGGTAAAAGTGGAGGGAAAAGACCTTTTTCTCTATACTGACAAGGAGTTGGCAGAGTTTGGCGGCAAAAAGGAAAGGGTTGAAGAGCTGGATGTTACAGAATTGTTTGAAGCCCCTGAAATAGAAGAGCTTGTGATAAGAATAGAGAAATTAGGCTTAGAAATCGGGAATTATTATCCAGAAGCCGTGATAACCAAGGAAGCCAAGAATAAAGAAAGCGAAAAGAAATTAAAGCCCCTTTATCGGATCACCAATGAGAAGGAAACAAAAGACCTCTTTGCCTTAAAGGATGTTTTGACTTATGTTAAGGAAGCGGCCACCAAAGGCATGCATATCCAGCGCTATAAGGGTTTGGGCGAAATGAACCCACACCAACTCTGGGAGACTACCATGGATCCAGAGAAGCGCACGATTTTGCAGGTGATCTTAGAGGATGCGGTAGAGGCGGATAAAATGTTCACGGTTTTAATGGGAGATCAGGTTGAGCCGCGCCGTGAATTTATTGAAGAGTACGCGCACCAGGTAAAGAATTTGGATATTTAAGTGAGGCCACAACTTATGGAGCGAAAAGCGAACATAAGTTGTTTGGCCGAACTTATCCTTGACGTTTACCTAAATAATTTTTGTTGGAAAACGTCAAGGATTAATTCGCAGACGCCCTGCGGGCTACAACTTACGTCGTATACAGATGTAAGAGGCAGCTCCGTAAGTTGCCTGCTCATCAAATGTACACTCGCAACGAAAAAATCATTCCCAGATACATTGAAGAAGAGGTAAAGGACTCGTATCTCAATTACGCCATGAGCGTCATTGTCGGCCGCGCCCTGCCTGATGTGCGCGATGGCTTAAAGCCCGTTCATCGCAGGATCCTTTTTGCCATGCAGGAGCTGAATCTTGATCACTCCAAGCCCTACAAAAAATGCGCGCGTATCGTCGGCGACACCTTAGGCAAATACCATCCGCATGGTGATATGGCGGTTTACGATGCCCTAGTAAGAATGGCACAGGATTTTTCTATGAGGTATCCTCTTGTAGATGGTCAAGGAAATTTTGGCAGCGTCGATGGGGACACCGCTGCGAGCATGCGTTATACAGAGGCGCGACTTGCTTTAATTGCCGATGAGATGCTCGGGGACATTGACAAAGATACGGTAAATTTCGGGCCCAACTTTGATGCCTCTTTAAAAGAGCCACTTTTGCTGCCGGCGGCATTGCCTAACCTCTTATGTAATGGTTCAAGCGGCATTGCCGTGGGTATGGCCACCAACATCCCGCCGCACAACTTAAATGAAATCGCCGACGCCATAATTTACCTTTTGGATAATCCTGATGCCGAGCCCAAGGACCTGATGCGTTATGTCAAGGGCCCGGATTTTCCGACGGCCGGCCTGATTTGCGGAAGAGGCGGCATCAAAGAGGCATACACAACAGGTAAAGGCAAAGTCACTGTCCGCGCAAGAGCAACTATTGAGCATCAGAAGAGCGGCAAAGATTTAATTGTCATTACAGAAATTCCCTATCAGGTGCAGAAGGCTTCACTCATTGAGGCTATCGCAGGGTTGGTCGATGAGAAAAAGCTCGAGGGAATTTCTGATATCCGCGATGAGTCTGATAAGGAGGGAATGCGCATTGTGGTGGAGCTCAAACGCGACACCGAGCCCCAGATAATCCTTAATCAGCTCTTCAAACATACGCAATTAGAGGCTACCTTCGGCATCATAATGCTGGCCCTCGTCGATAACCGGCCAAAGGTCTTAAATTTAAGACAGGTTTTGGATGCGTATATTGGCCATCGAAAGATTATTGTCCGCCGCAGAACGCAGTTTGAGCTAGACAAGGCGCTTCGCCGCGCGCATATTTTAGAAGGCCTGAAGATCGCCCTGAAATTTATTGACCGCATTATCAAGGTGATTAAGACCTCAAAGAGCGTAGAAGTTGCCAAGGTCAATTTGATGAAAGAGTTTGATCTTTCCGAGATTCAATCGCAAGCGATTCTTGAAATGCAGCTGCAGCGGCTTACCGCGCTTGAGCGCGATAAGATCGACGCCGAATATGCGGAACTCCTGAAAAAGATTGAATGGTGCAGGGCGATTCTTGCATCAGAAAAGAAGATAGAAGGAATTATCAAGGAAGAGCTTGAGGGCCTCAAGAAAAAATATGGCGATGAGCGCAGGACGGAGATTGTCGCTGAGGTTGAAGAATTAGAAGTCGAAGACTTAATCGCCGAAGAGGATGTGGTGGTGACCATCAGCCACGGCGGCTATATAAAGCGCCTGCCGGTAAGCGCTTACCGGAAACAGAAGCGCGGCGGTAAAGGCGCGACTGGCTCTGAGGTAAAAGAGGAGGATTTTGTCGAACATTTATTTGTCGCCTCCACCAAGGATTACCTTTTGATTTTTACGGACAAAGGCCAGGTGCACTGGTTAAAAGTTTATGAGATCCCGCAGGCAAGCCGTATCTCTAAGGGAAAGGCCATTGTAAATCTGGTCCAGATGGAAGCTGGCGCAAAAGTCAGCTCTACAATCCCGGTAAAAGAATTTTCTCTGGATAAATATCTGGTGATGGTGACCAGGCAGGGCCTGATCAAGAAGACAAAGCTTGATGCCTATAGCAACCCGCGCAAGGCCGGCATCATCGGGATCACGCTGGAGAAGGGGGATGAGCTGATTGGAGTGGAGATGACCGATGGACATCAGGAGCTCTTAATCGGCACGCGCCAGGGAAAGGCAATCAGATTTTCTGAAGAGAAGGTACGCGATATGGGCAGGGGGGCCAAGGGTGTACGCGGGATTTCCTTGGTCAAGAAAGATGTAGTGATCTCCATGGTCGTGGCCAAGAAGGACGCGGACATTTTGACCGTCACAGAATTGGGCTTTGCCAAACGCACTACAGTTGATGAATATCGCCTGACCTCGCGCGGCGGTAAAGGCGTGATCAATATCAAGGTAACCGACAAGAATGGCGAGGCAGTAAGCTTAAAGACCGTGACCGATAAGGATGAATTGATGGTGATTACGCAGAACGGAATATTCCTGCGCTGCGCAGTAAAAGATATCCGCGAGACCGGCCGCTCGTCACAGGGCGTGCGTCTGATCAAGCTCGCAGATAAGGACCGCGTCTCCTGCGTGGCTCCCGTGATCGCAGAAGAGGAAGAATAATTAGGTCCCCATCGTCTTCCCGCCAGGCTATGGCATAGCGGGCGGGATCCCGCCATGCGAAAAATATTCTGGGCGGGAAGCCTGGTCTAGGACAAGAGCTTTTTCCCGATACGGCGATTAAAGATTGTCGGATCGGGATCCCGATCCGGTCCTTTGTATTGCAGTATCGGGACAAGCTCTCGGCACAGATGTATTATGTATATGTTTTAGAGAACCAAAAGGGGCGGCATTATATAGGCAGCTGCGAAGATATTAAAACGAGATTAGGGGAACATAATCAGAATAGCGTTCGATCAACAAAGAATAAAGGCCCTTGGCAAGTGGTTTATAAAGAAGAATTTGAAACTAGAACTGAAGTTCGTAAACGAGAGAATCAATTAAAGGGCTACAAGGGCGACATCAGATTTAAAGTGCTGCTGAAAAAAATGACCCCATCGTCTAGCCTGGTCTAGGACAAGAGCTTTTCAAGCTCTCGACACGAGTTCAAATCTCGTTGGGGTCATTTTTTTCAGCATTAGCAGGGCAAGAGCTTTTTCCCGCTGAGCGAAGCGAAGCGGGATCCCGCCGCTGACAAGATTTAGCGGGCGTCGGGACAAGCTCTCGACAGGGGTTCTCCCGATACGGCGATTAAAGATTGTCGGATCGGGATCCCGATTCAGACAAATTAAGGTGCTCGAATCGGGAAAATCTCGTTGGGGACATTAAATTGCTTAATAGAGGTGTTTCGTGTGTGGCATAATCGGTTATGTTGGTGAACGTGAAGCACAACCCATTCTTTTGAATGGCTTGAAGCGCTTAGAATACCGCGGCTACGACTCCGCGGGAATGTGCACGCTTTTAGAAAATAAAAAGACGCTTTCTATCCGTAAGCTTCCTGGGAAAGTCAGGGATTTGGAGCGGCTAATAGCCAAAAAGCCTTTATCTGGGTCCTTAGGCATAGGGCATTGTTTAGCGCCAGATACACTTGTCCTTTTAGCCGATGGTAAAATCGTTCCCATATTAAAGATAGAAGATGGTCAGCAAGTTTTTTCGTTCAATTTAGAAAGCCAAAAATTAGAGCCCGCAAAAGCAAAAGTAACTTGCCATAAATCACCCCGATATTTGTATATACTACGCACTCCCTTTGCTTCATTAAAATGCACTGCTCAACATAGAATGTTTGTTTTATCCGAAGGCAAAATTATAGAGAAAAAAGTTATAGATATCCGAAAAGGCGATGCTCTGCTGGTTCCTAAAAACATAGAGATAAAAGAGAAAAAAATGCAGTTTAGATCAATTTATGTAAAACGATATTATAATGTAACTCCCGAAGCAAACCAATTAATTAAAGACAGGCTCGAAGAGTTACAATTAACTCAAGTAGCTTGTGCTTCTTCGGCAGGGATAACCGGTTCGTATATGAATCATGTCCTTGGAAATGATCGCAATTTTAGAGAAGACGAGCTATGTAAGCTACTGGATTATTTATCTATCGGGTTTGATCCCGATGGTTTTATCCCTCAAAATACAATTCACGGTAAATTTATTACTCTTCCAGGAGAGAGCTCGCCAGAATTAATGCAAATCTTCGGTTATTTATTAGGGGATGGAACAGTAAAAGAGAGGTGCATAAGATTTAAAGACCTAGACAAAGATCTTTTGCTTGTATATCAAGAACTAATCGAGAAAGTATTTAATGTTAAAGGAAGAGTTGTTCCGATGAATGGGACGAGGGCCTGGCTTTTAGAAGCCAATAGCTTTTATCTTTGCCAATGGCTAAGAGAAAATATCATTTCTCGACCAGAAGAATTTTTATGCGAATTGGGCAAACTTCCCCAAGATGAGATAGCAGCATTTTTACGAGGAATCTTTGATGCGGAAGGCAGCGTTAATTTAAAATCAGGACAAATAAGCTTGAGAATTACCAATAAACATCTTGTTCGAATATCTCAACTTTTACTTTTAAGATGTGGACTACCCACTTCTTTTTACACGGAAAAGAAAAATGTACAGAACTGGAATGATTCCCACGGAATATTATTGAGCAACCTTTGCCTTTTTAAAAAATTTATGTCTTTAATAGGATTTTCCTCCCAAAAAAAATCAGACCAGCTCAATACTCTAATTACTAAAAGAAAACCGGCGCACAAATACAATATCTCTCAGAATTTAAACATTATTCCTCAACCAATTTCAGAAATTAAAAAAATAAAATCGGACGAGAAAATTCTCTTTGATCTGGAAGTAGAACATCCAGATTCTAATTTTATTGCCAATGGATTGCTATCTCACAACAGCCGCTGGGCAACCCATGGAGAGCCGAATCAGGTGAATGCCCATCCGCATCCTGATTGTAAGGGAGAAATTGTCTTGGTGCATAACGGTATCATTGAAAATTACGAGTCGCTCAAAAAAGGCCTTATCAAAGAGGGCCATAAATTCCGCAGCCAGACAGACACCGAAGTCATCGTGCACTTAATCGAAAAATTTTACAAATTTAATACCCCCTTAGAAGAGGCAGTACGCCGCGCCTTAAAACTTTTAGTCGGCTCCTTTGCCATTGCGGTTATTTCCGAAAGAGAGCCGGAAAAGCTCGTGGGCGCACGACTTGGCAGCCCTTTAATTGTGGGTTTAGGCAGGAATGAAAACTTTCTTGCCTCTGATGTGCCGGCGATTTTAGATTCAACCAAAGATGTAATATTTTTAGAGGAAAAAGAGTTAGTGGCGTTGACCAGAAACAGTGTTAAAGTAACGGATTTTAACGGCAAAGGCATTACCAAGAAATCTGTGCGCATCAGCTGGGACATCACGCAGGCCCAGAAGAATAGCTACAAGCATTTTATGCTTAAGGAAATCAATGAGCAGCCGAAGGTGATCGAGCATCTCCTCTCCCTGCGCATAGCAAAAGATACAAATAAGATCGCCTTTACCGAACAGCATATCCCCGAAGAAAAACTCAAAAAAATTAAGAATATCTTCATTGTCGCCTGCGGCACTGCGTATCACGCCGGATACGTCGGCAAATATATCTTAGAATCCATCTGTGCAATCCCGACGAGCGTTGAGGTGTCCAGCGAGTTCAGGTACCGCGGCCTATTTGTGGATGGGGACACCTTGGTTATTGCCATAAGCCAGTCAGGAGAGACCGCAGATACATTAGCAGGTGTAAAAGAGGCAAGAAAGCATGGCTGCCCGGTTTTATCCATCTGCAATGTCCTGGGCTCGACATTGACCCGGGAATCTGACGGCGTGATCTACACCCATGCAGGCCCGGAAATAGGGGTTGCCTCAACTAAAGCCTACACCTCGCAGCTAATTGCGCTTTATTTATTTGCCTTTTATCTTTCTGCAATAAGAAATATCCTGCCCCAGGCCAAGATTAACAAATACCTCGAGCCATTAAGAAAAATTCCCGCATTACAGGAGGAGGTCTTAAAAAATCAAAACGATATTGCCAGGCTTGCGCGTCGCCACTCGCATTTCGGCTCCTTTCTTTATCTGGGCAGAAATATTAATTTTCCCTCTGCGCTGGAAGGGGCGCTGAAACTTAAGGAAATTTCCTATATCCCTGCCGAAGGCTATGCTGCTGGCGAGATGAAGCACGGTCCCATTGCTTTAATTGATGAATATCGGGCAGTAGTCTGTATTGCCCCGGAATCCAAAATTTATGAGAAGATGATCTCCAATATTCAAGAGATTCATTCGCGGCACGGAAAAATCATTGCTATTGCCACTGAAGGCGACCGGCAGATCAGGGAATTGACCCGCGAAGTCATCTACATCCCCAAGGTGGATGAATTTTTCTCTCCGCTAATTGTGGCGCTTCCCCTGCAACTCTTAGCCTATCACATTGCGCTCAAGCGCGGCTGCGATGTTGACCAGCCGAGGAATTTAGCCAAGTCAGTTACTGTCGAGTAATGCTATACATCGTCGCTACACCCATAGGCAATTTAAAAGATATAACTCTGCGCGCAATCGAAGTTTTGAAATCTGTAGATTTGATTGCCTGTGAGGATACGCGGCACACCAAAATCCTGCTTGAGCACTACGGCATAAAAAAAACCACTACCAGTTTCTTTCAGCACAATAGATTTACCAAGGGGGAGTATTTACTCGGGATTTTGAAAGAAGGAAAAGACATAGCATTGGTTTCTGATGCCGGAACGCCGGGGATTCTTGATCCCGGATACAACCTGATAAATTTAGCCATAAAAAATAATATTCCTATAACTGCTATTCCGGGTCCAGCGGCATTTGTAGATGCCTTGGTGCTTTCCGGTAAACCCACCCATGAATTTTTCTTTGCCGGATTTCTGCCGAATAGGACTCTGGCGCGCAAAAACCGCCTTAAAGAGCTGGCTAAAGTTAAAACCACAATTGTTTTTTATGAGTCCTGCCACCGCATTCTGGCCACCTTAGAAGATATTCAATCCATTTTCGGAGATAAGGAGATAGTTGTCGCCAGAGAGCTTACCAAAAAGTTCGAAGAAGTCAAGCGCGGCCCAGCCAAAGCCATTTTGGCAGATTTAAGCCGCCAAAAACCCCGCGGTGAGTTCGTAGTAATTGTCTAAAAACCCCCTTATAAATGTCCAATCTGCCCCATAAATGTCCAATCTGTCCTAAGTTTACATTTTATGTTCAACCTGTTTTGTAAACTTAGGAAGAGTTTGGAAGCGCTTTCTAAAACTGCCCCAAATCGCCTTGAAAACCCTTACCTACAATATATACTTATAGCACTATTGGCTGATAAATGGCTCGCCCTATGCAACTTAGCGGCGAGACATCCTCCGAGCCCGATATGGCGAAGGAGGACCCAAAAAATCAAAAACCAAAAGTTAGAAAATGCCACGCCTGCCTGCCGGCAGGCAGGGAAGGTTTTCAATTAAATGAAGAATAAATTCTTTAAAGCAATCTCGCTATTATTATGCTTCTTTCTCTGCTTTGAGCAATCCGGTTTTGCCCAAGTAGCCGGCCAGCTGGATATCTCAGGCCACATCCTGCAATTACGCAACGCCCTTACCCAGGATAAATTCCGTCCCTTGCACTTACGCTATCTTGACTACAATGCAGAACAAAATAATTTTAAATTATTGCTGGATAAGGGCGACCTTAAAGGCCTCAACAAATCAACTGTAGCAGAATCCACCAAAAAGCTCCTGCACTATTTCTTTATCGGCGTCACCCTTCCTAATAATAGTTTCTGGGTAAACCTGCGGCCAGATTCTCCAGACCAGATCATTGATGACGCATTAGCTAAGACCGATATAGGCCGCATTCTTCTTGAGGCAGACCTGCAGCTTAAGCGCGACACCGCCAAATTTACCTCTCCTGATACCCCCGAAGGAAAAGAATACTGGGATAAGCTTTACAGAAAAGCCGAAGAAATCCTCGGCTCAAGCAACGTGACCATACCCACACTCACCCGGCCCTGGATTGTCCCTGATGAAATCATCATCCGCGAAACCCAAAACAACGCCTACATCTACAAAGCCACCTTAAAGGTCCTCTTAGAGCAGGATTATCTAAAAGATTCCGCAACCTACAATTTTAAAGATGAACGCCTAAAAGAGCTTAACGAATACTCAAGCCAACTCATCCGCGAACTCATTATCCCCAAGATCACCAGGGAAATAAACACTGCCAAAAGATACGCCCCGCTTCGCCAGGTTTACTATTCGCTGATCCTGGCCCAGTGGTTTAAAGATAAATTCTACGGCAGGAGCGGCACCTATGCCTGGCTCATTGACCAGAAGAATCTCCAGGGCCTGACTTCAGAAGAGCCCTGGTCGAAAGATACTTACTTCCAGGCCTACCAGAAGTCCTTTAAAGACGGGGAATATAATCTGCAAGCACCAGCCTACTCTGCTTACGGAAAAGTGATCCGCACCTATTTTTCAGGAGGCGTTTGTCTCGGTCCTCTTCCGGGCCAGACCGGCCCAGGCCCGATCATGGGAGCCATTGCGGCAGACGTTATTGCAGGAAGCGAAAATAGGCCTACGCCACCCACTGCGCACACCATCCCCGAAGAAGTCCGGGGCGGTACCCCTGAAAACATCGCAGGAATCACGATCAAGCAGGTCGGAGAAATACCAGTAGAAGTGGAGGCCCCAGCGCAGTCTTCTGGCCAGCAGAGTGCAGCGGCAAAGACACAACCTAAGCTGCCGGCAGTGCGCAATTTCTTGAAAGCCCTTAAGCCCATCGACGCAAATAAGACGATTAAGGCCAGGGCAGAAGCATTGCTGGCGCTGGTGGATAAGCCAGCCACAGTTCCTTCATTTGAAGAAATCGCTGAGTGGCTGTCCGAATCAGGCCTGGTTACTAAAGGAAGGAAAGGCCGTATTCAGCTACCTGACAATAAAGAAATTGTGGTTCAGAAAATCGGAGAAAATTATATATTCCCAGACGATCAAGAAAAAGATGAATTGGGAATACCTATGGATCAGCTCATAGCTGGTTTAAAAAGACTGGATAGTGAGGGGAAGATTGCCTGGGATGAAGAAGCATATCTTCAGACAGGAGAAAGTTGCTTAGAAATTGCTCGAAAAATAGCTGAAAGGCTTGGGTATTATTTACCTAGCGATGATATGCAATTAAGAATGCTCATGGTAAAAGGAGATGATGGAAGTACCAAATCGCCTGTTAATTTAGTTCTTCGCAGAAAACACCGAGGAGAAATTCATGTATCCATAGAAGTCGGAGGAATAGAATATAATTTTGGTCCGTCAAGCAGCGATGGTTGGGAGGTAACCGGCCGTATTCCGCTACAACCTATAGCTAAACCTCATGCGCCAGTCGGAACTGATATTTTGGCCAGCCCAGCCAGTGCCAGCTCGTCCGCCGCCAGCTCACCGGTAAGAAGGGAAACTTCGGATGAGCGAGCAGCCGCAAGGAGGTATCTTGAGCGCTGGAAAGAGGTAAAGAATGATCAGCAAGAGCACGCATTTAGTAATGAACTCAGAGAGGCACTGAGCAATATGGCTGAGCACGCTGTATTTGTCGAAGAGATTACCGAAGCATATCGCACAGCAACTAATCCAGAAGAGAAGCGCCGCATTGGTATGTTTTTAATTGAACTGCTTGACTGTTTGCCTTTTGAATATAGATATTCACCACTTCTGCAGGTGCGCCGTGCCTTTGATTTATTGATTGAACCAGTAGAAAGAGGTGACTTTGATTATATTTTCACTCGGCGTGTTGTAGGTTTAGCCAGCCATTATAACGAGCTTATCCCCAGGACTCTTAGCGCCTTGAAAACAATAGCATCGCATAGCCGGGACCGAGCCGATGATTTTGAAACGAAAATACGCGGATTTATCGCAAATGGAATGCCTTTTAGTAACGATGATTTTCAAGGGGTTTTAGGGATAACAGTTTTTCATATTGCCTCTGCTATACAAGGGATAGATTTAGAAGAAGCGTCACTCTTGCATGGTGTGCCTCTGGCAGCAGAAGATTATGACAGTCTTAATTTGCAGACCATGCTTTATTTAGGAGTAGCTGCTAAGGGAGAAAATAAAAGACGCATCAAAGAGCATCCTGATCAAGGCGACAGACAGCGTGTTTTTGTCTTGTTGTGGCGTGAATTTGTAGTCAGGATGAAAGAGGTTCAAGACAGGAAACGTGGGGAAGAATATGTCGCTGAAATGATCCCGCTTATTGTTGAATACAATAAGCTAATGAGGATGCTCTTAGAAGGAGAGAGTTTGCAAAATATCGGCGAACTCGGCTCATGGTTGTTTAATAGCGATGCAGAGCTTCAACAAAAAGCCGGCAAGCGGCTTTTGTGGCTGGCAATTTTTGGCAACCCTGTGGCCAAGAAGGCGCTCAAAGCTGTCGGCTCCGCAGCAGTTTCAGCAGCAGCAGAGTGGCAGAGACAGAATAGCGACCTTAACCGAGAATTGAATCTGGGTGAATTCAGGCCATCCGCTGACATAGCTGCAATTGCCTCTTCGCCTGATGCCTCCTCCCTCGGCGCGCAGGCCGTCTCCTCCATCTCCTCAAGAGACCAGCTGCGCGCAAATGCAGAATCGGCCTTGCGCAAAAGAGGATTATTGGCCGCCGACGCAACACTCTCTAAGGAACAGCTTGATGCCATCGTAGCGGCACACTTGGTAGGCCCCGGCCATTCCTATCAGCTTGACTCCGAAGGCAAGCCCAAGAAGAATGCAGATCCTACCAAAGCATATCCCCAAGGAGAAATCACAGAGAAACGCAGGATCTTAGTCCGTCAGGGACACTTTAGCGAAGAAGAAGCAGATCTGTTGATCAGTGAAGGCGTGGCAGGGAATCGGGATGCTGGCCAGCAAACTGAACTGGGTGCTGCGCAGGGAGGGGGCCAGGTAATATTTGAAGGCAACACCCGAGAGTTTAAGCTGCTGCTTGCAGCGGCTCTTATGGCTTCCGGTTCTACGAATACTGTGGCGCTGATTCTTAATTCGCCCTATGATTCCGTACTCGAAGACCAAGCCGTTATGTTTAATGTATTCGCTAAGACTCCCCTGAGGAGCCAAGAAGATGCAGTGGCATTTATTAATGCGATGTGTAAGGGCAACGAAAGGGATAAAATTGAGAGGCTTTTGGAGGCGATTTGCGCGCGCGCTGATCAAGTAGCCTTCGGCAACACATACCGCGAAACAGCCAAAAGAATTTTAGAGAAATTGTATCCTGAGCAGAAAGATGCCCTTGGGACTCAGAATGAAACACTCCCCTCGGCCGTTAAAAGAAACACGTTTATCCTTCATACAGAGGAATTTAAGTTATTAATAGCAGCGGTGTTAATGAGAAAACATTTGGGATACAGGGTAGAAAAGATTTTGA
>Ga0315285_10006096_pt1 | contig 12409 bp, 13 predicted proteins | sample YL17G09_36_MG_FD_203698 | JGI IMG/M metagenome (GOLD analysis project Ga0315285, IMG submission 203698) | Sediment microbial communities from Yellowstone Lake, YNP, Wyoming, USA - YL17G09_36 | ecosystem: Environmental > Aquatic > Freshwater > Lake > Sediment | place: USA: Wyoming | collected... | reverse complement strand
TCCGCGATGGGGTATAAGATACTCGATCGTCAATATATCCTCAGGGGGGAGTTAATCTTAGCTGCCGAGCGCGGCCTTTCTCCGGCCGAACCAGCGGCAATCAAACAGGCCCTGGCATTCGCCTCACGCCCCTAGAAATATTTTCCTGGATAAAAAGGTTTTGTTTTTCCCGGAAATCGATGGCCGGATCTTCCCCTCAAAAACCCTGTCTCCCTCCAAGATTGCGTCGGAACTCCGGGAAAGAGAGAAGATCTTCTGGCCGGAGCACAATGACCGACTCGTCCTGGTATGCCGCCTTGCCTTCCCTGGCCATCTCCACGAAAAACTGTGGAATCGTCTCGTCCCGAACTGGATCGAGGTGGGGATGATAAATGAGGTACTTAACGTTCCAGGCCTTCAGCTTTTCAATTGTCCGGGCGATCTCCGTTTCGTCAAGGGGCGTGTGGTTGAGCGGCTCCCCCCAGCCCCACTTGCCCGGAAGGTGCGCATTACTGACCGCATATAAGAAGGGCGTCTGTTGCACGAGGCGGATGAATGCTGGAACAGGAGTGCTCATGTAACCAATCATAATCTTTTTGCCATGGACCGTCTGATAGTATAGATAATCTGAGTGCGGGGCTATCGGAATTTGGAGGATGGCAAAATCACTGGAGTCACGACCAAGGTCGTGATAGAAGTTTGACACCGGTTGATGGTACATGGCCGCTTGGGGATGCAAATACTCAAAGCCAAGCAGGACCAGGGCTGCTATCCCCAAAGCAGCAATGCTCGCCTTGGATTTCACAGCGCGCATCAGTCCGGTGAGCCCGGTCCCATAAAGGATCGCCAGAGCCAAGGCAAAAGGGATTTGAAATCGTGTCGGATAGCGCAGCATAGAGAACAAGGGCACGTACTTATGTAGGTAATAAAAGGGCAGAAGGATGGGGTGACTGGTGCCCCTCCATTCCAAGGGAGTGTTGGGGGGGGCACCCCAGAAACCCTGATCCCACCCGAAGTTGATCCGCAGCCGGCCAACGTGTAGAGATGAACCCAGCGAGAGGACTAAGAACACGATTAATACAAGGGCAAAAAACCAGGTTATTGGGAGTCGGTGGCGAATGACTGCCCATAGGGATACCAGGAGGACGCTGATGCCCGCATAGCTCTGTATGGTCCCAATCACGAGGTCGTGGTACACCTTATTTGTCAGCGCACCGAAGATTGGATGAAACGACGCGGGAAGGAAGAAGCTGAGAAGGTCGGCGGAATAGAAGTCGAATTCGTTGATATGGCGCCCGCCGACACCGCTGCCGAGCTGATGCCAAAGGAGCGGTAGGTAAAAGGGTAAGACCAGCAGAGTGCCTGTGGCGAGGGCAAAACCTGCTGCTCGAAGCATCGATCGGGAAGCAATTTGACGTCGATACCATGCCACAAACAGCGCAAAGAACACAAGAATGACGAACAAAAAATACGGGCTAGTCAGCACCACTAAGGAAGTGAAGAGGCCGAGGCCAATTGCGTTTTTAATTGAAGGTCGGTCTTTCAACTTGAAGCAGAAGAGGATCGCGAATGGAAACCACTGAATGCTCATCGCCTCCAGCTGACCCTGGATAAAGGAAACATAATGAAAGGGCGCGAAGGCAGGAATATAGCCTGCAATGAAGCTCGCCCAGCGGTTATTCGTCAGGTACCTAACGAGCAGATAGGTCCCATAGGATGTGAGAACAAAGGACAGAAAAGCGCATACATTGAAGGCGACGATGTCACTAAACAAGAAGGCGACGGGCAAGCCCATCGTGATAATGGCGATAGGAAATGAGATGTGCGACGGCAGAAAGACGTTGTCGAGGGGGTAAAAAATGTAATTCGAGTAATACAGGCCATGCTGGCCAAGGAACGCGCTCCGCATGTGGCTGAACCACCAGACAAACACCAAACCATCTCCGCCTGAGGGCAATCGGGTGAAAAAATGCATAGGCCAGGGATAGGTATAGAACCCAGTCAGAAGGGTGTACCCGAGTAGAGGAATGAGGACGTGGGAAATCCGGCCGAATTTCATTGTTTTTTAGCCCTAAAGAATTAAAAATCTTAAATCATTCGAACTCACTTTTTTTCCCCAAAATGATCAATTTTAAAAATAAGATGATCTTGGTAATGTAAAGCATGCTCGGATTACCAATCTTATATTTTTCCTGATCCAAGATCACTTGGCCATTGCCCAAGAGCCGATCCATCCGGTATTGTAGGATGGCTTTCCCGTTGTACCTGGCCAAAATCTCGTCAATACTGAGACCACTCGGGGAATCATAGATTTCTCTCAGGATTCTTACCCGACGAGCTGTTTCGCCCAGATTGATAAAATGAAAATAACCATACCCTAGCGCAAAATAAGTCAGGATATTCGCCAGAATGATTCCTACCACAAATGTCCAGGCAAGCGGTTGGGCAGTGAAAAAAAAGAAGGTATCCAGGGCCACCACAACAACGAATCCTGCTGCAAAGCCGAGGAAAATTGATTTAAGCATGGACAGCCTGGAATGAAACCGGAAACCCGCCACCTGGATGACGACGTTAGCGCTAAGCCCCACCAGCGGGCTGATCAAATGCCCGAAACTTTCTGACATGGCCGTCACCCTCCCCACTGAGCATTCAGAAGCATTCGGTAAGCAATGAAAATCCTTACAAACCATTTTCCCTTGGAAGTGAGATGGATTTTCCCCCCCTTCCAGACGGCCATTTTGTCCCGAAAGAGGTCATGGATTCGCGGGGTTATCAGGATATCATCGGATAATTGCGAAGACAGAAGATCTTTATCCAAACCGTTAGGCCCGGCATCCGCAATGCGTTTGACAATCAGAAGGGACGGACTGTCCACTTCCAAGGCGGAGTAAGTGATAATGTAAGCCAGAGTGAAGGAGGTAAAGAACAAAAAGACATGGACATACTCTAAAAAATTTTGGGGAAGGAGGGAAGAATGGTATTGAGCCGGAAGAATCAATTCCAAAAACAGGATGGCGAAAAAATAGGTGTCAAAGAAAACCCATAAAAGAGCTGGCGTCTGTCGCTTGGGGAGACGGATCTTCCAAACAACAAGATGGATCAGGAAGGCCAATAGGAGTAAGAATAAACCAGATAGGAAGACATTCATGCGTCTTTTATTCTGTTCCTATGGAGGATGACCGAGCCGGTTGAGGTATTCATTAAGGAAGAGTGCTCCCTCATATAAAATTTACATGCATCGGAACCTCTCCCTCACCCCCTTCCAATTCAGCATCCTCATGCAGGAAAGCAAATAAACATTCATTAACTTTATGTTGTAAACAAAGGGTGCCGCAATCAATTTGGGGGTTGAATCGTTTAGAGGCAATCATCGTCATGACCTCCCAATAACGTTCACTTTTCCAGAGGGTTTTAAAAGAGGTATCGACTATGTTTCCAATGTGAAAATCTTTGTAGCGACTGTTAAATAGCATTCCACAGGGAGCAACGAGACCAGATCCTGAAAACTGAGCAATAAAAGGAGGTCCGTAGCACCGATTATAATTCCGTTTTCCCCCACTCAGGATTTTCGACCATTTCGCTTTCACAAGGTAATGTGGGTCTGAATATTTTTCTGCTTCTTGCAGGATATCGACCATTTCATTATATTTGGAATAATCCACCTTCAGGGTTCCGTTTTCATCATCACTGCAATGCTTGATGACAAAGTAATCAACCCCAAGCTTTTTTCCGAGTTCGGCCAAAGGAAGAATCTGATCTTTGAACTCGGGCAACAATACCATTTGTAGGCCTAGGGTGACTTCTAATTTCTTCTTCTTTTTAATGCGGACGCATTCTTTCACTCTATTCAATACTTTATGAAAATGGGATTCTTTGCACCCGTGGATTTCAGCATACCGCTTTGCTTCCCCGGCGGAGACGTTAAAACGAAGATAAGTCAGGGCGGGTAGAATTTCTTCGAGGCGTTCATCCTTTAATAAATAACCGTTTGTACCCAAGGCCATATCCAGTCCATTTTTTTTCCCATGAAGAATCGCATCATACAGATGAGGAGAACAAGTACTTTCTCCATCGCTCACGAAACTGATGGCCTTGACGCCAATCTCGGCCGCGTCATCCAGAAAACGGAAGATGACATCCTGGGTCATCCGTTTTTCGTCATTAGCCTGCAGCTGTCCGTAGCAATAGACGCAGCGGTAAGTGCAAGCTCGGGTTAAGGCGCAATCGATGGTAATGGGGGCAATTTTTTCACCATTCAGCCAAGCTTCCACCCGGTTTTTATGCCAGGCTAACTTATGCCCATCCAGAATGATCGGCCTCATTTATGAACCTCCATCTTGGTGCAATCCGTTAGATCCGTGACTGCGGATCTCCTTTCCAAAGTGACGGAGTCTTTGGAATAAGAAGGCTCTTGATTATTTTTTTTGGCATGATAGATGTCGTTTACGAGGCGAAGATATCCTTTCATAACCTGCATCAGGGAGGGAAAACTCACCGCTTTGGAGACCCCCTTTTTTCTCACTCCTAACTTATAAGGAACTTCAGCAAAGAGATACCCCTTTTTAACCAACCGGATCAGGATGTCGGTCTGGAAAAAGAAGCCATTGCTCCTGAAATCAAGTTCTTTCAAGAGCGATCTCCGGTAAAGAACCGTGCCGTTTGTGTAATTAAAATAGACCAGGAAGGTGGAGTTGATGATGAACCGGTAGAGGAAGGAGAGGGCGTTGCGAAACAAGGAACGAGCCTGCTTGTTGAAGACAAAAGGGATAACGATATCAACGCTGTTGAGGAGCTTATAATATTGTAAGATTTCCCAGGGATCGTTTTCATTATCGCCCGGGAGCATGACCACAAATTCTCCCTTTGCATGGTCGACACCATCCCAGAAGCTTGCCCCAATCCCCTTCGGCCTGTCATGGTTGAGCATCCAGATTCGTTTATCTTTTTCCATCTTTTGCATAACCACTCCAGGGGTACTATCTGTGCTTCCATCATTAACAACAATAATCTCACCTTCTATACTAAAATCCTCAAATGCAACTAATGTATTATCAATAGCCGCAATGATATTTTTCTCCTCATTAAGGGCAGGCATAACGATACTAATCATTTTCATACCCTTATATACACTGCCTTTGTATCTGTGATCCACTCTTCAACCATTTGATCAAAATCGATATTTTCCGTCTCATAAGGGTCAAACACCTTCATGTTTATTAACTCCATAATTTTTTTATCATCCTCGTCACAACAGTGGGAATATCCTAAAAATCGAAAATAGTTATTCACCCCGGTGGCAATAAATTTCACATTCAAATTCTGCATCACCACATCATTGCGCACTTGTTCAAGAGCCCGAAAGGCAAGAAAATTCACGATGGAATACACAATGGGAATTAAACCCGTCATGGCCATTCCAGCAGCAATCCCAACCGTTCCTTGCTCCATAACACCCATATTAATGTGTCGATCGGGAAACTCTTCTTTAAACTTATCCGTAACCCCAAATCCCATATCACAAACAAGGAGGATGATCCGTTTGTCCTTTCGGGCATAGGGAAGAATTTTATCAACAATGACTTTTCGAAAAAACCCAACCTCTTGATTATTCATATCGCTTGCCTATTTTCAATTCTTCTTCCGTGGGAATACGAAAATGAAATTTGGGAACATTTTCCATGCAGAGCACCCCATATCCTTTGATCGTATTTGCGATGATCACCTGGGGCGCCGAAAGGCTTTGTGGGTTGTTCAACCACTCTCCCATCACGGCAAGGATATCTTCCATATGATGTCCATTACATGTTTTAACCAGAAATCCAAAGGCTCTCATCTTTTTTTGTAAATCATTTTTACGGTCTGGGGTTAAAATATTTTTCAAAAAATCCATTGCTTGAAGTCGATTGTGATCAATAATCACCGTCAAATTGGAGAGCTTATGTTTTACTGCAAATTGAATCGCTTCCCAATTCGAACCTTCCTGCATTTCCCCATCCCCGACAATACAGTAGGTTCGATATTTTTTATTTTGGAATTTTGCTCCAAAAGCTGTGCCCACGGCGATCGGGAGCCCGTGACCCAGAGAACCGCAACCTGCTTCTAAACCCTGGGTTGTCTGTCGTTCCATACATCCGGCTAAACAACTTCCATTATAGAAATTTTCCCAGTCTTCTCTCGGGATAAGCCCAAAATCGCTGAGGATCACATAAAGAGCGTAACAGCCATGGGCTTTGGAGAAAATCAGACGATCCCTTCCTTCCCATTGGGGATCATGGGATAGGTTCATGATACGGTAGTAGAGGGCCGTTAAAATATCGACGCAGGAAAGGGAAGGCGCGATATGGCCCGCTCCGTTTTTCACTGCAATTTCAACCAAATCCTTGCGAATTTGATTCGCCTTTTGAATAAGTTGATGATCGGTTAATTTTCTAAGTCTTTTCATAACAATATCCAACAATCGAATGAAATTGTTTCGATCCTAAAGTCGATTATAAAATTTCTTAATTCGATCGATTACATAATCGAGTTGTTCTTCTTCTAAATACTGATGGATAGGCAAACTCAAGATTTCTTCTGCCTGCTTTTCACAAACGGGGAAATCTCCCTTTTTATACCCCAACTCCTGACATGGTTTTTGCAAGTGGATCGGAATCGGATAATGAATCTTGGTCTCGACCCCATTCTCTTCCAAATAACGAATTAATTCGGTTCTTTTCTGTACCCGAATGACATAGGTATGAAAAACCTGCTCCACCTTTTTCTGACGCGGGGGTAAGGTCACAAAGCCATTCAGATCTTTCAGCCCTTGGTCGTAGGTCTGGGCATTTTTTTGCCGCTTTTCTTTTATCGCCTTGAGATTCTGCATCCCATATTCGGCAACAACTGCCTGAATGGTATCCAAACGACTGTTATACCCAAAAAATTCGATTGCATCCCTGTTTTTCAATCCATGATTCCGCAAGAACTTCACTTTCTCGTAAATCTCTCGGGATTTGGTTGTAAGTACCCCGCCATCCCCACATACGTTTAGGTTTTTCAAGGGGTGAAGACTAAAACAACCTGCATCGCTAAAAGACCCCACCGGTTGCCCGTTGATCGAAGCCATGATGGCTTGAGCAGCATCCTCGATTACAGACAGACCTTTCTTTTTTGCGATTTCCATGATCTTGACCATGTCGGCTGGATTCCCGGTTAAATGAACAGGTAAAATGGCCTTGGTGCGGGGACTGATTGCGGATTCAATCCGGTTTACATCTATATTGTAGTCCTCAGCAACATCCACAAACACAGGTTTCGCCCCCGCGGCGATTATCGCCCCTGCTGTTGCCACGAAGCTATTGGACACGGTGATCACCTCATCCCCGGGGCCAACGCCGAGGGCTTTCAGGGCAAGGAAAATGGCGTCTGTGCCCGAATTCAACCCAAGGGCGAAACGCGTTCCACACAGTTTGGCAAATTCTGTCTCGAAACGCTCCACCTCGGGACCCAGAATAAATTGGCAGGTCTCAAAAAGCTTCTTTATTTTAAGCCAGAGGAGTTCGTCTTTAAATTGTTTGGGTAGATCCAAATAATTGACTTTCATATGCCGGCTACTTTTTGTAAAATTCCTTGATTTTCTCAATCGTATACTCCACTTCCTCTTCCTTCAGGTGCTGATGTACAGGCAAAGTGATGATCGACTTTGCTTGGGCCTCGGTAACTGGGAAATCTCCTTCCTGATATCCAAGGTGGGATGAACAACGCTGCAGGTGCAATGGGATTGGATAGTGGACCTTTGCTTCAATGCCGTTTTGATTCAGGAAGTTCAAGAGTTTGTCACGATCTTTCGCCATAATCATATATAAATGATGAACATAGCGTTTATTCGGGCGCCGTTTGGGGACTGTAATCCACTCAGAAAGTTCCCCCAGAGCGGAATCGAATTTTTGTGCCCACTTAATTCGAGTTTCAGTGATCCAGTTAATATCTTTGATCAGGTGGTTCCCGACAACCGCCTGGACCGAATCTAGTCGGCTGTTGTAACCGAAAAAGTCCACCTCGTCTCGATTTCGCAAGCCGTGGTTGCGCAACAGGACCAAGCGATCCCGAATCGATTCGGAATTCGTAATAATAATTCCTGAATCCCCCCAAACATTAAGATTTTTTAGTGGGTGAAGGCTGAAGCCTCCCGTGGTCCCAAAAGTACCCGCGCACTTACCATTTAAGGAGGCACTAATGCCCTGACAGGCATCCTCGATGACCGGAAGTCCATGCCTATGGGCAATCGCCATGATCTGATCCATATCCGCAGGAACCCCGGCATAGTGAACGGGCATGATGGCTTTGGTTCTGGAGGTAAAGGCACTTTCGATGAGATCGGAGTTGATCACATATTCATTCGTTATGTCTACGAATACCGGTCGAGCTCCAGAGGCAACAATCGCTCCCACTGTGGCAATAAAGGTGTTGGGCGCGGTGATGACTTCATCGCCTGGACCAACGCCGATCGCCTTCAGAGATAAAAAAAGGGCGTCGGTTCCGGAGTTGACTCCTACCCCATACTTGGCGCCAAGGATATTGGCAAATTTTTCTTCGAACTCCCTAACCGCCTTTCCCAAGGTAAAATCTCCCGCCTTCACGACCTCAGCGATCTTTTCAAAAATGGTCTGGAAATCTTTGAACTGCTCTTCAAGGTATGAATATCTCACTCTCATGGATGGACTCTCTCCTAAAGAACCTATTTCAAATTGATGGCTTGCATGGTTTTTATATTGTAGTACCGGATATCGGTCATAGAATTGGGGATTCTTCCGGCGTTAAAACCCTCTTTCAAGTCTAAGACAGCTTCTTCTATAGAATGTTTGGCCTCAAAGCCCAATTCTTCTTTAATTTTCCGGGAGGAAACATGGTAGGAACGAGTATCATCGGTCTGCGTGATTTCAATAGGGATCTTCGGGTTGATGCTTTTCCTTACAATCTCAGCGATCTCTTTTATTCTGTAATTATGATAGCCGACATTATAGACTTTCCTGTGAATTCTTTCGCCTGGCTGGTCCAGTAGAAAAAGATAGACTTCACACATGTCCTGGATATGCAGATTGGGTCGTTTTTGTTCACCACCAAAAACCGTGATCTTGCCTTTGTTTAATGCATGATTGGTCAAAATGTTGACCGTTAGATCGAGCCGCAGACGTGGCGAATATCCGCAAACAGTTGCAGGTCTAATAATGGTCCAAATGAAATTATCGCCCCCTTCTTTTAGGAGAACTTTTTCGCACTCGGCCTTATATTTCGAATAGTCTGTGAGCGGCTCCAGGGGGAGATCTTCTGTGACTTCAGATTCATCTTTTATCCCGTAAACGCTGGAGCTGGATGCGTAGATAAAATTCTCTACAGCGGATTTCTTAGATACATTAATTAAATCAAGGAAGGCGTCATAATTAATCGATTTACCAAGGTGGGGATTCAACTCATAGCTTGGGTCATTCGATATACATGCTAAGTGGATAATCGTATCATAGCCCGGTAATTCCCTTTCGAGAAGTTTTTTATCCCGTATATCCCCCTTCACTTGTCTCAGGTTTGGGTGTTCTTTCACGCAATCTAAAACATTCTCTCCATAAATATATAGATCGATAACTTTAACCTGATGACCCTTATTTAGCAATTTTGGGACTAACACAGATCCAACATAACCTGCTCCACCGGTGACCACCACTCTTTTCGTGTTCTGCATTGTTCCTTCCTATTCTTTTCCCTTAATTTTGTTTTTATACTGCATAATCACATCTAGAATACAGTGACAAATAAACTGATGCACAATCTCAACAGGCCCATACTCGGATGAGGGAACATAAAAATTGAGATCTCCCAATGAGCTCAAAGAGTTGTGACTATTAAAGCCAGATAAAGTTATAATTTTGCATTTCTTTAATCGAGCCGTTTGTGCTCCCCGTAAAATATTCTCAGATTCTCCAGAACTACTGATGGCCACCAAAACATCCCCGGCTTCGGCAAACATATCGATGGGTTTCTCAAAAACATGCGGATACCCCAAATCGTTGCTGAGGCAAGTTAAAAGGGAGCCATCCGTAAAAGCCATCGCCCGCATCCCCCCATTTTTCAAAAAATCAGTGGACATATGGCTACAAATGGCGCAACTTCCTCCGTTACCGATGAACATGATTTTATGTCCGGAATCGATTTGCGCAACAACGGCGTTGGCTGCTTTTCCAATCCCGGAACAAAAATCAATTTCGGTCTGCGTTTGATCCTTAATCTGGATGGAGTTCATGAGTATTAAAATATTTTTATGATAATTCTCCGCAATTTTCCGCATGGTTATTCTATCTATTGTAAAATAGTGTGGATAAATTCGAGTAGTTCATATTTTTCAATAGATTTTTTATTTCCAACAATTTGAACAGCTAAAGCCCCTACGGCATTCCCAATAAAAGAAACTAAATCTAGGGACATACGTTGAGCAAAACAAGGTGCAGTGAAAGCAAAGAATGCGTCCCCTGCCCCAACCGTATCAACCACCTTTGTAGAAAAAATAGGTGTTAGATTAACTTCATTCCTTCGGTTAACACCTATTGAACCCTTCTTACCCAATGTTATAATAAGATAATCAGAGTTCAAATTTTTTGAAATATTTTTTGCAATGTCTTCAATATTACTAAATCTCTCTTGAGTTGCCAGTCTCGCTTCCGTTTCATCAAGACACACAAAATTTGGCTTATGGTATTTTGTAATCAGGTTATAACCTGCATTAGCGGCATTGGTCTGTGTATTAACTGCAAATATTCTTGAAAATTCTTCTATGACTTTAATAATTTTATTAGTAATAAAACCATGCCCAAAATCAGAAATTAATACCAGATCATACTCAGGGATGGTTGATTTCAGATAATTTATGATACATAATTCACAACCTTCATCCACATATTGATCGTTTAAATAATTTATCTCAAATAACTTTTGATTTAAATATTGATCGATATACCTTTTTTTGCAAATGGTAGGCCCATCATCCCTGTAAAATAATTTTGAGCTAACATTTGACTTGAGATTATTCAAAATATAATCTTCTCTCGAATCTTCTCCTCCAAGCAAGGTCACTAACTGAACCTCATTGCATAATCCGGCAATGTGATTCGCAATTATAAGTGCCCCACCAAGGAAAACCTCATGATTTAGGTATTTATTTACAATAATGGGCGCCTTACCAGATTTGCCCATTGATGAACAATAGTGGTACTCATCAATAATTCCATCACCAATGAGTAATACCTTCAATTTCTTAAGATCGTGTAACTTTTCTACAATATCTTGAAAACTGTATTTTTTAGAGAATTCTTTTAAAAAACTTTTTGTTTCGGCAGGATATATATCTAAAAAATTATTAATTATTTGAGATGAACTAAAAGAAAATCCTCCTGTCTCATAAATTCTACTTCTCCCAAAATAAAAATCTTTTTCTTCCTTAAATATTTTTTCATGAATTTTACGATCACGTTCTTTGTAGGCCTGGCCCTTCGCAAAAAAATCAGGTTTTATCCTTTTGACGCATTCAAATGGTACTTCATCATCTACCAAACAGGCATAATCCACCTGTTCTAATGAAGCAACGTTTTCTACCCTGAAATCTTCAGGGAAGATCGGTCTTCCGGGACCCCTTCTAACATCCTTGTCTTTAATGACAGTAACAATGAGAATATCTCCTTGACTCTTAGCTTCGTTGAGATGTTTTGTGATTCCAGGATGAATGAGATCAAATATCCCATGACTCTGAACAACCATTTTACCTGCCTTCTGAAGGTCTGCAACTTTCCTGATTAGATCATCTAAGAAGAGGATTTTATTTTTAATGTCTGAAATCATTCGATTGACCCTTATTTCTTAAAATATTTATTGAGTAATTGAGAAGAAGAAAATACTATTTCGTGAGTAAACCTCATTTCAGCACCAATTTCGCGTAAAATTTCAATTTCTTTTTGTATCTTTCCCGTCGGGTCCTCAAGATTTTCAAACTCTTGTCCTTTGACATAAAAATTCGGTCTTAACAATCTTAAAGTTTCTTCAGCAGTTGGCCATTTATTGATGGCTACGAAATCAACGCATTCCAAAGCGGCGATTGATTCGGCTCGTAAATTTTGATTAAAGATAGGCCGCCCTCGGCCTTTATCCACATAAATATCGGGGGTCACGGTAACGACCAGATAATCGCCCATCCTCTTTGCGGCCTGTAGATACTTAATATGCCCTGGATGCATCAAGTCGAAGCACCCATGGCAAAGGACTATCTTCTTGTCTTCAGATTTTAATATCTTAATTTTTTTCGCGATTTCTTCAAGTTCGAAAATCTTTATTTTATCCATTCATTTTTCATCTCGCCTATGGACCTACGGTCTCGGCATCATTGATGGCCGACCAGAGGGCTGGGATCATT
>Ga0315285_10006091_pt1:10000-12412 | contig 12412 bp, 7 predicted proteins | sample YL17G09_36_MG_FD_203698 | JGI IMG/M metagenome (GOLD analysis project Ga0315285, IMG submission 203698) | Sediment microbial communities from Yellowstone Lake, YNP, Wyoming, USA - YL17G09_36 | ecosystem: Environmental > Aquatic > Freshwater > Lake > Sediment | place: USA: Wyoming... | reverse complement strand
CTGCGGCTTCCTTCAGATTCCACCTCGCGATGGACACCCTTGCCGTTAAGCTCGTAGTTCCCCCTACCGGGTCTACAGGAGACTTTCACTCCCTTGAAGATGCGCCCTGCCGGGCGCACATAAAAAAAGCCTTTCCCTTAAGGAAAGGCTTTTTCTTAAATCCCCGGCAGCGTCTTACTCTCCCACACAGTTGCCCATGCAGTACCATCAGCGTTAGAGAGCTTAACTTCCGTGTTCGGAATGGGAACGGGTGTTTCCTCTCTGCCATAACCACCGGGAAATCTACATGCATCATGGATATTTTAATGATTTATGGTCAAGCCTCACGACCGATTAGTATCAGTTAGCTAAATCCGTTACCGGACTTACACACCTGACCTATCAAACTGGTAGTCTACCAGTGGTCTTGAGTCCCGATTTAACGGGAGGGATATTTAATCTTGGGGTAGGCTTCCCGCTTAGATGCTTTCAGCGGTTATCCCTTCCGAACATAGCTATCCAGCCGTGCCTCTGGCGAGACAACTGGTACACTAGAGGTTCGTCCATCCTGGTCCTCTCGTACTAAGGACAGCTCCCCTCAAATATCCTTCGCCCACGACAGATAGGGACCGAACTGTCTCACGACGTTCTAAACCCAGCTCACGTACCGCTTTAATTGGCGAACAGACAAACCCTTGGGACCTACTTCAGCCCCAGGATGCGATGAGCCGACATCGAGGTGCCAAACCTCCCCGTCGATGTGGACTCTTGGGGGAGATAAGCCTGTTATCCCCGGCGTACCTTTTATTCGTTGAGCGACGGCCCTTCCATACAGAACCGCCGGATCACTAGGACCTGCTTTCGCACCTGCTCGACTTGTCAGTCTCACAGTCAGGCTCCCTTATGCCCTTACACTCTACGACTGGTTTCCAATCAGCCTGAGGGAACCATCGCGCGCCTCCGTTACATTTTGGGAGGCGACCGCCCCAGTCAAACTACCCACCAGACAGTGTCTCCGATCCGGATCACGGACCTGGGTTAGAACTTCAGAAGAACCAGGGTGGTATTTCAAGGACGACTCCATCAAGGCTAGCGCCCTGACTTCAAAGTCTCCCACCTATCCTACACAAGCTATCCCAAAATTCACTGTCAAGTTATAGTAAAGGTGCCGGGGTCTTTCCGTCTTGTCGCGGGTTATACGGCATCTTCACCGCAGTTACAATTTCGCTGAGCTCCTCGTTGAGACAGCGCTGATGTCGTTACGCCATTCGTGCAGGTCGGAACTTACCCGACAAGGAATTTCGCTACCTTAGGACCGTTATAGTTACGGCCGCCGTTTACTAGGGCTTCGGTTCACTGCTTCTCCACCGATAAATCGAAGGATGACAGATACCCTTAACCTTCTAGCACCGGGCAGGCGTCAGCCCCTATACTTTGTCTTACGACTTAGCAGAGACCTGTGTTTTTATTAAACAGTCGCAACAGCCATTTCACTGCGACCCTTCTCGGCTCCATAAGAAATTTACTTCACCTAACAAGGGCACCCCTTCTCCCGAAGTTACGGGGTTAATTGGCCGAGTTCCTTAACGAGGTATCACTCAAGCGCCTTAGGATACTCTCCTCACCTACCTGTGTCGGTTTGCGGTACAATCACCAAATAAACTCACTACGAGGCTTTTCTTGGTGGCATGGGATTAACCAGTTTGTTCCCGAAAACGGGATCCTCATCACTTCTCGGTGTTGAATAAGAAGGCGGATTTGCCTACCTTCTCCACCTACGGGCTTGAACCAGGACTTCCAATCCCTGGATGGTCTACCCTTCCACGTCACCCCTTCGTTCAAACGTTCATCTGGTGGTACAGGAATATTAACCTGTTTTCCATCACCTACGCCTTTCGGCCTCGGCTTAGGTATTGACTAACCCTGAGAGGATGAACCTTGCTCAGGAAACCTTAGGTTTTCGGCGTGCCGGTTTCTCACCGGCATTTTCGCTACTCATGTCAGCATAATCTCTTCCACTTCGTCCAACCGTCCTCTCGGTCGATCTTCAACCTACTGTGGAATGCTCCCCTACCCCCCCTATGGATACCATAGAGAGCCATAGCTTCGGTAACATACTTGAGCCCCGTTAAATTTTCGGCGCAGAACCACTCGACCAGTGAGCTGTTACGCATTCTTTAAAGGATGGCTGCTTCTAAGCCAACCTCCTGGCTGTCTGAGCGCTCCTACTTCCTTTACCACTAAGTATGTTTTAGGGACCTTAGCTGATGGTCTGGGCTGTTTCCCTTTTGACAACGGGGCTTATCCCCCGCGGTCTGACTCCTGCAATAAGAGATAATGGCATTCGAAGTTTGGTTGGGTTTGGTAATCCTGTAAGACCCCTAGCCCATCCAGTGCCCTACCACCACTACTCAATTGCAAGGCTATACCTAA
>Ga0315285_10006091_pt1:0-7500 | contig 12412 bp, 7 predicted proteins | sample YL17G09_36_MG_FD_203698 | JGI IMG/M metagenome (GOLD analysis project Ga0315285, IMG submission 203698) | Sediment microbial communities from Yellowstone Lake, YNP, Wyoming, USA - YL17G09_36 | ecosystem: Environmental > Aquatic > Freshwater > Lake > Sediment | place: USA: Wyoming... | reverse complement strand
GCTCTTTACGCCCAATAATTCCGAACAACGCTTGCACCCCCCGTATTACCGCGGCTGCTGGCACGGAGTTAGCCGGTGCTTCCTCCAGTGGTACCGTCAAATTCCAGTGGTATTATCACTGGAATGGTTCTTTCCACTTAACAGAGCTTTACAACCCGAAGGCCTTCATCACTCACACGGCGTCACTGCGTCAGGGTTTCCCCCATTGCGCAATATTCCTCACTGCTGCCTCCCGTAGGAGTCTGGACCGTATCTCAGTTCCAGTGTGGCTGGTCATCCTCTCAGACCAGCTAACCATCGTTGCCTTGGTGAGCCGTTACCTCACCAACTAGCTAATAGTATAAGGGCTCATCCTTAAACGATAGCATGAAACAGAGGCCATCTTTTACTACTATCTGCTAACAGATCGTAGTCTTATCAGGTATTAGCTTCGCTTTCGCAAGGTTATCCCTAATTTAAGGGCAGATTACCCTCATCTTACTCACCCGTTCGCCACTTTACTCTCCCGACGAATCGGAATTTCTCGTACGACTTGCATGTGTTAGGTACGCCGCCAGCGTTCGTTCTGAGCCAGGATCAAACTCTTCAATTTATTTATTTTTTTCAAATAGTTAAGTAACTCAGATTGACAGCCATGCTATTCAATTTTCAAAGAGCAATTTCTAGCAAGTGACTATATTAGTCTCCAATTGATTTATTGTCAAGCAAAAAGTTACATATTTTTTTATAATGTTTTTAATTACTTAATCACTATCCGAAGATGTTTTTTCTTACCGCTGCGCACTATAATACTTCCATTTTTAACATGCTTAAAACCTATTATTTCATCATAGGTTAGAACAGGTTCACCGTTAATATATCCACCCCCTTGACTTATTAAACGGCGAGCTTCACTCCGAGAAACACACATTCCCACAAGGGAAAAAAGTTCAAACGCGGCTATCCCTCTCTCTAATACCCCTCTCTCTAAAAAACTTGAAGGCATTCCGCCTAAATCATCCCCTATTTCTCCCCTGGCAATGGTGCTCGAAGGAAATAAACGGCGATCTATCTCCCGATACCCAAACGCACTTACAGATGTCTTCCACGCTTCAAGTGCTTTTTCTTCACCATGAGTAATTTTAGTAGCCTCAAATGCTAACACACCTTTTGCACTGTTAAGTTCTTCCCCTTCCATCTTTTGTACTATAGCAATCTCTTCCAGAGGTAAAAAGGTAAACAATTTCAAAAATCTTCCCACATCTGCGTCATCCACATTAATCCAAAACTGATAGTATTCATAAGGGGAGGTGAGTTTTTCCTCTAACCACACTGCCCCCTCTTCAGTTTTGCCCATTTTGCTACCTGAAGCAGTAATAATAAGTGGAAACGTTATCCCCTCTGCTTCCACCCCCTCAATCCTTCTAATTAAGTCAATACCGGCCACTATATTACCCCACTGGTCATTACCACCCATCTGGAGAAGGCAGCGGTGGTGCTTGTGAAGATAAAAGAAATCATAGGCCTGAAGCAACATATAATTAAATTCTATAAAATTAAGTCCTGTCTTCAATCTCATCTTATAAGATTCAGCCGCGAGCATCCTGTTAACACTAAAATGACATCCTATGTCCCGGAGAAAGTCAATATACCCCAAGGGGATAAGCCACTCCGCATTGTTAAGAAGAAGCCCTCTATCCTCACTGAAATCAAGGTATCGAGAAAATTGTTTTTTTAATGCCCTCGCATTTTCCTCAACCTGGCTCTTGGTGAGTATCTCCCGTGTTTTAGTTTTTCCACTGGGATCACCTATGAGACCCGTTCCACCACCGATGAGTACGACAGGTGTATGTCCTGCCTTCTGGAAATGCATTAAGGCCATAATGGGCACCAAGCTTCCTACATGAAGAGTGGTGGCGGTAGGATCAAATCCTATATAGCAAACGATAGGAGTTGAGAGAAGCCTCCTCACCGTCTCCTCATCAGTTACTTGTTCAATAAACCCACGACTTTTGAGATTATCAAAAAGATTTTCCATAAACCCTTCTCTATCAAGGGCTGTGATGAACCTCTCGATCTTACCGCTACCCCACAACGGGAAGGCGCGGTAAGTTTATTTAGCAAACTCTACGGCCCTTGTCTCCCTGATAACGGTAATCTTAATCTGACCAGGGTAGCTCAAATTTGATTCTATTTTCCTCGCTACGTCACGAGATAACACCACCGCATCATCATCAGAAACATCTTTGCTCTCCACAATAATCCTAATTTCTCTGCCGGCTTGCACCGCATAAGATTTGCTCACGCCAGGAAAAGATAAGGAAATCTCCTCTAACTCTTTCAAGTGTTTCACATAGGTTTCCAGCATCTCCCTGCGAGCCCCGGGACGTGCTGCGGATAAGGTATCAGCAACCTGCACAAGTATGGCAATCACTGTCTGAGGTTTTTCATCATCATGGTGAGCAGCAATGGCATGAATTATTTCATCATCTTCTCCAAACTTTCTTGCGAGATCCGCACCGATGAGCGCATGGGAACCCTCCACCTCATGATCAATTGCCTTTCCAATATCGTGCAGCAAGCCGGCTCTCTTCGCTTTCTTTACACTGAGTCCAAGTTCTGAAGCAATGATCCCACAAAATGCCGCAACCTCCAGTGAATGCTGTAAGACATTTTGATCATAACTGGTTCTGTATTTCAATTTGCCTAAAAGCTTTATTAACTCTCCATTAACTCCGTGGGCACCACTGTCAAAGGTTGCTTGCTCACCCGCTTCTCGAACGGTGACATCCATCTCCTGCTTCACCTTTTCAACTATCTCCTCTATCCGTGCGGGGTGTATTCGCCCATCATTAATCAACCGTTCCAGAGAAATTCTCGCAATCTCCCTGCGTATGGGGTCAAAGCCTGAAAGAATTACCGCTTCAGGGGTATCGTCAATAATGAGATCAACTCCTGTAGCCGCTTCAATCGAGCGAATATTTCTGCCTTCCCTTCCGATAATTCTTCCCTTCATCTCCTCATTGGGGAGTGTAACCACAGAAACCGTTTTTTCTGCAACATAATCAGCAGAATATCTCTGAATCGCCAGCGCTAAGATATTTCTCGCCATCTTATCTGCAGTTTCTCTTGCCTCTTCTTCAATTCTTCGAATAGTCTTGGCCGCTTCATGCTTTGCATCATTTTCCATGGATTGCATCAATACCTTTTTAGCTTCTTCAGATGACATGCCAGAAATCTTCTCCAGCTGTAATCTCTGCTGATCGAGCAGGGTGTGAAGTTCCTTATCTTTCTCTGCAATTTGTTTCTCTTGAATGGTTAAGTTTTTCTCCCTTTTTGAGAGACTCCCTTCTTTTTGGTCGAGCAGCTCAACTTTTTTATCAATATTTTCCTCTCGTTGCACTATCCTCTTTTCTAATTCATGAAGTTCGAGCCGTCTGCTTCTTGTCTCTTTTTCAAAATCCCCCTTAGCCTTATAGAGATCCTCTTTTACTTGTAACTGAGCTTCTTTTTTAACGGTTTCTGCTTCCTTTTTTGCTCTCTCCAATACCTTCTTCGCTGTTTCCTCTGCCAATTCAATTCTGGATTCAGCAATTCTTTTGCGAATTAAGAAACCAACTAGTGCTCCTGCAACCAGAGCACATAACGCTATTCCCACTGCTATGGCTATTGAATTCAATGTAAGTCCACCTCCTAGGTTAGCCTCCCCTGAAATCACATGGTATTCCAAGAGATACTATAGTTGGGTTTTTCTTTTTAAAAGTGGGACAAAAAAGGATTAATTCTGGTGAGGTAAAAAAGAGAAAAAGCCCTAGTTGGATCTACTGCTGATGAGCAAGTCTTTAATCGTAACTTTTTCTTCTAACGTAAAGTGAAGAAAGCGTGTGAGAGAACCGAACATTAACCAGTGTTGATCACCTTCTGTTGAACAATAGCGAAACAGACATCCACAATTTTTTGCACCGAAAGGAAACATCAATTGTGGCTTTTGAAATGTGTGATAGTAATTTTTTAAGGTTCTCAATACCCTAATGATTCCCCTCGCTATTTCACATCAAAATTTTTTTCACTAATTAATTACTAAGCTTTCTTTCGCTCACCAACTTTGAGATCTCAACCCAAAATTAAACCCTTTTCTTTCGCCCATCCTCACTAAAATTTTAACTACATCTAAAATTGATAGCGTCGTAAAATGTCAGAAAACCTGTCACTCCTGCGAAAGCAGGAGTCCAGAAATATTTGATTTTCCTGGATTCCCGCTTGCGCGGGAATGACAAAATAGGGAAATTCGTTACTTTTTGCGAGATGATTAAAATTACTCTATACTATCTATAAATTTTGTAGATTTTCTAAAATCCCCCGCTGTGCGGTGTGAAACAGCAGTTTGAACCTAAATAACTTAGGTGGGCACTTTGTTACTGCTTCAGACTTCCCTTCGTAGCTCAACAGGGCATGTCTTCCTACAATAAGGGAAAGCTCCCTTTTCTGGAGGTGTTGGATCAAATTTTTGTTTCAATCACCAACACAGCAGGGAATAGTATTACGTATGCGAATCAATATAATCGATTAAACGAGCTGTCTTTTCCTCCACCATAGTAGTTAATTTTTCCTGAGAATTCTTAACTCTAAAATAATCATTGGCTATATCCATAGCAGCCAGAATAAGCACATTGAGCGTGGCAACGGTCTTTGTTGTTTTGAGTACTTCTTCAATCTTGTGGTTGAGATAGGTCCCAATCTGGCTTACATAATCATCTTCAACATCACTCCTGATACTATATTCCTTGCCCAGTATGTTAATCTTTATATTCTCTGCCAATGAATCCTCTACCTGTCTCACAAATGCTCTATGTTCTCTAATTTATCGATCAGGGCATCAAGTTTAGAACGAATTATGTACCTTTCTCTGTTCAGCTTTTCTAGCTTCTCTTTCGCTTCCCGATGCTCAACACTCTTTTTTTTAAGTACATCCGTTACCCGTTCCTTCTCCCCTTTTAAAAGAGAGAATTGCTCCACTAATCTCTCTACCTTCTCCTCTAATTGTCCTAGTTTTTCCAACTTCACTAACCTTAAAGTCTCATCTAAAATAGACCGACATATATCTTTTAAAATCAAACACTTATATAATACACCTTGAAAGTAAAAAGTCAAGGAAAATCTTTTTCAAGGAGAATCGTTATACTATGTTATGAAAATGAATCATTGAATTAATAATAGAAAGATGATAAGATAAACATTTAAAAATAAGAAATCATAAAAATGAAAGGAGAGTTTTAATGAAAATTTCACCTAATATCCTTTTGGTAACTTTATGTTTAGCAATTTGCCTTCCGGCAGTGATTTACAGCACCATTGATAATGATGGGTTAATGGCTGATGAACGCCCCCAGCCTCAGGCAACAAAAATTGATGACCTCACCTATTTCGTACTTGTCTTCGCTGAAAACGAATTTTATATTGATCAATTCGAATTTGAGGCCGGTGATAAATTTATACTCACTTCTCGCAAAGGTGATTATACAGGTATCTGGTCAGCCGTGGACCTGCTCACCTTCACCTATTTCACCGCAAAGATTGAGGTTACTAAAACATCATCATCAACCACTACCACTGCTTCAACTACTGGTGCTAATCTGGTAGGATATTCATCCCGAGAGGCAGAAAAGATGTCGGATTATCTGGTCAATATTTGGGGATTCGCGAACACCCTTCCCCCACCTTTTGAAAGTTTGAGCTCTATGATCGGTGCTGGTGCATATTTAGGGGCAGATGCCTTTTTCCTAGGTTTTACCCTCATAACAACTGAACCTACATTTGGTTCTATTAAACCGGATAAGGCAACACAAGGTGATAAAAATGTGGCAATAGAGGTCACCGGCTTAAATACTGAATTTGAATCTGGTAATACTGAGGTGGGCTTTACTCCTTCAGACGGTATTACTGTTAAAAATATAGATGTGGACGATAAGACTACAGTAAATTTCGATATCGATGTTGATTTCGATGCTCCAACCGGCACCAAGTCAGTAACCGTAACCTATCCCGGTGGCAGTATCACAGGTACTAATAAATTCACTATAGAAAAATTTACGGGCACCACAACTACTTCTACCACTACACCGTAAACGCTATCCAGGGAGTATTCTACTTAATTTAAAAAGTAGATATCCAGTGTCATAGAGATGGGAAGGATACTCATCTTAGTAGGCATTGCTTTGATCCTGGTGGGTCTACTTATGACCATAGGAAATAAACTCCCCTGGATAGGGAAACTTCCAGGGGATATCATCATAAAAAAAGATCATTTCAGTTTCTACTTTCCCCTTGCCTCCTGCATCATAGTAAGTGTGATCCTCACCCTGCTACTCTATATTTTTAGAAGATAATCCTTAGATGAAAAGTATCACCTTACCTTCCCATGCCAAGATTAATCTAAGACTTGAGATCGTGCGCAAGCGTGACGATGGCTACCATGACATAAAAACACTATTACAAAAGGTAAGCTTAAGTGATGAAATTTATCTCTCCACTATCCCCACCGGTATAACGGTAGTCTGTGATCACCCCCAGGTTCCTGCAAATGAGACCAATCTTGCCTACGCCGCTGCCCAGGCGCTGCTCAGTCGATACCACCTCAAAGACGGGATCGCTATCTCTATCAAGAAGAATATCCCGGTTGCGGCAGGTTTAGGGGGTGGGAGTAGCAATGCAGCCACTACCCTGGCAGGCATTAATCAGCTTTTCGCCTTAGGGGCAAGTACTGAGGAGCTTATGAAGATAGGAAGCGCCATCGGTGCAGACGTCCCCTTTTTCCTTTTTGGCAACACTGCCCTCGCCACGGGTATCGGCGATAAACTGGAGACCATTCACCTAACCCCTCCCCTCTGGCTTTTACTCATAACCCCCCCCCTTCAGGTCTCAACTACCTGGGCTTATAGAACTTTTAGAATGGGATTGACAAGCATACGCAATAATATTAATATTCCAACTTGCATTAACCACCTCACCGCACTTCTCACACTGCTCTCTAACGATTTAGAAAAGGTGGTCATACCCCGCTATCCAGTAATTCAAACCATCAAGGAGGAGTTGTTCCAGAGGGGAGCACGAGGAAGTCTCATGTCAGGAAGCGGGTCTACTGTGTACGGTATATTCTCAACCAAAGAGGAGGCACAAGAAGCCCTCGCACAACTTAAGGGCCACCGTGAGTGGAAGATTCAACTCACTTCCTCAATGTAACTGTTTTTTGTGAAGTCCGGTTGGGGTGTCGACAAGCGGCAAGTCATAGGATTTTGGATCCTACATTCGGAGGTTCGAATCCTCCCACCCCAGCCAATTTTCCCTTGTAAGATTTTCTACCCCACTCCAATCAAGGTTATTATCCAGGAGAGCAACACCTACCTTGGGTAACTGCAATTCAGACAGTAGTAAGTCCTACCCCAGGGGATGAAGGCAGGCAGTTGTAAACCTGCAGTAATCCATCAGTTAAGTCATTTAGCAACCTATCTTCAGACAAGCACA
>Ga0315285_10006090_pt1 | contig 12413 bp, 11 predicted proteins | sample YL17G09_36_MG_FD_203698 | JGI IMG/M metagenome (GOLD analysis project Ga0315285, IMG submission 203698) | Sediment microbial communities from Yellowstone Lake, YNP, Wyoming, USA - YL17G09_36 | ecosystem: Environmental > Aquatic > Freshwater > Lake > Sediment | place: USA: Wyoming | collected... | reverse complement strand
TCCTGCTTCTTTCCCCTCCGGCTTGGGCCGGCGGGGCCAGCGGTGCGCTGTGGGTCTGCCCGTTGGGCGTGAAAACCCACGAAGAAAAGGGCTCCGCGAGACGGAACGGTCCGCTTGACAGGAGAGAGCCTTTCATGGATAGCGGCCGGGCTCTGTCCCGGCCGTACAATTCTCCGGGCGCCCACGGCCGAGACGGAGCTCGGCCGCTACACCCAAACCGAAACGGCTCTAGTGCGCCGCTGCACAGATTCGCCTCAGAACCCAGTTGTACAAACGTCGTCCCGGCGGTACGTTTCCCCGCGTGACGATGGGTGGCATGCCCACTCCGCCGCGGCGGATGCGTGGGCATGTTTCATTCTGGCGGCCGGGCGGAGCGGCGCCGGCGTAGTCGTTGCCAGCGCCGCGGGCGCCCCGCATAGTACGTCGCGAAGAGAACGATGACGGCTGAGAAAGTGCAAGAGGTTCTGCCCGAGATCGTGCGGTGCTTGCGGGCAACGTTCGATCCCTGCACGATCTACTTATACGGGTCGTGCGCTTACGGTGCGCCGCACCGCGACAGTGATGTCGACTTGCTGATTGTGGTGCCGGACTCGCCCCGCGACTTCTTCGCGCGCAGCGCACAGGCCTACCGGGCGCTGCGCGACGTGGACGTGCCCATGGATGTGCAGGTGTACACCCGCGCGGAGTTCGAGAGCCGCGCCGCGCTGCCCGTCTCGTTTGAAAAAACAGTGCGTACGAAGGGGAGAATCCTGCATGCCGCCTGAGCAAGCCGAGGTCACCCGCTGGCTGGTGAAGGCCCAGCACGACTGGGCGGTGGCGCAGAAGGCCCTCCACCCCCCGGGGCAGCAGTTGGAAGTGGCCGCTTTTCATTGTCAACAGGCCGTCGAGAAGGCTTTCAAGGCCTATCTCGTGGCGCACGCCGTGGAGTTTGAGCGGATCCACGATCTGGGCCGCCTGGCACAGCGCTGTGCCCGCCTGGACGGCGCCTTTGACCAGTTGCGCGATGCCGTGGAGCCGTTGACCGTCTACGCCGTCGCCTTTCGCTACCCGGGGCCCGACGAGCCGTCGCGCGCCCACGTGGAGGCCGCCTTGGCGGTGGTGGCCCAGGTGTGGACCTTCGTGACCGAGCGGCTGCCACGCGAGGTTGTGCCCCCGGGCGGTCCCCAGGGGACCGCGTAATCACCCGACTCAACTTGCAGAGGGAATGCTGAGTATGGCAAAGACAGGTTGTGATGTCGCGAACCCGCAACGGGCCCCTGAAGGCAGGAAGAAGATTCTCTGGTCCGACCAGGACATGCCCGTGCTGGCCCTGATCCGGACCCGCTTCGAGAAACAGCAGCCGCTGCGGGGCATCCACATGGGCTGCTGCATGCACGTCACCTCCGAGACCGCCAACCTGATGCGCACCCTTAAGGCCGGCGGCGCCCAGGTGGCGCTCTGCGCTTCCAACCCGCTCAGCACGCAGGACCCCTGCGCGGCCAGCCTGGTCAAGAACTTCGGCGTGCCGGTCTTTGCCCGCCGCGGCGAGAGCGTGAAGGTCTTCTACGACCATCTGAACGCCGTTATCGACACCCGGCCGCAGATCACCATGGACGACGGCGCCGACCTGGTGAACACGCTGCACACCCGGCGGCAGAAGGACGCCAAGAACATCCTGGCCAGCATGGAGGAGACCACCACCGGCGTCATCCGCCTCCGCGCCATGGCCCGGGAAGGCATCCTGAAATTCCCCGTCGTGGCCGTCAATGACGCGGATACCAAGCACCTGTTCGACAACCGCTACGGCACCGGACAAAGCACGCTCGACGGCGTGGTGCGCGCCACGGACGTGCTGCTGGCCGGCAAGCACGTGGTGGTCGCCGGTTACGGCTGGTGTGGCCGCGGCGTGGCCATGCGCGCCCGCGGGGCCGGCGCGATCGTCACGGTGACCGAGGTCGACCCGCTCAAGGCCCTCGAAGCCGCGATGGACGGCTTCGACGTGCGGCCCATGAGCGAAGCCGCCGCCAGCGGGGAGGTGTTCATCACGGTTACCGGCGACAAGCACGTGCTGCGCGCCGAGCACTTCCGCAAGATGAAGGACGGCGCGATCGTCTGCAACAGCGGCCACTTTGACGTCGAGATCGACATTCCCGCGCTGCGGAAGCTGGCGCGCAAAATCGTCCGGGAGGTCCGCCCGCTGGTTACCAGGTTCCAGCTTCGCGGCGGCAAGCGCATCTACCTGCTGGCCGACGGCCGGCTGGTGAACTTGAGCGCCGCGACAGGCCACCCGGCCAGCGTGATGGACATGAGCTTTGCGACGCAGGCGCTGACCGCCGTGTGGATCGCCAGGAAAGGCCGGCACTTGGATGTCGCCGTACACGACGTGCCGCAGGAGATCGAGAAGGAGGTGGCGAAGCTGAAGCTCCAGGCGATGGACATCAAGATCGACCGCCTCACGCCCGAGCAAGCGCGGTACCTCGCGTCGTCCGGAGAAGGTACGTAGGAGAATGTGGCGGACGCCGCCCCGGCCCGCCGATAGATGGATGTATGGAAGCCTCTCCAGCCGGATTAGCTGCGGTGCCCGCGGAATACGCCTATCGCAGCAAGCTGATCGTTGTCGCCCTGGGCGGGAACGCGATCCTGCGCCCGAACCAGGAAGGCAACGTCCGGCAGCAGTTCGAGAACGCGCGCTACACGGCCACGCACCTGGCCGGCCTCGTCCAGGCGGGCTACCAGCTCCTGGTAACGCACGGCAACGGCCCGCAGGTCGGCAGCGTCCTGCGCCGCGTCGAGCTCGCCGCCCGCGAGGTGTACCGGCTGCCGCTCGACATCTGCGGCGCCCACACGCAGGGCGAGCTGGGCTTCATCATCGCCCAGTGCCTCAACAACGCCCTGCTGCAGCGCAACATCGCCCGCCGCGTCGCTGCTCTGGTCACCAGTGTCGAAGTGGACCGTAACGACCCGGCCTTTCAGAAACCCACCAAGCCGATCGGCAAAGTCTACCGCAAGGACAAAGCCGAGGAGATGCAACGGCTGTACGGCTGGCAGATGGTCCATATCCCGCAGCAGGGGTTCCGGCGGGTCGTGCCCTCCCCGCCGCCGAAGGCCATCGTCGAGATCGACCTGATTCGGCGCCTGGTGGATGCCGGCGAGCTATTCGTGGCGGCTGGCGGCGGCGGGATCCCGGTAGCGCGCAACGAGCGCGGCGAGTGGCAGGGCGTCGAGGCGGTCATCGACAAAGACCGCACGGCCGCCCTGCTGGGCCGCACGCTCGACGCCCCCGTCTTCCTGAGCGTGACCAGCGTGGAGCGCGTCGCCCTCGACTATGGCACGCCGGACGAAAAGCCGCTGGACCACCTGACCGCCTCACAGGCCCAACGCTACCTGGACGAGGGGCAGTTCCCGCCCGGTTCGATGGGCCCCAAGATTGAGGCGGCGATTGAGTTCCTGCGGGGTTGCACGGCGGGGGATGCGCGCGTCATCATTTGCGACATCGAGCGCATGGCCGAGGCGCTCGCGGGCCAGAGCGGTACGCGCATCGAACCCGACGCCTGAGCCCGTCGGACCTCCGGGTTCAACGCCGACCGATCCGACACGGAGGTGCGTCATGGTCGTACACCCCCAGCGGATTCTGTGGCCAACGGACTTCTCGGCGCTGTCCCTGCATGGGGCCCGCTACGCGCGTGCGTTTCGGGACGCGTTCGGCGCCGCGCTGCACGTGATCCATGTCATCCCGCCGCCGCTCATGCCCGACCTGGTCGCCACCCTGCCCCCCGAAGTGCCCGTCACGTTCTCCGACAAAGAGTTCGTGGCGGCCTGCCGTGCCCGGCTGGCCGCGCTGCTCAGCGAGCAGTTCGGCAGCCCGCCGGACGCGGTGAGCGACGTGCTTTTTGGCAATCCCTGGTCGGTCATCTGCAAGTACGCCACGGACGCCGGGATCGACCTGGTGGTCGTCTCGACCCACGGCCGCACCGGGTTGCAGCACGTGTTGATCGGCAGCACCGCCGAGCGCATCGTTCAGCACGCCCCCTGTCCGGTGCTGGTCGTCAAGAACCCGGAGAAAGATTTCGTGGTGCCGTAAACGGGCGCCGGGCCTGGTGCGGCCCGGCGCTGCCGGTCCGAGGCCGCGGGCGGCGTTGGCGTGACCCAGCCTGCACGGTATGCTGAGCTCGCCCCGGCCGCGCCGACCGTACGCGGCTGTCAACCAGCGAAGGAAACGCAATGAAGACACGCATTTACACCCTCGGCGGCTTGTTGGGCGCGCTCCTCGTTCTCCTTTCGACGGGCTGCAAGCGCGAGGCGGCCCCGCCCGCAGCCGGAACCGCGCCGGGCGCCGGCCCGGGGCCGACCACAGCCGCGGAGCTCGTCCTGCCCGCGATGGATTTGAGCAAGCTGCCCCCGGTCCTGGAGACGAAGATCGGCGCGGCCCGCCGGGAGGCGCAGCGCGCCCCGGACGACGTGGACAAGGTCGCTGACCTCGGCGCGCTGTGCTATGCGCACGACCTGCCGCAGGCCGCGATCGCCTGCTTCCAGCACGCCACCCGGCTCGCCCCGCAAGAGGTCACCTGGTGGTATTGCCTGGGACTGGCGGACGAGCGCGCCGGGGACGCCGGGCCGGCGATCGCCGCCTACGAGAAGGTGCTGGCGCTCAAGGACGATTCGCGGCTGGCCCAGACGCGCCTGGCGACCCTGCTCCTCGAGCGGGACACGGCCCGCGCCGTCAAGATATTTCAGAGCCGGCTGCAGGCCGATTCCAGCGATCCCATTGCGCACACCGGCCTCGGGCAACTCGCCCTGACCCAGGGCAAGCTCGCCGAGGCGGACCAGCATTTCCGCGCCGCGCTGAAAGCCGCACCGAAGTACGGCCCCGCGCATGCCGGCCTGGCCGCGCTTCTCAGCCAGCAGGGCCAGCCGGCCGAGGCCGAGGAACACCGCCGCCAGGCCGCCGGCGATGAACGCCTGCGGCCGCTGTCGGACTCGTACCAGACCAGCCTGCTCCAGCGCGGGCTCGACCTGCCCACGCTCGTGAGCAGCGCCCTGGCGCTGGCCGACCGCAGGCAATTCCCGGCGGCGGAGCAATTGCTGCGGGAGGCGGTCGACATCGACGAATCCCGCGTCATGGCCCGCACCAATCTCGGCGAGGTGCTGGGACGGCAGGGAAAGCTCGAGGAGGCGGTGCGCGAGCTCCAGCGCGTGCTCGATCTGCCCGAGGGAAGAGACTACGCGCCGGCCAAGGTCAAGCTCGCGTTCGCCCTGACACTGCTCAAGGACTACGACCGCGCCGAGCGGCTCCTGCGCGAGGTGCTGGCTCAGGAACCCGCTGACCAGGACGCCCTGCGGCGCTTCTGCGTGTTGGCCCTCCAGCAGCAGGCTCCCGACAAGGCGCTGCCCACGCTGAATGCCGCGCTCGCGGCGGCCCCGCAGAATGCGGAGCTGCATGAACGTGTGGCCGAGTGGCTCGTCCAGCTCGGCAAGGACGAGGAAGCGCGCACCGTGTTGCGGAAGGCGATCGAGCTGCAGCCGGATTCGGCTACGGCACGCCACGACCTCGGCGTCCTGCTGTTCCGGGCCGACGACCTGGCCGGGGCCCGCCAGCAATTCACCGCGGCCCTGCGCAGCGACCCGAAATCCATCGTGTCGCGCATGGCCCTGCATTATTTGCTCGTCGCGGACAAGGACTACGCCGGCCTGGAGCGGCTGCTGCGCGAAGGCCTGGAGTTGGTGCCCGATTCCGCCGAGCTGGCCAACTCGCTGGCCTGGTCCCTGGCGACCTGCCCGGACGCGGGGCGGCGAAAACCCGAGGAGGCCGTCCAGTGGGCGGAGAAGGCCTGCCAGCTCACGAAGCGCAACGACGATGCCATGCTGGACACGCTGGCCGCCGCGTATGCCGCCGCGGGCCGGTTTGAGGACGCCCGCAAAGCCATCGCCGAGGCGATCAAAGTGGCGCAGGCCGCCAATCATGTCGACGTCGTCAAGGACTACGAGTCGCGGCAGGCCCTGTACGAGGCGGGGAAACCGTACTACGAGAGCGAGTAGCGTCAGGCGTCTCTGCCTGACGCCAGTTTGGAGCCTATCCCGGTAGGCCGGAAAACACAGCCGGGGGCGGCTGTGCCACAGGCCTACCGGGATAGGCTCTTGGTCGGATTTTCGCCGTCAGGCACAGAGGCCTGACGCTACTTCAGCAGGTGAGAATCCGTAGCACACATCGGCCCTTCCTGGCCACTGTACTCCATGACGCCGTCCAGCGTCCAGATGCTGTCCCCGTCGATGCCGACCAGCGGCGTGGTGGCCCACTTGACCTCGCCGCGCAGCGTCAGGATGTTCTGTCCGGCCCCCCCGTGGGCGAGCGAGTTGGCGGTCGCCGGGTTCATCCGTCCGAGCCGCCGCGCATCGAAGAGCGGCACGCCGTCCGCGAACAGCGGGTTCTCATCGGCCAGAATGGGCAGCCGGGGGTCGTCCTTCGCGCAGGGCCGCACGCCGGCCATGTTCTGGTAGGCATAGCTCACGTTGCGGCCTTCGAGGAAGTCGTTGTGCTGTCGGACCTCACCGATCGGCATCGGCACGTGATGCTGCGACGGGCAAATGAACACGCGCGGGTCGGTGACAAACGCCATCCGCAGCAGGGGGTACACATGCCGCCGGTTCGGAATCGTCATGACGCGCGGGTCGTTGCTGGGCTGCCAGGAGCTGCCCCGCTCCCACCCCGTGAATGGCAGGCTGCCGCCGAACACGCTCGCGTACTGCTGCAAGCCGCTGCCCAGCCGGGCCAGGTTCCAGGAGCACCCCAGCCGCTGCTGCCGGTCGCGTAAGTGGAACATGCCCGGCAGCCCGAGGCCGGCGGCCAGCACGATCAGGGCGGCGATGGCCACGATGTCGCGCAAGTTGCCGCCCAGCCGAATCACGCGATTCCCCCGCTCTTCCACCGCCGCGGTCAGGGAGTCGGACGGCCGCACCACGCGCGGCGCCGGCCCGGCCGCCCGCACGCGGGCCACGGTCCGCGCCGCCAGGTCGCCCGGCATCGGCGCCACAGGGTTCAAACGCAGCGCCCGAAAAACGCCGCCCAGCGCCTCGTGCTGGGCAGCCAAGGCCGGATCAACTGCTACCCGCTGCTGGAGCCGCTGCTGCTCGGCCTCCGACAAATGCCCCAGGTGCAGGTCCAGGAGCTGCGCGTCGAACGCGTGCTCCGGCCGGCCAGGCATTCGGAGGTGCGCGTCCATGCCCTGCGCGTTACAGTCGCTTTCCGGATTCTCAGGCATCAGAGTCGCCTCCGAACTACTACTCCACGGCCGAAGCCTTTGCGTGCGTCAGCCACAGCTTGGCAAAGTGGCTCACCGCCGCGTGCAGCCGCGATTTCACGGTCCCCACCGGAATCCCGAGAATGTCGGCGATCTCGGCGTACGGCAGGCGCTGGTAGTAGCCCAGCACCAGGATCAGCCGTTGAGATTCAGGCATTCTCGCGATCACGGCACGAACCTGCTCTTTACGTTGCTCGACATCCAACTCGTCGGCGGCGGGCTTATCGCTTGCTCCCAGCAGCGCGCCGGGCGAGGGGCCGTCGCCATCGCCGCGCGGGGTATCCAGCGACTGCACGGGCCGCCGCCCACGAGCCCGCAAATAATCGCGACCTTTGTTCGCCGCGATGGTATAAAGCCAAGGCTTGAACGCCCGCGCCGGATCAAAGGAGCCTGCCGCAAGGTGTACCTGGAGGTAGGTTTCCTGAACGAGATCATCCGCCACCGACGCGTTACCAACAAAGCGCTGAAAGAAGCCGAATAAGTCCTCAGCGTGGCGCGCGACGAGCACATCAAAGGCACCAGGCTTTCCGGCCACGTGCTCGGCCAGAAGTTCCTCGTCGCTTCTCTGGTCCACGATGCTCATGTGTACTACGCTGAGAGACTCCCGCGGTTCGTTTCGCGCCAGAAGCCCGCACTATTCGTTCCTGGCTGCGTGACCGGGCTTTTATCGGAACTTTCGGCTGGTCAGGAACACAAGACGGGGAACCGGACCAACTTTCAGCGCCTCAGCGGCTCTTCGTAATGATGCTAGACCGCCGGTGCGCGGCCCGCAACGGGGCCGCTTGTGCACCGCGCCGGAGGGCCGCTCAACCGGCCCGCGCGTTGACGGGCGCGGGGGACGCCGGTAGCGTAGCCGGTTTTCCCGTATCCCGCGCGGCACGGTGCCGTGGTCGCTCTGTTGCCAGGAACACGATCCCATGAGTATCAGTCAGATTGGTCGATCCATCAGCGAATCCGCCACGCTGAAGCTGAACGAGATGGCGGCCATCCTGCGGGCCAAAGGCGAGCCGGTCATCCACCTGGGCGGCGGCGAGCCCAAGAGCAAGCCGCCGATCGACGCCCTCGTGACCGCCTCGGCCCTGCTCAACTCGGGCGAGATCCGGTACACGCCGGCGGACGGCATCCCCGCCCTCAAGAAGGCGGTCATCCGCTACACGCAAGAGTTCTACGACCGGGCCATCGGGCCGGAGAATGTGATCTGCTCCGGCGGCGCCAAGCAGTGCATCATGGTCGCGCTGCAAGCGATCCTGAACCCGCAGGAGGAGGTCGTCTACCCGGCCCCGTACTGGGTGAGCTACCCCGAGATGGCGAAGCTGTGCGGCGGCGTGGGCGTGCCGGTGTATTCCGAGGACGGCACGTTCTACCCGCGCCTCAAGGACATCGAGCTCAAGGTCGGGCCCTACACGCGGGCCGTCATCATCAACAGCCCCAACAACCCGTCCGGCGCGATGTACCCCGAGCAGTTCATCGCCGAGATCGTCGAGTTTTGCGAGCAGCGCGACCTGTACCTCATCATGGACGACATTTATCACCGGCTGATCTTCGACGGCCGCAAGCCGATCAACTGCTACAAGTACGCCAAGAAGCTGGACGAAAGCTCCAAGCTCATCGTCGTCAACGGCGTCTCCAAGCAGTACGCGATGACCGGCTTCCGCATCGGCTGGGCGGTGGCCAACAAGAAGCTCATCAGCGTGATGACGAACATCCAGAGCCACCAGACTTCGGGGCCGTCGGCGCTGTGCCAGCAGGCCGCGGTGGGGGCCCTGATGGGCGTGCAGTCGAGCGTCGAGAGCCTGCGCATCACGCTGGAGAACAACCGCAACGTGCTGGTCGCCCGACTCAAGACCTTTGACGGCGTGAAAGTCCACAACCCCGACGGGACGTTCTACTGCTTCGCCGACTTCAGCGCGTACAACAAGAGCTCGCAGAAGCTGGCCAAGGCCCTGCTGGACAAGGTGCGCGTGCTGGTCATGCCGGGCGTCGAGTTCGGGGTGGACGGCTATTTGCGCATCAGCTACTGCGGCACGATCAAGGACATCACGGAGGGCATCGAGCGCATGAAGTGGGTGCTCGACCCCAACGCGCCGAACGAGCTGTACATCGGCAACCGGAAGCTGGTCCGCGATTGGTAGCGGCCGGGCTCAGTCCCGGCCGTAGCGTCGGCCCCCCGTGGCCGACGTGGGACGGCGCGAGCGTGCGGCAGGGTGGTTGCAAATTGCGACCACCTTCGAGTCTTTGAAAGAGGTTTGAGATCGCAGATTGCGATCTCATGCGTCGGATGCCGCTTTAAGGTTACAAATTGTGACCTTAAAGGCGGCGTACGTGATACGCGTTTGAGATGCCAGATTGGCATTTCAAACAGGCTGGGACGTGAGGTGGTTTGCGAGATGCCAAGGGCGGTGCAAAAAAAGACGCCACGCGGGGTCGCAAAGAGCTCGACGGCTCTGATCCCGCTCGAACGAATCGAGCAAACCATCTACGTCATCCGCGGGCAACGGGTGATGTTGGACACCGACTTGGCCGCCTTCTACGGCGTGCCCACAAAGGCCCTGAACCAGGCAGTGAAGCGCAACTCGGCGCGCTTCCCGGCCGATTTCCGATTTCAGCTCACCCGGTCCGAGCGCCAGGAACTGGTCACAAATTGTGACCGGTTCGCGCCTATGAAACACTCCACCGTATTGCCGTACGCCTTCACTGAGCATGGCGCCATCATGGCCGCGACCGTCCTGAATTCCGAGCGCGCGGTTCAGGTCAGCGTGCTCGTCGTGCGGGCCTTCGTGCGGCTCCGGCAAATTCTCGCCGAGCATCGCGACCTGGCCCGCAGAATCGAGGCCCTCGAACGTGAATTCGTTCACAGAACCGACGAACACGAAGCCCATATTCGCCGCATTTACGACATTCTCGACGATCTGATGAACCCGCCCGCGCCGCCCAGGAAAGGGCGAATCGGGTTTGTAGGCTAAGAGCTGAAAGCTGAACGCTGAGAGCTTTTTCGGAGCGTAGCTATGAAGTACCTCGAATTCGACACCCCCGCGACCAAGCAGGCCGGCGACTGGGCCAGCGACCACAAGCTCCATAACCTGGGCCTGCAGTACCTCGACCGCGTCTTCTGGAACCTGCCCCACGAGGCACTCTACGAAGAGGCCATCTTCCGCAACGAGGGCCACCTGACCGCCGGCGGCGCCTTCGTCGTCAATACCGGCCAGCACACCGCCCGCGCCGCCGCCGACAAATTCATCGTCCAGGAGGAGTCCACCGCGGACAAGATCTGGTGGGGCGAATACAACCGGCCCTTCAGCTCCGAGAAGTTCAATGCCCTCGTCGCGCGCCTCCAGTCCTACCTTATCGGCGAGGAGCTCTACGTCCAGGACTGCTACGCCGGCGCCGACCCGAACTACCGCATGCCTATCCGCGTCATCACCGAGAAGGCCTGGCACAGCCTCTTCGCCCGCAACATGTTCATCCCGGTGCAGACCCAGGACGAGGCCAAGCGGCACGTGCCGGATTTCACCATCATGTCGCTACCCGGCTTCAAATGCGACACCCGCATCGACGGCACCCGCAGCGAAACCGCCATCCTGCTCAACTACGGCGAGCGGCTGGCCATCATCGTTAACAGCGCCTACGCCGGCGAGATCAAGAAGAGCGTCTTCACCATCCTCAACTTCCTGCTGCCCAACGAGGGCGTGCTGGCCATGCACTGCTCCGCCAACGTCGGCGGCGGCGGCGACGTGGCCCTCTTCTTCGGCCTCTCCGGCACCGGCAAGACCACCCTCTCCGCCGACCCCAAGCGCCGCCTGATCGGCGACGACGAGCACGGCTGGAGCGACGAGGGCGTGTTCAATTTCGAGGGCGGCTGCTACGCCAAGGTCATCCGCCTGTCCGCCGAGCACGAGCCGCAGATCTACGCCTGCACGCACCGCTTCGGCACGATCCTCGAAAACGTCATCTACGACCCCACGACCCGCAAGGTTGACCTGAACGACGACCGTGTCACCGAGAACACGCGCTGCTCGTACCCGCTCGAGTTCATCCCCAACGTCGTCGCCGAGAAGATGTCCCGCACGCACCCCAAGAACGTCATCTTCCTGACCTGCGACGCGTCCGGCGTGCTGCCGCCGATCGCCCGGCTCAACCCCGAGCAGGCCATGTACCACTTCATCAGCGGCTACACGTCGAAGATCGCCGGCACCGAGATCGGCCTGGGCATCGAGCCGCAGATCACCTTCAGCGCCTGCTTCGGCGCCCCGTTCATGGTCCACCACCCGTTCAAGTACGCCGAGCTGCTCAAGCAGAAGATGGCCAAGCACGGCGTGACGTGCTGGCTCGTCAATACCGGCTGGACCGGCGGCCCGTTCGGCGTGGGCAAGCGGATCAGCATCCGGCACACGCGGAATCTGCTCAACGCCGCACTCGACGGGAAGCTCCAAAAAGTGGAGTATCGCAAGGACAAGTTGTTCAACTTCGAAGTGCCGACGACGTGCCCCGAGGTGCCCGAGGACGTGCTCGACCCGAGCAATACATGGGGCAGCAAGGACGAGTACTGGAAGAAATACGACGCCCTGGCGGCCCGATTCACGGAGAACTTCAAGCTCTACTCCAGCGGCTGCCCGGACGAGGTCACCAAAGCCGGCCCGAAGCGCCTCGCGCGCCTGTAGCGCCGGACCCGAGCCTGCCCGCCGCGGCGGGTGTCCGGCGAGAAGCTGTCAGCCATCAGCCGTCAGCTATCAGCTTCCAACGCGTGGCACAGGCCCTGTGGGACCGGTTTCCAACCGGTCCTGTAGCGGCCGACCCTTCGTGGCTGACGTATGACCCTCCGCGTCTCGCGCGCCAGCCCCGCCCCGCCTGGGGCACCCGAATGTAGCGCCGGGGCTCCGTACCCGGCGAGTGTGGGGCCGGTTCCCAACCGGTCAGGCGACGTCCTCCGCGCCCCTTCCGAACCCCGCCCGTCCCGGCGCGCCGGGAGCGGGGCCGCTTTCGCCCGTCCTCCCCGGCGGACGTGGCGGATCCTGTCATACTAAGTTGACATCATACGTATAGTATTTAGCCAGTCGAAGCAGGTCAGGGAGCGGACCAGGTCCGGCTGGGCGGCGAGGGTGCGCAGGCCTTGACACAGCCGATCGCCGACCGCGTCCAGGG